>Ga0213872_10002003_pt1 | contig 12401 bp, 14 predicted proteins | sample VelepicomBERX_R2_FD_160071 | JGI IMG/M metagenome (GOLD analysis project Ga0213872, IMG submission 160071) | Rhizosphere microbial communities from Vellozia epidendroides in rupestrian grasslands, the National Park of Serra do Cipo, Brazil - RX_R2 | ecosystem: Host-associated > Plants > Roots >...
GTCGACTGCCTCCTGCTCAAACCGATGAACACGACCGCTCTGAAGCGCACAACGTTGCACCAACAGTTCGAGGTAAAGGCCGTAAAGCCCGCGAGCCACAAAGCTTCCCTCGGTGAGTGGATCCAAATGGAACTGGCTGACCAGATCCGGGTGCTCTTTTAACCACTCAAAAAAATGACGCGGTTTGTCCGGGTATGCGCCCATCCTACCCACAGGCACGTTTAGCAAGTGGAGCGGATTATCGGTGCCATAGGCGATCCCCGGTCCGATGCGGCGACGTTTTTCGATCAAGCCAATTTGACGAGCGCTCCGAAGCCTCTGCGCGAGATGAACTGCGACCATCGATCCGCAAAAACCAGCGCCCACAATGGCGACATCCACATAGTAGTCGGGACGGGGAAGAACAGCTTGTTTCGTGATCACAAGCAGAAAAAAACGTTACCGGGCTTCTTGCGGGCTAGCGCGAAGTCGGCTCCGATCGTGGGGACTCGCGCCGCTGGCAGCAGCCTCGCCAAATGGACTTAGGTACTGCGGCGAAGTCTGGGTCAGTTCCGGAGTTGTCCGGAGTAGAGGGAAGAGGAGCTCGGCGACTCGATACGCTTCTTCGAGATGCGGGTAACCCGAAAAGATAAAGCTATCGACGCCAAGGTCTGCGTATTCGCGAATGCGCTCGGCGACCGTCTCCGGATCTCCAACCAGCGCGGTACCCGCACCCCCACGTACCAACCCGACCCCCGCCCACAGATTAGGACTGATCTCCAGCTTTTCCCGTTTCCCCGCGTGCAGCTGTGACATTCGTTGCTGACCCGAGGAATCGAATCGCGCGAAGATCTTCTGAGCGCCGGAAATCACGTCGTCGGTCACATATCGGATAAGGTCCTCAGCAGCCGTCCAGGCTTCTTTCTCCGTTTCACGAACGATGATGTGGAGACGAACGCCAAAACGAACGGCGCGCCCATAACGGGCAGCGATCTTTCGCACCTCGGCAATCTTTTCAGCAACCTGCTCCGGCGGCTCACCCCAGCTGAGGTAGACATCGATATGTTTCCCAGCCACTTCGTGCGCCGCGGAGGAAGAACCGCCAAAATAGAGCTCGGGATAAGGCTTCTGCACGCCGGCAAACAGCAGCTTCGCATCGCGAACCTCCAGATGCTCGCCTTTGAAATCAACCGACTCCTGTGCGCTGATCCTCCGAAAGATCGTTAAAAATTCGTCGGTCAAACGATAACGTTCGTCGTGATCGAGCAAGACACCGTCTCCGGCGAGCTCAACCGGATCGCCACCAGTGACGACATTGATCAATAGGCGCCCGCCGGACATTTGATCGAAGCTGGCTACCATTCGAGCCGTGAGCGTCGGCGACATGAGCCCGGGACGAACCGCAACCAGAAAGCGCATCTTACGCGTAAACGGAAACAACGAGGAGGCCACGACCCAAGCGTCATCACACGAACGCCCCGTTGGCAGCAACGCTCCATAGTAACCAAGTTCATCGACTGCTTGTGCGATCTGGCACAAATACGCGAAGGTCGTCCGTCTGGCTCCTTTTGGAGAAGCCAGGTAACGACTGTCACCGAAAGTCGGGATGAACCAGAAAAGTTTCATGACGGAAATTATTAACCTTCAAATGAGTTTAAGATTCAGGCTGTCCCCCGGGACGCTCAGGATCCCATCACGCGGGAGAGGATCTCCTCTTTTAGTTCTACCAGCTCGGGTGAAGTGCGGGTGCGCGGCCGCGCCATCAAAATCTCTTTTTCTAATACAAATTGGCCGCGGTCCATCACCAGGACTCGATCACCTAAGGTAACCGCTTCCTCGACATCGTGAGTCACCAGAACAATCGAAAATCGGCGCTTGATCCAAATCTTCTCGATCAGAGCCTGCATCTCGAGTCGCGTTAAGGCGTCAAGCGCTCCGAGAGGCTCGTCCAACAGCAGCAGACCGGCTTGACTCGCAAGCGCACGCGCCAAAGCGACCCGTTGTTGCTGACCGCCCGACAGGATTGCCGGCCAATCCTTTGCACGGTCCGCGAGCCCGACCTGACTCAAGGCTTCCATTGCGACTGCCGGTGCATCACTCGTGCGCGGCGCCGCCAGAACCACATTCCCCAGCACGGTTTTCCAGGGAAGAAGCGCGGAGTTCTGAAACATCAATCGAGCGACCGCGTTTGCACCCCTCAACCCAAGACCGTCCACAAAGATTTGACCTTCAGTCGCCGTTTCGAGTCCCGCCAACAGGCGCAACAACGTCGATTTACCACACCCGCTTCGTCCGACCACGACAACAAGTTCGTGCTCAGCAACTTCCAAATCAACTTCGTGCAGGACTCGCTTTTTCCCAAACTGTTTTGAGACGCGCGAAACCTGTACCAACGGAGTCTTCCGCGTTTCTTGAATAGGCTGATTGAGGATTGCCTGGACCATGCGAAACGGCACACTAAGTGGTCGAATTGTAGGCGGGATTCCAGCTTAAGAGCCGGCGCTCGAGCAGACGCGTAACCATGTCAGCCGCTTTCCCGAGCAACGCGTATAGGCAGATTCCCAAAAGCACCACGTCGGTTTGCAAAAAATCCCGAGCGTTCATTGTCATGTAGCCGATCCCGTTATCACACGCGATCGTCTCCGCCACGATCAGCGTCAGCCACATGATGCCCAATGCATATCGCAGACCAACCAGGATCGACGGCAGCGCACCGGGCAGGATCACATTCAAAAACAATCCAAGCCGGCTTAGACCGTAGCTTCGCCCCATTTCGATCAAACGGGGATCAATCGACCGAATTCCATGAACGGTATTGATATAGATTGGAAAGAAGACACCGATCGTGATCAGAAAAAGCTTGGCCTCTTCTCCAATCCCAAACCAAAGAATCACCAGCGGAATCATCGCCAGGTGCGGAATGTTGCGCACCATCTGAACTGAGGAGTCCAGCACCCTTTCCGCGAGCACTGAAAGTCCGTTCAATAACCCGAGAAGGAACCCGATCGATCCGCCAATCAAGAGTCCGGTCGCAGCGCGCCGGAAGCTCTCGAAGAGGTGCAATGGCAGTTCTCCTGTCTGCGTCAAATGGACACCCGCGAGCACAACGGCCACGGGTGAGGGCAGAATCCTGCCCGTTAAGATGCCGGCCGATGACAAGCTCTGCCACACGGCCAGCAAACCAAGCGGCAGAAGCCAGGGCAAAATTTGATTGATTGCCGCACTTTTCATATAAGTGGCAGGGAAACCTCCCTCACCTGATCGGGAGGCTGCTGCCGCGGATCCGGCAACAGCTCGTTCGCGACGATTTCGCCTTCAAAAGATGGGCTCTGCCTGTCGCGCTCCTCCCGCTCATCGTGCCTCAGCGGCAGCCGAGTAAAGAGCAACTCTGCTACCCGATACGCCTCTTCAAGGTGGGGATAGCCGGATAAGATAAAAGTCTCAACTCCAAGGTCCCGATACTCAAGCATTCTCGCGGCAACAGTCTCCGCGCTTCCGACCAACGCAGTACCCGCCCCGCCGCGGACTAATCCCACGCCCGACCAAAGATTCGGGCTGACCTCCAGGTCGTCGCGCGTACGCCTGGTTCCGTTGAGCTTTTGGAGTGCCAACATACGTTGCTGACCGATCGAATCCTGGCGAGCCAGCGTTTTCTGAGCGGCACTTATGGTCTGATTGCTGAGGTGGCTGATCAGGGCCTCAGCGTCGCGCCAGGCCGCATCGTCGGATTCACGAACGATGACGTGCAACCGGATTCCAAATCGAATAGTTCGTCCGTACCGGGCCGCCTCTGTCCGAACAGTCTCAATCTTCCGGGCGACCTGAGCCGGGGGTTCGCCCCACGTCAGATAGTAATCCACGTGTTTTGCTGCGACTGCGATACCGGCGTCGGACGAACCCCCAAAATACAGCGCCGGATAGGGCTTTTGGATTCCCCTGAAGAGGTTCTTAGCTCCGCGTACCTTGAGATACTTGCCTGCAAAATTCACCTCCGCCGGGCTCGCAACCAAGGCCCGCCAGATATTCAGGAATTCGTCGGTGAGCTCATAACGATCGTCATGTTCCAGAAACACACCATCTCCAGCCAGCTCCACCGGATCACCACCGGTGACCACATTGATCAACAACCGGCCATTACTCAAGCGATCAAAAGTCGCGGTCATCCGCGCCGCCAAACTCGGCGAGATCAAACCCGGTCGGACAGCGACAAGGAAGCGCATCCGATGAGTTTCAGAGATCAAAGAGGACGCCGTGACCCAGGCATCTTCGCACGACCGCCCAGTGGGCAACAACGCCCCGTAGAAGCCAAGGTTATCGACGGCGCACGCTATCTGTTTCAGATAACCAAAATCCAGCGGACGGCCGCCATAGCTCGTTCCCAGATAGCGTCCGTCCCCGTGCGTTGGGATAAACCAAAGCAATTTCACGCAGTCGGCACTAACCTATACTATTTTAATATAGTCAATAAGGAAAAATCAGCGCGCGCTAAAATAGCCAGACGCGCACCTGAAAGCTTCGCAGTCAAGGATTGCGAGGGAGCAGGTCCCATCCGTCGCCATGAAGAAAATTCTTTTTTACTCCAGGCGCTCGCAAAGTATACTTCTTTGATATAGATAATTGCCACCTATGGCTCGAACAACGTTAAAAACTCTCGATGCTTGCCAACGGTTGACAAGCTCCACGAAAAGTCGGTCGGGCACCCCGCTCCGGAGGCGATTTTGGAGCCGTGCGATTATCGGTCTTTTGCCCGTCCTGTTGCTCTGCAGCCGGAGTCTCGGTAACCAGGAAACGCTGAGCGTCATCCGGATCGGTTATCAAAAATACGGCAGTTTCAATGTCGTGAAGGCACGTCACACGTTCGACGACCGGCTCGCAAAGCGTGGCATAAAGATTAACTGGATTTTATTTCCAGCCGGTCCGCAACTCCTTGAAGCGATGAACGCGGGCGCCATTGACGTTGGACACACCGGTGAAGCGCCTCCGATATTTGCGCAGGCCGCGAACAATCCATTCGTCTATATTGGCAACCAACGCCCGGACCCGTCGGGCGAGGCCATTTTGGTCCCCGAGAACTCTTCGATTAAGTCCGTGACCGATCTCAAAGAAAAGAAGGTCGCCCTAAATAAAGGATCAAACGTTCACTTTCTCCTGGTCCGCGCCCTGGAGAGCGCGGGTTTAAAATATTCCGATATTCATCCGGTTTATCTGCCTCCGGCTGATGCGCGCGCAGCGTTTGACAGCGGCAGCGTTGATGCGTGGGTCATTTGGGACCCGTTCCTGACCGTCGCACGCGTGGCGACGAAAGCGCGGACTTTAGTCGATGGCACGGGACTCGTGGCGAATCGCGAGTTTTTTCTTGCCGATCGGAAATTTGTCGAGACTCATCCGGAAATAATCGGTGACCTCACCGAAGCTGTTGATGAAGCCGCCGTCTGGGCAAGAGCACAGCCCCGCGCCGTCGCGGAACTCTTGTCCCACGAGGTTGGTATTGATGTCGACACATTGCAGCGGATCACTGAACATCTGCCGTGGGGATTCCAACCGGTCGATCCGACCGTCATCGCTGATCAACAAAAGATCGCCGACACCTTTTTTGGTCTGAATTTAGTACCAAAGAAGCTGGATGTACGCGCAGCGACCCTGCCGGTGAAATGACCCACGAGCTGCGCGTGCGGCTTCGGTAGCATAGCCGAAACCCCAATAATCGCGTGCCAATCTCCAAGCGATCTCCACACATGGAGTGAAGCGAGCTGTGAACCCAGGCACCGAGAAACCTGTAAAACCTATGAAGTCGGCGATCCCCATCAACTCGACAGCCCAAAGTCCAAAACCACGTCGTGCGAAATTTTGTCTAATACGTTCGGCACTCGCATCGCTTTCCTTACGGTCGAGTAGCTTCGCCATATATCGCATCACGCAAGGGTCTGAATTTAGCGCGGCGAAGGCGGGCAAATCTTCATCGCGCCAGAGCCTCAGCCGCAGGCGTGTCGTCGTCAGCATCAAACAAAAATCGTTAGATCATTCAATCATGCTAACGTCACTAGTCAACGCCTGCCCTGAGGTGCTGCGCTCCAGGGAGCCTGCCTGAATCCCAGATGTCGCGGAACGCGCGGCATAAGCGAAAACTTGCGGGAGAGCTCAGCGCGATCTTATTTGCGGCATGCGGATCCTGGCCATTTCGGGTAGTCTTCGCTCAACGTCCTCCAATACCGCGGTCCTGCGAGCTGCTCGGATATTGGCACCGCCCCGCATGGAGATCATACTTTATGCGAATCTGGGTGCACTGCCGCACTTCAACCCGGACCTCGACGGCGACACGCCACCGCCGACGGTTCTTGAGCTGCGCGCTGAGGTCGGTCTCGCGGAGGGGTTGTTGATTTGCAGTCCTGAATATGCGCACGGCATACCGGGATGCCTGAAGAACGCGCTCGACTGGCTGGTTGCCAGCGTTGAATTCCCAGGCAAAGCCGTGGCGCTGCTGAATACTTCGGCTCGTGCGATCCACGCACAGGCACAGTTGACCGAGATCCTGACGACGATGTCAGCACGCCTCATCCCTGAAGCGTCGGTGACCCTCGCACTTCCCAATCAATCGGCCGATGGCGCGGGCCTCGCTCTTGACCCGGAATTCAGTCGAACGCTGCGTTCAGCACTCTTGGCCCTCGCTCAGGCTATCGAAAGATAGCTTTAAGTCATAATTAAACGGCTGACGCCAGTTAGTTCGGTTATTAGCGGCGAAGCCGAGACAGAGCATAGCCTAGGCTATCTTCTGTCTCGGCTTCGCCGCTGTTTTCCCGGCTAACAGATCGCTGTATTTTTCAAGAGCGCACTAGCTAGCTAGGTCGATCTATCCGCGATTTCGTTGGTGCATTTCGGCCGATTTTGCGGCACGCTGCTGGTCGGGTGGACGAAAGTATTACACCAGGGACAAGGATTGGCGAGATTCTTGTGTTCCTTGTTCGCAGCGACACGAAGTGTGCAGAATGCGGCACGGAATTATTCCGTGGGTCAATGATCACGCTCACTCGTGATAAGGGCGCTTTGTGCCTGGGATGCGCTGACTTGGATCACCTTGAATATTTGCCTAGCGGCGACGCAGCGCTGACGCGGCGGTCCTCGAAGCATTCACGGCTGAAGGCCGTTGTCCTACAGTGGAGTCGTAGCCGCAAGCGGTACGAGCGCCAGGGGATCTTGGCTGAAACCGAAGCAATTCAACAAGCGGAGGCCGAATGCCTGGTCGATGCAGACCAGCGGCAGAGGCTGGCGGTACGACGAGCTGAGCGGGAAGCCGAGCTGGACAGAGATTTCGTCCGCGCGTTTAGCATGGCCGTTTTAGGGCAATTCCCAGGTTGCCCGGTCAAGGAAGCGACGGGCATTGCTGAGCATGCATGCCGAAAATATAGCGGACGGGTTGGCCGCTCGGCAGAAGCGAAACGCTTAGATCCTGAGGTGGTGCGACTCGCAACGCGTGCGGCTGTTCGCCATCGGTTTACGAACTATGATGATTTTCTTCTTGGAGGCTTGGAGCGGTACGAAGCGCGTTCGGCGGTCGCGTCTGCTGTGGAGAAGAAACTGCGCGAATGGAGCGCCGGCGCTCACCTTGATTAAATCTCGCGCATCTAGCCTGCATCGCTCACAAATCCTCAGAGATTTGTGAGCGATGCGGGCTCAGGCGCGCGGGAGGAACTGCAACTAGAGGAAATAGATGAAAGCAGCCATTGTCCCTTCTGTAAACAGCAAGTGGGAAGTAAGAGAAACCAAGACACCGGAGCCCGGTGAAAATCAAGTCCTCATCAAAATTCGCGCGAGCGGGATGTGTTATACGGACGTGCACCAGGCGCGCGGTGAATTCCCCGGTGACTTCCCGCGCACGCTAGGTCATGAGCCGGTCGGTGAAATAGTTGCGTTGGGGCCCGGTGTCACGGCGCGCCAAAAGGGCGACCGCGTCGGTGTGCCGTGGATACAACACACTTGCGGACGCTGCGAATGGTGCGCGCGCGGCAAGCCTTCGTTTTGCGAAAAAAGCATCGGCACGGGAGTGCAGATAAGCGGCGGACACGCTGAATATATGGTGGCCTATGCCGACGCGACGATGCTACTGCCAGAGGGGCTGGACTACGAACAAGCCGCGCCGCTTTTCTGCGCAGGCTACACGGTTTGGTCGGGATTGCGCTGGGCTGACCCGCAACCGGGTGAATGCTTTGCCGTTGTCGGCATTGGCGGTCTTGGTCATCTCGCCGTGCAATTCGCGAAGGCCGCTGGTTTCAGGACAATCGCAATCTCGCACTCGACCGACAAAGACAAATTCATTCGCGAACTTGGTGCCGACGAGATTGTGCGTGATGGCAAAGGCCTAGCCAAGGTCGGTGGAGCAGATGTGATCCTCGGCACGAGTAATTCCGTTGATGCGATGGCCGACAGTATCACGGGCCTGCGTCCCGATGGCCGCTTGGTCTTAATGGGCTTTGAAAATAAACCGCTTCCTGTGCATCCTGCTGACTTGATTGCACGGCGTATCCGCATTCTTGGCAGCCAGCAGAACGATCGCGAATATTTGTACGAAGCGCTGCAAATCGCGGCATCTGGAAAAGTCAAAGTCTTGACCGAAACCTACTCTCTCGACGAGGTGACCAAAGCCTATGACCGCGTCGCAGACGGCAAAGTGCGCTTTCGTGCGGTGATCACGACCGGCGACTGAAGCAGCGACGTCATTGGTCAGGGGCCGGGCGGCTCGTTCCTCCCACCGGCGTCATTCCGGACCGCGCAGAAATGGGTCTCATAGGTCCTATGCGACAGGTCGTTCCCGGCGTTCCCGGCGTTTGCGGCGTTCCCGGCGTTTCTCTGAAAGTCGATTTGCCAAACCGCTGGTGTGACGTGCAAGTTCCCAGGAATGCCAGAACTGCCTGACATCGTCACCTATATCAAAGCGTTGCAATCGCGCATAGTCGGTGAGCGGCTCATTCGCGTTCGAATCGCCAGCACGTTTCTGCTCCGAAGTGCACAACCACCGATTCGCGAAGTGGAGGGGTATGTCGTTCGCGAACTGCGACGAATCGGCAAACGAATCGCGATTGGGGTGGAGAACGATCTTTGGCTGGTGCTGCATCTGATGATAGCCGGCCGTCTACATTGGCGAACATCACAGGCATCGTTAGCCGGCCGCAACAATCTTGCCGCGTTCGATTTTCCCCAGGGTTCCCTTATCCTGACTGAGGCCGGCACCAAGCGCCGCGCATCGTTACATCTGCTCAGCGGCGAAGAAAGCCTCCGCTCTATGGACCCGGGAGGAATCGATCTATTGACCAGCAATCTCGAATCGTTTCGCGTCGCACTCAGCGCGGAGAACCGTACGCTCAAGAGAGCCCTGACTGATCCCCGCCTAGTAAGCGGCATCGGCAACGCGTATTCAGATGAGATTCTGCATGCCGCGCAGTTGTCACCCATTACGCTGACAAACAAACTCAAGCCGGATGAGTGGGAACGGTTGTTCGTTGCCGCGCGGCAGACGCTTGACCACTGGGCGAACCGCCTGCAAAACGAAGCCGGCACGGATTTTCCCGAGAACGTCACTGCATTTCACAAGGGCATGGCTGTCCATGGTCGTTACGGCCAACCGTGCCCGCGATGTGGCGAAAAAGTTCACAGGATTCGTTACGCCGATAACGAGACAAACTACTGCGCCCGATGCCAGACCGGCGGAATCGTTCTCGCCGATCGCAGTTTATCTCGGTTATTCGGATCGGAGTGGCCCCGCACTCTGGAAGAATTGGAGGCACTCAAACGGCAATAGCATGCCCAGGTGTCGCACCCGTTGTTGCCCAAAGGCCAAGGTGAGACTTGGCCCTACCAGATCGTTTGGTGGGGACGCGCTTCGTCGCGTCTTAGCCCGCAGCGCATCTACCTGGACGCTGCGATTGCCATGAGAAAGAGGCAAAGACTGGAAAGAAAAACAAATGCTTCCATGGTGTCAGATAGCCATCGGTCGAAATTCCGACACCTCTTGGCCAGTGAGCACTTCCACATTGAGTTTTGGGTGCTTCGCTCTGCATTTGGAGTCACCGGTTTTGAAAGCCGACGCCATACTGTCCGCTTGTACGTAGGTAACCAGCCGGGCGGCGCCCACGCGCACAATCAAATAGTATGTTTTCATTTCGTCGTCCTTGTCCGATCCATGGGGTGTGGGTTGTTCTGCTTGTCGGGTTTGGGTTGTGTTTCCCGAGTCTCAGATCAGTTTCCGTGCCAGAAATCTCTGAGACATTTAAGTAGTTGCAGATAAGCGTGTTACGAGTTTCCCAAAGATTAAACTGAGGAGGACGAAATCTCGGAGATGTTCGAAGATTCGTTCGATCGTTTTGTCCGCTTGCCGCGACTTCGCGTCACGCCCCACGGCTCGGGCGTAGCCTCGCCCTACCGAGCCGCGGGGCGTGACGACGAATTCGCGGCTCTTAAACAGTCGCAATGCGTCTGTTTAAGAGCCTGCTAGCCTGCATCGCTCACAAATCTTTAGAGATTTTTGAGCGATGCAGGCTATGGCAGCGGAATCTCCGGCTACGCCGGCGAATTCCGCTGCTTTTTGCAAAGAAGAGTTTAAAAACAGTTTGTTTCAAATTTATAGTTTAAAAACAGGCTCTTAAGCAGACGCCCAGCGTCTGTTTAAGAGCTTTCTAGCCCGCAATGAGCTCGTCGATCCTACCAGCACGTGATTTTTGCGGGCTAGCCCCGAAAGGTTTCGGGGCTAGCTCAAAATGAGCTCGAACTTAGTCTTTCTTTTCAATCTTAAGCACCCATTTGGTGCCGGTCAGCTTGTCCAGGTAGACTTCCCTTTCATCCTTTTTCTCAATTAACTGATATCGGGAACTATCCAGGTTGTGAACAAAGGTATCCAAATCGGGCGCCTGGGTCGTTTCGACCACTGTTGTATTACTGGCTATGGGTTGCATGACTTGACCTGCACCGTCCACGTAGACTATCTGCTCACCGGGATTCTTCCGAACGGTTACCGCATATAAGCCATTATTCTCGCGGATCACCCGGACCACATCAGTAGGACCAACGATATGGGTTTCGCGAATAACGGTTGTCTGTGCGGGTTGAGGCAAAGTCGTGAACAGAACCTCATCAGCCTTAACCACGGCGGTTAGACAAATCAATGTCAACAAAACAAGCGTGAAACGTGTTATTGTCTTCATATTATTTTATTTTCTACCCCATTTTGACGCGGATTCTGATGACTCTCTTCGAATGATCAACTTTCACAGATGATTGCAAAGCGTAGCCCGGCGACGATCCTCCTGACCCCTGACGCCCTTTTCAGGGAGCCACCTGATTGCGGCCGGACCTCTCGCCTCAAAACTAAAAGCCGCGCCTTATTTCGCATCCGTCCGCAAGATCGGATGCGAATCGGTTTTGAGTCATGAAGATCTATTCTTTTTCCGTCACGTTGGAGTCTGCTGTCATTGCGCTGTTAGAAGACACTAACTTCATATTGTCGACGCATTTGGACGATTCCCCAGCTTACGTAAAGGCTCTTCGTCACCTCAAGGTGACCAGCCCTAGCGTCTTCCAGATTCGAAGCACAGGGGCTCCGGCCGACCACCCGGGAGACAAAATGATGTGGGAAGTGCTCTCGGCGAATGAGCGCCGCCGTTCAGCGATCGGGAGCCTGGAGTTGCCACGAACAAGGGTTACGGCCGAGCTGACAGATAGTCAGTTTCTGTCCCGCTGATTGCCTCGTGGCGACTACTAGATTTCCGTTCTCCGGATAATTCAACGATCGCTGAAGGGGCGCGCCCAGTCCGGAAGATTTTCCTCGAAGGCGGCAACGGAAGCTTCTGCCGGACCATTATGTAGCCCGAAGAGCTCTACAGTGGCAGGCCCATGAGCGGCGCGCGACTTCACAACCACGTGCCGGCCATCATCTGAAAAGGCCCACTCCTCGATAAACGGTTTGGCAGCCCGGAGCTTGGCCATGACTTTTCCTCGGTAACAAACGACCAACTGACTCCCTATGGGAAGTCCACCATAAAGCTTCAGGGACTTGCCATCGGGCGCTAACTCACAAAGCACCCAACCCACCTGGCCTTGAGGTGAGACTTTGGGGTCCATACAATTTCCTTTCAAAGTCCATGGATCGGTCGTGCCATCCGTGTAAGTGACAATGACGTCACCCACCACAAAGTTTGGATCGGTCCTATGCTTCGGTTCGATACGAGCTTGCGCAGGCTCTTTAACCTTCTCTGCACCCTGATTCTGGGCCACTAGCCGAAAGGTTGCCCCGGAAAGAATCCAGAGGAAAAGGATTGCATGCAGGAAATTTCTTATCTGGTGCATAGGACCTCAATGGCTGACATTAGCCTGCATCGCTCACAAATCTTCAGAGATTTGTGAGCGATGCAGGCGCGAGAGGCATTTTGAATTTAACA
>Ga0213872_10002004_pt1 | contig 12396 bp, 13 predicted proteins | sample VelepicomBERX_R2_FD_160071 | JGI IMG/M metagenome (GOLD analysis project Ga0213872, IMG submission 160071) | Rhizosphere microbial communities from Vellozia epidendroides in rupestrian grasslands, the National Park of Serra do Cipo, Brazil - RX_R2 | ecosystem: Host-associated > Plants > Roots >...
CCAGCGCGGGCCCCGCCAGGATCAGCGCGGTGCGTTCCATCGGCGCGGCCGCGACCAGCGCCTCGATGGTCTTCAGCGTGCCCTCGACGATCCGTTCGTCGGGCCAGGAGGCGCGATAGACCACCGCCACCGGACAATCCTCGCCATAGAAGGGGATCAGTTCGGCGCAGACGCGATCCAGCACATGGATCGACAGATGGATGGCCAGCGTCGCGCGGCTGGCGGCGAACACGGCCAGCGTCTCGGTCGGCGGCATCGAGGAGGCGCGGCCGGTGGTGCGGGTCAGCACCAGCGACTGGGCCACTTCCGGCAGGGTCAGTTCGCGGCCCAGCGCGGCAGCGGCGGCGGCGAAGCTGGGAACGCCGGGCGTCACACTATAGGGGATGCCGAGCGCGCGCAGTTCGCGCAATTGCTCCCCCATCGCGCTCCAGATGCTGAGATCGCCGGAATGCAGCCGCGCCACATCCTGGCCGGCCTCATGAGCCCGTTGGAATTCGGCGACGATCTCCTCGAGCGCCATCGGCGCGGTATCGACGATCCGCGCGCCGGGCGGGCAATGGGTCAGCAATTCCGCCGGCACCAGCGATCCGGCATAGAGGCAGACCGGCGAACCGGCGATCAGGTCGCGGCCGCGCACGGTGATGAGGTCGGCGGCACCCGGTCCGGCGCCGATGAAATGGATGGTCATGCGGAATCTCCCCGGGCGGCGGCACACGCCACGCCCTCGCTGACGATACGGTTGAGCAGCAGTTGCGCGTTCGGCCCGGCGCAGGCGAGCGCCACCGCTTCGGAGAAGCAGGCGAGCCCGGTGGTTTGCAGCGAATGGGACGAGCGGGTGACGCTGCCGCTATCCGCCACCAGGGCCTGCTCCTGGGTAACGAAGTGTAGCGGCAGTCCCAGGCGCCGCGCCGCTTCGGCCAAACCGGCCTCGCCCCGCTTGCGGTCGTGCGAGACCAGAACCACCGTGTGGCCCTCCGTCGCGATCGAGGACAGGGCCTTCTCGACCAGGGCGATGAGCGGTTCGGGCGCCGCGCCGTTGCGAAAGCCGATGCCGATGCAGATCATGGCTTCACCGCCTGCCACTGAACCACCGGGCGCGCCGGCTTCCAGCCGCGATAGGTCCCGATCGGTTCGGCCCGCGAGACCGCGATCAGGGTCAGGCTTCCCCCCAGCCGGGCCTGGCGCTCGGTTACGGCGTTCTGCGTCTCGATCGTCACCGCATTGACGACCAGCCGCCGTCCCCGGGGCAGGTAGTCCCAGGCCGCGTCGATCGCCTCGGCACCGCCGCCGCCGACGAAGATCGCGTCGGGCGGGGGCAATCCCTCCAGCGCCGCCGGGGCGCGGCCCCGCAGTACGGTGAGGTCGGGAACGCCGAGCGCCGCGGCGTTGCGGGCGATGCGATCCGCCTGATCGGGATTGGCTTCGATGGCGAAGGCGCGGTTGCGCGGATGGGCCAGCATCCATTCGATCGAGATCGAGCCCGATCCGGCGCCGACATCCCACAGCACCGCGCCGGGCCAGGGCGCCAGGGCGGACAGGGTCACGGCGCGGATCTCGCGTTTGGTGATCTGCCCATTGGACTCGAACCACTCATCCGGCAGGCCGGGCGTCAGCGGAATGAAGGGCGCGGCGGCATGCGCGTCGATCTCCACCGCCACCACATTGAGCGCGGCGATGTCGTGGCGCTCGAATTGATCCGCGACGCTCTCGGTCACCGCCTCGCGCGGGCCGCCCAGCGCCTCCAGCACGACGAAGCGCGAACCGCCCAGCCCGCGCGCCGTCAGCAGCCGGGCCAGCGCTTGCGGGGTGTCGCCATCCCAGGACAGGATCAGCAGCCGGGCGCCGGGCCGCAGATGGGGAATGATCCGCTCGAACGGCCTGCCATGCAGCGAGACGATCTCGCACTCCTGCAGCGCCCAGCCCAGTCGGGCAGCCGCCAGGCTCAGCGAGGAGGGGGCGGGCAGGCAGATCATCTCCTCGGCGGGAATCGCCGCTGTCAATGTCGCTCCAACCCCGTACAGGAACGGGTCTCCCGAGGCGAGGACGCAGACCGGATCGCCGCGCCGGGCCAGGATATTCTCGATTCCGCGCTCGAACGGCGAGGGCCAGGCGAGGCGTTCGGCCGGGCCGGGCGGCAGCATCGCCAGGTGACGGGCGCCGCCGACGATAAATTGCGCTTGCGAGAGCATCGCCCGTGCGGCAGGAGAAAGGCCGTCGAGACCATCTTCGCCGATGCCGACGATGGAGAGCCAACGAGATGTCATCGCCCACAACCCTGCGTGTTCTGATTCTGGGCGGCAGTTCCGAGGCGTCTCATCTGGCTCGCGCCGTTGCCGGCCTGCCGGGGATCGATCCGGTCCTGTCGCTGGCCGGCCGCACCCGCAATCCCGAATTGCCGCCGATCCCCCACCGCATCGGCGGATTCGGCGGGGTGCCGGGCCTGGCCGCCTATCTGCGCGCCGAGCGCATCGATCTGCTGGTGGACGCCACTCATCCCTTCGCCGAGCGCATGTCGGCCAATGCGGTGGCGGCCTGCGACGAAACCGGTGTCGGGCTGGCCGTCTTCACGCGTCCGCCCTGGAGGGCAGGACAGGGCGACCGCTGGACCGAGGTGGACGGCGCCGAGGCCGCCGCCCGCGCCATCGGCGGCGCGCCGCGGCGGGTCTTCCTGACGGTCGGCCGGCAGCAGGTAGCGGCTTTCGAGGCCGCTCCGCACCATCATTATCTGATCCGCGCCATCGATCCGCCGGACCCGGCGCCCAACCTGCCCCATGCCGAGCTTCTGCTGTCGCGCGGTCCCTTCGCGCTCGAGGACGAGGTGCGGGTGATGCGCCGGCACGGCATCGAGATGCTGGTGAGCAAGAATAGCGGCGGCGACGCGGCGCGCGCCAAGCTCGACGCGGCGCGCGCGCTTGGCATTCCCGTCATCCTGATGCGCGCGCCGGCCCGCGAGGGAGCGGTGTTTCACGATCTCGACACGCTGCTGGCCTGGATTCATCGTCCGGCTCCGTAGCTGCGCGGCGTGTAGATCCAGCGCCCGCCGTCGGCGCGGTCGATGCCCCGCGTCTCGCTCGATCCCACCAGCACCAGGGTGCTCATATCGACCAGGGACAGATCGGCCTGCGCCAGGGTGGTCAGGGTCAGCTTTTCGTCGGGCCGGCCGACCGCGCGGGCGAAGCCGACCGGCGTGTCGCCCGATTTGACCTGGCGCAGCAGGGCGAAGGCGTCGTGGATGCGCTGTGGCCGGGCCTTGGAGGCGGGATTGTAGAAGGCCATGACGAAGTCGGCTTCCGCCGCCGCCCGCAGCCGGCGTTCGATGACGGACCAGGGCTTCAGATTGTCCGACAGCGAGATGATGCAGAAATCATGGCCGAGCGGCGCCCCCAGCCGCGCCGCCGCCGCCAGCGCCGCCGAGACGCCCGGGTGAACGGCGATGTCGAGGGCGCGCCAATCCGGCTCGCCGGTTTCGACGGCTTCGAAAATCGCGGCGGCCATGGCGAAAACGCCGGGATCCCCGCCGGACACCACCACCACATCGCGCCCTTCCGCCGCCAGGCTCAGGGCCAGACGGGAACGAGCGATCTCGTCGCGGTTGTCGCTGGCGTGCCGGGTCTGCCCGTCGCGGCGGGGCAGGCGGTCGATATAGGGGCCATAGCCGACCAGATCGGTGGCGCGGGCGAGGATCGCTTCGGCCTCGATCGTCATCCATTCCCGCGGGCCCGGCCCCAGCCCGAGCACATCGAGGCGCCCGTTCATGGACGCCTTCCATTGCCGGGAATCAGGATCAGCGAGAAATAGGGCGCCTCGTCATCGATCTTGTCGGCCAGCTTCACGACCTGCTCGCCGGGCATGGTGCCGCGCTCGACATAGATGGCGCGGTCCAGCAACCCGGCGCGGACGATGGCGGCACGCACCTTGGGGAAGTTTCGGCCGATCTTCATGATGACGGCGGCGTGCGTATTGCCCAGCCTTTCCGCCAGCTCATCCTCGCCCAAGGTGCCGGGCAGCACGCTCAGCACGTCGTCGCCCCAGGTCATGGGCTCGCCCGCGAGGCTCCAGCAGCCGCCCATCCCGGTGACGCCGGGAATGACCGCCGTGCCGAAGCGCTCGCGCAGCCGCACATAGAGATGCATGAAGGAGCCGTAGAACAGCGGGTCGCCCTCGGCCAGCAGGGCGACGTCGCGGCCGGCGGCGAGATGGCCGGCCAGCTGGTCGGTCGCCTCGGCATAAAATTGCTGCAAAGTGTCGATATAGACCGGCGTGTCGAAACCGACCTCGGTGGTGAGGGGATAGTAGAGCGGGATCTCGATCCTGCCCTCGGGAATCCAGCGGTCGGCGATGCGGCGGGCATTGCCGCCGCGGCCTTTCTTGGCGAAATAGGCGATGACGGGTGCGCCGCGGATCGCCTCGACCGCCTTGACCGTCAGAAGCTCGGGGTCGCCCGGCCCCAGACCGACGCCGATCAGCGTGCCCGGAGTCATTCGGCGAGGCTCGCGAGTGCGTTGAGAGCCGCCGCCGCCATGGCGCTGCCGCCCCTTCGCCCATGCACCGCCAGATAGGGGACGCGGCCATCGGCGGCGATCGCCGCTTTCGATTCGGCGGCGCCGACGAACCCGACCGGCATGGCGATCACCAGGGCCGGCAGAGGCCAGCCCTGGTCGAACAATTCCAGCAGGCGGAACAGCGCCGTCGGCGCGTTGCCGATCGCCACCACCGAGCCCTCGATCCGGTCCCGCCACAATTCCATCGCCGCCGCCGAGCGCGTAGTGCCGATCCGTTGCGCCAGCTCGGGAACGGCGGGATCGGACAGGGTGCAGATCACCGGATTGTCCGCCGGCAGGCGAGAGCGCGTCACGCCGTCGGCCACCATCCGCGCATCGCACAGGATCGGCGCTCCGGCCTGTAAAGCCCGCCGTCCGGCCGCGGCGGCGCCAGGCGAGAAATCCATGTCGGCGGTGGTCTCGACCAGGCCGCAGGCATGGATGATGCGGACGGCGACCGGCTCTTCCTCGGGGGTGAAGCGGGCCAGATCGGCCTCGGCGCGGATGATGGCGAAGGAGGTGCGATAGATCTCGGCGCCGTCGCGGATATAGGAATGGGTCATCGTCTGTCTTTGGTTTCGAGGAAATGGGCGATCTCGGCCAGGCTCAACCCGCGCCGGGCCGGCACGCCGTCGGCGCGTCCGTCGAGCACGAGGTCGTAGAGTCCGTCACGGCCGGTCAGGGTGATGCGGGCAGGGCGGGCATGGGCGCATCCCTTGGCGCAGCCGGACACATGCAGGGCGATGCCGCCGCCCGGCGGAACCAGGGCGGACAGGGCGAGAGCGTCGGAGCGGGTGGCGGTGGTGGCGCTGGAACAGGCGGGGGCGCCGGGACAAGCGGCCACGGCGCGAAGGGGCGCGTCGTCGTCGAGCAGGAAACCCGCGGCGGCCAGGCGCTCGCCGGCGTCGGTCGAGAGGTCCGGGCCGGCAATCAGAATCGCGCGCCAAGGTGTCAGGCGAAGCTCGCCGGACGCCGCCTCGGCCTCGTCGGCCAGCAGTCTCAGTCCCGCCGAATCGAGGTGGCCGAAGGGGACTCCCACGCCGAGGGCTCGGAGTGGACCCAGATCGTGAAAGCCGGTTACCGGCGTTCGCGCCCGTGGCGTGAAGGGGGCGGCGAGGGGCCGCAACCCGGCGGCCGCCGCCAGGGGGCCGGTGCCGCGTTCGGCGACCAGCGCCGCCATGCGGGTGCTGTTCTGGCGGAGAGACAGGAATGACCGGGCCAGGCGGACCGCGCACTCTTCCACATCGGCCGCCGCGCACGACCCCGCCGGTTCTCCGCCGAGATGAACCGCGAATTCGTCGCGGTGCCGGGCCATCAAGGCAATGTCTGCCGCATCGACGGGCAGGCTCAGCGAGCCGCCATCGTCGATGGCGAAGCCGAACTTGCCGGGCAGGCGATGCAGCCCGGTATCGCTCTTCAGCCTGTCGTCCAGGGCGCGCAGAAGAGGGCGAATATCGAGATGCGCCCGCGGATCCAGTCCAGCCAGCGGGCTCGCCATGACGTTGCGCACGGCTTCGGCGGCGGGATCTTCATCGAGCAGGTTCCACGCCGCGAGAGCGGCTTGCAGAGGGGGCAGATCTTCCTCGCCGACGCCGCGCAGCTGCAGATTGGCGCGCGAGGTCAGGTCGATGGTTCCGTTGCCGTGATTTTCCGCCCAGCCGGCGATCGCCCGGGCGAGGGCGGGCGTCAGAGCGCCGCCGGCCAGTCGCGGCCGGACGATCAGTCCGTCGCCGCTGGACATCGGTCTCAGCGCGCCGGGGCACCAGCCTTTTCTTCGCGATTCCTTGCCCGCCGATACGGCCATCGTCCAATCTTCAACGCATCTTCGCGGGGTGGGACGACCAGCGCGCCGCGGATCACGGGCGGCGCAAGCTTCCCGCCTGGACACCCCGCCGGACGGAAACAGTCAGTGATGACGGCAGGTCTCCTGGCTCGCGGCTCGAACACGTCGCCCACCTTCCCGGTAGAGGCCGAACAGCCTGGTTCCAGTGGCATGGGGCGGACATTCGCCGCTTACAGTTGCGGGGGCAGCAGCGGCATGAGGCATGAAGCCCGCACCGCTTTCCCTATTATCCTTCGGGGAAGGACCGTCGGATCCGAAAGTGGCATTCCTCCGCGGGATTGTCAAACTGCCCGGACCCCGAAACCCAACATCAAAAAAGCCCTGTCGCTTACGCGCGGGGGCTTTTTGGTTTGTGTTGTTGATTCTATATTCCCCGCGACCGAATTCTGAACCGATTAGAACAACAGGAGATGCTTTATGAACCTCGACGCCATTCCCATCGGCGACAACCCTCCGGAAGACGTCAATGTCGTCGTCGAGGTGGCGATCGGTGGCGAGCCGATCAAATACGAGATGAACAAAGACGCGGGGACCTTGTTCGTCGACCGCTTCCTGTACACGCCGATGCGCTATCCGGGCAATTACGGCTTCGTGCCGCATACCCTGTCGCTGGACGGTGATCCGATCGACGTGCTGGTCGCCAATACCCGGCCGATCCTGCCTGGCGCCGTCATCAATGTGAAGCCGGTGGGCGTGCTGAAGATGGAAGACGATGGCGGCGGCGATGAGAAGATCATCGCGGTTCCCTCGCCTTCGATCACGAAGCGCTATGTGAAGGTCGAGAACTACACCGATCTGCCGGATATCACCCTCGAGCAGATCAAGCACTTCTTCGAGCATTACAAGGATCTCGAGAAGGGCAAATGGGTCAAGGTCGCCGGATGGGGCGATGCCGCCGAAGCCCGGAAAATGATCGCCGAGGCGGTCGAGCGGGCGAAGCGCTCGTAATATCCAACAGGTCGGAAAGGCCCCTGTCGCTGACGCGCGGGGGCCTTTTGCTTTTGTTCGATGGGCTCGGGTCTTAGGATAGGGTCATGTTCATATCGATGTCCCGCCGCGCGGTGTTGCTCGGCGCGCCCCTTTTTCTGGTTTCCCGCTCCTCGAAAGCCGAACCGTCTCCAATCGCCGAGATCGAAACGCGGCACGGCGGCCGCCTCGGCGTGTTCGCGATCGATACCGGGTCGGGAAGGCGGCTGGAGCATCGCGCCGACGAGCGCTTTCTGATGTGCAGCACTTTCAAGGCCTTTCTGGCGGCGCAGGTCTTGTCGCGCGTGGATGCCGGCCAGGAAGGGCTGGAAAGGATGGTGCCCTATACGAAGAGCGACCTGATCTTCACGTCACCCACGACCGAAGCGACTGTGGCGAAGGGCGCTTTGTCCGTCGAGGCCCTGCTGAAAGCGATGGTTGAGCTTAGCGACAATACGGCGGCTGTGCTTTTGATGCGGCGGGCGGGGGGACCAGAGGGGCTGACCGGTTTCCTGCGTGATCTCCGCGACAGCGTGACGCGATCCGATCGATACGAACCCGATTCGAACGGTTATAGCGGTGACTTGGATACGACCTCGCCGCGCGCTGCCATGGAGACAACCCGGGCGATCCTGCTCGGCGACGTCCTGTCGGCAAAATCGCGCGACCAGCTGGAGCGCTGGATGGCCGCCTGCAAGCCCGGCCTGAACCGGCTGCGCGCCGCGCTGCCGGCGGACTGGCCGGCCTGCGATCGGCCCGGAACCAGCGTGGACCGAGAAACCAACGATATCGCGCTGATCCGGCCGCCGGGGCGGGCGCCGCTGCTGGTGGCGGCCTATTACGATGCGCCCGGCCTCGATTTCGACCGGCGCGAAGCGGTGTTGCGCGACGTCGGACACTCTGTCGTGCAGAGCATGTCCTGATTCGATTAAGGTCGCCAATTACGCGAAGTCGCGGCATATAAGGTGTCCCCCCAGGTTTCGATCGTATTGGCCCCCCCATGACCGAACAGCCGCTGCAGAAATTCACCAAATATCAGAGCTTCGTCGCGGGATTGATGGCGTTCCTGCAATTCGCCGTCATTCTCGATTTCATGATCATGTCGCCGCTGGGTGCCATGATCATGCCGGCCTTGGGAATCACGCCGCGCCAATTCGGCATGGCGGTGTCGGCCTATGCCTTCAGCGCCGGCATCGCCGGTTTTCTGACGGCGGGTTTCGCCGACCGGTTCGACCGCAAGCGGCTGCTGCTGTTCTTCTATACCGGCTTCATCGGGGGCACGCTTTGGTGCGGCCTGGCCGAAAGCTATCCGATGCTGCTGGCGGCGCGCATCGTCACCGGCCTGTTCGGCGGCGTCATCGGCTCGGTCCTGATGGCCATCATCACCGATCTGTTCGCGCCCTCTCTGCGCGGCCGGGTCATGGGCGTGGTGCAGAGCGCCTTTGCCGCCAGCCAGGTTCTCGGCCTGCCGGTCGGCCTCTATCTGTCCAACCACGGCACCTGGCATTCGCCCTTTCTCGCCATCGCCGCTTTCGGCGTGGTGGGCGGGCTGATCATCATTCTGCGGCTGCAGCCGGTGGCGGACCATCTCAAGCTCGAGCAGGAACACAGCCCGCTGGCCCATCTGTTCCACACGGTGGTCGAGCCGCGCTACGGGGTGGCCTTTTGCACCACCGCGCTGCTGACCACCGGCGGCTTCATGCTGATGCCGTTCGGCAGCGCCTTCTCGGTCAATAATCTGGGCATCGGCCTGGCCGATTTGCCGACCATCTATCTGGTGACCGGGCTTTGCACCATCTTCTTCGCTCCGATGATCGGCCGGGTCAGCGACAAGGTCGGGCGTATTCCGGTGTTCGTCTGCGGCACCTGCCTCACCGTGACCATGGTGGTGATCTACACCCACCTGGAAACGACGCCGCTGGCGGAGTTGATCGCCATCAACGTCATCCTGTTCCTCGGTATCTTCTCGCGGATGATCCCCTATCAGGCGCTCATCTCGACCTTGCCCGAACCGGTCAAGCGCGGCTCGTTCAGTTCGGTCAACGCCGCGGTCCAGCAGGTCGGCGGCGGCATCGCCTCGTTCGTCGCGGCGCAGCTGATCACGGCGGATGCGGATGGCCGGCTGCACGGCATGCCGGCGGTCGGCTATGTGGTGGTGGCGACGTCGCTGACCTCGATGGTGCTGACCTGGTATATCGGCCGCTCGATCGAGAAGCGTCAGGCGGCGGTGTCGCCGGCGGCTTAACCCTTTCCGGGGAAGCGCACCAGCACCTTCAGGCCCGGCTCGTTATCCTCCAGGGCCAGGCTGGCGCCGTGATATTTGGCGATCGCCTCGGCCATGCTGAGGCCGAGGCCGCTTCCCTGGGTGGAGCGGGAGGCGTCCACCCGATAGAAGCGGCGCAGCACATTGGCGCGCTCCTCCGGCGCGATGCCGATGCCGTTGTCGCTGACCGTCAGCTCCGGCCCGCCGTTCTTCTCCGCGACGTGAAGCAGGATACGGACCTCGATCGGGGTCTTGTTGTGCTGCAGGGCGTTCTCGACAAGATTGACCAGCATCTGCGTCAATAATTGCTTGTCCCCGCTGATCGACAATCCCGGCACGATCGCCGAGACGAGCCGGTGCCCCTCGGATTCGGCCACCGGTCCATAGGTCTCGGCCACCATCTCGCACAGGTCCGAGAGATTCATCGTCTGCAAGTCGGCGCAGGGCGTGTGAGACTCGATCTGGGCGATGCGCAGCAGGGCGCCGAACATTTCGAGCAGATCGTCGGTGGACAGCAGGGCCACGTCGATGGCGCTGCGGAACTCCTCGACGGTGTCGCCCGACAGGCGGACCCGTTCGAGATATTGGCGCAGCCGGGTCAGCGGCGTCCGCATGTCGTGCGCGATATTGTCGGAAACCTGCCGGACGCCGTCCATCAGCTCTTCGATCCGGGCCAGCATGTTGTTGAGATTGGTCGCCAGTTCGTCGAAATCCTGGTCGTGGCCGTTGACCGGTATGCGCCGCCCGAGATCGCCGGACATGATTTCCCGGCTGGCGCGGTTGATGGCCTCCAGGCGCTGCAGCAGGCGCCGGCTGATCAGCACGCCGCTGCACAAGGCGGCGACCAGGGTCAACAGCACGCCGACGCCGAAGGTGCGCTCCATCAAATCGGCGACCTCGTCGAGCACATAGGCGTCGCGGGCGATCAGAAGATTGATCCCGTTGGGCAGGCTGATCCCGGCGGCGCGCAGCACATGCTCGGGGTCGCTGGTCGGCGAGGGAAGGTCGTAGGTGCCATGGAACGGCACCTTCATGGGCGGCAGATTGCCGGCGAGGACCGTGCCGTCCTCGTCCTGGAGCAGATAAAAGGTTCCGGTCCGGCTGTGGCGCGCGACGCGTCCCTGCACCCGGGCGATCAGCCGGTCGCGATCCATGCGGCCGTCATTGTCCGACAGCGTCAGGATGTCGTTCTGCAACTCGGCATCCATCTGGCGGGTCATGGAGCGGTTGATGGCGATGTCCATCACCCCGTACATGGCGAAGGCGGAAAAGCCGAAGATGGCGCTCGACAGCAGGATCAGGCGGAAGGTGGGCGTGCTTAATAGTCTAGGCCGGATCATTGATCTGATATCCCGAGCCCCGCACCGTCACGATCAGCTCGACCGCGAAGCCTTTGTCGATTTTCTGCCGCAGCCGGCTGACATGGGTTTCCACCACATTGGTGCGCGGATCGAAGTGAAAGCCCCAGATCTTTTCCAGCAGCATCTTCTTGGTGACCAGTCTTCCCTTATTGGAGAGCAAATATTCGAGCAGTTCCCATTCGCGCGGCAGCAGCTCGATCTCGGTCTCTCCGCGGCTGACCCGCCGGGTGATCAGGTTCATCTCCAGGTCGCCGGCGCGCAGCAATATTTCCTTGGTCTTACGCCGGCCCAGCGCCGCGACCCGGGCTTGCAGCTCGGACAGCGCGAACGGCTTGACCAGATAATCGTCGCCGCCCGCGTTCAGGCCTTTGACCCGGTCGTTCACCCCATCCAGCGCGCTGAGAAACAGCACCGGCAAATTCATGCCTTGCTCGCGGAGCAGCTGCACCACCGTCAGCCCGTCCAGGCCGGGAAGCAGGCGATCCACGATCAACAGATCGAAATGTCCCCGCCGCAGGGTCAGCAGGCCCTGAGGCCCGTCCGCGGCCACGGTGATCGTGTGCCCGGCCTGCTGTAATCCGCTCGCGATATAGGCTGCGGTCTCTTCGTTATCTTCTATTACTAGTATGTTCATCTGCTCGATCTACAGGCGGCAGAATAGTAATCGCCGCGAGCATTTATCCATGTCCTTCCCTCATTCCAAATACACAAATTTGTTAGGAAGCGTTTGTTAGGTGAACCGGAGGCCGGGCTGTCGTAGCGTAAGAACGGAAGATTTCACGGAAGAGGGCGTTGAAATGAGCATTTCGAGCATCAGCCAATCCAACTACCAGGCGTTTAATCCCGTCGCCTCCAGCGCCAAATCCGCGACCCAGGCCGACCCGGCCACGGAATCGGCGGTCAAGGCGGCCGATCCGGCCAAGGCCGCCACCACGGCCAAGGAAACCGCTCCGGACGAAGACGCGAAGACCGCCTCGTCGGGCAAGGGAGGCACTTCCGCGGCCCCCAACATGTACAAGCTGAACCCCGACGGTACGGTCGGCCCGCTGCATCTGCCCCGGCCCGGCCACGCTCCCGGCGTCGTTCACGCCTGAGGAACAATGGGTTAATGAGTGGTTCTTTCAGGCGGCGGTATCCTGACGGACGGCAACGCTTCGTGCAGGAAATCGCCGCTTTGTGCGGCGTGCGTTCCGAGGCGGTACTCAATGCCTTCGCGACCGTCCCGCGTGAGGACTTCCTGCCGCCGGGGCCCTGGACGATAGAAGGACTCGACGGCAGCTATTTCCGCTCTCCGGACGAGGACCCCGACCACATTCTTCATGCGGTCGGGGTGGCGATTTCGCGGGGCGAGGGAGTCCCCCTGCATTGCGCCAATCCCGCGGTGGTGGCCAAGACCCTGGAAGTGACCGGAATAAAGCCCGG
>Ga0213872_10002005_pt1 | contig 12390 bp, 11 predicted proteins | sample VelepicomBERX_R2_FD_160071 | JGI IMG/M metagenome (GOLD analysis project Ga0213872, IMG submission 160071) | Rhizosphere microbial communities from Vellozia epidendroides in rupestrian grasslands, the National Park of Serra do Cipo, Brazil - RX_R2 | ecosystem: Host-associated > Plants > Roots >...
GGCTGCCAAACGTGTTTCTAGGCCGCGCAGCTGGATGCGGGCGATACCGGCGATCTGAGCCTGATCGAGGGCGTGGAAGACAACAACTTCATCGATCCGATTGATGAACTCGGGGCGGAAGTGGTTTTTCACCTCAGCCATCACCGCCAGTTTCACGAGTTGATAGTCGGAGTCTGCCATTGCCTGGATCTGCTGTGAACCGAGGTTCGACGTCATCACGATCACCGTATTGCGGAAGTCCACCGTACGGCCCTGGCCATCGGTCAGGCGACCGTCGTCCAGTACCTGCAGCAAGATATTGAACACATCCGGGTGTGCCTTCTCGACTTCATCGAGCAGGATGACGGAGTAGGGCTTGCGCCGCACCGCTTCAGTCAGGTAGCCGCCTTCCTCGTAACCCACGTAGCCGGGTGGCGCGCCGATCAGGCGGGCCACCGAGTGCTTCTCCATGAATTCGCTCATGTCGATGCGCACCATATGGTCCTCGGCATCGAACATGAAATTCGCCAGCGCCTTGCACAGCTCCGTCTTACCCACGCCCGTGGGGCCAAGGAAGAGGAAAGAGCCGTAAGGCTTGTGAGGGTCCGCAAGGCCCGAGCGCGAGCGGCGGATCGCATCGCTGACAAGCGTCACGGCTTCCTTCTGGCCGACCACGCGCTGCTGCAGCGCGGCTTCCATATGCAGCAGTTTTTCGCGCTCGCCCTGCAGCATGCGGCTGACCGGGATGCCCGTAGCGCGCGAAACGACTTCCGCGATTTCCTCGGCACCCACCTGGGTACGCAAGAGACGCGCCTTGGGCTGGTCGCCTTCGTGGGCTTCGGCGGCCTTCAGCTTGGCTTCCAGTTCCGGCAACTTGCCATACTGAAGCTCACTCATCTGCTGCCAGTCGCCACGGCGGCGGGCTTCGTCCATCGCCACCTTCAGCTTCTCGATTTCTTCGCGGATCGCCTGCGAGCCCAACACCGCAGCCTTCTCGGCCTTCCAGATTTCTTCGAGATCCGAATATTCCTTTTCGATCTGGCGGATCTCATCTTCGATCAAAGCAAGCCGCTTGCGGCTAGCGTCGTCTTTTTCGCGATGCACCGCTTCGCGCTCGATCTTGAGCTGAATCAGGCGGCGTTCGAGCTTATCCATCGACTCGGGCTTGGAGTCGATTTCCATCTTGATCTTGGCTGCGGCTTCATCGATCAGGTCGATGGCCTTATCAGGCAAGAAGCGGTCGGTGATATAGCGGTTCGACAACTCGGCTGCCGCCACGATGGCCGGGTCGGTGATCTCCACACCGTGGTGGATCTCATAACGCTCCTGCAAGCCGCGCAGGATTGCGATGGTGTCCTCGACCGATGGTTCGTCCACCAGCACCTTCTGGAAACGGCGCTCCAGCGCAGCATCCTTCTCGATGTACTTGCGGTATTCGTCGAGCGTCGTGGCGCCCAGGCAATGCAGCTCGCCGCGCGCAAGCGCGGGCTTCAGCATATTGCCCGCATCCATTGCGCCTTCGGCCTTACCGGCACCCACCAGGGTGTGGATTTCGTCGATAAAGACAATCGTGCTGCCTTCGTCCTTGGCCAGCTCGTTCAGCACGGCCTTCAGGCGTTCTTCGAATTCGCCCCGGTATTTGGCACCGGCCAGGAGTGCGGCCAGGTCGAGCACCAGCAGCTTCTTGTGCTTGAGCGACTCTGGCACTTCACCGTTGACGATGCGCTGGGCGAGCCCTTCCACAATCGCGGTCTTGCCCACGCCCGGCTCGCCGATCAGTACGGGGTTGTTCTTGGTCCGGCGTTGCAGTACTTGGATGGCACGGCGAATCTCGTCGTCGCGGCCGATCACCGGGTCGAGCTTGCCGGCACGTGCGCGCTCGGTCAGGTCGAGCGTGTATTTGGTCAGCGCTTCACGCTTTTGCTCTGCATCCTGGCTGCTCACGGCTTCGCCGCCGCGCACCGCGTCGATGGCGGCCTCGATCGCCTCCTTCTTGCCGCCGTACTCGCGCAGCAGACGGCCGGTTTCTCCCTTGTCATCGGCCAGTACGAGCAAGAAAAGATCAATCGCCACAAACTGGTCGTTGCGCTTGATCGCGGCTTTATCCGTCAGGTTCAAGAGGTTGGCGAGGTCTTTGGAGACCGTAATCTCGCCATTGCCGCCTTGCACTTGCGGTAGATGTTTGACGGCGTTTTCAAGCCCGGTCTTCAAGCGGTTGACGTGCACGCCTGCCCGCGCCAACAGCGAGCCCGTGCCGGAGTCCGCATCGTTGATCAGCGCCAGCAGCGCGTGCTGCGGCTCGATATAGGGGTTGTCATTGCCCAGCGCCAGCGATTGGGCTTCGCCCAGGGCTTGCTGGAATTTCGTTGTGAGTTTGTCGTAGCGCATCATCATGCTCCAGATTCAGTTGGGCATTACTTGGGGCGAAATGGTGACCTTTTCAAGTAGTGTGTCGCGCGCTATGCCCTGCAGCGTTGATCTGGCTCAAGCGTGAGTCGCTGGCCAGTCGGCTTCGTTTTAGAATAGCCCGCATGATTACCATCATGGTCTGCATCAAACGTCGTTTCGACCATCAGCCCTCGTGCGCGGCACGGGGTAGCGAAGCCCTGGCCAATCAGTTAGAGGCCGATATTGCCGCCTGCAGCGCGCCCGTGCGCGTGCATCGCTTCGCCTGCCTCGGCATGTGCGAAGAAGGACCAAATATGAAAGTAGTAGGCGGCGATATGTTCCATGGCGTAACGGCCGAGCAGTTGCCCGCCATCCTGCAGAGTGCGCTTGACGATGCCAACTGAACGGTTTCACCACAAAGGGCGTACATGAACCCGAATCTGCTGTTGGCATTGGCCTGACGCAATGGCCTATTACAGTCAGTCCGATTATGCCGTCCGCATGGAGTGGGGCGACCATGCCATCACCCATTTAGCGTCAGACGTCGAATGCGTGGTGGTCGTCGACGTCATGTCTTTCTCGACTTGCGTCAGCATCGCGACGGATCAGGGGGCAGCCATCTATCCGTACCCTTGGCGCGACGAAACCGCCTTGGCGTATGGTCGTGAGCGCGATGCGGCCGTAGCGAGCTCAAAGCGGCGTTTTGAGGGCGGCTATTCACTTTCACCCAGCTCGCTACTGGCCTTGCCGGCCAATATGAAGCTCGTACTACCTTCGCCAAACGGTTCGGCGATTGCTTATCGGGCGAAAGACGTTTGCGCGAACGTACTGTGCGGCAGCCTACGCAACATGGCGGCCACCTCAAGCGCGTGCCGTGCGTTTTCAAGCGTGCTGATTGTCCCTTGTGGTGAGCGTTGGCCTGACGGCAGCTTGCGCCCTGCACTGGAGGACTATGTCGCAGCCGGTGGGATCGCAGCAGCTATCGGCGGGGAAAGTCTTTCGCCAGAGGCCTGGGCTGCAGCAATGGCATTCGAGCAGATGGGGTTGGGGCGCGCTGAGGCGCTTCGTCGCTGTGGGTCGGCGCGCGAGCTGATTGAACGGGGGTTTGAGGCCGACGTAGCACTCTGCTTGCAAGAGGATGTCAGTCGTTTCGCATGCCGCCTCGACGGCGACTGCTTTCGGCGCACCGAGCCCGACGCATTGCACTAGACGACTGTGGTGCTGTCGTACTTCGTGCTGAGCTTGCCTAACGAGCTGGCTGGCCTGTTCGGCCATTGGTTCAACACCTTGTCGCCGAATACTCAGCGTATCGTGACTGCCGTGGCAAAGTCGGCTTCAATTGCCCTGCCGGGCATGGTGGCTGGGTTGACAGCCGTCTTGACTGCAAGGCGTCGGGCGAAGGAAGACGAGGCTGACGCCTAGGTCCGCTCAGCCATGCAATAGTGCCGCACGCCATGCCTGAATCAGTCGATTCGTATCCGATCGCCGATAGACCAAGTGGACAGCCACTGTCGTCGTAAACCAGGGCAGGGCGACGAATGCCACACCTTGAGCCAGGGGGTGTCCGCGCATGCTGGCCTGGACCAGCGCCAGGCCCTGGCCGCAAGCAACAAGTGCAATAAGGGTTGCCGGGTCGTTAGCTTCGGTACGGATATCGGGCATAAAGCCCGCTTCACGACAGGCCGCGAGGAAGCGTTCGCGCGCGGCTGGGTTGATATGGCGCGATAGGGCGATCCACGGTTGGCCATCCAGTTCCCGCGGCGAGAGCTCTGCAGCACCCGCCAGCGGATGGTCGGCAGGCAGGGCAAGCAGCATGCCTTCCTCGCTGATGCGTTCACAGACCAGGTCGGGGTCGTCGGCCATGGGGGGTGAGTAGACAATGCCGCATTCGATCTCGCGGTTGCGCAGGGCGTTCAGCTGAGGCGTAGACCGAAGCGGCCGCAGCGCGATGCGAACGGCGGGCTGGGCAGCACGGAATCGCCGCAGTGCGTCGGGCAGCAGACCGCTGTGAATGGCGCCCTCTACATAGCCCACGATCAATTCAGCACCTTCGCCCAGGCCGACGCGACGCGCGCGTGCTTCGACCACTTCCGCCTGCGCGAGTAGAGCCCGTGCCTCAGTCAGAAAATCACGGCCAGCGGGCGTCAGGTAGAGCCGCTGCCGTGACCGCTCGAACAGTGTCAGGCCCAATTGCGACTCCAGCTGCAATATTTGTCGGCTTAAAGGCGACTGCGAAATATGCAGTGCTTGGGCAGCTTGGCCGATGTGCTCGCGTTCGGCCACAGCGACGAAGTAGCGAACCTGGCGTAGGTCGAGCATGGCATCTCGATGTTGTGTCTTAAATTGGCATAAGTATGCCGAAATAAGACGTAGATTGGCTGATTGTGTGCGCTGAGAATGCCCATGCCGACCGCAGCATTGTGCCAAGCGGGGCGATTCTGGAACCGTACCATGCAATTTCTGACGATTAGCCGCCGCCGTACCGAAGCCTATGCCGATACCGACTTTGAACCGATGCTGGCAGCCGAAGCCGAGCAGGCACGTACGCTCTATGCAGAAGGGACTGTCCGCCAGATATGGCATCGGGCTGATATGCCGGGTGCGGTATTGATGTTTGAAGCCGCATCAGAAGAGGAGGTGCGCGGTAAGCTCCGCCAGCTCCCGATGGTGGCAGCCGGCATGCTGGAAGTTGTAGCGGTGATTCCGCTCAACCCCTATCGCGGCTTCGGGACGAAATACCTTTAATATTAAAGGCATTGGCAACTGATTTGCCAATGACGGATTATTATTTAAGAGAAATTTCAAGTACTCTCTTTGATTCTTATGTGAAAAACCTGCGTTGTTGTGAAATAAAGCGGATTTTCTATATTTGGTGTGGAAGGGCGGTAGGTGCTACATCTTGATGTGAGGTCCAGACGGTTTGCGGGGCGTGATCTTCACGAATTAATGTTAAAATTTGCTTTGTCAGTTGTTGATAGGCCTCTTGTCTCGCAGATTCGTCTTCTATTTTCTCGGCTATTCTCTGCGCAGTTATGATGTGTGAGTTAATGACAGGTTGGCGAAAATAGTGATTTAGCTGACTTAGTGAAAGTCGATGTACGTCCAAAAAGGTACGTGCGATAAATGATGCCACGCCGCCGCCAATGCTTGCGATGCCAGCAGCCCCAGCAATATGTGGCCAATCAGCACTCGTAAGCATAAAGTATCCCCCGCCGCCAACAAATGCCATTCCTATGCACATTGCTACACAGGCGAGGTTGAAAGATGATCTTGCTCTGTCCTGGGTTTGTAATTGATATTTCTCAATTTGCTGACTGTACAAATTTAGGAGTGGGCCAGAGTTTCCAATATCCCTTATATTTACTACGTTATTATCTCCACCGATGGTAAAATTAAGGCTTGACCTCCCTTCGTCTTGGTTGTCTTTTTCTTGCTCTTGTTGGGGTTTTGAAGAGAAGGCCTCCTTTTCTGCATCTAGTACTCGTTTTTCGGCGGCAGCGCGTTCCTTGGTGTATATGTATTCATTAAATAAGTATTTTGCAAATAGATAGCTAAAAACAGCAAACGCTGTAGTGATGGCTGCGTCTGTAATGTTCACCATGCCACTTCCTTATATGTTAATGACTGGTTTGACCTAAACACGTTGTCTACGCCGAGGCTCATGTTGAGGTTTCTCTCCTAAAGGGTATTTATGAGGCACGGCTGTTCTTCTCTGGCTTCGCTTTTTGGCCGATGCGCCCTTCGTTACCAGCGATCAGGTTGAGCAGGTTTTGCTTGTGCCGCTGGATCAGAAGGGCGGCAATGATGATCACGGCACCGAAGAGCGCATCGTGGCCTGGCAGCAACAGGCGGCAGGTGATGGGGGCTGACACTGCTGCGATCAACGCAGCGAGCGACGAAATGCGGGTCGAGAAGGCAATCGCTAGCCACACGGCGAGCGTGATCAAGCCCAGCCGCCAATCAATGCACAGCAGCACGCCTGCTGCGGTCGCTACACCCTTGCCTCCCTGAAAGCCGAAAAACACCGGCCACATATGGCCAACGGTCACGGCAATTGCGATGCCAGCGAGCCAAGGCTCTGCCACGCCGAGCGACTTCGCAACCAATACGATGACCACTGCCTTGAGCGTATCGCCCGCCAGCGTCAGAATGGCAGCAAGCTTTTTGCCAGAGCGCAGCACGTTGGTGGCGCCAGGGTTGCCGGAACCATAGCTACGCGGGTCGGCCATCTTGAGCGCGCGGCTGACGATGACGGCAAACGAGAGCGAACCGATGAGATAGGCAGCGATCAACAGGGCAAGCGGCAAGGCGAAGGACGGCATGCGGAGATTCCACTACAATGGCGGCCTTGGATTCTAAGCCGGATGCAGGCGTTTGCGAAAGCAAGCAAATGCTAGGGTCTGCTACGTAAGCGACATGGACATCATTTATCTGCACGGCGTGAAAGCACGCACCCTTATTGGCGTCTACGACTGGGAGCGCGTTGCGCCCCAAGTGGTCGAGGTCGACCTGGAACTGGGCATCCCGAGCGCACGCGCCTGCCAGACCGACGATCTGTCGGATACGATCAACTACGCCGAAGTGGTCGACCGCTTGCGCCACGTGCTGGCGGAGCAGCATTTTCTGCTGTTGGAGCGACTGGCGGAGTACATTGCCCAGGATCTGATGGGTGCCTTTGGCGCACCCTGGATTCGCGTCTCGGTCACCAAGCTCGGCATCTTGCATGAGGTTGGCCGGGTGGGCGTGACGGTCGAGCGTGGGCACCGCGGCGGCTAGGCTCCACAGGCCCGAGCTGCTTTATACCGATTAGATTACGGGTATGCTCGATGCGAGTTCCGGTGTAAGGAATTCAGCAACCGATCATGAATAGGTTAGTCATCCTCTCATACCGCCCGATCGCGTAGGACCTTCGTGATCGACCTGGCTCCGCGCTATGGCAGCATCTCCCGCGCTAGTTCCAGCCATGCCCGCGCGGCTGCCGGCAAGTGGGCCTGGCGCCGCCAAGCCAGCATCATGTGCCAATCGGTTTGCGGTTCGGTCAGCGGCACCAGGCGGATCGCGCGATTCTGGTATTTCTCTGCCAGCATATGCGGCAGGAACGCCACCCCCAGTTCTGCTTCGACCAGATCGACAATGAAGTCGATCTGCGCGCTGCGCGCGGAGATCTTCGGCGCGACGGCCTTGCGTTCGCACGCGTCCAGGATGATGCGGTTGAGAGTGAAGCCTTCCTCAAACAAGATAAATGGCTCGGCCGCCAAGGTGGGGAAGTCCAGTTCCGGACGGTCGGCGAGGGGGTGGTTGGCCGATAGCACGACGGTCAGCGACTCGACGCGCACATCCTGGCCATCGAGTTCTGGGTCGAGTGGCGCCAGGATGGCTGCCAGGTCCACGACGCCGCCTTGCAGGGATTTGTGCAACTGCTCGCCACCATGCTCAAGCAATTGAATCTCGATATTCGGATAACGGCGGCGGTAGGCGGTGAACATCTTGGAGAACAGCACGCCGCTGCCGACCGGCGGCAGGCCGATACGCAGTGTGCCGCGCTGCAAGCCCTGTAATTCCTTCAGTTCGGAGATCAGATCGTCGCGCTCTGCCAGCATGACCAGCGCGCGGCGGTAGACCACCTCGCCGGCCGTCGTCAGCTCGCAGCGATGACCCACGCGATTGAGGAGGGGCACGCCCAGTTCCTCCTCCAGCGTCCTGACGGCCTTGCTGATCGCCGACTGGGTGAGTAACACCACTTCCGCCGCCTGCGAAAACCCACCTCGCCGCACCACTTCGACAAATGCCCTTACCGTCCGTAGATTCATCAGTATTCCAATTTAGACTTGATAATAGAAATATAAGTCGTTTGCATCATATATTAACCAAATTTAAGCTGTACTTACCGTCCATCCTGACCACAGGAGTACCGCCATGATCATTTCTTCCGCCTACGACTACCGCGAAGCGGCGCGCCGCAAGCTGCCCCGTTTCCTGTTCGACTACATCGACGGTGGCGCCAACGCCGAGCATACCTTGGGTGCCAACCGGTCCGACCTGGCGTCGGTCTGCCTGCGGCAGCGTATCCTGCGTAACGTGGAGGACGTGAGCCTTGCAACCTCCCTATTCGGTCAACGCCAAGCCATGCCGGTGATCCTCAGCCCGGTCGGACTGACCGGCATGTATGCCCGCCGCGGCGAGGTCCAGGCCGCCAGGGCTGCGGCGACCATGGGCGTGCCATTTTGCCTGTCGACGGTGTCGGTCTGTCCCATCGAAGAGGTCGTGGCAGCGAGTACGCAGCCGATCTGGTTCCAGTTGTATGTGCTGAAGGACCGCGGCTTCATGCGCAACGTTCTGGAGCGGGCACAGGCGGCCGGCGTCACCAACCTGGTGTTCACGGTGGATATGCCGACGCCCGGTTCGCGCTACCGCGATGCGCATTCCGGCATGTCCGGCCCCTATGCCGCGACGCGACGCATTCTCCAGGCAGTCACCCGTCCGGACTGGGCAGTCAAGGTCGGGCTGCTGGGGCGTCCTCATGACCTGGGCAATATCTCGGCTTACCTGGGCAAGCCCACCAAACTGGAAGATTACATCGGCTGGCTTGCGAAGAATTTCGATCCATCGATCAGTTGGCATGACTTGGAATGGATACGCACGTTCTGGAAGGGTCCGATGATCATCAAGGGCATTTTGGACCCGCAGGATGCCCGCGACGCGGTCAGTTTCGGCGCCGACGGCATCGTCGTCTCCAACCACGGCGGGCGGCAGCTCGATGGTGTGCCGTCCACCGCTCGCGCCTTGCCGGCGATCGCCGACGCCGTTGGCAGCGATCTGACGGTACTGGCTGATTCGGGCGTGCGCTCGGGATTGGACGTTGTGCGCATGCTGGCGCTGGGCGCGCGCGGCGTGCTGCTGGGCCGCGCGCCGATCTATGCGCTTGCCGCTGATGGGCAGCGCGGCGTCGAAAACCTGCTCGATATCTTTGCCAAGGAAATGCGCGTCGCGATGACCCTGACCGGGGTGACGTCGATCGACAAGATCGACGCGTCGGTGTTGGCGTGACTGACGCATCATGCGCTCTTTGATACCACCGATGCGTGCCCAAGACCTGCGCAGCCTGCCGTGGGGGGATGCCGTCTGCGGCGGCATCATCTGTGCGGTGCCCGCCATCCTGGCTGCGCTACTGCACACGCCCATGCTGGCCTGGTCGGCGATCGCCGCGTTCTGGACTGCGCTGAGCGATCCGGCGTGCAGCCGGTCGCAGCGGCTGCAGGTTGCGCTGGCGTTCGGGTTGGTTGGCGCGCTGGCAGCCGGGTGCGGCAGTGCCGCATCCGGCCATGCATGGCAGGCCGTGGTGCTGGCCGCAGCAGCCGGTTGCGCCGGTGCCTACATCCAATCGGCCAACGCGGTCATCGGACTGCCAGCCCTCCTGGCGGCCACCGCGCTAGCGGTCGCAACCGCGCTGCCGGGCCACGACCGCGCTCATGCGCTGGCCTACGCCGGCTACTTCCTCGGCGGTAGTCTGTGGGCGATCGCATTTCGCCTGCTGGTCTGGGCCGCCGTCGCGCCCACGGCGGATGCAGACGGCGGCCGCCTCGACTGGGCGCTGGCTTGCCGGCAATTGCGCGACAACCTCCACCATGGATCGCGCTGGTTCTGGCATGCGCTGCGGGTCGGACTGGCCAGCGCGATGGCCGTCGGTGTGGTCGCGCTGTGCGGCCTGGACCATGGATACTGGCTGATACTTACCACCTTCCTGACGATGCAGCCGGAGTTTGCCGCCACCCTCAAACTTTCGATGCGCCGGGTGGTGGGTACACTGCTGGGCTCGCTACTGGCGGCAGGCATCGGCGTCTGCGTTCAAGCGCCATTGCCGCTGGCGCTGCTGATCCTACCGCTGGCGGTGGGAACCTTCATGACGCGCCGGCGAAACTATCTGCTGTTCTTACTGTTCCTGACGCCGCAGTTTGTCATCGTCGCCCACTTGGCGCAGCCGCTCGACTCGGAACTGAACTTGATCTCGGTGAGGATATGGAACAGTTTCGGCGGTGCCGTGTTGAGCATCGTGATCGCGAGTCTGGCCTACTGGGGCCAATCCTCGGCGATGGCCGACCTCCAACGGAACCCGGCCACGAGAATGGTCGACGAGAGCCGTGGGGGCTGAGCTCAACCTTGGCTTCGCGTAGCCCTCAATGCAAGATGCGCCTGGCGAGGCTCGCGCAGGCGCATCAAGTTGGGCGACGACGGATCAGATTGCGTTGAGACCCGCCTGAATATCGGCAATCAGGTCTTCGAGGTGCTCTACGCCCACCGACAGGCGCAGCAGGTTCGGCCCCACGCCGCGCCGAATGCGGTCTGCCTCGGGGATCGACGCATGCGTCATCGCCCAGGGCAGGTTCACCAGGCTCTCCACCCCGCCCAGGCTCTCGGCCAGCGTAAATACCTTCAATGCCGCGAGGAAACGCCGCACACCTGCGTCGTCTGCCTTGATCCGCACCGTCACAATCCCGCCAAAGCCGCGCTTGAACTGCCGCTTGGCCAGCGCATGCTGTGGATGGCTGATCAAGCCTGGGTAGATCACATCTTCGATGCCCTGCTGCTCTTGCAGCCATTTCGCCAGTGCCAGCGCATTCTGACTGTGGCGTTCCATGCGCAATGGCAGCGTCTTGAGCCCACGTAGCGCGAGGAAGCTGGAGAAGGGGTCCATTACCCCGCCTACTGCGTTCTGCAGGTAGCCCAGTCGCTCGGCCAGCTCGGGTGTACGTACGATGGCTGCACCACCAATCACATCCGAGTGGCCGTTGAGGTATTTGGTCACCGAGTGGATCACGATGTCGACGCCGTAGTCGAAAGGCCGCAGCAGGTAAGGTGTGGCAAAGGTCGCATCGACCACCACCAATGCACCGACCGCATGTGCGGCCTCGACTACTGCGCCGATATCAGTCACATCGAGCAGCGGATTGGTGGGGATCTCGATCCACACCAATTTGGTCTGCGGTGTGATGGCAGCGCGCAGGGCCTCGGCGCTGCCTGCGGGCGCATAGCGCACCGTCAGACCAGCCGTGCGGGCACGCACCCGCTCGAACAGTCGCCAGGCACCGCCGTACAAGTCTTCCACTGCCACGACTTCGCTGCCGGCATCGAGCAGCTCTAGCGTGGTCGACATCGCAGCCAGGCCCGATGCAAAGGCAAATGCCGCCACACCACCTTCCAGCTCCGCCAGTGCCTTTTCAAATGCGCCACGTGTGGGGTTGCCGCTACGCGCGTACTCGTAGCCGGCGTGCTCACCCGGTGCGCGCTGTGCGAAGGTCGAGCTCGGGTAGATCGGCGGCATTACGGCGCCAGTGGCGTCCGGCGTGTAACCGGCGTGCACGCTCAGCGTGTCGAAGTGCAGGGTCTTGTCGGCTTGGGTCATGCAATGTCTCCAATCTAGGATGCTCTATAACTGTCCGCTCGCGAGCGTCAGCGAGGCTCCCTCACGGCGGTGAGGGCGGGGGAGCGGAATCAATTAGCGAAATCCGGTGATGATCCGCTACCCGCATGCGCCCGGCTTTACCGGGCGGAGGACTGCTGCTGTGAGTTCTAGAGTTACCTCAACGCAATTTTTGCCGCCAATGGTTAATTAAGTCAGCCTGGGTAATGAGGCCCAAGAAGCGCCCCGCGTCCACAACAATGGCAACATGCCCGTCGTTGAATACGCGTAGAAGGCGTGCGGTAGAGTCTTTCGGCGAAACAATGTCGAGTTCAGTGGTCATCGCCTTGCGTACCGACATGCTGAAGTTTTCGGGTTCGTCGTGGATGGCAACGAGCACATCCCATTCATCGATCAATCCGACGACTTCCGCGTCACCTTCGATCACTGGCAACTGTGAAATATCGTGCCGGCGCATGCGGGCATAGGCGTCGGCCAGGGTCTCGTCAGGCCGGCAGCTCACCGTAGCGCCCTTGTCGTGCCGCCGCGTGATCAGGTCCGAGAGGTCGCCATTCTGGGGCAGGCGCAAGAGGCCCTGGTCGATCAGCCAGCCTTCGTTGAATTGC
>Ga0213872_10002006_pt1 | contig 12386 bp, 9 predicted proteins | sample VelepicomBERX_R2_FD_160071 | JGI IMG/M metagenome (GOLD analysis project Ga0213872, IMG submission 160071) | Rhizosphere microbial communities from Vellozia epidendroides in rupestrian grasslands, the National Park of Serra do Cipo, Brazil - RX_R2 | ecosystem: Host-associated > Plants > Roots >...
GCGCGCTCCAGAGCTTGCGGCAGACGGCAGGGGCGTTCCGCAGGTCTTCGATCGACTCGAAGAGCGGGACGGGCATCAGACCCGGGTCGCGGCCATTGGCGGCGATTTCTACGCCACCGAGGCGTGCGAGCCAGACGACGGCGAGGACATCCTCTGGGCTGGAGGCTCCGCTGATCACGTATTGACGGATGGTTTCCGGGCTGCAGCCGTTTTTGACTTCAGCGATGGCGCGAAAGGTCTCGATGATGTCGCGAGTCTCGGTGCTGAGCGAGCCGGGGACGGTGCCAGCGTTTTGTCCGCACCATGCAGAGGCCTCTTCGAGGGCTTTCTGGTGGATACGGGCATGCTGGCGGACGTCGAGCGTGTGGAGATGCAGGCCAAAGGTACGGACGAGGAGTATGAGCGGGTCGACGATGGCCCGGGCGAGGCGCAGGCCGTTGTTTTCGACGAGGCTGCGGCGCAGGATTTCGAGGTCGTGCTGGAACTCAGCGGTCGAGCAGTAAGAGGGCAACAAGGTGAGAGAGGCTTCGAGACTTTCGCCGTTGAGCGAGTGCTGGCCGGCGGTGCGCAGCATGCGGGCGTGGATGAAGACCAGGAAGCGCCGGTAGAGCTCGAACTGAAAATGGCTGCCGAAAACCTGTGCGGCGCTGATTTGTAGCGTATTTAGATACGAATCGAGCTGAGAGCGGAGTTCCTCACTGACGGATAGTTGCTGGGCAGAGGTGGTGAGGAGGTCGATGGCGAGTTGAAGGCGATGGTCGTAGTAGGCGAGCAGCCGCGATTTGGCGTCGCGGATAGCCTCTCCTGTCACATCGGGAGTTACAAATGGATTACCGTCGCGGTCGCCGCCGATCCACGAACCAAAGCCGAGCAGGAGGGGCAGCTCGGAGATGTCGATGTCGAAGTCGTATTCACTTTTGAGAGCGTCGGAGACTTCCTGGTAAAGGCCCGGGAGCGTCTCAAAGATCGAGACGTCGTAGTAGTCCAGGCCCATTTTGATTTCGTCGGCGACCTTGGGACGGCTACTTCGAACCTCGTCTGTCTGCCAGAGGGCAGTGATCTCGGCCGTCAAGTCTTCCTGGAGCGACGTTAGCTGTTCGTCGGGGATAGGTATGCGATCGAGGCGCTCAAGGAATTCGCCGATGCGGCGGCGTTTGGTGAGCACGGAGCGGCGGGCGATTTCGGTCGGATGGGCGGTGAAGACCGGGACGATGAAGATCTGGTGCAGCCAGTGCAGGGCTTCATCGGCAGAAATACCGACACAGCGCATGGCGCGCAGGGTTCCGCGAAGGGAGCCGCGCTGGGCGGCTTCTCCGCTGAGCTGGAGCGAGAGGCGGCGGCGCTTGCGGTGGTTGGTTTCAGCGAGATTGATCAGTTCGAAATAGAAAGCAAATGCGCGGCTGAGCTGGTATGCCTGGTCTACTGGCATGGTGCTGATGCTATCGACAGCCTTCGACAGCAGGCCTTCTGCTTCTTCGATTGAGCGCTCCGCCAGTACCTCGCGGCGGCGGATGGCGGAGAGGCGCAGCTCCTCGACTTTTTCAAACAGGGCATCGCCGGCCTGCTCGCGTAGGACTTCACCTAGGAGCATGCCCAGAGAGCGGACATCGCGACGGAGGGGGACTTCCTTGAGGTCTCCGGTGCGCGCTTCGAGCTCGGCGAGGCGCTCGGACCAGCTTTCGGGCTTCCAGAGGGGTGGCATCTAGTTGATTATGCCGGACTCGCGGTCAGTCAACACGCGCTTCGGCTCATTAGGACTACCCGGGAGCGACTTGGTGCTCTTCGAGTTCCATGGCTAATTTTTCCCACTCGCCAGTCAGAGCTGCGTGCTTCTCCCTGAGCTCTTCCAACTCCCGCGACAACCGCGCGGTCTCTTCGGCGCTGACAAAGACCCCGAGAGCCTGTTCGGCGTTGCCGATGGAGGCTTCGAGGCGGGGTATCTCTTCTTCGACAAATTTGAGGCGGTCCTGCATCTGCTTCAGTTTGATGGGGTTCACGCGGCGGGCCGGCTCTTTTGCTGCAGGCTCGGGAGCATGTCCGTTCGCGGTTGCAGGGACCGGAGCAGCGGGGACTTCTGCGGCGGCGGTTGCAGCAGCGAGTTCTTCGGCTCCTCCCTCCTTGCGCCAGAGGTAGTCCTCGTAGTTGCCGGGGTAGACGTTGACGTTGCCGTCGGCGACTTCGAAGACGCGCGTGGCGAGGCGGTCGATAAAGTAGCGGTCGTGCGAGACAAAGATGACGGTTCCGGTGAAAGAATTGATGGCTTCGAGAAGTACATCTTTGGCGCGCAGGTCGAGATGGTTGGTCGGCTCGTCGAGGAGCAGGAAGTTCGCCGGACTGACCAGGATCTTCGCCAGAGCGTAGCGATTGCGCTCGCCGCCGGAAAGCACGCCGAGAGTCTTGAAAACATCTTCGCCGGAGAAGAGGAAGCAGCCGAGGAGGCTGCGCAGCTCGGCTTCCGGGACTTTACGGGCGATGCGGCCGATATCGTCGAGCATGGGCGCGTCGGGGTCGAGGACCTTGTACTGGTCCTGTGCGAAGTATTCTGCGAGGACGTTGTGTCCGAGCTTCAGTGTGCCGCTGGTGGGGGCGTCTTGGCCGGAGAGGAGGCGAATCAGCGTGGACTTTCCGGCTCCATTGACGCCCACTAGAGCGATGCGATCGCCGCGGTCGATGGTGAAACTGACATCGTTGAGGACCTCTTTCGGGCCATAGCTTTTGTAGAGGCCGGAGACCTCGACGACGGTGCGGCCCGAGGGCGGCGGCTGTGGGAAGGTGAAGTGAATGACCTGCTCTTCGTTCGGGATTTCGATGCGCTCGATCTTTTCGAGCTCCTTGATGCGGCTCTGTACCTGCTTGGCCTTGGTGGCCTGGTAGCGGAAGCGGTTGATAAAGGCCTCGAGCTGCTCGATGCGCTCGCGCTGGTTGCGGTAGGCGGCTTCGATCTGTGCGCGGCGCTCGGCCTTCTGCTGGAGGTATTTCTCGTAGTTGCCGTGATAGACGTGCAGACCCTTGTTCCAGATCTCGATGATCTTATCGATGGTCACGTCGAGGAAGTAGCGGTCGTGGGAGATGAGGATGTACCCGTTGGGATAAGTTCGAAGGTATTCCTCGAGCCAGTTGCGGGTCTCGAGATCGAGGTGGTTCGTTGGCTCATCGAGCAAGAGCAGGCTGGGCTTTTGCAGCAGCAGTTTGGCGAGCGCGATGCGCATCTGCCATCCACCCGAAAATTCTTCGGTCCGCCGCCGCCAGTCCTCCTTTGAAAAGCCGAGGCCGGTCAGAACTGTGCCGACCTGCGCATCCAATGCGTAACCGTCGTGGGCACGGAATTTCGAGTCAATTTCGGAGTATCGGTCGGCAGCAGCGGCGTAGGCAGCGCTTTCGGGGTCAAGCTCAGCGAGCGATGCCGCTACCGTCTCTAGCTCCTTCTCGAGGCTGAGCAACTCGTCGAACACCGAAAGGCACTCATCGAAGACAGTGCGCCCGGATAGCGCGAGGCCGTCCTGCGGGAGATAGCCGATGCTCATGCCGCGGGTGCGCTGAATCTGGCCGTAGTCGAGCCCGTCCAGGCCGGCGAGAACCTTCATGAGCGTGGACTTGCCGGTGCCGTTAGCGCCGACAAGGGCGGTGCGTTCGCCGGGAGTAATCAGCCAGTTGGCGTTCTGGAAAAGGAGCTTCGGGCCAAATCGCTTGCCCGCCTCGGAGAGTTGCAGCATGTATCCATTTTATCCAGTTAGCCAACCTGCTGACCCGTTGATCGCCGACTCACTTGTTTCTTCACCGGCTTCGTTTCGACCACAGGACGCCGCGTTGCCGGCGCCTTGCGAGAAATTTTCAGCTCCTCCCAGTCTTTTTCGGTCTGGTCGGCGTAGGCATCGGCAAACTGGACGAGCGCGTCGGCAAAGTTTGGGCCGGTTCCGAGATAACCGGCCAGAACGCAGGCGTCTCCTGAGCGCGCGTGGCCGCGAGCGAGCAGCTCACCGCACATCTCGGCGTATTCGTTGAGACCCTCCCCGGCCAGGTCTTCGAGCTCGATGCTCGCCTTGTGGTCGTTGAGCTGGCGGACGAGGTAGTGGCGATTGGCTATGGTTGTCCAGCCAAGGAAGGGGTCTGACTGGAACTGCATGGCACGCTGTCCATTGACGACGCGCTGTCCCTGGTGAGGCGTGGTTGCGTCGGCACCAATGTAGGGAGCGTAACCCGAACTGGGCTGCTCCTTAATTTGCAGGAAGAGCGGATCCTCAGGGCCGTTGCCTTCGAAGTAAACGACGTAGTCGCGAAGTCCGACCGAGCCGGTGCCGACGACTTTGAAGGCCACATCGAGGGGGAAGTACTGTGCGAGGAAGTGGCGACGTTCGGGTTGGAGGGTCAGGTTGTATTCGGCGAGCGACGCCAGTACGGCGCGTCGCTGAGCCGCGTTCACTCGCGAGAGAAGAGGTGGCTGCTCCTTGAATCGTCGCTTCTCGACAGGGGCGTTTGCCGGTGTTGTGAGCTGATCGAGGTTGTGCTGCGGTGTAGCGCGTTCCGCTTTGAGCAGTGCCTTCGATACCGGGTTGATGCGCTGCAGGCGATGCACCTGATAGCGCGCGATCTCGATTACCGGCATCCGGGCGAATGTGTCGATGAACTTGCGGTATCGCTCCATGAAGGTGAGGACCGCTGACTCGCAGTCAGATTTCTTGATGGCGAGGAAGCGTCCGGCGAGGGTGAGGCTGGTGGCGAGACGCTTGAGGTCCCATTCGAATGGCGCTCGAATTGTTTCGTCGAAATCATTGATATCGAAGACAAGTCGGCCATCGGGCGCTGCGAAAGCGCCGAGGTTGCGGACGTGGGCGTCTCCGCAGATCTGGTTGACGATGCCGGTGTTGGGCAGCGTGGCGAGGTCGGCGGCCATGACGGGGACGGCTCCGCGAAAGTAGCCGAAGGGTGATTCGAGCATCCGCTCATACTTGAGCGTAGCCAACTGCGGGACTCGGCCGCGCATCGACTCCTGGAGGAGATCGATTGGGGCGCGGCGCCGGGCTTCCGGTTTCCACAGTGCGTGTTCCTGACGGGCAAGCTGTTTGCGGCGCGCTCGACCGAGGGCGCGGCGTTCCTGAGCGGTAGGGAAGTGACTCATTTTATCTCCGCGACGATACAATTTTCGCGCGCTCATGACAACCCTGCTCCAGGGTGGCTGCCTAAATCTGATTAGCGATAATGGCGAGAGCGTCCGCATTGAGGTCGGGCATCGCTCCCGGCTGCGACGCCACCCAACCACCCCATCGATTGCCGGCCTCGTTCATTTCGGCGAGGGATGCTCCGCGTAGCCACGCATCGACGAGACTCGCCGTAAAGGCGTCGCCTGCGCCGACCGTGTCAGCGACTTTGACGGGGACCCCGTGATGCCGGTGATGAGCATCGGGCGAGACCAGCAGGCTGCCGCTGCCGCCCATAGTAATAGCTACAAGTTTGAGGGGGTACTTCAGAAGTATCAAGCGAGCCGCCTCGAGCAGTTTGTTATCACTTGTTGCGGAGGGTTGCGGGATTTCGAGCATCGCAAGCACCTGCGGCACCTCAAGCTCATTGAGCTTGAATATGGTCGCGGAGGCAAGTGATGCCGCGATGGTATCCGCGTCGAAGAATGGGGCGCGCAGATTGACGTCGAAGACGCGCACGCAATCGGGACGGGTTGCGGCGAGGAATTCCCGGATTGTGGCACGGGAGACGGGATTGCGCTGACCGAGCGATCCGAAACAGATGGCGTCGGCAGACTCGGCGAGGGTTCGCCACACGGACGTCCATTGCATGTAATCCCATGCGGCGGGTTCGTGGATGATGTAGTGCGGTTCGCCGGTGCGAAACGCAACGCCGACGGTGCCAGTGGGCTGAGCGGGATCGGTCTGAACCCGAGAGATATCGACCGGGAACGCAGACAGCACTTCTTTGGCTGATGTACCCAGCGTGTCATTGCCGAGTCGCGAAGCAATTACACCCCGATTTCCGAGGCGGGCAGCCATGACGGTGAAGTTCGCTGGCGCGCCGCCTAGTCGATTACCGGTGGGCAACATGTCCCACAGCAGCTCTCCCAGTCCAACGATCACTTTGTTCATGTTTTGCCTCTCAAATTTGCGCCGCTCAGCATGGTAAACCAACAAAGGGTTCTAAAATCTCATCAAACCGGAGAATGGCTGGCGTAAAGCCGCGAGAGGAATCGCAAGTGGGTTATACAACCGGAACGGCAGTCCAGCCGCGCCGCTCTAAGGCGGTGCGGGTGATCGCGTGGCTTGCCTTCGTGGTATTTCTCTTCCTTGCTGCGGCTTTTGTAGTTGCTGGCATTTATTTTCGCCACGCCGAGCCAATTCTCAGAGCGCGGGTGATCGAGACGCTTTCGACGCGTTTCGACAGCCGGGTTGAACTAGCCAGCTTTGGCGTGTCGGTGTTTCACGGTTTCCAAGTTGAGGGAGTCGGGCTGAAGCTTTATCCAAGACAATTGGATATGCAGGAGCCGCTCTTTTCGGTTGACAAGTTCGCATTCCGGACCGGATGGCGCGATCTTTTCCGCACGCCGATGCATATCGGGCAAGTGCAGGTCAGGGGACTAGGCATCAACCTGCCGCCCAAGGATCAGCGGCGGAACATACCGAAACTCGATCAGGTAGAGTCGAAGCCGGGGAAGATTCGCGTTGTCGTCGGGGAGCTATTGATCGAAAATGCGACTCTGATTCTGGGCACGAACAAACCGGGGAAAAAGCCGTTGGATTTTGAGATCAGCAAGCTACGCATGACATCGGTCGGCGCGGGTCGGCCTATGAGGTTCCACGCCATCCTCAGGAATCCAAAGCCGGTCGGCAATATCGATTCAACGGGAGACTTCGGCCCATACAACACCGAAAGTCCCGCCGACACACCGGTACGCGGCAAGTACAGCTTCAGTCATGCAGACCTGGGTACGCTGAAGGGAATTGGCGGCATCCTGGCGTCCACCGGTGTGTACCAGGGCACGTTAGACAACATCACGGTGGACGGAGAGACCGATACCCCGGATTTCCGGCTGGATACGGCCAATTATCCGATGCCGCTGCACACGAGGTTTCACGCCATTGTGGACGGCACCAACGGCAACACGCGCCTGCTGCCGGTCGATGCCATGTTGGCCCGCTCGCACATCGTTGCCTCCGGTGAGGTGGTCAGGGCGCAGGGCATTCCCGGCCACGACATAACTCTGGACGTGACCGTCTCCCCGGCGCGGATCGACGACATCCTGAACCTCGGCGTCAAGACCAAGCCTCCGGTCATGACAGGAGACCTGGTGATGCATACCAAGTTTCATTTGCCGGCAGGCGGCGGTACAGTATTGGATCGGCTGCACCTGAAAGGAAGCTTCCAGATCACGAATGCGCATTTCACGAGTGAGAAGATCCAATCCAAGGTCGACGAATTGAGTCTCCGGGGACAGGGAAAACCGAAAGAGATCGAGGAGGAGCCGCACCCAAACGTCGCTTCGGCCATGAGTGGAGACTTCGAATTGGGCGCTCAAAAGATAACCATACCCAGCCTGCATTACGACGTGCCTGGCGCTGAGGTCGCTATGAGGGGCGTCTACACACTGGACGGTAGCCAATTCAATTTTCATGGGGTTGCGCGCATGCAGGCCAAGATCTCCGAGATGGTGACCGGATGGAAGTCCTGGACTCTGAAGCTGGCCGATCCGTTATTCATGAAACACGGAGCTGGAACCGAAGTTCCCATTGAAATCTCAGGAACGCGCTCGCAACCGCACTTTGGGGTCGAATTCGGCAAAATTTTCGGCCACAAGGACGAAGATAAGGACCAGAATGGCGGGGCTCCTGGTCAGGCACGGCCGCAGCCGTAGATTCGCCTGCGGTCCGCTGGGTTTATACTTCTGGAAAGAATGTCGAAACATGGTAGTTCTCCGGCCGCCGTGTCTGGCGGCAATTTCGTCTCCGCTCAAGCTGATCAGGTCCGCCCGCGAATCCGCTCGACAACCGTTCTTTGCGTGCGTCGCAACGGCAGTGTCGTGATGGCTGCGGACGGACAGGTGACTCTGGGTGAGTCGGTGATCAAACACTCGGCGCGCAAGATTCGCCGGCTTTACCAGGACAAGATCCTCGCGGGCTTTGCAGGATCGACCGCCGACGCGTTTTCGCTTTTCAGCCGCTTCGAAGGCAAGCTGGAGCAGTACGCGGGCAATCTGGGTCGAGCGGCGGTGGAGCTCGCCAAAGACTGGCGTACCGACAAGATGCTCCGCAATCTCGAGGCGCTGCTGATTGTGTCCGACCCGCATCAGACTTTTCTCATCAGCGGATCAGGTGATGTGATCGAGCCGGATGAGGGGATTGCCGCGATAGGCAGCGGCGGGTCCTACGCCCTGGCATCGGCGCGAGCCCTGATGGAGAACACCGACCTGCCGGCCCGCGCCATCGCCGAGAAATCACTGCGCATCGCGGGCGAAATCTGCATTTACACCAACGATCAGATCACAATTGAAGAGCTGCACGTATGAATGCGGCAGCACACTAATGCCCGCCCAAAAGGAGCAGGCAACGATGGCTATTTATCTACCCGGTACCGCTGAAGACCAGGAGCTCGCGCTTGAGGAGCTGACTCCGCGCGAAATCGTCGCCGAACTCGACAAGTATGTCGTCGGACAGAACGCTGCCAAGCGTGCTGTAGCGATCGCGCTGCGCAACCGCATGCGCAGGCAGAAGTTGCCGACCGACATCGCTGACGACATTATGCCGAAGAACATCATCATGATCGGCCCCACGGGCGTGGGCAAGACAGAGATTGCGAGGCGGCTGGCCAAGCTAACCAATTCACCGTTCCTGAAGGTTGAGGCCTCAAAGTTTACCGAAGTTGGATACGTCGGCCGTGATGTGGAGTCGATCGTCCGTGATCTGGTTGAAATCGCCATCGACATGGTGCGTGAAGAGAAGCTCGAAGAGGTGGAAGACAAGGCCGAGCTCAATGCGGAAGAGCGCCTGCTCGACCTGCTGCTTCCTCCTCCCACCGCAACGCCGACAACGTCAGCGTCCAGTCCCGTCTCGCATCAGGGACCGCAGGTCATTGAGGGCAATAAGCTCAGTTTTCCGGCTTCTGGCAGTGACTCCCATCAGCGGACGAGAGAGAAGCTTCGCCAGCAATTCCGTGAAGGCAAGCTGGACGACCGGACGGTGGAGATCGATGTGCGCGAGCGCAATACACCGTCATTCGAGATCATTTCGAACCAAGGCGTCGAGGAGATGGACATCAACCTGAAGGATGTCCTGCCGAATATCTTTGGCCAGCGCACCAAGAAGCGCAAGATGAAGGTTGCCGAAGCGTTCGAATATCTCGTGCAGGAGGAAGAGGGCAGGCTGATCGACATGGATCAGGTAACTCGCCTGGCCGTTGATCGCGTCGAGAACTCCGGCATAGTATTCCTGGACGAGATCGACAAGATTGCCGGCCGCGAAGGCGGGCATGGTCCGGACGTTTCCCGCGAGGGGGTGCAACGGGATATTCTGCCCATCGTCGAAGGAACGACGGTCAACACGCGCTATGGCATGGTGCGTACCGACTACATCTTGTTTATTGCGGCGGGCGCTTTCCACGTCTCAAAGCCCAGCGACCTGATTCCCGAGCTCCAGGGTCGCTTCCCGATCCGTGTGGAGCTGCAATCGCTGACCGTCGAGGACTTCATTCGTATTCTCACCGAGCCGAAATCGTCGCTGACCAAGCAGGCGATGGCACTGCTCGAAACCGAAGGACTGAAGCTTGAATTCACGCGCGAGGCCCTCGAAGAGATGGCCCAGTTCGCCTTCAAGGTGAACGAGACCACGGAGAACATCGGAGCGCGGCGGTTGCACACGATTATGGAACGGGTGCTGGATGAAATTAGCTTTCTCGCACCCGATCTAACCAAGGCTCAGCCGCAGAGCGAGGGTAACGTGCTGCAATTGGCTGCGGCGACGGATTTTGGGGCTACGGTTCCGCTGCCGATCAGCGAGAGGTCGACGGCAGAGGGTGGCGCGGAAAAAGTGGTGGTGATCGATCCGGAATATGTCCGCCAGATGGTGGCGAATATTGTGAAAGATCAGGATCTGTCGAAGTACATCCTGTAAACAGCCTTGGCAGTCTCTGGCCGCATTGGGAATCGGGTCTGACCGCAGCCTTACATCAGGTAGAGGGGCGTGCCCATCCGATCCAGTTCACCTCTGACCTTCGTCAGCCCGTACATATAGGTCTCGAACTCTTCGGCCAGGCGCGCGAAAAATGGCGCCTCGCTCTGGTATTCAAAGAGATTGAACTGCGAGACGATATAGTAGCTCTCTTTACCTGTGCGCACCATTTCGAGGAAGCTCGTGTCTCCCGCAAAGCGCGAGCGCTGCACAGCTTCGGGGAACATGCCCGTTGAAAACAGGGCGTAATCGCCAATATGCTTGCGGACCTTGCGCTCGGCGTCGAATGAGGGTGCAGTTCCGTTGACAGGGTCGGCGGCGGCTAACATCTTGCTCATTTCTTTCACCGCCCTGCCCTCGGCATCGCGGATGCAGTAGAGATTCTCGACTACGCAGAACTCAGTGAGCAGGTCGGCGACGTACGACGTGACCTCTCGGTCGTGGACGCCGAGATGCTCGGCGTAGCATTCAGAGACCGTGCGATGGAAAAGCTGGCGGAGCGCGTGTTCTTCGGGAATCATTCTTCCCTCCCGGGTGCTTTCAGGTCCTGGTTGCAGGGGCCCAATATGCTACTAGATGCTTAAGTTGTCGGCAAGGTCATCATCAATTTTTAATATCTGACACCTTGCTGACAAAAATTATGCAAAATGCAACTTCTGACAAGTCACCAGTTGGAGTATCCCTTAAATTTCCTAGCAGTCTGCGGCGTCAAGTGCGAAAGTTCCATGCTGCCGGCGTTACGTTCCGGAGTGAGGGAGATCAATCCGGATGTGACGGTGTTCGACGCTGTTCCGCTGGCGGGCTTCGTTGGAGCGTCTCTTTATTCGCAAAAAGTGGCGGCGAGGCTGTTGATGGTTCTCGGAAGCTTGTCGATTCTGCTGGCGGCCATCGGTCTTTACAGCGTAATGGCGTATTCGATCGCGTAGCGGACCCACGAGATCGGCATTCGCATCGCCCTCGGCGCGCGACCAGCCGATGTACTGGCAATGGTGGTGGGCCAAGGAATGCATCTGGCCGGAGCAGGTCTGGTTCTGGGAGCAGCCTTGGCGCTTGTTGTCACGCGGAGGCTCGCGGAGTTGTCATTCACGAACTCGGCGATGGGCAATGGTTCGAAATTGCTTCCCGGCAGTGCAGCCGATCCCCTGATTTATGCCGCGGCGGCATCGTTCCTGTGCGCGGTAGCGGGAGTTGCGGCTTTTATTCCCGCTAGACGCGCGGCCTCCATCGAACCGATGCAGGCGCTACGGATCGAATGAGAGAATCAGGCTAATTCGCCCCCGATTCACGCTGGGCGACAAGCGGGAGTGCTTTCGGTTGGCGCGCAAAAGGCGGGTGCCTGTAGATGATCAAGAGGTTGTTCCGCAATCGGAGCGGCTGATGGGCGGATTGTAGTTGAGGCTACCATGAGGTCGTTGGTAGTTGTAGTAATCGGTCCAGGGCTGGAGATGGGAGTCGCGTTGCGCCGAATCGGTCCAGTGTTTGGCGTAGGCCCATTCTCTGAGGGCGGTCTGGATGAAGCGTTCTGCTTTGCCGTTGGTTTGTGGCGAGTAGGGTTTGGTGCGGTAGTGGCGGATCGCGAGTTTACGACAGGCATGTCGGAACAGGTGGGAGCGGTAGCAGCTGCCGTTGTCGGTGAGCAGAGCGCGCACCGGGAAGCCGTGGCGGGCGAAGAACTGGCGCGCGTCTCCGAGTGTCGGTCCGCATGAACCCCGTGCCGGTCGAGGTTAAGGATCCGATCCCGTTTGCCGAAGATACGGTGCATCTCTCATATGACGGCGACTTTGCCCAACGATTCTGGCGTGTCCTTATGCATGCGACTGCGCAGTTTCAGCGCTCTTCTTCCGGCTTCATAGGCAAGATCAGTCCGGTGCACTTCTTCTGGGGCAGTTTTGATCTTGCCGTTACGCGCTTTTCGGGGCGGCGCGCGCCGGCGCGACCGGGAGCCGACCGGATTACGCGCGAAGCGTACTCGCATGAGGTGATCAGCGTGGGCTTCTGGCCCGGCAATGGCGGATTCGGAGATGCCGCATTCTACTGTTATGCAGCGCCGGTTCCCGAAGGACTTGCGGCAAGGAAGGTGCGGCCCGCCGCGGCGTATTGGGGATACGGACTTGGGCGAGTTCATCTTGAGATACGACGACTTGCGGCGTGAGTCCTCCCCGGATGGCGCGCTTTTGGATTTTCTGGCCAGCACTTACGAAGCGGCAACGGATGTGGCCAAATGGG
>Ga0213872_10002007_pt1 | contig 12376 bp, 9 predicted proteins | sample VelepicomBERX_R2_FD_160071 | JGI IMG/M metagenome (GOLD analysis project Ga0213872, IMG submission 160071) | Rhizosphere microbial communities from Vellozia epidendroides in rupestrian grasslands, the National Park of Serra do Cipo, Brazil - RX_R2 | ecosystem: Host-associated > Plants > Roots >...
AGCATTTTTGCTCAACCATCAGGAGGACCTCACCACCTATTCATTCAAACAACCTGGTTGATTCTAAATCGCTTACGCTGCATTTTGTGCAAGCAGGATTGGACCGGTTATTTTAGACTAGGGCGGATCTACGTCGCTCGCCCAGCCCAAACGTCTTCGAGGAGAGGGTCTCAGGCCGAAAATCCGCCATCGGATTTGATCAGCTGTCCATTGACCCAGTGGCCCTTTGGAGAGACGAGGAATGAAACTAAGTTAGCAATATCTTCGGGCAAACCTAATCGTCCGCTTGGCTGACGCTTTGTGAGGTGCGCCCGCGTTTCATCGTCCATCCATCCCGTGTCGATCGGTCCAGGATTGATTACATTAGCAGTGATATCGAGATGCGCCAACTCGCGTGCTGCCGCGATTACGATTCTGTCTAGTGCTCCCTTGCTGGCCCCGTAGGGGAGATTGAACACCGTGTGATCGCTGGTGAGCGCTACGATACATCCGCCATCTGCCGGGATCTGATTTGCAAATTCCTTGATCAGTTGCCAGCTCGCGCGAGCGTTAACTGCAAAGTGCCGATCAAAGCTCTCCACGGTCGTGGTTAGAATACCCGACTCTACTGACTCACAATGACACAGGATCAGCGCGGAAGCTGAGCCACAGCTGTCCGCGAGAAATCGGAATATTTCTGTTGGGGATTGTTGTCGTTCCAAATCGGATTCGATCAGAAATACAGCCGCCCCTATGCCTTCGAGCCGGTCCTTTATTGCGAGAGGATCATCAGCTTGGGTTCCCCAAGGCATTCGTTTGTCATATGGTGTCCAGAAGGTCAGCACGAGGTTCCAGCCGTCCCTCGCCAATCGTTCTGCGATTCCAGCACCGATGCCAGGCTGCCGGCCTACTCCCGTTATCAGGGCAGTCTTCTTGGCCATTTCTCCAGTGTCTACCGAGCACGGAACTTCAGCGACTCTGGGCCGTATTGAATCACACGTTAGTGAAGGATAGAACGCGGAATACGGCCAAGTATTTGCCAATCCGTGCCGGCCTTGAGTTCTGAAGATTCCTCTACACATCCGGACAAGGACGGATCTACTTGTCCGTAACGCCGAGCCGGACGCCAATTCACCATAGCCGCTGTTGAACCCAAAACGTAGACCGCTTCGGGCCGAGTCGGAAGGAGGTGCGGCTATTTGCCAAATGTGAGTTATGGTTTCTGAATGCTGTGGTGGTTCCGTGGACATCACTGTTGACCGCTCGCCGGGTAGATTGGCTCGGTCCGGGGGACTGTTAGCGGTAACGGAACTCGCGCGGCGGCGCGGTATGCGCACGCGCGTCGATAGCGCGCGGCTCATGAACGCGTCGGTCGGTGGCTCGCATCAGGAATACGAATGGGCAGAGGCAGCGTGACGTCCTCGACGACATTCGCTGAGAAGGGCCGCGGCAAATTCGGCTGGCAGCCTAGAACACCCTCACAGCTATCGATTCTGCCGAAAGATCGTTTCTAACCACTGGACCATCTTCGCTTGATAAAAGTCCCATTCGGCGTGGCCGATCCAGTTCTCCATCCCGTGCGGCGCATTCTTGAGAACGATCAATTCATGCGGCACGTGTTGTCGCGTTAAACATTTTTCGTAGGCGATCGTTCCTGGGTACAACTCATCGGCCGTCCCCTGCAGGAGCAGGATCGGCGGCATACCGGCGTGAACATGGGAAATCGGCGAATAGCGGCGCAGCGTCTTTGTGTCCCATTCACCGAAAATGCGATCCAAAGTTTGTTTGGAATCGGGATCCGTGGCCCACGGAGTGAAGTCATATACGCCATAAAACGAGACGACAGCTTCCACCTCACAACCCGGACAGGGCTCAGAAGCCACCTGCGTTACAATTTGACCACCGGCTGACTCTCCCAACACGGCTATCGCATTCGGATTCACATTGAATCGCTGCGCGTGCTCCCGAACATACCGAATAGCGCTACGGAGATCGTCGAGTTGCTCTTTGTTCCGGACGTACGGCGTGAGGCGATAATTAATCGAAAACCAAGCGAAATGCGTCCGCGAGAGGAGCAAAAGAGCAGGCGACACATAGGTCTGCTTGTCTCCTGCCTCCCACCCTCCGCCGTGCACAATAATGATGGCTGGGGACGGGCCAGTCTCCTGAGGCAAGTTTCCATCCATTACGAGCGAGAGGCCGCCAGGCCTGGCATACACAATATTTGGCCAAAGACCCGCTCGTCCGTTCCGGATGATAGCTGTGAAATCCTCTTTCCAATCCCACTCGCCAGGATGCCAGTTCTCCAGGTTATGAATGCCGTGAGGTACCAGTTGGAATCGACACTGACGCCACGACGCGCAAGCGCTCTGTATGGGGCCAGGTTTGACGTCTGTATCGGAGGCTCCGTGGAAAAGAGCGACCGGGATATGAGGATCTTGCAGAGCGGCCACGTCTTGCGCAGAACCAAAGCCGATAACCCTGCTGAACCCGCCTTGGCTGGCAAGTTGTAAAGCGAACGCAACCCCGGTGTCCTCCCCGATGAGGAGGGGCTCGGGTTCAACTGAGAAGTTGCCCGACGACTCGATAAATGCGACTGCGGCTTTGATATCAGCAGAGCTTTTGTAATTAAGTGAGAACCAGGCGAAGCCGGCGCTTTTGAGCAACGGAAATAGCTGCGTTATATGAGTAGACTTGTCGCCGGAACTGCCATGCAAAAGAATAGCTGCCGGACTTCGCCGTCCTCGCGGTGCGTAGGCGTCGAGAGTGAGGCCGGGCCGATACTCAATATCTGCTGTTACACCCTCGATAAAGTAATTTTGACCCCATAGTGCAGCAGGCGAATTTTGTGCAGCGGTCAATCGAAGTGGAAGACAACAAACTATAAACAGAGGAGTCCAGCGTAAGTGCGTATGCACGGGATCACTGTAGCAAAGGGCTGCTAGGCGCGATGATGACTCGCCACCCAGGAGGCTTGCCATGCGGCGTCGAATAGCATTGCAAGTCGCTCAACTCTTCGCTAAACTACACCAAGCCGTTCCCTTTCTCGGTGTTAGATGGCTGGCGCCAATTCCGGATTAAGCCTGGCAAAAAGACTGGCGCTCGCGCTTGCCGCGACGACAGGCCTGATCATTGCGCAGAGTGAATCTGAGTTAGATCGCTATTCGGATATCGCGCGCCAGGCTCTTTCCGCAAAAAAATGGGATGAGGCAGCGCACGCATTAGAGCGTCTGGCGCAGTTGGCACCGGACGTCCCACAGGTGCACGCCAATCTTGGTTTTGCGTATTATTCAGAAGGGCGTCCGGCGCAGGCTCTTGCGTCTTTAGAACGTGCACAAAAGCTCGATCCGCGCCTACCACAGCTGGAGGCCATGATCGGCATTTGCCGGGCGGATCTAGGCCATTGCCGGGACGCAATTCTCATTTTAAAGCCCGCGTTTCAACAGCCCTCCAGTGACGACATGGGGCGGCTCATTGGTCTTCATCTGCTACGCTGCTATTCCCAAACGAAGCAGACCAACGAAGCCTTGAGCGTTGGGGAAATCCTGGTTGGCCGGTTTCCAAATGACCCGCAAGTGATCTACGAAGTTTCGCGCCTGCATGCCGAGCGGTCATCGGAGTTGATGGCCACGTTGCTTGCCAGCGCCCCTGATTCGGCGTGGATGCACTTCGCAAATGCTCAAGTCCAAGAAGGACTCGGCCATCTCGATCCGGCCGCTCAGGAATATCGTCGCGCGATTGAGAAGGACCCCGGAATGACCGGTGTTCACTATGAACTTGGCCGGCTTATTCTGCGAGAATCCCGCAGTCCCGAAGCGGTCGCTCGAGCAAGGAAGGAATTCGAACAGGAACTTGTCATTGCTCCAGGCAATGCGGACGCGGAATACGAACTCGGGGAGATTGACCGCGAGCAAAATCAGTATCAGTCGGCGTTAGCACACTTTGAACAGGCGCTTCGCTACTACCCCGACTTCGTGGAGGCGCGTGTTGCAGTGGCAAAGGTGCTTTTGGCCACAGGGCAAACCGCGGCGGCAATACCTCACCTCCAAACTGCGGAGCATCTGGAGCCCAACAACAAAATCCCTCATTACCTGCTGGCTTCCGCATATAAATCGCTTGGGAAAGCGGATCAGGCGGAGGAAGAATTCGCAACGTATCGGAGGCTCGACGCCAATAAGGCATCTACCGAGCCGGAGATTCAAAACTCAGACCATCAGTAATAAAAAGAGGACCTACACACCTAAAGGGGGGACGCACCTTGTACACAAGAAGCTTTCTGCTGGTTGTCCTTGGCCTGCTGGTCACCGCGTCGTTAACCGGTCAGGCAGTCTTCGGTGAGATCACCGGAACGGTAACGGACCCGTCAGGGGCCGTCATTGCAGGTGCACAAGTCTCGGCTCACGATGTGGACCGGGGCGGGGATTATACGGTCGATTCAAATAGCAGCGGCAAGTTTACGCAAACACACCTGTTGCCGGGGCACTATAGCGTCACGATAAAAGCCGCGGGATTTGCGACATACACAGTCGATGCTGCTGTCCAAGTGGATTCGGTAACGCGTGTTGACGCTCAAATGCAGATTAGTGGAAGTAGTCAAAGCGTAAGCGTAACCGGAGACGCACCTCTTCTGAAAACGGACCGCGCAGATATAAGCACCACATTGACAGCTAATCAGCTTGAGAAGCTGCCGATTCTAGATCGTAATGTAACAACGCTGTTGGTGGCGCTTCCAGGAGCCGGCTTGTCGCCCTCTCTGGGTTCTTCGAGCGCAGAAAACCAGGAACGTGACCAACAGACCCCGGTTAATGGCCAGCTTGCATATTCTAATGGGTTTCTGCTCGATGGAACGGAAAACCACAGCAACATTCTCGGCCTTTCGGTGATTGTCCCCAATGCAGACGCGCTTGAGGAATTCAAAGTTACATCGAGTAACTATGACGCCCGATTTGGGAATGCCTCCGGAGCGATGATGGAAGCCAGCACGAAATCCGGTACGAACCAATTCCACGGGTCAGCATTTGAATATCTGCGAAACAACTTCTTCAACGCCGCTGATCCTTTCACGGGTGTAAACGCGCCGATTCGATGGAACCAATTTGGTGGATCGTTGGGCAACCCAATATTGAAGAACAAGCTCTTCACATTCTTTGCGTATCAAGGAACACGCCGCAACTTGAGCGGCTCTTTGATCACGACCGTGCCCACCACGGCGGAGCGCAGCGGTGATTTGACCGCGCTCCTCGGTCCATACATCTGCGCTGATGGTTCGACCTCGACGGGCGGATGTGCCAATCCAGCGTACGTTCCAACTACCGAAGGAACACAGATTCCCGCCCGTGCCGGGATGATCTTCGATCCGGCCACCGGCAATCCGGATGGCAGCGGCCGCAAGGCGTTCTCGTCCCATGGGCAACCAAATATGATCACGCCCGCTGTTCCGATGACCAAGTTACTAAATTATTTACCACTCCCGAACTTCGGCGGCCCTGGGCAGTTCTTCAACAACTATCTGACCACGGTTCCTGAAATATCAAATGCGGACCAGTACGACGGACGAGTGGACTACAACATCACGGACAAGCACCATCTGTTCGGCCGCTATAGTCTAGCCAGTTTCGTTTTGAGTGGGCCGGGCGCCTTTGGCGCGGAGGCGGGTGGTCCGAACCCGTCGATCTTTAGCTTCGCCGGCGACTCGCATGCACAAAACCAGAGCCTTGCGTTGGGTTACACCTACAGCATTAGACCGTCGCTGATTGCCGATTTTCGGTTCGGATTCTATCGTTATCGGGTCCACAACGTTCCGAACGGATTCGGAACTACTCCTGCCCTCGATGCAGGCCTTTTGGGTTTAAACCGGGGAGGGCAAGACACTTCTGGAATGCCGGCTTTTTATGTGAATGGTGACGGCGGCTTTAATTTTGGCTACGCTCTCGGCGTGAACGGCTGCAACTGTCCGCTCGACGAAGCCGAGAATCAATTTCAGTGGGTTAGCAACTGGACCAAGCAGTCCGGTAATCACACCATCGAGTGGGGAGCTGATATACGGCGCGCGCAGCAGAAGCGGATCGACAGTAGCACGCATCGAGCCGGAGAAGTGACGTTTTCGGACTCGCAGACGGGTAGCCTTGATGTCGATAATCTAGCGAATGGCACCGCAACCACCGGCGAGGGCCTCGCTTCTTTCCTGCTCGGATATCCAACTTCGTTCGTGCAGCAGAATACCGGACCGGGACTGTACCCGGCACTGCGGCAGACTCGTCTGTTTTTCTTTGGGCAAGACGCATGGCGGGCTACTTCAAAACTCACCATTACATACGGATTGCGGTACGAGAATTATCTTCCGCAAGTTGCTGCCAAACCAGGAAGCGCCGGCACTTTTGATCCTTCGACCGGTGAGGTGGTGGTTGCAGGATTTGGCAATGTTCCTCGCAATATGGGGATCAAGGCTTACAATTTAGGGTTTGCACCGCGCATCGGCGTTGCCTATCAAGCGACGCCCACCTGGGTGGTCCGCGCGGGTTTCGGCCGAAGCTTTAATGCCGCTGGTGTCGGCGCTGTTTGGGCTCAGAATCCTGAGATTGACCCGCCCGTCGAGTTTGTGCAAAATCTGAATCCACCGAACCCATACACAACTGCGATTCCGACGTTTCTGACGAGTGGTCCACCGCCTGCTGCGGTCCCACCCTTTCAATCAGGGCGCTATCCGCTGCCTCCGGGCGTATCAGTTTACTTCTTCTTCGACCCGCTGAGTTCTTATCGAATTCCGCTTTCAGATGCATGGAACTTTGCGGTACAGCATCAAGTCGTTCCGACCATGACTGTCGAGGCGGCGTACGTGGGTAATGTCGGACGTCATCTCTTCTTGAATCTGAATCGCAATCAAGCTATTCCTGGACCAGGAGATTACGATCCGCGCCGCCCGTTTTATCAGTACGGCGACACGCAAGCCATCTATAGCGTTTGTAATTGTGACAACTCGGACTACAACAGCCTACAGCTGAAGATTCAAAAGCGCCTTTCACACGGGCTGGACTTTATCGTCGCTTATACGTGGTCGAAGGCGATAGACAACGGAGAAGGTGGTTACAATTTTGCCGATAACTACAATGTCAAGGGCTCGCATGGGCCGGCAACGTTCGATCGCACAAACGCCCTAACCATCCTGAACAACTGGGAACTGCCGTTCGGGAAGGGCCGCAAGTTCCTGAGCAATACGAATAAGGTTGTCGATGGGGTGGTCGGAGGTTGGCGCTTCAGTGGCGTCAGCACGCTGTATTCGGGCGTAGCGTTCACACCAACCATTTCGAACGCACCTAGCGTCAATGCTGATCTGAATTACTTTCAGCCGGACGTCATTGGCAATCCAAGCGTTCCGAACCCGAGCGCCAGCCTTTGGTTCGATCCTTCGGCGTACACTGCTCCGCAGCAGCCATACCGCAATGGCAATGCAGGAAAGGGATCTCTCCGCGGACCCGCGTCATACGTCTTCAATCTTTCTCTAGCTAAGAATTTTTTCATCACCGAGAGCAAATCGCTGGAACTCCGATGGGAAAATTTCAACGCGTTCAACCACGTCAACTTAGGCCTACCGGCGAACCAAATAGATGTTGCCGGTGCGGGACAGATCACATCAACCGCCAGTCCGATGCGCCAGATGCAATTGGGTCTGCACTTCCGGTTTTGACTCCCTGTTTGGATCCAGCCTGTGCTTCGCCAATAGAAGACAAGCTTCGCTTAAGATAGCGAGTGTTTAGGCCATGCGGCCGTTTAGATGTTCCCTCCGAGTCGAGACCAATGAGCTGATCTTCAGGATGCCTCACCCTTGAATTAACCGAACTCTCAATCTTGGGCATCGTCGCCGATTCCACTCGAACACCGAAGGTCGCCGCGGTGGACTTTCTCCCCACCACTGACTTTGGGAAGGTTGCTTAGTACCTGCTCCTCCTTGATGTAAACTCCTAGCGCGTAAATCGCCGGTGACGGCCAAGGATAGAGCTTCCTTTTGCGCTCAGCGGTGATTCCAGATCTGAGACGCGTTTCCCGATATCAATCCGCCGAACGCTGTTTCAACTTGTATCACTCCCCTTGGGGAATCTGCGATCTCACTTCAAGCATTCACGAAACGCCTTACGCGTCTCCGTCGAAGGGAATTTATAGAACCCGGCAGCGGCGGCTTCGGCCTCATCGATGCTCCCGCGATGCGGGCGTCGGAATGTGACATTTACAGGCTGCTAGTGTATGATGCCACTGGGCGCTCTCACTCGGGCGGTCGGCTGCCACTCGAACCTGACAGCTGTTTGGGACCGGGAAGCGGTGGGATGCTGCAGATAGGCGAAGCACAGGGGGGCAGAGGCGGCGTCGGAATGAGCGTGTCGTTGCCCTGTGTCGAAGCCGAACCGCCCGTCATACAAACACCCGTAAATGCGTCGATGTTTGGGTAAGGCCTTGTGAAGCCGTCGGATAAGGTCATTAGAAAAGCAACTATCTGGTCCTCCTCTTTGTCGGTCAAGCCAAGATTGCCGGTGGTCGTATCTACATTGTTGGGCACCTCCGGCATAGGCCAGCAGTTCACTTTTTCGGTGGTGCCCGGTGGACAGTGTCCGGAAGTCACGTGATAGGCATATTTGTCACGCGTGTTGTAGAAGTGGACAACCTGCTTCAAGCTCTTGAAGTAGCCATTGTGAAAAAACTCCTTCTGAAAATACGGACCCGAGGCTTCGGTGCTGGGGCATTGTGGTGGCGCCAATGCTACGTCGCGCAGGGATGAGACTTGAAACTGGCCGTCTGCGGCCGCCGCATATTGTCGCCAGTTCCGGTTTGGATTGGGGCCTGCGCCGAAGCCGCTTCTCAAGAAAGTGCCCAGTCCCAAATCTCTATAGCCGAAGCCGTACGGATTCGGAATGAACCCGTAGAAATCGGGCTTGGTCTCGTAGAAAAAAGCAACCCGGGGATTGAGGGGAACGCCCTCATTCGCCGAGCCAAAACAGGTGAATAGCGGATTTACCTGCGCAGCCGATCCGGTATCAGCTTGACCGGGTTTTAGGGTGGTGCCCCTGCCATCGAGATGGCACGAATTGCAGTTGCCCTTACCATCGAACAGCTTGTACCCTGCTAGTTCGTCGGACGTGAGCTTGTATTTCCCTGCCAAATAGGCATCGAATTTTGAGGAGAAAGCGCTGATCTGGATGGATTGCTCATATGAATCGATGGACTGCGCCCAGTGATCGTAGACCTCGTCTGCCCGGGTGCGATTTTCCGGGGTCAGCTTGAGGGGCCTGGTGCTCGTGCCGAATGCGCCTCCTGGAGTGTCGCAGATCTTTTGTGTGTCGCTGGGGAATTCAACATCAAACGAACCCTTTCCCCATACCTCCTCGAATAGAGGTCTATAGACGGCACGAGACAGGCGGAAAGCGATGCACGCGGTATCAGGGAAACCCATTTCCAAATGATCCACAGGAGGCCCTTGCGCTTGTTCCGCATCCGGTACACGGAGCCTATATCCGGTTGCCCGCGAATCCCAAAAGTTTCCGCCGAAGAATAGGCCTTGTGCCTGGTTGTATTGCAGGACGGGGAAGAACGGCGCATACGGGTGTCGTTGTGCTGTTCGCTTGCCCGCGCGAAAGTGTGCCGTTCCGGGGTAAGCGATCATTGTCAGATTCACCGATGGAATTGGTCCACTAAAGCCGGCATACGGCATGTGGCATGATGCGCACGCTTCGTTCTCGCCGGGCGACATGTGTTTATCAAAGAGCATTAGCTCGCCCAAAGCTTCGATCGACTCGGTCCCCCCATCCTGCAGAACAGGCGGCTGACCTGCCAGGACACGACGCGGCAAGGCATGCCAGCGTGCGAGTGCGCGTCCTTCAATTACGTCGGTTTCCCGTAAAACCCGAGCGACCTCGGAATCCAAGTTGGATGGAAGAATCGTATCCGTCAGAGCAAGTACAGAGTTGGCAGGAACCCGGAGGACGATGAGGCGGCGTTTAGCGGCATGCGGCCGCCCAGGCCGAAGGCGTGCGTTCTTTGATCTGGGAAATCGGGGAGTTGCCAAGGCCGGGCAAAACGGCGGCGAGGTAATCGCGTACCGGAATGTGTAGGCGCCGACAAGTTTCAACGATGGACAGAATGGCGGCGACCCTGGGTCCGGCCTGCTGGCTGCCTATGTGGATCCAATTCTTACGACCGAGGGCTACCGGACGCATCGAGTTCTCTGCCAGGTTGTTACTAAGCTCCAACTCTGGACAATCCAGAAAGCGAGTAAGCTTGCGCCAGAGCGCGAGGGTGTAGGTGGCGGCTTTGCCCAGCGTGCTGGAAGGCAAGGCGCTGGCATGCGCCGCCTGGATCTCCTGCTTAATGACAGCCAATAGTGGCGTGGCGCGCTCGACTCGCAGAGCCTGCCGTGCAGTGTGATCCAGGCCCTGCGCACGCGCCTGTGCGTCGATCGCAAAGAGATCGTCGATTCGCATCACAATGCGCGTAGCAACGGCATCCCGTGGATTGAGCTTCACCGCATCCACGAACTTCCTTCGCGAATGGGCCCAACAACAGGCGTGCACGATCTTCGGCCCGCCCACTTTTTCATAGGCGGCATAGCCGTCGCTTTGCAGGATGCCCTCAAACTGACCTAAGAAGTGTTTCGGACCTTCGCGTCCACGGCCAAGCCGGAAGTCAAACACCACGCTGCCTCCAGGCCTGCCATATTGCCAAAGATATGCTTGATGATTCTTACCGCGCTTATCATGCATTTGCACATCCACGGGCGTCTCATCCGCCTGAATGTAAGTTCCTCGTAGTAACTCACGGCCCATTGCTGTGACAATCGGAGCGAGTAACTCGCCTACTCGCATGACCCATCCGTCCAGCGTTGCGCGGCTGATCTCGACTCCCGTCTCCCGCTCCAGAATCGTGCTCTGACGATACAAGGGCTGGTGGTCACTGTATTTTGCCACTACGGTATCGATGACCACACGGTCGCTGACCAGGCCTTTGTCGATGATTCGGGCGGGCGCCGGTGCTGTCGTGACGCCCCCATCCTCACACGCCTTGCATGCGCGCTTCTCGCGCTTGGTCACGACTACGAAATATTTGGCTGGTTCTCGGTCCAAGTACTCACTTTGCTCATAGCCAATGACCGCCGTTTCCTTGCCGCAAGCCCGGCAAGTGCAGTGCTCCGGAGCGCAGGCAATCACTCGCTCTACGCGCGGCAACTCGGCGGGAAGTTTTTGCCGACCGGGATGTTTGCGATTCTTGCTTGTGGCGGCCGGCAGGGGTTCACGTTCGCTCTCTGCCTGCACTTCGATATTGCTTACGCCCGGCTCCAGTTCGAGAAGCTCCAGTTGAGCATCGCTGAGCTTCTCGCTGTTCGGGCCATACTTGGCAATCCGCTCCAGCCGCAGTTGCTCTTCGAGCGAGCGGATCTTCAACTCAGCCCACTGCAGTTGCTTCTTGAGTTGTTCGATCTGCTCGGATTCCGAAAGCCGTCGAGTGGTGGATTCTGCGCTCACGATCAGTGCATAACTAATATACCGCGCACATCCACTTATACGGTACTTGTTTTTGAGGCTAACTTCCGAGTTGCTTACGCAATCTTCTCGCTGGCGTCACTTACTACGCGATGCCATTGCCGGCGCCGAGTCTCCAGTAAGTCGATACCGCCCAGCAGCAACGCCAACTCCTCGTGACTAAGCAACAGCTTCGACTGCCCACCGTCCGCCTCCGGCCAGCGGAAGCGGCCTTTCTCCAAACGTTTTGCGCACACCCATAGCCCACTTCCATCCCAGAACACCAGCTTTAGCCGATTCCGTTGTGCATTCGCGAAGACGAAAACGTGTCCACTGAGCGGGTCGCACAACAATCGGTCGCGAACCAGACCGTACAGCCCTTCGAAGCCTTTCCGCATATCCGTTGCGCCCGCCGCCAGATAGATCCGTGTCGCTGATCCGAACCCGAACACACTCAAACCTGCTCCAGCACGCGCACCAACTGTTGCAGGACGTTGGTGTCGAAGCCGCTACGCACTTCGATTCGCCGACCCCTCGACAATAAAACCACCAACTCGCTGCCCGGCTGTGTTTTCGGCTCCGCTTCTTCATCTGCCAATTCCACCGCGACCCACCGGTCGCCTCTGGCGCCTTCGACCTCTAACTGTCGCCGCTTCCGGTGCCGGTTAAGCGTCGTCAAGGACAGTCCGTGTCTCTGACAGAACTCCTGCCGGCCCAAACCACTCGCTTCATATTCCGCCACCAAACGATCGACTTCTGCACGGCTCCGGCGACGCCGTGCGCCTTCTGGCTGCTTTGCATTCATCTTCCAACGTCATCACTGTCTGGCGCTGAACAACAGATGGGTTCCTCGAACGCTTACTGTGGAAGAACATGTTGCACATAGCGCCGCAAGA
>Ga0213872_10002008_pt1 | contig 12371 bp, 11 predicted proteins | sample VelepicomBERX_R2_FD_160071 | JGI IMG/M metagenome (GOLD analysis project Ga0213872, IMG submission 160071) | Rhizosphere microbial communities from Vellozia epidendroides in rupestrian grasslands, the National Park of Serra do Cipo, Brazil - RX_R2 | ecosystem: Host-associated > Plants > Roots >...
GGTATTCGGGATGGAGCTGCTGCTCGACGGAGGCGAAGAAGCTGTTGAGGTCGATGTGGAGAAAGCCGAACCGGTCGGGTTGGGAGGCGCTGGACATGCGGACATGAGCAATTGTATTCGCTATTTATTTGCCTGCGGCGCCTTTGTTCCCGCCCCCATTTGCTCTTCCTTGAGTGCCTTTTGGGCGGAACGAACTTTCGATCGTACTTCGACTAGGCGACCGGGCGCCAGGAGCAGGGTGTCATGCCGCAGACGCTGGTGTTCTTCGCCGATCTGTGCAGCACTTCTCCAAACCAAGCGTCACCTGGGATCTGGGCTTCAACCGAGGTTCGGAGAGCGCCCTTGGGAGGTCGTTCCGATGGAGTCGACCTAAATTCCAACTACGGACAATAGTTGTGGACGCTATCGATCAATACCGCACGTGCTGAACCCCATAAAAGCTGATCTCCCAGGGACGTGCCGGTGTGCCCCATTGAGGGCCGGACGCGAACCATGGCGCGCCAGCTTAGGCCTATTGTGTTCAGGCAAAGGCGAAAGCGATTTCTTGTTCGACAAAGAGATTTATCTTGAAGCTCGGTCATTTAGGCAGGTCTGAGCTGCGGCCTTTTGAACATGCTCTTCAATGTGCCATGATCCAAAGTTCTAACGTTTAAGTCGACGACATCGACCAGCGACTGTTCGCTCGCTATTCTATGGGCAGCATCTCCACGGTGTCTGAGCTCGGTGATAAAGTGGATCATTGATGAGTGCCCGGTTCCTACATAGTGAATTGCCGGCTGGCACTTGACATCAAACTGCTCAGCCTCTCCCTTATCTTTCAAGAAGACGTTCATATACAACGCCTGGCGGGCAATATCGGGCGTGGTCGCGTCAGCAAACCAGTCCATCACATTATCGATTGATTCGATCAGTGTCTGGTCAACGCACAGGCTTTTGATAGATCGACGCATGTCTTCCACTAGGGTCGCCTTTGCCCCAATAACATCTCCGTCTCGGAGATGTTGTGTAATTATCAAGAGAAAGCCATGCCGATAGTTACTCTGATTCTCAATCAATTTTTTGATGGCTCTTGGCCGCGAGAGGTTCGAGTAAATGAAACCACCAAAGTAGTCTAAATTGATCAAATCGAATGGCCAGTCTGGACTGTGCCCATAACGATCACGACCGCTAATTAGGATGTCGTCAAACTCTCCATAGAGAGATTTCATCCTGTGCTCAATATCGTTAACATTAGCGCGCAAGAACATCAAATGCTGCTGATTTTCCTCGCGCTCGATCGTCGTGAATGTGCTTAGAAAAGGCTCCCACGACACAACATCTAGCATCTCTGCCGCGGGCAGCCCTAGATATTTTAACTTGCGCTTTACCACCGACTGTTGCCATACGCGAACGGCTTCGCGATCAAGAATATCCCGAAGAAAGTCCTTGTTTTCGTTCGTGTGAAAGACTGCAGGGCGCTCGCCAAGCATTAATAGCGCCTCCGTAGTGACTCCACGATTTCGTTTGAAACTGAGTAGTATTCATCTGCATCGTTCTTGAAGTGTACGGACAATGTCTGCATTATGATGTCATAGACTTTCTTCGCCTTTGATGTCATTCCAAGAGTGGTAGATATATCGGGAATCGGGTGTTTACCGTTGGGTTTTCGACTGTCTAGCTCTGTACTAATCCCTTTTCCGAACTTACTTACCTTCTCAAGGTAATCCTTGATAGCATCATCCGTGCATTTGCTCTGACGCGCCCTAAGTATCTCAAGGTTCTTTGCAGCTTCTTCCTTGAGCCGCTTTAAGGATGAACGGTCAAACTTATCGTCTTTGAGTGACTGTTGTGTGCTCTCAAAGCGCTGGCGTAGTCTCTCAGTATCAGAGAACGCCTTGCGGTTGTCACTTATCTGTTGTGCCCGCTTGTTGAGCGTGCTCGAAACACGCTTACCAGCCTCATACAAGACGTCTCTGGCTCGGTTTTCCACAAAATCTGATCTGTCCGTTGTCGGCAGGACCCCTTTATCAATTATGTGGATTTCACCTGTAAACCACTTAGCTCGGACCTCACTTTTGTCCCAGAGCGTTCTGGCCGGCAAACTCCGGTCTCCCACCGAGAAGCCGAAGAGCTTATAAACTAAGCCGGCAAATCGCTTCTTAACAGCAAAGTCCTTCCCGTCGACGGCAAAAATCTTTCCCGATGGCCGAATCTCACCGAGAATCTTCTGGCCCTTTGTTGCATACCAACAAAACGCAATTACCCTTGACGGGTCTGCGGGATCCGTAATCGGAATTTCCCCTGGTTGCGAGATTAGCATCTGATCGATGTAAGGCTTGTAGATCCTGGCGCGTTCGCCGTTTCGATTTGCAAGATAGATTGTCTTTGGCGAATAGTCGGGCACGTTCTGGCGCAGCTTCTCTGAAAGCATTGCTCCCCACTTGAATTGGGGGGAGAAATCCACTGGCGCGATATCGCCGATATACTCTTGAAGAGCGGTGGGATCCAGCAGTTCACTACAGGATTCAGCGATCTCCCGAATCTCGACGATTGTGTAGTGATCCTTAGGGTCGATTTCATCGGACCAAAGTGTCGTGTGTCGCTTTATTACTTCTGTGGCAGATTCGATTATGCCCTTTCGCTTGTTTTCATCGACTTCGTCACGCATTTCTTTGGCGCGAAATTCAAAGTGATGCAGCTTGGGATCGCCATATGAAGTCGATGAGATTTTGAGTTTGTCCGCGACGGCAATACCAGCCAAGCGACCGATTCCCTTGTATCCAGCCTCTTTTCCCACTCTTTTCTCTGAATAGGCGATGCGACGGAGCTTGGCAACATCGTCGGCGTCCATCCCGATCCCGGTGTCGTATACGAGCAAGCTCCGCCCCTGGATCGAGATCTTAATCAGTGGCTCGGTGCCATCGTCGATGATGTGAGAGATTTCGCCAAAGGAATCGAGGGCATCGCTTGCGTTCTGAATGTATTCGCGTACGACTTCGAGCTTTCTAGGATAAAGATCTTGCGAAAGGATGAGAATGGCTGGAGCGTAAACAAGATCATCATCATGTATGGGCAAAGCTAACGAATTCGTATTCATAAGCTCTCCCAATGAGTTGATCGTTTCTGAAGGTCGATGATCTTAACAAGGTGTCCGCGATTCTCAGATATGAAGAGAGCGGTTCCGCGTTGAAGCGATGCGATGGCGTGATGAATCTGATCTGGCGAATCGTAATTCGTGCATTTTGCAGCAAGAAAACGAGCAACGCGCTGAGTAGCGTCCGTTGTTTGGAACACAAGTTTTGATGCACTGTTGGAGTACGCGGCCGGACTAAAGTCGTCTGGTTGCTGAGAAGCAAAGATGATTCCGATGCCGAACTTGCGTGCCTCACGGAGCAAGTGATCTATAGGTCCTCCATCACGGAAAGAAAGATGGTGGGCCTCATCCAGAACGCAGTATAAGTTGAGCTTGCCCTGTCCTCTGCCTCGTAGGAAAGCAAAGAGATGCCAAAGAAGCATCTCGACAAGGACGCGCTGTGTCTTGCCCTCCAAGCCGCGAAACTGCAAGATATTAACCTTATGTTCAGAGTCGGCCATCGCCGTGTGCCAAGACCAACGCGCCTCCCCGGTTGCGAACGAAGTAAGCATGAAGAACGTCGTAAGTCGTGCGGCCAAATTGAGAGCGTTCTTAGAACTCGGATAGCCCTTATCGCCCGCCAGCTCATCAAGCGCCTCTTGAAGCGCAGCCATTCCGGGAGTTGGTTTTGTCCATGTTGAGCGATCCTCATATTCAATGCCGGCGCACTCAAAAGTCTTTAGAATTGCATCGATCAAAACTTTGCGCTGGATTGCACCGAGTTGGTAAACGGCATCGAAGATGTCCGAAACCCGAGATGCTACAGATTTGGGACCCTGTGCGTCACTCGGAAAGAGCTGGAGCGGATTTATGGGTATTCCCTCATCTCCAAGACGATACTCAATCGGTTTTGCATATCGTAAAAAGATAGGGTCCAAAGTCGCTAAATCAAACCCTTGACCATAATCAAATATGACCGATGGGATTTGTCCATTTGCTAATTCCGATAAGAGACATTGGATCGCATACGTCTTCCCGGAGCCGCTCTCTCCCATAATCATCAAGTGTGGGTTCGGCACCGCGCTGGGAACGGTCGGACGCCAATAGATAGGATCTGAGAACTCGACATCATCTCCGACGAAAAACCCGTCCTCGATATCATCGGAATCTTTGCCCACCGGAGAGGGCGCCGACACTAGAGGTTCGTCGGCAATATTGAGTTCATCGTCAATTCCTAGGACTTCGATTCGAGGACTAATATTCGCCGAAACGGACTTCTCGGGAGGTTCATGTCGCTGGCCCGCAGCCATGGCCAAATGGGCCAATATGGCGACGACTTGCATCTTCTTGAGCGACAACCGATTCGCGATCTGCGAAGCGTCAACTTCTTCTGCATGTAAGCGAGCAATTTCTTCGACTACGGACCGATCGATTCGCACCATGGCAAGACCACTACAAATCCCCAAACGCCCTAACAAAGGCATTCCCTGAACGGCAATTGACCAAAAGGCAGGTTTCTGGCTTTCGTGAGGTTCGTTAGATTGTTGCACAATTGAGGCCAGTCAATAAAGCCCTAAACTCTTTCGGTTGAATCACTTGACGATGTGACGCACAGCGCTTGCTTTCAGCACCAGCCTGGTGCCACAATTGCAGTGAAACAATGCAAAATGCGCAGCCACGGGTCGCATATGAGCGAAGCGGAATACACCGAGATCGAAGGGATGATGGGTTGGGCGGCTCACCGAGAGGTCTTTGTGGGATTCGCCCCAGCCAATCTTTTGAACAACTTGAGCTTTGCCGATGTTTTGAACGAAGACAGCGGGCAAGGCTATCAGCGCCGATTCAATCCGCAACATAGCCTAGATTTCCGGAAATACATTCAGCATGAAACAAGCTCGACAATTCCCCTGACTTTTAATTTGCGCCCTAGGACCGATACCAGCTGGAAGATCATTCGCAGAAATGGGCGTTCTGCGGTCCTCAAGATCGACATTCGAGTCGGGCGGGTGCTCACCCAAGTTGATTGTCAACACCGGCTCGGATACTTGAACGATGTCACAATCGAACTCCCGTTCATGTGCTTTGTCGGCCTGAACGAACTCGAAGAAATGGAGATTTTCAACATCATTAACAGTAAGGCAAAAGGGTTGAGCTCGAGTCTTCTGGATTTCCACGACGCCACTCTTGCCGGCGATTTGGCTCGCGATCGCCCCGAGCTTTTTATTGCACTCAATTTAAATAGCAACAGCGATTCACCCTGGTATCGACAACTAGATTTAGGCGGTGATAGTACCTCCGGACTAATGCGCCGAGCTTCGCTTCGCACCATGCAGAAAGCAGTTAAGAAGTTCTTAAACCATACTCGTATTCTACGTACGAAAAGCCCTGAAACAGCTGCTCGGATTGTTCTCGACTTCTGGTCAGCTATCGCCCTAGTCCTGCGCGAAGCGTGGGACAGCCCCCGCAATTTTTTGATCAACAAAGGAGTGGGAGTCTACGCATTAATGACAATAGCCGCAGACCTCTACGCTGAAAGTGCTGGCGCTTGTGATAAACGATATTTCATTACGAAGTTATCCGAGTTCGTCACAGATATGGACTGGAGTAGCCAAGGTCCATTGAAGGGATTTGGTGGAGAGGCCGGCGTCAAGTCGGTCGTAACGTTGATTAGAGAGAAGAGAAACACACCGTACCTGAAGGTTGTCTCAAATGGCTAACAAGAACATCCTTCTGATCGAACCCGCATATAAGAACAAATATCCCCCATTGGGTCTGATGAAAATTGCCCAATACCATGGTCCGCGAGGCAAGTCCGACAACGTTCGTTTTGTTAAAGGGGAACAGCCCGGTGTGGAGAAGACTGCATGGGATCGAATTTACGTAACAACTTTGTTTTCGTTCGAGTATTCAAAAATCTCGAAAAGCATAGATTTCGCGATATCAGCGGCGAATGGCCAGAGGGACAAGGTTTTCGTTGGAGGGATTGCAGCGTCTCTAATGCATGAGCGCTTTTTGAACGAGTCCAGATGGCGGGGAGTACGTTTCATCAAAGGTTTATTGAGTGTGGCGCCCGCAATCTCGTTACAGCTGGACGACTTTTCTGAAGAACTTTACTCGGATGATCGGATTGGGACACCGATAGAAGACCTAATCCCCGATTACAGCATCCTCGGGCAGATTAGCTACAAATATCCCGTGCATGATGCATATTTCACTTACGCTTCGCGGGGTTGCATCCGAAAATGCACTTTTTGTGGAGTGCCCAAACTAGAAGGAGATCAACGGGATACAAAATCAATTAGCGCCATCGTGAAGGGCGTCGATGAACTCTACGGCCCCAAGAAAGACTTGACGCTAATGGACAACAATGTTGTCGCGTCGGGCCGTTTCAAGGAAATTATTGCCGAAATTCGAGACTTGGGATTTGTTCCCGGAGCCAAGCTCAACCGCGGTCGTGTGCCGGTGCAGAGGCGAGTGGACTTCAATCAAGGAGTGGACGCTCGTATCCTGTGCAGAGACAAGGTCTACCTCCGCGAGCTTTCGACTATATGCCTGAAACCGCTCCGAATAGCATTCGACCATATCGGGCTGAGAAAGCCATACGAGCAGGCCATTCGCTTTGCGCAGGAATTTGGTCTAACCGAGTTGTCGAATTATATGCTTTACAACTTCCATGATTCCCCGGCGGATCTTTTTGAACGCATGCGCTTGAATGTCGCTCTGAACGAAGAACTCAATATACGGATATGGTCGTTTCCGATGAGATATCAGCCGACTGATTTGCCCCACCGGACCTACATTGGGGAAAAATGGTCGCGTTATCAACTCCGCTCTATGCAGCTCATTTTGCAGGCGACTCATGGGGTCGTGAGCGGGGCGCCGGTGTTTTTCAAGCGTGCGTTCGGGAATACTTACCAGAATTTTGAGGATATTCTCCTACGCCCACATCATTTCATTTTCAATCGTGATTGGTACGAACAGCTAGCCGGGAAAGCCGAATTTGAAGAATTCCAGCGCGAGTTCGGGCGACTTTCGCAATCGGACAAAGCTGAGTTGCTTCAGCTTCTTTCATCGGTAGATCCAAAATACATCGCTAACCTCTGTAGGAAGACTGCGAATACACGACTGCACAGAATTCTTCTTTTTTACCAACCGATCTCAAAGGATGAAGAGGCAAAGATTTGGGCTGTTCAAAAGAGCATCGATCAGAATCAAGTACCCGAAGATGAGTGCGTCGAGGACGCGGGATTGTCGGATGATCCCACGGATGACGGCGCCAAGGGGACGACAACGCTTGATCGCATGGAGGTGTCTGCCACATGACAGCTGTACTAGTCTCTCTCCCGCAACTTGAGGTTAAGTGGTCACGTCCGGAGCAGCCACTTGTAGTCGGGAAGGACATTCTCGAGCTGCTGAGCACCTCGATGTATATCGACCCCATGTCAATGTACCGCGAGTATATTCAAAATTCCGCGGACGCTGTAGAACTTGCTCGTTCGGCGAGGTTGCTACACGAACTTGGCCAAGTTCAAATCCGTATGGACCAACCCTCGCGAACCGTTTTCATTCGCGACAATGGAACCGGTCTTGGCAAAGAGCACTTCGTGCAGCAGTTAACCGCGCTAGGTGGAAGCAAGAAACGAGGTACCAGTGCAAGGGGCTTTAGAGGCGTTGGCAGATTAGCGGGTCTCGCTTTTTGTCAGGAGCTCGTCTTTCGATCCAGACAGAGCGGTGAAAGTACTGTCCACGAGCTGCGCTGGGATTCTCGCGAGGTTCGGTCGCTACTGCGCGCAGCCGACGACAGGTCCGACTTGCGGGAGATCGTTGCAAAGACCATTGAGGTGCGCGAAGTTCCGGGACAAAGTTGGCCGAGCCGGTTTTTCGAAGTGGAGTTGCGGGGCGTCGTAAGACATCGTGACGACCGGCTATTGAACGAAGAGGCGGTTGCCAACTACCTTTCGCAGGTAGCACCCGTGCCTTTTGCGCCTGAATTTCAATTTGCGGACCAAATTCGCTCGTTTCTCGAGAAACACGGGGCTCGTCTCGGTATCATTGAACTCGAAATCCTAGGGCGTGGCCTTATTTACCGTCCACATCGTAACTCAATACCGATGGGGACATCTGGAGAGACCCAATTTCAAGAATTGACGACGCTCTACACTCCCGGTCGCGACGGGGAAGTAGCTGCGGCAACCTGGATTCTGCACCATGACTACCGTGGATCGCTTCCTTCCAATTCTCTCGTAGATGGTTGGCGTGTGCGTTGCGGTGACATTCAAGTCGGCGACAATGCGCTTCTGCAGAGCTTATTCCCAGAATCTAGGTTCAATGGGTGGTGCGTAGCCGAAACCCATGTCGTTGACCCTCGTATCTTGCCAAACGGGCGCCGAGACCATTTTGAGCAGAACACCTATTATTTCGACCTCATTAACCACTTGACGCCCTCTGCTCGTGAGATTGCCCAGCGGTGCCGCACCAGTTCTATCTCTCGCAATCTGACTCGGTCTATCGAGGAACGACTAAGGGAATGCCAGGAAAACCTGCGAATCGTTGACAAAGGTGTCATCGGTGATCTTGCGGCATCGAAGCTAATTAAGAAAATGGAGAGTTCTCTAGATTCACTGCAGAAGCTTTCGACAAGGACTGGTATCAGTGCCGAACAACAAGCTCAGTATCAGCTACAGATACGACGGCTTCGGCAAAAGTTGCTGAAATTAAGCACGCTTGGAAACAGAGACTCGGTGTTCTCGCGATTCAAGCCGAGCCAACGATCAATGTTGGCTGAGATTTTCGACATAATTTATCAGTCGACGGACAACTTGCAGGGAGCGCAAGTTCTGATCGATAAGATTCTGGGACGCCTAAAACGGGGCAATACCTTTTCCACGAAACGGGGATAACACCGCGTCACCCTGTCTCGGCAGACGGATCAGGAGGATGATGACCAGGTCGAGTGGTAATGGAGAGATTATGGCGGAGACAGACCAAGAGACGTTACTCAGCAAAACGGAAAAAACAGCGGTTGATGAATTTATGCTTTCTGAGTATCAGACTATTGCCGCAGCGCACTTTGATCTTCACAATGGCCTGCGCCAGAATTTTCGTTTTTATCTTGGTCTGATAGCAGCCCCCGTCACAGTATTTGCCATCTACAAAGATCCGAGCATGGAAGTCTTTAAGCTGCCCCAAGTGATGCTCTTCCTGTTCGCTGTAATTACAATCCTAGGTTTCTTGATGTTCTTAAACATGATCAATACGAGATTTGACATCATTCTGTACACCAGGGCTGTGAACGGTGTTCGCTTGTATTTCAAACTCAGGGCAGAGGAGGCCGGGCATGTGGCATTTGAAATCGCCCGCAAGCTCCCGGTTGAAAAGAATAAGCCTCCTTACAATGAAGGTTGGAACCGTGCCTACACCTGGCTCTTCGTGTTGATAGGAGTTGTGAACTCCGCATACCTTTATGTTGTCTTGCAGAATTTACAAAGGTCCCAAGTATGGCTTAAATGGTGCGGGGCCGTTGCGGTTGGCGTTATCCTGTCGGTGTTTTTGCACTTCGGCGCTTATATGTTCCTAAGCTCACAGCGTGAAAGAAAGGAGATCCCCGGAGTTGCAAATTCCAAATAGAAATGTGGGAATAGACCTTGATGGTGTGATCGCGGATATTGTGACGCAACTGGTTCGTTTCAGCAGGTCACATTTCGACCTACGACTCATGCCATCTGAGTTTCGCTCTGAAAACATAGAGACCTGCACTCCGATAACGGCGCATCAACTAAGGACGTTGTTTCACGAACCAAAGTTTTTTCAGAATATGAGGGCGGTTCAAGGCGCGCGCCAACTGTTGATGCGACTGGAGGCAGCCGGATACAGAATTCACATCATCACGGATCGATTTTGGTATCCGGATATCCACGAAGACACTTGTCACTGGCTTTCTAACCGGATGATACGAGTCACTTCTGTCGTCTTTGCTAACAAAGCCGAAAAGCAAAAGGTTGCCCGTGACTTGGCGTTGGGATGGTTCATCGAGGATCAGCGTTCAAATGCCAATCTTTTGTCTGAGGTGTGCCGGGTATTTTTGATTGACAAGCCCTACAATCAGGGTGCGCTCGCCCCGAACGTTCAAAGAATTAAGAACCTGAGTACTGCAGTCAATTTACTGGTGCAAGGTCTTGCTCACGAGCAAACCACTGCCCTAGAAAAAGAACCACTGCTGGTCGCTAATGCGTCCTAACCTATCCGTGATTGCAGAGCTCTAATAGCAGCGCTGCTGGAGTGCCCGGTTTGAAATGTGCTGGCGCCTCATGAATCCGAAAACGATTCTTTCTCCAGGCGAGCAAGTCAGTCGGAATCTCTGATATTCCAGGGCATTTCATCATCCATCCTATCCGGTGTCACCATCTGGATGTGCATGTCTGCTGCTGAACGACCCTGCTGAACCCCAGCCGCTCCCGCAGAGCAACCCCCTCTTCTGATCCCGAACGATCTGCACAGCTCCACAATTCCGATGACAAGGAGGAAGTCTATGCGACTTCGTCGTACCCAGATTTGTCCCATTCATCATTCGCGATTCTGCTGTGGCCGGGAAGCGATTCCGAAGCAGAGAATGTCGCGGCAGATGGGTGTCCGCCGTGTCGAGGACCCACATCATCCCCGCGGCTACCGGGAGTTGCGCTCGAATGGCGAGATGCGGAAGCTGATGAACCGGAAGATCGCGCTCCAGCATGGCAAATGCGCGATCTGCGAGGAGAAATTCACCGACTACGCCGACGTGGTCCCCGACCACATCCACCCGCGCGGCCTCGGCGGCGCATGGCGAGACGATCACCCCGACAACATTCAGGCGGTGCACTGGTGGTGTAACGGCGCGAAGGGATCGAGTCGCTTATGACCGGAGGACCAAATGCCTGCCGGCTGCGGGTTGGTAGCCTTATCACGCCGGACACCGAAGATCGAGTTCAGCAGAAGCCCTCATGCACGGATCGATCCTATGGCGCGCGCCAATCCTCGCGGAATGAACGGCGAGAGAATCTCGACCAGATCAGGGCTGAGATGAAGGCGCTCGGCTTCGGATTCAAGCAGTTCGGATGGGCTGGTCGCGGATTTGAGCGCGTAGCGAAGATAGGACAATCGCATGAGCCATACTGCGTGTTCGACATCCCTCTCGCCACGGATGTGGAAGGTGGTCCAACCGGAATCGGGAATCCAGCGGTGCTGTTCGGCGAGTTTGTGATCGACGAGGAAGTCACGAATGGAGCGTGGAAACGGAATGTCGACGTCTCCCCAGAAGTGAACATGGCCGACTTCCGCCTTGCCCAAACGAAATTCGCTAGCCGCGAACCGATGCGGGTGGACCGAGACCCCTGGCCATAATGAAACCTCCTGTTCAGCTCTTTCAGTAGCGCGGGGCATGACCGAAGCTCCGAGAGATGCTTGTTCGACGAGGGGACACCACCCCAGGCTTAAACCCGTGGGGTACCGTTCTGTTCACGACCTGGCTCCAGGAAACAGCTTGCATCGCGCCGCCGATCCGTGACCGGATTCGAGCTTCACGCGATATTGACGCTACGCAATGGAAGAGAACAAAACACGACCCCATCGCTCCTGCCTGGCACCCAGTACCGACGGTCCTTCTCAGCTACCGGAGGCTTTCACCAGAATCACGGTTGCATCATCCTGCAGGCCCGCATCATGGGCATGGCTGCGAACCTCTCCCAGAATGGTCTCCGTCGAGGCGTCGGCGCGTAACATGTGATCGCGAAGCCGCTCCGGCCCGTATTCCTCACTGTCCGGGCCGGCAGATTCGGTGATGCCGTCGCTGTAGAGCAGAAGGCGCGCTCCTTCGTCGAGCTGAATCTCTGTATCGGAATACTCTCCGAAGGTCAGGCCGAGAGGCATACCTGATTCTGTCTGGAGGAAGCGCGCGCCGACGCGGTCGATGAGAAGCGGTGGCAGATGTCCGGCGCTGGCGAATCTCAGGGTTCGCTTCGCCGGGTTGAGCAGCGCGTAAATCAGCGTGACAAATTTGCCGGAAGGAAAATCTTCCACCATCAGTCGATTCAGCCTGTTCAGGACTTCAGCCGGAGACTTGCACGTGTCGGCAAGAGACCGCAGCATGCCGCGGGTAGCGGACATCAGCAGAGCAGCCGGCATTCCCTTGCCGGATACGTCGGCCAGTACAAGGGCCCACGAGCCGTCTTCGAGCGGAATATAGTCATACCAGTCGCCGCCGACCTCTCCCATCGGAATCGTGAGACCGCAGACAGAGAACCCCGGAATAAGAGGAGACATCCTGGGGAGCAGAGCCTGCTGGATG
>Ga0213872_10002009_pt1 | contig 12370 bp, 12 predicted proteins | sample VelepicomBERX_R2_FD_160071 | JGI IMG/M metagenome (GOLD analysis project Ga0213872, IMG submission 160071) | Rhizosphere microbial communities from Vellozia epidendroides in rupestrian grasslands, the National Park of Serra do Cipo, Brazil - RX_R2 | ecosystem: Host-associated > Plants > Roots >...
CGCGGTACGGGAGGTTGAGAAAGTGCTCACACTCGTCCAGACTTTGCGCGACCAAGGCGTCTCGATTGTTTTTATTACACATCGATTACAGGATGTTTTCCGCGCCTGTGACCGTATTGCTATTCTCTATGAAGGCAACTTGCGCGCACAGCGCCGGGTTGAGGATACTTCGCTCGAAGAGATCGTAGATATTATGATGGGAATTGCGTGATGCCTGTCCGATCTCAATCTGCCGTTGAGACGCACACGCCCTTTTGGCGCACCTGGCTCACGCATGAGCACACAGCTTTCCAACTCGGACTGGCTGCGGTTCTCCTGACGCTCGTCGTCATTATATCTTCCTGCACGCCGACGTTTTTGACGACCGGAAACATACTCAACGTTCTTCGCCAGGCGGCTCCTACATTGATTGTGGCGGTGGCGATGACGCTTGTGATCACTTCAGGCGGAATTGACCTTTCGGTCGGCTCGAGTCTCGCGATCGTCGGAGTTCTGGCGGCTTCGATGCTTTCAGCTGGAGGGCCATGGTGGCTCGTTGTCCTCTCGATGTTGGCGCTCGGTTCCGCTGTTGGATTAATAAACGGTTTCCTGGCGACCCTCGGCGGGCTTCCCCCCTTTATTGCGACTTTGGCCACGCTCAGCGTGTTGAGAGGCGCCGCCCAGGTGATCACAAAGGGTTATTCCATTCCGCTACCCCCCGGGAGCCCTTTCATAGAACTCGGGCGCGGCTTCCTGTTAGGCATCCCCTATCCAATCGTCATTGCTGCGTTGGTTTTGTTGCTTGGTTATCTTCTATTCAATCGTACGAAATTTGGCATCTACATCACGGCCGTAGGTTCGAACGAAGAAGCTGTCCGGCGTAACGGCGTGAATACGAACCGGGTGAAGGTTAGCGTGTACATTTTCTCGGGTCTGCTCGCCGCAATTGCCGGTATGATTACCAGCGCACGCCTGGCCTCGGGCTCGAGTTATTCCGGAGTCGGCTTCGAGCTGGACGTCATTTCCGCCGTTGTGCTTGGCGGGACAAATTTGTTCGGCGGTGACGGCACACTGCTCGGCACCTTTTTCGGGACCACCATCCTCGCTGTTATTGGAAACGGGCTGATTTTGTTGCAAGTCTCGCCGTTTTACGAACAGATCATCAAAGGGGTGATTCTGGTCATCGCCATTGTGCTCAATCGCGGCGCCCTGCGGCGCGCCTTTAAACAATAAAGATTATGTCAACCAACGTACAGACGGTCTTAGGGCCAATCCAGAGCGACACTATCGGTGTCACCCTAATGCACGAACATCTCCTGATGAGCTTCGCCACCTGGCATCATCCTCCCAAGACAACCTCTCGTATGGCGCTGCGCGATGCGCCCGTTTCGCTCTCTATTCTTGGCGAGCTGCGAATGGACCCCTTCGTGAACCTCGACAACCTTCAGCAGTACGACGTGGACTTGGCCTCCAGAGAAGCGCAGCAATTCGCAGATCTCGGCGGCAACACCATACTAGATCCAACGAACCGCGGCATCGGCCGGGATCCGCAGGCTTTAGCAGCGATCTCACGAAGGACCGGACTTAACGTGGTCATGGGCAGCGGATATTATCTTGAAGTATCGCATCCACCCGTCGTTCGGCAGATGGCCCGTGATGATATCGCGGCCGAAATCGAGCGCGACCTAAGCCAGGGGGTTGATGAGACCGGTATTCGTGCCGGTTTTATCGGTGAAATTGGTGTCTCTGCGCGTTTTACGCCGGAGGAGGAGAAAGTATTAAGAGGCGCCGCTTGTGCTCAGAAACGCTGTCGTGTCCCACTCATGATTCACCTCCCTGCCTGGGAACGCTTGGCCCACCGCGTGCTGGACGTCATCGCGGAAGAAGGAGGTCTGCTGGATGGCGTCATCCTCTGTCACATGGGTCCCTCATGGCGGGATTACGACTACCAAGCCGGTCTCGCGCAGCGCGGCGCATATTTGGAGTATGACATGATTTCGATGGACTACTACTACGCCGATCAGACCGCTCAATGCCCGAGTGATGAAGAGAACGCCGCCGCAATTCAAAACCTTATTAAATCAGGATATGTAGAAAGAATTCTAATCTCGCAGGATGTTTTCCTGAAAATGATGCTGACTTGTTACGGAGGCTTCGGCTACGGCTACATCCTGCGCCATTTCGTACCCCGTTTGCGCCGGTTGGGTGTGACCGAGCGCGAAATCAAGCAATTGCTCGAACATAACCCTCGACGTGTGTTCGAGGCGGCCGGGCGAAACTAAAGCGCTGTGAAGCAGAACAAATACGACGAACCCGAGTTCTTCGCGGAGTACAGCCGGATGCCTCGATCCATCCACGGCCTGGCGGCCGCTATGGAGTGGACCGCTTTCCGCGCTCTTTTGCCTAATCTGCGCGATAAACGCGTACTCGATCTGGGTTGCGGGTTCGGTTGGCATTGCCGTTACGCACACGAACACGGAGCTGCCAAAGTTGTCGGGATCGATCTATCCGAGAAAATGCTCGAACGGGCTCGAGCAACCACCGACGCACCCGGGATCAAGTATCTCCGGTGCGCTATCGAAGACATCGATTTCCCGGCCAACGAGTTCGACATCGTAATGAGCTCTCTAGCGCTCCATTATGTCGAATCGTTCGACCGCGTCTGCTGCAGAATCCATCATTGCCTGACCCCAAAGGCCTATTCCTTTTCTCGGTCGAACACCCGATATTCACCACCCTGCCAGCTCAGAACTGGTACTACAGCCCGAACGGCGAACGTCTCCATTGGCCGATCGATAACTACCAAAGAGAAGGCTGCCGCCAAACCAATTGGTTAACCGAGAACGTCATCAAATATCACCGGACCATGGCGACCTACGTCAACACGTTGATCCAGGCTGGCTTCCTGATAAAAAGACTCGAAGAACCTAAACCCGACCGGGACATCACCGACACCGACGTCCAAGACCAATTCCGGCGACCACCTTTCCTGGTAATCGCCGTCTTAAAAGATAGTCCATCAGCTCCAGCGCAAGCGACAGTAGCAATTTAACCTAAATTCCGAAGTTAAGGCGTCGTCCTGGTGCTCGTGGTCGTCCTCGTCCTCTGGAGGGGAGCCGCTTCAGCGGTGGCCGACAGATTTAGCTCAAGGCGTCCTAAGCATGGCCGATCCGGAACCCGACCGCGGCTCCCGGGCGTCGCAAGCAACGCCCCTCCAAGCTCCCTTTTTAGCCTAACTAAAGTCAAAAGTTAATCGGCGCACGCCTTCTTTATACGAAGAATGTCCCCTGGCGATTAACCTCTTCCAGAACGCTGCCGGCGGGCACGACTGGTCGAATCAATGGTTACGGCAAGCAATAAGACGCAGCCGGTGATGACATACTTAATAGATGACGGAAAGGACAAAAGGTCCATGCCGTTGTTGATCGATCCAATGATCAATGCGCCGAGCAATGCAGACCAGATCGTTCCCCGCCCTCCGAATAAGCTCGTGCCGCCAATGACTGCAGCGGCAATCGCATTTAATAAAACATCACCACTTCCAGACCCCGTATCCACCGCGTATAACCGAGACGCGGCTACGATTCCCCCACAAGCAGCGATGCCGGAACAGAGAGTAAAAACAACTATGCGAATCTTGTCAACGTCGATACTTGCCCGCCTGGCCGCTTCCGGATTTCCGCCAACTGCATAAATATGCCGACCAAAGGTTGTATAGCGTGTGATCCAGTGAAAAACGGTAACAAAGCCGAGAAATACCAAGAAAGCTGAAGGCATGCCTTGGATCGGTTTATTCGTAGTGTTCAGGCTTCGGTTGATATTCATCAATCCGATGACAAGCAGAATTGCAATTGAGATAATCAAAAGCTGGGCAATCACAATGGATATCGGTTTGACCGGAAGACGGGCACGAGCGCGCAGATTTCGTTCCCCAAAGGAGGTAAGCGTGATGGTTAGAATTGAAATGATGCCGAGAGCCCAGCCCGCCCAAACAGGTAGGCTTGTATTCGCGATCCCGGTGATGATCGGATCACGTAAATTCAGCGTACCTGATTCTCCTATGAAATAGATCAGACCTCCTTGCCAGACGAGAAGGCCAGCCAAAGTTACAATAAACGAAGGAACATGAACTTTTGCAATCCAGAACCCCTGGATCGCGCCAATGGTTAACCCGAGAAGGATGGCGAGAAGAATTGCGGCAATGCCCGGAAATCGTAAGTTGACAGATAAGACCGTCATAATACCGGCGGTAAACCCGCTCGCTGCGCCTACGGATAAGTCGATCTCGCCGATGAGCAAGACCAGAATCACTCCGACCGATAGAATTCCGATGGAGGATATCTGCGACAGCATGTTCGCCAGGTTGAGGGGGGCAAGGAAACTTTTATTGGCAATCTCAAACACCACCCAAATAAGGATCAACCCTATCAAAATTCCGTAAGAACTCACATCGCCGGAAATCAGATAGCGTTGTAGGCTTATCCTAAACTGTTCTGGCACTGAGGTTTTGTTATTTTCTTTCTTAACGCCCAGTGAGAATTCGCTCATACGCCAGTGATCGCAGCAACGACCTGCTCAGGACGAATGGATTTTGTGTCAAAAGTGGCTACCCGCCGGCCCAACCGGAGCACAATTATCCGATCGGTAATATCCAGAATCTCAGCCAGATTATGGCTGATTACCACGGCCCCTAAACTGCGTTCTTTGAGTTTGAGAATCAAATTTTTTACCTGGCGGGTCTGTTCCACGCCTAAAGCCGCCGTCGGCTCGTCTAACAACACAATTTTGCAATCCCACATGATGGCCCGGGTTACTGCCACAGACTGCCGCTGGCCCCCTGACATACTGGCGATTAAATTCCGCACAGAGGGGATGGAAATATGCAACTCGTTCAGCAGCCGGATGGTGTTTTTTTCCATGGCGATCTCCTCCAGGCGATGGAGCAGGCCGGGCAGCACGGGTTTCTTTAATTCCCGACCGACGTACAGATTAGCAACCACACTGAGATTATCACACAAGGCTAGATCCTGATATACGGTTTCAATCCCCAGGTTGGTGCTATCGCGAGGGCTATTGATCGTTACCTCGCGGCCGTCGAAAAAAACCTTACCACTGTCCGGTGGGTGAACGCCCGACATGACTTTTACGAGAGTGGACTTGCCCGCCCCATTATCGCCTACTAAGCCCACCACTTCTCCGAGATAGACTTCAAAATCAACATCTTGTAATGCCTGGACAGCTCCAAATCGTTTGCTAACCCCGTGCAATTGCAGGATCGGTTTCTTGGGGAGGGCTTCCATACTAGTGCACTGTAACATTCATTTGATATGCTATTTTGATAGCAAAGAAGAGTTAAAAATGATTGGCTCTTTTCTCCGCCAGAACGCCAATGACTTAGGAGCGGGTCCAATCCCGCAGTGCGAAAGCAAAGGAGGTGCAGCGGGTCAAGATCATCCTCTTGATTGCCCTTTAAGTGGACCTACCGATCAGCAGAGCGCCGCAGGAATCCCGTATGAGCTTTAAGTACTACGCCGGACTAGGATTCCACTTTTGAGATAACCCCGGCCATTATCAGGGTTATCTCAAACATTAATTTAAGGCATTTCACTTCAAACCAGCTGCCTTGCCGGCCGCATCGAATTCCGGTGTGCAGATTTGATCGACGGTCCACCAGCCATCAGCGATGACGGTGGCCTTCATGTTGCTTTTAGTGACAAAGATGCTACCCGCGAGCACAGCGGGGACATCCTTAGCGCCATTGTTCACCTTGGCCTGGATCATATCGCCCGGGACGGTTCCCGTAGTGGCCAAGTCATAAGCCATGACCGCTGCGGTTTCAGCCATCGTCTTGATCGGGAAGTAGCTTGACCCGAGCTGCTGGCCAACCAGGACGCGCTGCATGGCGGCCAGATCGGCATCTCCACCGGTGATCGGCGGAAGGGGGTTGATGCCGGCGGCCAGGAAAGCAGCCACGATGCCTCCGGCGGTGCCATCGTTCATGGCATAAACCCCATCGACCTTGTTCCCCAGGGCGGTCAGCGCCTGCTGCATCTCACTCTGGGCCTTGGCCGGGTCCCAACCGGGGGTGTCGTAGCTCTTTGCGATGGTGAGCTTGCCGGCTTTGACTAGGGGATCAAAGACCCCCATCGCCCCTTCTTTCATCAGTGGCATGTTGCTATCGGCGGGCGAGCCGTTGATCATCACAATCTGGGGATTGGCGATCTTGAGCTCGTTGAGGCGGTCCACCAATCCCTGGGCCTGCCCCCGGCCGATGGCCGGGACATCGGCCAAGACGGCATAGCTGACTCCGTCCGAGTTCATCAGCAAGCGAGAGTAAGCGATTACCGGGACGCCCGCACTCTTGGCCTTGTCGGCGATAACGGCAGCAGCTTTGGTATCGACAGCCATGATGGCTATCACTTTGGCTCCATTGGCCAGGGCTGCTTCGGCAGCGGATAACTGGGCGTTAGCGTCGCTTTTGGCATTGTTGTAGATCAGCTGACAGCTCGGGCAGAGCGCGGCCAGCTTGGCTTTGAAGGCGGGCATGTCCTTGGTGTCATAGCGAGCGGTGTGGGCGTCCGGCAACATTAGAGCGATTTTGATCGGCTCGGTTTGCGCCTTCGCCGGAGTGGCGTATGCGCTAAAGAAGAGTGCACCTATCAGAAGAGTCCACATTATGGGATAGAAACGTTTTGGGGGAAACATAATTTGCTCCTGCGTAATTTTTGAATGGTGGTCTAAAATTGTGCTGTGATCGGAAGAAATATCAATACCTTATATTTTCTTCCCTGCCGCCGGAATCCGGCGCCATTCGAAGAATGCCGCTGTATCCAGAAAACTCGGGGCATGGCTAGGGTAGCACCCGGTAAGCACGATAGCGGGGCCAGACCGGCTCAATCCGGAAGGCTTCTCCAAACATGACTCCACATTGGAACCCGCGCGATCTGGAGATAGTCTCCATCATATTTATTAGGTCGACATTGTCATGGTCTTTTATCCACTCTATTTGCGTGACATGGCAAGAGAGCATTTCCCGCTTAACCTGGAAGCTTTCGGTTATGTCCACATATTCTGTGGGTTGGAAGTTGGCGCTCATCGCCGAGTCAAAATAGTAAAGAGGCTGTATGCCGGGATGGAAAGGAGTCTCAGTCCTGACATTTGGAAGCCCCGAAGCAAAGGAGGCGTCAAACATTAAACGACTCACCGCCCTATGGTCCGGGTGATAATCTTGCGGATCATGGGTAAGAATTACATCTGGTTTTGTTTTTCGGATCAACTCAACAAAGCGCAGCCGTGTCTCAAGATCATCAACCAGCCTTTGATCTTGGAAGCCTAGCCAGTGAAAATCTGCCCCAATCATTTTTGCAGCTCGCTCACTTTCGCGGTGCCGGGCTTCGGCCAGTTCTTTGGGCGGGAGCAGCAAGTGCCCGGCGCTGCCATCCGTCGCTACCGCCATAGAAACTTTGATCCCCAGTTTTGTATACTTTGCCAACGTTCCTGCACACATGATTTCCAGGTCATCGGGGTGTGCTCCTACAGCTAAGACGCTCTTGGGAGTTCGTTCTGTGGTCATAGTCGCCTTTTCTTTCTCATTGTTTTCAAGTGGGACTGTCCCGTTGAATCAGGAAACAATCAGTTTTGGAGTAATTTGTATCAAAGTAGCACCCTCAGCAGATGCGGCGCCAGCTTCGAATTTTGCTCTATTCTTCCGGTGAGCCTCCGCTGAATTCCTCCAAGAGCCGCTCGTTCTTTGTGGCCAGATCCGTTTTGTTCGCTGCGCTGTTTTGCCTCGTATTCGAAGGGTTCGATTTTTCCGGAAAGGGACAAGCCTCTGCGCAGCGGCATGCTGGCCGTCTCATAACGTACAGATACCCGCCGCCAATAGATAGCAGAGAGATCAAAGCCATGAGCGGCTTACCAATGCCCGCAGCTCTGGAGCCAAAAAGACTAATATAAATCGGTAGCATCGGTGAGCCGCAGCAACCGATCAGAAAGCATCCTGATCACGGGCGGGACGCCTATGTCACAATGTTAGGGCGTCGGCAAGCAACACCCCGCCGGGTTGCAGCGTTCGAATTCACCCTGTCGGAATCTTGACCAGCAAATGTCCTCTATCGTCCGTGACGGTAGGGAGCTTTGGTAAATCGCGATTCGCCGGTCCCGCGGTCACTTTGCCGTTAGGATCGAATGTCGACCCATGACAATTGCAGTAGAATGACCGATCACGCGCCGTAGCCAATTTGCACCTCCGATGCGTGCAAAAGGAGGAGAGAGCGATCAGTTTTTCGCCCTTGCGGACCACGAAGAATCCCAAGTCGCGGTAGGCGTCGTAGAGTCCGTCCGCGTTGTAGTTAGTGATTGGCCCCACATCAATCACTCGTTGTGCGTGCGCGTCGGTGGGGCCCCGCCCGTGGACGGCCTGGGGACTGGCAACTGCGGCTGCTGCCAGCATCAAGAACTGCCTCCGGTTCAGTCCTGGGGTCGCATCCTCCTGGTCATCTGTTTTCATCTGCTTTTTTCAATATTCAAACACGAGGCTCGTAATTACACCCCAATGCGTGTCGTCGCGACCGCCCCTGTCGATCGGGAAGATAAACGCTAGTCCAAGCCGGGGCTGCACCCGACCGATTGTTTTGAGATTGGCACGGAACCCAAAATCCCCGCGGAGTGTGTTATGACCTCGATGAGCTTTGTTCAGTTCCGTCTCGCCTGACAGTTCAAGTACCGGGATGACCTGCAGCACTCCGGGCAAAGAGAGTTGCTCGTGTTGAATCGTATAACCAAACACGAACCCGTATTCGAATGTCTCCAGGCCGCCATCCGCGCCTCCACCTAAGAGTTTCGAATAACCAAGCACGGACTGTAGCGTAAAGTGATCGCCGAGCCTCAGATCATTGAAAATCTTGGGCACGAGCTCGGCGTTTCTGCTAACCGTCGAATTCACCGGAATACCACCTTCAAATGCGGCGCCAAAAGTCGAGTCGATAAATCCATCGCCGGAAACGATTTGATAGATCGGATAACGCGCGCCCAAGCTAATATTATCCACGCCTTCCGATACCGTGCCGGCGCTGACGTCGCGTTCGTACGGCACTTCCAATTCCAGAGTCAGCAGGCCAAAGCCCTTCTCCACCTCCGCCCGGACGAGATCGGTATGTTGGTTGTTGCTTCTGGTATGAATCCAATCGAAACGAAACTCGTTAGTTTCCAAGTCCGAGTCATCCACTAGAAAGGGCTCCGGGAATACTCCTTCGCCGTACGCGCTCCGATGATCAAGCCAATCAAAGAGTCCATAACGCGTACCGGCAGGCTGCACTGTTTCGGATGGCCCCGTGCCCGTGGACGCCGGCGCAACCTGGTAACCCGCCACAGATCCGGCGCGAACGGAAGGGGCCGCAGTCAGAGCGACGCACCAAAAGCCGAAGAGAATTTCAAAAGCCTTTAGTAGATCCCGATTTCGAACAGTTCCTGAACCAAAAGAAGGCGACTGCAGGATTCGGGTCAATGTATTCGGCTTAGCTTTCATCGCCGCGAAAATAGTGTAGAGCCGGCGACTTGGCTTTTGTCTGCTTGCTATTTATTGGCGGTGAATTGCGCCGAACATTTTCAAGCCGTGAATGAGAAGGCGTTTGCCGGATTTCCACAAATCGGCAGATTATCGCCGTGCCTGGCCCATCTGCAGTGTCCCGAATCGAGGTAAACAAAGCGCCCGAAGTCACCCGCAAACCTGTTTTCACCGAACGCCCTGTCTGGCATACCGTCGGTAACGGTTGGCGGCATTTGCACGGCAGCGTAAGCCGTGTGGGAGTGAGCTTCGAGTGGCACGACTTCACGGTGAGTGAGGAATTGAATTGGGGTAGGAGTTTTCATCCCGGCAGCATTGAAGTCTGCCTGAATCGCGAGGGAAATGGACGCGTCGCCTTCGACAACCGCGAAATTGTGTTCACGCCGATGAGTATCGGATTTTACCGACGTGGCGAGGACACTTTGCGAGCCACGCGGCAGGCGAATCAACTGCACCGGTTTCTGACGGTCGAAATGTCTTTCGATTTCTTGCGTCGCCATTTAAGCGAATTCGCCACTTCATTGCATCCGCTGGTGCGCGAGGTGGTTTTGGGTCAATCCGAGAAGTCGGCGGTCGCGCCCACAACCAGGCTAACGAGCCGCCAGCAACAGTTGCTGGCAAGTCTGCGTGCCGCGCCGGTCCTGGCCATCGCACAAACGGTTTGGTATCAGGCAAAGGCCCTGGAATTGGTATCGGAACTCTTTTTTGAACCGCCGAATGAGCAGGAGTTATTTTGCCGGCGCCAACAGCGGCTTTCCGCTGGGCGGGTGGAAAAAGTCATTGCGCTACTTCGGGAAAAATTAGTGAGCCCACCGAGTCTGGAAGAAATCGGCCAAGCCGTTGGTTGTAGTCCATTTCATTTGAGCCGGACGTTTTCGGCGGCCACGGGCATGACGATTCCGCAATATGTGCGCCAGCTTCGCATGGAACGCGCAGCCGATTTGCTGCGCTCGGGTCAATTCAACGTAAGCGAAGCCGCGCTGGAAGTGGGATATATGAGCCTGAGTCACTTCAGCCAGGCGTTTCACGATACCTTCGGTTGTTGTCCCGGACTTTACCCATTGCGCACGCCGACCCAAAAATCTTCGCTGAAACGGCGGCGATCAAAGTAGCCAAAGTAGCATAGGCTTCCAGCCTGTATTGTATCATAGGCTTCCAGCCTTTATTCGAACGTCGCCACACAAAACTCCCGACAGGCGGGACGCCTATGCTACTTTAGTCGTGGCACCACGCACGGCATGACAAATGCTATTGCCAAATACTAAAGCTCAGGGACGTCATGAGCCGTCAGAACGCATCTTACCCAGAACGGCAGACCGAGACCGACCCAGTAAGGCAGTATGAAGAGACAATCGAAGCTCTTCGCCGGGCCGAACAGAAGTACCGCAGTATTTTCGAGAATGCCACCGAAGGCATTTTTCAAACGACGCCGGATGGTCACTATCTGAGCGCCAATCCGGCTCTTGCCCGGATGTATGGTTATGATTCGCCCGAGGAGTTGCTCGCGGCTTTGACCGACATCAGTCGCCAACTTTATGTGCAGCCAGCTCGCCGGGCCGAGTTCACTCTGGCCATGCAGCAGTATGAAAAAGTGCTGGAGTTTGAGTCTCAGATTTATCGTCGTGACGGGAGCATCATTTGGATCTCGGAAAACGCCCGGGCCGTACACGACGAGGTCACTGGCGAACTGCTCTATTACGAGGGCATGGTGCAAGATATTACGCGTCGCAAATCTGCCGAAGAAGCAAGGGAGAGGGCTGAAAATCATCTGGCAAGCTACGCCGCGGAGTTGCGTTCCAAGAATTTGCAGCTGGAAGCCGACCTCGAAATGGCGCGCGACATTCAGCAAGTGTTTCTGACGCAGAAATATCCGAGTTTTCCGCGGAATTTGAGTCTGCAGGAAAGCTGGCTGGCTTTCTGCCATTGGTATCAACCGGCCGAACAAGTCGGTGGCGATTTCTTTTGCGTACTGCCTCTCTCAGACACCGAGGCGGGCGTGTTTATTTGCGATGTGCTGGGCCATGGACTACGTGCCGCGCTGGTGACGGCGATCGTACGCGGGCTACTCGAAGAGTTAACGCCGATCGCCACGGATCCCGGGCGTCTCCTCTCCGAGATCAATAGCAGCCTCCTCGCGATCTTTCGGCAGACCGAGACGCCGATGCTGGTCTCCGCTTTTTACTTGGTCGTCAACACTGTTGACGGCAAGATGTGTTACGCAAACGCAGGACATCCGCGTCCATTCCATGTTCGACGTCACACGGGCGTGGCCGAGCCATTGCCGTTCCAGGGACCTCAGGGTCCCGTCCTGGGAATCTTTGAACGAGCAGCCTATCATATCAGCTATGCCGAAGCCTCGGCGAATGACCTGGTTGTACTTTTCACCGACGGCTTGTTCGAAGTGGAGATGGCAGACGACGATTATTACGGCGCAGAACGCCTTTTGGCGGCCGTGCGCAAGCGAATGCACCTCCCGGCCGGACAATTGTTTGCGGAGGTAGTCGCCGAAATCCAGCGCTCTTGCGTATCTGGACAGTTCACCGACGACATGTGCTTGCTCGGAGTAGAGCTGAGGCGGACCGGCCTAGCCGATTCGAGCAGGAAAGTAGCGTAAGGCGAGTTCGGAGTTTGGGGTTCGGGGTTCATATTACGGCACGCCACTTTTATGGTTTACATCTTGAAGGGCGCGCGGTTTGGCGTTCTGACTTCGCGCCTACGCACCGCATATCTTCGAACCCCGAACCCCGAACCCCGAACCCCAAACTCCGAACTTCACTGGCGTTTCTTCTACAGGCTGATCGAAACGGACCGAGTATGTCGTTCGCC
>Ga0213872_10002010_pt1 | contig 12370 bp, 11 predicted proteins | sample VelepicomBERX_R2_FD_160071 | JGI IMG/M metagenome (GOLD analysis project Ga0213872, IMG submission 160071) | Rhizosphere microbial communities from Vellozia epidendroides in rupestrian grasslands, the National Park of Serra do Cipo, Brazil - RX_R2 | ecosystem: Host-associated > Plants > Roots >...
CAGACCACGGCGAGCGCGGCCCAGGGCATGGTCAGCAGGAGGCGCCAGACCTGGCGGGTCGAGTAGGGCTGCAGGCGGCCGCTCAGCGAGGTGCGCAACAGCGGCCCCTGCGCATCGTCCAGATTGACCCGCGCACAGCGCCAGTCCCCGAGGGCGTCGAACTCGAAGCTGTAGCGTCCCCGGGTGTCGCAGAAGGGCGAGACATGGAACACCTTGTCGGCCGCCGCCCGCCAGCGCCGGAGCCGGCCTGTTTGGGGGGCTGAGGTGTCGCCTGCACTGTCGGCGCTGTCGAAGCGCAGCAGGTAGCAGTGCCGCTCGCCGAAGGTGTTGTTGACCTCGGCCAGCACGGCGGCCAGGCGGCCGTCGGCCTGCTCGACATGCCAGAAGCTCACCGGCTTGAAGGCAAAGCCCCAGACCCTGGGCAGGGTCTGCAACCAGATCTCGCCGTCGGCGTGCAGGCCGTGGCTCTGCAGCAGCCCTTCGATCCAGGCCAGCGCATCAGGGCCGCCCAGGCCGTGGTCGGCGTCGTGGAAGGCCAGCGGCCCGAAGCGGTTGCGCGTCGGCGCGGCGGCCAGCCCCTGCTCGCGCCAGCGCCGCATCGGCAGCCACAGGAACAGCACCGGGTAGGAGAAGCTGCGCTCCACCGGGCGCAGACGCCGGTGCCAGGTGCGGCCCCAGGCCAGGGCGGCGCGATCGGCCTTCATGCGGCCACCCGGCGCGCTGGGCTCAGGGCCAGCCTGCGGCGCAGCCCCTCGGCCGCCAGCAGGCCCGATTGCAGGCCGTCCTCATGGAAACCGTAGCGGCGCCAGGCACCGGCCAGCCAGAGGCCCGAGCGGCCCGATTCGGCATCCAGCGCGGGCAGGCGCTGCTGGGCGGCGACGGCCGCCGCGTCGAAGATCGGGTGCGCGTACTCGAACTCGGCCAGCACCCGCGACGGCTGGGGCTCCCGCAAGGGGTTCAGGCTGACCAGCACCGGCTGGCGTGTCGGCAGCTCCTGCAAGGCATTGAGCCAGTAGTGCAGGCAGACCCGGGGCTCCTCGTCGCGGCGTTCTGCCACGGGCCCGGACAGCGTCTGGTGGGTCTCGAAATTCCAGGCCGCCCAGGCGGCCCGGCGTTCGGGCATCAGTCGGGTGTCGGTGTGCAGCACCGCCCGGTTGGGCTGGTAGCGGATGGCGCCCAGCACCTCCCGCTGCAGTGGGCTGGCGGCATCGCCTAGCAGCCGCAGCGCCTGGTCGCTGTGGGTGGCCAGCACCACTGCGTCAAAGTGCTCGAGCCCGGCCGCACTGCGCACCGCCACACCATGGGCGCCCGGGTGCAACTGCTGCACGGCACAGCCCAGGCGCAGTTCGCCGAGCCCGGCCAGCAGCCGCTGGACATACTGGCGCGAGCCGCCCCGCACGCTGTACCACGGCGGCTGGCCCACCACCTGCAGCAGGCCGTGGTTGTGGCAGAAGCGGATCAGGGTGTCGATGGGAAAGTCCATCATCTGCCGCGTCGAGCAGGACCAGATGCAGGCCACCATGGGCACCAGGTAGTGGTCGCGGAAGGCGGCGCCGAAACCGTGCCGGACCAGGAAGGCCGCGGTGCTCTCCCCGCTGGACTGGCCGCCCTCGGCCAGGGCGTTGGCCAGGCGGTTGAAGCGCAGGATGTCACCCAGCATGCTCAGGAAGCGGGGTGACAAGGCCTGGCGCGGCTGCGCCAGCAGGCCCCGCAGGCCGGTGCCGGCCCATTCGAGGCTGCTGCGGCCCCCCTGGGGGCGCAGCTGCACCGAAAACCCCATCTGGGCCGGCGTCAGCGTCACCCCGAGTTCGCGGAACAGGCCCATCAGGCCCGGGTAGGTGCGGTGGTTGCAGACCAGAAAACCCGTGTCGACCCCGAAGCATTGGCCGTCCAGCGTGATGTCGACCGTGTGGGCGTGGCCGCCGGCCCGGGCATCGGCCTCGAACAGGGTCAGCGCGGCCTCGTGGCGCAGGGCCCAGGCGGCAGCCAGCCCGCTGATGCCGGAGCCGATGACGGCCACGCGTGCGCAAGAGGGTTTTTCGAGGGTCATGGCGGCACCTTGAGTGATTCCGGGTGTCAATGTAACTCATAAGTTTCCAAAAGAAAACCATGAGTTTCATCATTGGGCTGGTGGGTATAATCAGCCCATGAACACCGCCAAATCGCGTCTGCAGGCCCAGGTCAAGGCGCTGCGCATCGAAGCCATCACGGGGGCGGTGCACGGGCTGCTGGCTGGCAAGGGCTACGAGGCCATGACCATGGACGAGGTGGCCGAGGCGGTGGGCATGTCCAAGGCCAGCCTGTACAAGCTGTTCCCGAGCAAGGAAAGCCTGGCCGCCCAGGCCATGGTGCAGGTCCTCGATCAGGCCCTGGCCCTGATCGACCGCCTGCGTGACACCCCGGCGGCCGATCCGCTGGACTGTCTCCAGCAGCTCACCCGTTGGGCCATGCAGACCCAGTACGACGGCGAGATGCCGAGCCTGCCGGCGCAGAACTCGGCGCTCAGCGCGGCGCTGCTGGCGCACGAGCCCTATGTCGAGCGTCTGCTGTCGATGTCGCTCAAGCTCGGGGTGTGGGTGGCCGAGGCCCAGTCAGCCGGGCAGATCGATCCGGCCCTGCCGGCGGATTTCGTGCTCTACCAGCTCTACGCCCGGGCCTGCGACCCGGTGCTGGGCGTGATGAAGGACGATGGGCGCTTCGACCGCGAACAGACCCTGGCATGGATGATCAAGGTGCAGTTCGACGGGCTGGCGCCCGTCGACCGCAGCCGCTGAGCGCCCGCGGCCACCGTGGCCGCCTCATTTCACCTGGCTGCTGTAGTTGACGGGCTCCCAGGCATAGCCTTTGCCCACGGCGCGCAGGCGGCCCAGGCCGGGGAAGGGGAAGTGGGCCACCGCCAACAGCTTGCCGTCGGCGGCCCATCGGGCGAAAAGTTGCTCGCGCACCGATCGGGCGCTGGGCTCGTCGGTGTCGAAGCCGATGGTCACGTCGGGGGATTCGAGCTGGACCGAGGCGACGTGGATGAGGTCGCCCATCAGCACCAGGCGCTGGCCCTCGCTCTCGAGCTGGTAGACGGTGTGCCCCGGGGTGTGTCCGTGGGCGGCCAGGGCCTGGATGCCGGGAACCACCTCGCCGTCGTGATCGAAGGTCTGGAGTCTGCCGGCGGCCTCATAGGGTTTGAGCGAGGCCATGGCCCCCTGGAAGAAGCCCTTGCTGGCCGCCGGCGCGGCGTCCAGCCTGGCTTGCGAGAGCCAGAAATCCCGGTCGGCCTGGCTGGCGTGGACCACCGCATTCGGAAACACCTGTCGACCTTCGGACATCAGGCCGCCGACATGGTCGGGGTGCATGTGGGTGATCAGGATGTCGTCCACCTGCTCAGGCTGGTAGCCTGCGGCCTTGATCTGGGCCGCCAGCCGGCCCAGGGTGGGGCCGAACAGCGCGCCGGCGCCCGCATCGACCAGCACCAGCCGGCTGCCGGTGTTGAGCAGGAAGGCGTTGACCGAGGTTTCGAGCGGGGCGGCCAGGTAGTGTTTCTTCAGGGCGTGGCCCAGCTGGGCCGCCGGGGCGTGCAGCAGCTGGTCGACCGGCAGATCGACGGTGCCGTCGCTCAGGGCGGTCACTTCGACGCTGCCCACCATCAGGCGGTACCAGCCCGGGGCCTGGACCTTCTGCTGTGGCGCCGCCGCGAAGGCGGTGCTCGCGGGCAGGCCCGCCGCGCCCAGGGCCAGGGCGATCGACAGGCCCAGGGCCTGCCAAACGATGCGGGGCGTGCCGGTGCGGTGGCGGGCGCGGGCTTGCAAGGAGGTTTGAGACGTCTTGTTCATGAGGCTCTCCGAAGGGTGGGGCTGGCGCACGGGTTCAGTGGCGGCTGCCGCCGGGTGGATGAAGGCCTCGATTGTTTTGTTTTGCGAAAGTCGGAACAATAGAAGTTTTCGCAAAGTCTCTTTGCGATATTTGCAAAACGACTTCCAGAGCGCAACCCGCCGCTGAGGCGCACCCATGATCGATTCACTCAAGACTTTTCTGCTGGTGGCCCGCGAGGGCAATTTCTCGGAAGTGGCCCGTCAGCAGGACCTGGCCGTTTCGTCGGTGGCGCGCAAGATCGACGCCCTCGAATCCGAGCTGGGCTCGGTCCTGTTCCACCGCAGCCCCCGCCGCATTGCGTTGACCGATGCCGGCGAACAGTTTCTGCCCCGGGCCCGCAACATCCTCGGCGAGCTGGCCGAGGCCCGGAACGCGCTGCACCAGATCGACGACAGCCCTCAGGGGCTGCTGACCGTGACCGCGCCGACGGTGTTCGGACGCCGCCATGTGGTCCCGCTGGTGGCCGATTTCATGCGCCGTCACCCGGGCATCGAGGTCGATCTGCACCTCAGCGATGAGGTGACGGATCTGGCCGAGCAGGGCGTGGACCTGGCCGTCCGGATCGGCGTGTTGCCGGACAGCGATCTGCAGGCGACCCTGCTGGCGCCGGTGCGTCTGGTGGCCTGTGCCAGCCCGGCCTACCTGGACCGCCACGGCCGCCCCGGCGCGCCGGTCGAACTGCTCCAGCACCAGTGCATCACGGTGGCGACACCGCCGTCGCCGCCCTTCGTCTGGCGCTTTGCCGGCGTGAATGGCAACCGGCCGCTGCCGGTCAAGGGGCGCCTGCGCACCGACGACAAGGACGCCATGTGGCAGGCCGCCCTGGCCGGGCTGGGCATCATCCACATCGCCACCTGGGTGGTCAGCGAGTCGCTGCGCAACGGCCAGCTCGAGCTGTTGTTCCCGCAGGAGCTGAGCGGCGCACCCGCCGAGGGCCTGCCCGGCATCTATGCGGTGCGCGCGCCGGGCCGGGGTCGCTCGCACCGGGCCCGGCTGTTCATCCAGAGCCTGCGCGATGCCGTGGGCGATCCGCCCTGGTGGGACCTTCCCCCGGCGGCGGCCGGGCATTGACAGCCCGATGCCCGTCGGGCGCCGGTCATCCACGCGCAGGCCGGCATCGGCACCGCGTCAGCATTCCACGACGTTGACCGCCAGGCCGCCCAGCGAGGTCTCTTTGTAGGTCGACTTCATGTCGGCGCCGGTCTGCTTCATGGTGCGGATGACGGTGTCGAGCGAGACGTAGTGGCTGCCGTCGCCGCGCAGGGCGATGCGGGCCGCGTTGATGGCCTTGACCGCGCCCATGGCATTGCGCTCGACGCAGGGGATCTGCACCCGGCCGCCGACCGGGTCGCAGGTCAGGCCCAGGTTGTGCTCCATGCCGATCTCGGCGGCGTTCTCGACCTGCTGGGGTGTGCCACCCAGCACGGCGGCCAGCGCCCCGGCGGCCATCGAGCAGGCCACGCCGACCTCGCCCTGGCAGCCGACCTCGGCGCCCGAGATCGAGGCGTTGGTCTTGTAGAGCACGCCGATGGCGGCGGCGGTGAGCAGGAAGTCGAAGACGCCCTGCTCGCTGGCACCGGGCACGAAGCGCATGTAGTAGTGCAGCACCGCCGGGATGACGCCGGCCGCGCCGTTGGTGGGCGCCGTCACCACCCGCCCGCCGGCGGCATTCTCTTCATTGACCGCCATCGCGTAGGCATCGACCCAATCCATGGCCGCCAGCGCATCGCCTGCGCCTGCCTGGACCAGGCGCCGATGCAGATCGGCCGCGCGCCGGCGGATCCGCAGCGGCCCGGGCAGCACGCCCTCGGCGGCCGGATTGCCGATGCCGAAGCCGCGTTGCACGCAGTCCTGCATCACCTGCCAGATCCGGCGCAGGCCGGCCTGCACCTCGGCCTCGGGGCGCCAGCAGCACTCGTTGGCCAGCACGATGCGGGCGATCGAGCCGCCCTGCGCCAGGGCCTGGCGGACCAGTTCGTCGCCGCTGCTGAAAGGAAAGCGCACCGGCGGCGCCGAAGCGTCGGCCGCCGGGGCCTCGGCACCGCCTTCGACGACGAAGCCGCCGCCGACCGAGTAGTAGTGGGCCTCATGCAGCAGGGCCCCGGCGCCGTCGAAGGCGGCCAGGCGCAGGGCATTGGGGTGGGCCGGCAGCGAGCGCTCGGCCAGGAAGGCGATGTCGCGCCGGCTGTCCAGCTCGATGCCGTGCGCGCCCAGCAGGGCCAGCCGGCCCTGGCGCCGCACCTCGGCCAGGGCCAGGGCGGCGCGGCCGGGGTCGACCGTGTCGGGCGCCTCGCCCAGCAGGCCGAGCAGCACCCCGTCGTCGGTGGCATGGCCCCGGCCCGTGGCACCCAGCGAGCCGAACAGTTCGACCTGCACCCGGGCCGTGCGGGCCAGACATCCCTTCGCCTCGAGCGCACGCGCGAACAACAGGCCGGCGCGCATCGGCCCCACGGTGTGCGAGCTCGACGGGCCGATGCCGATCTTGAAGATGTCGAAGACGGAGAGCATGACTTCAGTGCGATGGAAGCTGCTGCCGGACCAGCGCGACCCAGTAGGCGGCCCCCAGCGGCAGGATGTTGTCGTTGAAGTCATAGTAGGGGTTGTGCAACGCCGGGTCATCCGCAGTTTCACCGGCCCCGATCGAGATGTAGGCGCCAGGGCGCTGCTGCAGCATGAAGGCGAAGTCTTCCGAGCCCATGGCGGGCGGGATGTCGGTGTGCACCCGGTCCGCCCCCACCAGGCTGGCGGCGGCGGCCACGGCGGCGGCCGTCTCGGCGGGCGTGTTGACGACGCCGGGGTAGCCCTCGCGGTAGTCCAGCGTGATCGCCGCGCCATGGGTCTGGGCCACGCCCTGGCAGATCTGCCGCATGGCGGCGCGGGTCTGATCCTGCACCGCGGCGTCGAGGGTGCGCACGGTGCCGCGCAGCATCACGGTCTCGGGGATCACGTTCCAGGTGTCGCCGCCGTGGATCTGGGTCACGCTGAGCACGGCCGCATCGGTGGCGCTGGTGCGGCGGCTGACCACGGTCTGCAGGGCGTTCACCAGCTGCGCCGCCACCACGATCGAATCGATGCCGGTGCTGGGCATGGCCGCATGGCTGCCCTTGCCGGTGACCACGATCTCGAAGGTGTCGAGGTAGGCGGTCATGGTGCCGGTGCGGATGCCGAACTGGCCGCGCGGCATGTGGGGAAAGTTGTGCATGCCATACACCGCATCGGCCGGAAAGCGCTCGAACAGCCCCTGCTCGACCATCACGCGGCCGCCGCCCTCGTTCTCTTCGGCGGGCTGGAACACGAAGTACACCGTGCCACGGAAGGGCTTGTGGCGGGCCAGGTGGGCCGCGGCGCCGAGAAGCATCGCAGTGTGGCCGTCATGGCCGCAGCCATGCATCTTGCCGACACAGACCGAGGCATGGGCGCGGGCGCCCAGCTCCTGCATGTGGAGGGCGTCGAGATCGGCGCGCAGGGCGATGCGCGGGCCCTCGCCGTTCTTCAGGGTGCCGACGACGCCGGTGCCCGCCAGGCCCCGGTCGACCTGCAGGCCGGCCAGTTGCAGGGCGCTGGCCACCAGATTGGCGGTGCGGTGTTCTTCGAAGGCAGTCTCGGGGTGGGCGTGGATGTCACGCCGCCAGGCCACCATGCTCTGGCGGATGTCGTCGGAAATCTCGGTGTTCGGGTACATGGACGGGCCTTTCGGAGTGTCGGTGGAAGTCGGGACGGTCGGTGGACGAGGTCAGTGGAAGAATTCGGCGATCAGGGTGGCGCCGAGAAAGGTGCCGGCGGTGGCCGTGAGCGAGACCAGCACGATGCGCCAGCCCAGCCGGCGGAACAGCGGCAGGTCCTTGGCGACCGAGAAGCCGGCCAGCGCCAGCACCGGGGTGGTGAAGGCCAGGAAATTGAGCTTGCCCGTCAGCGCCAGCACCGTGTCGGAGAAAGGCAGCAGGCCGGGGATGCCGATCACGGTGGCCAGCACGGACAGCACCAGGATCTGGGGCAGGCGCGGGAACAGGCGCTTCAGGGCTTCGGCCGCCGCCGCGATGGCGACCACCACCCCCATGCCGGTCAAGGAGACCTCCAGCGGCACCTTGAAGGACAGCAGATTGCCGATCATCACCCCGCCGCAGACGACCAGCCAGGCCGTGCCGACATCGGCCAGTGAGCTGCCGTGTGCCACGAGGGCCTCCTGCATGGCGCCCGGACCGGCCTCCTCGACCGGCTGGCGGCCGCGCGCGCTCAGGCGGCCCAGCACGGGTTCGAGCCGGCCGTACAGCCAGGAGCAGGCCGGCAGCGACAGGAACAGCGTGAAATAGAAGCCGAACACCGTGGTCAGCAGGTTGGAGGCAGCAGCGATGGCGGTCAGCTGCGACACGCTGTCGGCCGGCTGCTGTGCGGTGATGGCGCCGATGGCCGCCGCCATCATGCTGCCCGAGCCGACCCCGGCCCCCATGGCCAGCGAACGCGGATCGAAGACATGCAGGCTGGTCAGAAAGCCCGCCAGGATGGCGATGAACAACGCGCCGAGCACCGTGCCGGTGATGTATTCGGCCAGCACGCCGCGCCCTTCGGGCGAGGCCATGCCGTAGGCCTCGGCGATGATGGCGATGTTGCCCTCTCGACCGACCGAGAAGGTCGATCCCACGGCCTCGCGCTTGAGGCCCAGGAGCAGCGCCAGCGGCAGCCCCAGGGCCAGGGTGCCCAGCGCATGGCCGAACTCCTGGAAGAACAGCGCCCAGCCGGCCTGGCGGATCATCGGCAGCCCGCCGCCCACCGTCAGGCCCAGCTTGGCGATGAACAGCAGCAGGGCCGCATTCAGCAGGCCACCTGCCGTCGCCTGCAGACCGGTGTCGACGCGCACCGCAGAGGGCAGCCGACCCCGCGCCAGTCCCCAGGCGGCGGCCAGAAGCAGCGCCCACAGCATGGGCAGCAGCACCACCTGGCCGGGGCCGACCTTGAAGTTCGTCGGGCCGATCCACTCGGCGAGCAGCACCACCGCCAGGGTGACCCCTGCAAGTCGGAGTCTTCCCCCGCTCAGGCGGTCGGCATCTGGCGCTGTGCCAGTCGATGAAATGTCTTGGGCCATGGCTCTTGTCTCGTGGTTCGGGTGGTTCGGAATGCGCTGGAAGTCCAGCGCGGCTGTCGCTTGCCGGGCTGGCGAAGGCAAGTCTAGGGAGGTGCATGAATTGCATCAATGACACGCGATGGACATAATTGTTGAATTCAATGCAACAGAAAACGCAGGCCCGTCCATGGACGACAAGCTCGACAGCCGCCGTGTCCGCTATTTCATGCAGGTGATCGAATCGGGCTCGGTGCGCGGCGCCGCCGAGGCGCTCGACATGGATCCGTCGGCGGTCAGCCGCGCGCTCAGCCTGCTGGAAAGCGATTGCGGTGCGCGCCTGTTCGAACGCCGGGGGCGGGGGATCGAACCGACCGATGCCGGCCTGTTGCTGGCCGGCTACCTGCGCCGCGAATGGAAGCAGAAGAAGCAGTTGCTGGCGCAACTCGACAGCCTGCAGAAGGCCGAGCGGGGCCACATCGACCTCGTCGCCGGCGAGGGCTTCATCGACTGGCTGATGGCCGGCAGCCTGCGCGGCTTCATGGGCGCCCACCCCGGGGTCACGGTGGACCTCGATGTGGCCAGCACCGACGAGATCGTGCGCCGTGTCGTCGAGGAGCGCGCCCACATCGGCATGGTCTTCCAGCCGCCGAAAGACGAGCGGCTGCGCTCGCACCATGCCTCGGAGACGCCGATCGTCGCGCTGATGCATGACACCCATCCCCTGGCCCGCATGGACCGGCCGCTGGCACTCGAAGACCTGGTCCCCTACCCGGGGGCGGCCCTGCACCGCAGCTTCGGCGTGCGCCAGCACATCGAGGCCGCCGAGGTGAGCGAGAACGTGCGTCTGCGCATCGCCCTGACCACCAGCTCCTTCGGCGCCATCGGCAACTTCGTCCTGGCCGGCCTGGGCTATGCGCTCACCACCTGGACCTCGCTGCCGTCGCGCATCGACCGCAGCCGCCTCGTGGCGCTGCCCATGGCCAACCCGCTGCTGTCCCAGGGCAAGGTCCATGTGGTGTCCCGCCACGGCCGGGTGCTGCCTCCCGCAGCGGCCCTGATGCTCGAGCAGATCGTGGCCGATTTCCGCACCGGCACCCCGCCGGGCGCCGGTCCTGCCGGCCACTGACCGGCCCAATCACCCCGGGTTTTCACCAGGGCGAAGCCCTTCGGGTTGCCGATCAGGCAGAAATTTAATATATTAAATAAATATGAGCGCCGCGCCCAAGCCCTTCGTCCACCGCAACCTGCCCCGCCTGCTGCTGCAGGCGCGTGAAGCCGTCATGGGCCACACCCGGCCCAGCCTGCGCCACCACGGCCTGTCCGACCAGCAATGGCGGGTGCTGCGGGTGCTGGGCGAGCATGGCGTGGTCGAGACGGGGCGGGTGGCGCGCGAGGCCTTCATCCTCGGCCCCAGCCTCACCGGCGTGCTCACGCGCATGGAGCGCGACGGCCTGATCCAGCGCCAGCGCGACCCCGAAGACGCCCGTTGCACCGTGGTGCAGGCCACCGAGAAAGGCCTGCGCCTGGTCGAGAAACTGTCTCTGACCATCGAGGCGCACTACGTCTGGATGGAGAAATCGCTGGGCAAGGAGAAGCTGGCCCAGCTCTACGACCTGTTGGACACCCTGATCGAACTGGAACAGCCATGAACACCCCCACCCCCAGCGCCACCCCGTGGCAGCCCGCGGGCACCGTGTATGGCGTGCTGCTCAATTTCCGGCATGAAGCCGGGCTGTGGCAGGCACGCATGCACGAGGCGCCCTACAAAGCCCCGCCCAAGGCGCCGGTGCTGTATGTCAAGACCGCCAACACCTGGAATCCCGCAGGCGGCACGCTGGCCCTGCCGGCGGGCGCCGATGCGGTCGAGACCGGCGCCACGCTGGGCCTGGTCTTCGGCGCCGCAGGCCTGGCCGGCTGCGTGCTGCTCAACGACTTCAGCCTGCCCCATGCCAGCTACTTCCGCCCGCCGGTCAAGTACCGTTGCCTGGATGGCTTTCTCGGCCTGGGCTCGACGCTGCGGCCCCTCACCTCGCCCGAGGCGCTCGAAGGCCTGAGCATCGAGCTGCGCGTCAATGGCGAACTGCGCCAGACCACCCGCTTCGACGCCCTGGTGCGCCGCCCGGACCAGCTGATCGCCGAGGTCAGCGACTTCATGACCCTGCGCCCCGGCGACGTGCTGATGCTGGGCACCGACTGTGGCGCCGACGGGCAGCGCCCGCGCCTGGTGGCCGGCGATCAGGTCGAACTCCGTGCGCCCGGCTTCGAGCCGCTGCGCCACCTCGTCATCCGGGAGAACCAGGCATGAAACACGCCCGCATCGTGCTCAAGGACGCGCCCCAGCTCGGCGCCCAACATGCGGTCGAGGACCAGGGCCGCCTGCGCCTGGACGACGGCCGCCACATCGATTTCGACGCCGTCCGCTGGCTGCCGCCGCTGGCGCCGGTGCCGCGCGCACGCACCATCCTGGCCCTGGGCCTGAACTATGCCGACCATGCCAAGGAGCTTGAATTCAAGCCGCCCGAAGAGCCGCTCACCTTCATCAAGGGCGAGGGCTCGCTGATCGGGCACCGCGAGCACACCGTGCGGCCGGCCGGCGTGCAGTACATGCACTACGAATGCGAGCTGGCGGTGGTGATCGGACGCACCGCGCGCCATGTGAAGCGTGCCGACGCCTACGACCATGTGCAGGGCTACACCGTGGCCAACGACTACGCGATCCGCGACTACCTCGAGAACTGGTACCGCCCCAATCTGCGCGTCAAGAACCGCGACACCTGCACCCCGCTGGGGCCCTGGCTGGTGGATGCGGCCGACATCCATGCCCGCCCCGGCGGCCCCATGGCCCTGGCCCTGCAGACCACCGTGAACGGCGCCGTGACCCAGCGCGGCAACACCCGTGACATGGTGTTCGACGTGCCCTTCCTGATCGAGTATTTCAGTGCCTTCATGACCCTGTCGCCCGGCGACCTGATCCTCACCGGCACGCCCGACGGCGTGGTCGATTGCCCGCCGGGCGCCGAGATCATCACCTCCATCGAAGCCATCGGCGAGCTTCACAACACCATCCAAGGTTGACCCCATGCAGCAGATCCAGCACCTCATCAACGGCCGATCGGTGGCCGGCGCAGAGACCTTCGAAACCCTCAACCCCGCCACCCAGGAGGTGCTGGCCGAGGTCGCCGCCGGCGGCCAGGCCGAAGTCGATGCGGCTGTGGCCGCCGCGAAGGCCGCCTTCCCTAAATGGGCCGGCCTGCCGGCCACCGAACGCGCCAAGCTGATGCGCAAGCTCGGTGAACTCATCGCCCAGCACGTGGCCGAAATTGCCCAGACCGAGACCAAGGACTGCGGTCAGGTCATCGCCCAGACCGGCAAGCAGCTGATCCCGCGTGCTGCTGACAATTTCCACTACTTCGCCGAGATGTGCACCCGCGTCGACGGCCACACCTA
>Ga0213872_10002011_pt1 | contig 12366 bp, 12 predicted proteins | sample VelepicomBERX_R2_FD_160071 | JGI IMG/M metagenome (GOLD analysis project Ga0213872, IMG submission 160071) | Rhizosphere microbial communities from Vellozia epidendroides in rupestrian grasslands, the National Park of Serra do Cipo, Brazil - RX_R2 | ecosystem: Host-associated > Plants > Roots >...
TGATATTGTCCGGGGTGCCGATGATGTCGGCGGCCATGTCGTCCGAGGCGCGCCGCTTTACCTGGCTGATCGACGTGTTCTACGATCAGAAGGTCAAGCTGATCATGTCGGCCGAGGTCGAGCCGGAGGAGCTGTACACCACCGGCACGCTGGCCAACGAGTTTCACCGCACCGTCTCGCGTATCGTCGAGATGCAGTCGCAGGAATACATGGATAAAGAACAGCGCGCCGCAGCGGAAGCGCTGTCGTAAAACAGGACAAGGATATGAAACAGACCATCCCCGCGCTGGCCGCGTTCGTGCTGGGCACGGCGCTGGCGCAGACGCAGTCGGTCGAGCAGGCCAACGCCACGCTGGTCAAGGTGGAGCAGGAACGCAACCGCGTGGAGGCGGAATTCGCCGACAGCGAGCGCGATTGCTACGAGCGCTTCTTCGTCAATGCCTGCCTGGACAAGGCCAAGGAAAAGCGCCACGGCGAGCTGTCGCGCCTGCGCGCGCAGGAGGTCGAAGCCAATCACTTCAAGCGTGAAGACGCCGTCAAGAAACGCGACGCCGAACTGGCCGAGCGCGCTCGCAAGGACGCCGAGGACGAAGCCGCGCGTGCGGCAGCCGAACCCAAACCAGCCAAGACCGTGAACGATACGCCGGGCCGGGCGCCGTCGAATGGCCCGAGCGTGGCCGAGCGTGAAGCCCAGCATGACGCCAAGGTGCAGCGCCAGCAGGCGGAAGAAGCCGCCAACGCCGGCAAGCGCGCGGCCAACCGTGCCGCCTTCGAGAAAAAGCAGGAAGAATCGCAGCACCGCCAGGCCGAAGTGGCGCGCAAGAAGGAAGAGGCCGAGAAGAAGCGCCAGGCCCAGGAAGAGGCCGACCGCAAGAAAGCGGCATCGGCAGCAGCTTCGGCCGCCGCCTCCGTCAAGCAGTAATCAAACCGCTCGCCCCATCTTCTTGATCGTGTAGGTGGGCACTTCCTTGGGCGGCGCCACCATCTTGATGATGGCCATCGAGCAGTTGTCGCCTTTGCCGCTGGCCCGTTCGATGGCCTTGTTGATCAAACGTTCGGAAGCCTGGCGCGGCGTATTGCGCGCCACGGCGGCGGCCAGTTCTGCATCGGTGAACAGCTGCCACAGCCCGTCCGAGCACAGCAGGAAAGCGTCGCCCGCCTGCAAGCCCTCATGCACCCCCACCGTCACAAAAGGCGGCTTCATGCGATTGCCCAGCACATTGCTGAGCAGCTTGGAGTTGCGGTGCTTCCTGGCCGCCTCCAGCGGCAGCTTGTCATTGGTGACGAGAAAATCCACATAGGCGGCGTCATTGCTGCGCAGGGCGGTGTTCTCGCCGGCAAAGCGGTACAGGCGCGAATCGCCCACATGGGCCCAGACCGCTTGCCCGGCCGGGGTCAGGATCAGGATCACGATGGTGCTTTGCGGCTCGGCATTGGCCACCAGGGGATTCATCTTGATCACCTGGTGCGCTTCCATGGCCACGTTGCGCAGCAGCTCCTGCAGGCGGGGCAGGCTGGGCGGATCGCCCGCGCGATAGGCGTCAAACAGGTGCTTGCTGGTCAGCAGCACCTGGTCGGCGCCGATCTGGCTGCCCAGGCCGTCGGCCAGCACGGCCATGACATAGCCGGGGGCATTGGCCGCGGTGTACAGTGCCACCCGGTCATTTTGCTGGGAGCGGTTGCCGATATGCTGGGCCGTTCCCGCTTCGATTTTGTATGCGCTCATAGTGACACTGTATCTTAGCCTGCTGTTGAGCGGCGTTTTGGTTGGCGGCGGGGCCGCCGTAGATTAAACTATGCACCGTGTAGCAGTGCCCTTGCAAGCCAATTGTTGGCTTAATGAAACTTTCTCAGTCGATCATACGCGTATTGGCCTAAAATCATGCATGATGTACAAGATATTCAACGCCGTTTGATCGAACTGGATGTCGAACACCGCGACCTGGACGCCGTGATCGACATGCTGACCTTGGAAGGCCACTACGATCAACTGCAATTGCGCCGCCTCAAAAAGCGCAAGCTGCAGCTGAAAGACCATATCACTCTGCTGAAAATGCAATTGGTACCCGACGTACCTGCTTGAACCCCGCCTATTTTGACTGAACCCATCGCAACGGATATCCCTGCGGTTGTCGGCGACACGCCCGAGCAGCCGCCTGGCAAGCATGACGCGGAAGTCGAGCGCCTGTTTGGCGCCGGCGGCCCGCTCGGCCCTGCCGTAGGGAGTTATCGGCCACGCCGCTCGCAAACTGAAATGGCCAAGGCCATTGCCGACGCCATCGCCGGCCAGAAGACGCTGATCGCCGAGGCGGGCACCGGCACGGGCAAGACTTTTGCCTACCTGGTGCCGGCGCTGCTATGGGGCGGCAAGACCATTGTTTCGACCGGGACCAAGAACCTGCAGGACCAGCTGTTCCTGCGCGATATTCCGACCGTGCGCGCAGCCTTGCAGGCGCCCGTCTCGGTGGCGCTGCTGAAGGGGCGTTCCAACTACGTCTGCCACTACCACCTGGAACGTACCCTGCAGAACGGCCGCATGACCTCGCGTGAGGACGTGGGCTATCTGCGCGAGATCTCGCGCTTCCTGAAGATGACCAGCTCCGGCGACAAGGCCGAGCTGGCCCGCGTGCCGGAAAACGCCCTGATCTGGAACCTGGTCACCTCCACGCGCGACAACTGCATGGGCGCGGAGTGCCAGTACTACCAGGATTGCTTCGTGATGAAGGCGCGTAAGGAGGCCCAGCAGGCCGACGTGGTGGTGGTCAATCACCACCTGTTCTTTGCCGACGTGGCGCTGAAGGATACCGGCGTGGCCGAGTTGCTGCCGTCCGCCAACACCATCATCTTCGACGAAGCGCACCAGCTGCCGGATACGGCGACCCTGTTCTTCGGCGACACCTTCTCCACTTCGCAAGTGCTGGAACTGTGCCGCGACGTGCTGGCCGAGGGCCTGGCGCATGCGCGCGACGGCGCCGACTGGGGCAAGACTGTGTCCGTGGTGGAAAAAGCCGCGCGCGACCTGCGCCTGACCTTCCCGCAGGACATCGTACGCATGTCTTTGCCGCAAATCGTCCCGTCCAGCCCGTTCTTCCCGGCGCTGCAAACCCTCAAGGATGAGCTGGATGGACTGCTGGCCGTGCTGGAAAAGCAGGCTGAGCGGGCTGAAACCATCGACCAGTGCCGCCTGCGCGGCCTTGAGCTGGCGCAAAAGCTGGCCGACTGGAAGGCCGATCCGAAGGCCAAGGCTGCTGCGCCGGGCGAAGAATCGGTGCTGTGGGTGGAAGCCTATACCATGTCCTTGCAGCTGCACAAAACGCCGCTGTCGATCGCGCCGATCTTCAACGGCCAGCGCGAGGGCACGCCGCGCAGCTGGATCTTCACCTCGGCCACTTTGGCGGTGAAGAGCGACTTTAGCCACTTTTCCGAGCAGATGGGCCTCACGGACGAGCCATCGCGCACCTGGCCCAGCCCGTTCAACTACGAGCGCCAGGGCATCCTGTACGTGCCGCAAGGCTTGCCGGATCCTAATTCGCTGGGCTATACGGACGCCGTGCTCGACCTGGCCCTGCCGGTGATCGAGGCGGCGGGCGGCAAGACCTTCCTGCTGTGCACCACTTTGCGCGCCGTCAAACGTGCGGCGGAACGCCTGCGCGACGAGTTTGAAACGCGCGGCCTGCCGTTCCCCCTGTTCGTGCAGGGCGACCGCGGCCGGACCGAATTGCTGGACCAGTTCCGTGCCGCCGGCAACGGCGTGCTGATCGGGAGCCAGAGTTTCTGGGAAGGCGTGGACGTGCGCGGCGACGCTTTGTCGCTGGTGATTATCGACAAATTACCCTTCGCACCGCCCGACGACCCGGTGCTGGCGGCCCGTATCGAGGTGATGGAAAAGCAGGGCAAGAACGGTTTCATGCACCATACCTTGCCCGAAGCCATCATCAATCTGAAGCAGGGCGCGGGCCGTTTGATCCGCGACGAGGGTGACAAGGGCGTGCTGATGCTGTGCGATCCGCGCGTCATTTCCAAGCCTTACGGCCGCCGCATCTGGCAGAGTTTGCCGCCGTTTAAGCGCACCCGCGAGCAGGCTGAAGTCATCCAGTTCTTCGAAGACAAGGCGGCCGGACTGTTAGATCTCGATCTGCTGCAAGACACACATTCTGCTTCCGGAGAGTAACTTCAAGTTACCCTCCGGCATGGCCAGACTTACTCGTTTGGCAAAATCACCACCTTGCCCGTGACCTTGCGCGCCGCCATATCGTTGAGCGCGCGCGGGGTGTCGGCCAGCGCATAGCGGGCCGATACCAGGGGCTTGATCTTGCCTTCTTGTAACCACCCCATCAGCTGGCGCATGGCCGCCAGGCTGGCCTTGGGTTCGCGTTTGACGAACTCGCCCCAGAACACGCCGAGCAGGGAAGCCCCTTTTAACAATGTTAAATTCAGCGGCAGCCTGGGGATCTCGCCATTTGCAAAACCGACAACAAGGTAACGTCCGCGCCAGCCGATCGAGCGGAAGGCGGGCTCGGTATATTCGCCGCCGACCGGGTCGTAGATCACGTCCGGCCCCTTGCCGTCGGTCAAGTTTTTGATGGCCTCGCGCAAGTCCTCGCGGCTGTAATTAATGACCGCGTCGGCGCCATGGGCTTTGCACACTTCCAGCTTTTCATCGGTCGAGGCGGCGGCGATCACGCGCGCGCCCAAAGCCTTGCCAATCTCGATGGCGGCCAGTCCTACGCCTCCGGCTGCGCCAAGTACTAGCATGGTCTCGCCAGCTTTTAGCGCGGCACGGTCGGCCACGGCGTGATGCGAGGTGCCGTAGATGAGGGTGATGGCGGCGGCCGTGGCGAAATCGAGGCCCGGCGGCAGCGGCATCAGGGCTTGTACCGGGACGGCAATTTGTTGTCCGAAGGCACCGGTTTGGGGGAAGGCGATGACCTTGTCACCCGGCTTGAAAGTTGTCACATCGTCAGCCACCGCGCGCACCACGCCGGCCAGTTCGCTGCCCGGCGTGAACGGCAATTGTGGCTTGAATTGATACTTTCCCTGGACGATCAGGACGTCAGGAAAGTTAACGCCGGCAGCCTGGACATCGATCACCACCTGGCCCGGAGCCGGTTGCGGATCGGGAATTTCTTGCACGCTCAGCGTGTCCGGCAAGCCCCATTGCTGGCAGACGATGGCTTTCATGCGGTCTCCTTTTTGAGTGTCAGTAAAAACAAAATAGAACGGTCGTAAGATTTTTTATTATGCCCGAAAAGCGCCGGGCGTGGCGATGCTTCGGGCTGGCGCACGTTTGCGATTTCGCAAAGCTGCTGAGGTAAGCCTTGTTACAGTTGGTTGGTCGACTCAAGGCTATTGGAGGCTGCCATGACTATCCGACACGGCTGTTTTTTCAGCTATGCACACGGGCGACATGCCTATATGAGCAAGTTCAAGAACGATCTGGCCGATGCGCTCAGGTGCTATCTGGAACCCCACTTCGATAACGAAAACGAGCTGTTCGTGGACCGCGAACAGTTGGGCGGTGGCGACGACCTCGACCACTGCATTGCCCGCGCCCTGTGCGAAAGCGTGTGCATGGTGGCGATCTATACCCCCAAGTATGAAGCGCATGGCTATACCCGGCGCGAGTTTGCTGCCATGCAACTAATAGAAGAGGAACGCAAGGGCTGGTATGCGCTGCCCAGCCACTTGATCATCCCGGTGATCATGACCCGGCACCCGCTCAGCCTGCCGCCCCAGATCACGCGCGCCATGTACGTGGACTTTTCCCGCTACACCCTGGCCAGCACCGATCTCAAGACCAACCCAGATTTCTTGCCGGACATTGAGAAGATCGTCCAAAGGATTGTTGCTCATTATCACCATCTGAAACGCAGCATGCCCAGCGACCACGATTGTTCCCGTTTTGTCTTGCCAGACATTCCACCGGAATGGCGCGCCATTCCGCCACCCAACTTTCCACGTTAAAGGCTCGCCATGGAACTCGACGTGTTATCACTGCCGGCGCTCAGCGCGCCGGGCGAAGTCATTACTTTTTATTCTTACAAAGGCGGGGCCGGCCGGACCATGGCGCTTGCCAACATCGCCCGGCGGCTGGCGGGGGCGCAGGATACGGCCCGGCCTGACGCGGTCCGACCTGTCCTGATGATCGACTGGGATCTGGAGGCGCCCAGCCTGCATCAATATTTCAATTGCAAGCCGGATGGCCCCGGTGTGCTGGAATTGTTCGAAGCCTGTCGCGCGGCATTGCAAGGCGCGCGCGCAGGGGCGCCGCCTGATCCGGAAGCGCTGGCGCGCAGCGTATTGCAGGAAGTGAACTGGGAGTATTACGTCAGCCGCGCCGGCGAAGACAGCGCGCTCTATCTGATGCGCGCCGGCTGCATGGACGACAGCTATGGCGAGCGCCTGGGCCGGCTGCGCTGGGACGAGCTGTTCGATGCCTGTCCCGCGCTGTTCCGCTGCCTGGCCGAGCAGCTCAGCCAGCATTTCCGCTATGTGCTGGTCGACGCCCGCGCCGGGCGCAGCGAGACGACCGGCATCTGCACGGCGCTGCTGCCGCAAAAGCTGGTGCTGGCCTTCACTCCCGACCGGCTCAGCGTGGAAGGCGTTCAGGGCGTGGCGGCGCGCGCCGCCGCCCACCGCCGCAGCGACGAGGACGACTACCGGCCGCTCATGATCTATCCCTTGCCGACCCACCTCGACGCGGCCGACGCGCCCCAGCGGACGCAATGGCGCCATGGCGACGCGCGCCTGGGTGTGGAAGGCTACCAGCCGGTGTTCGAGCGCCTGCTGGGCGAGGTGTACGGCGTGCCGCGGCTGTCGCTGGACAGCTATTTTGACGAGGTGCTGGTGCAGCAGCTGCGCCTGCCGATCGGCAACGAAGCCTCGGCGCGGCGCGGCGAGCAGGGCGGCGACCGCTTCTCGCTGAGGCGCAGCTATGACGCGCTGCTGGAGTGGCTGGAGGGTTCCTATTTTCCCTGGCAGCCGCAGCGTGAAGTGCGGCTGCTGCAAGCCGTGCGCGAGGATCGCCAGTCTGCCGCCAGCGGCCTGGCCCACAGCCTCAGCCGGATGAACGAGCTGCTGCAGAATTCCAGTGCCGACGAGTATCAGCAGTTGGCGCGCAGCAGCCATGCGGCCGCCGCCCGGCACGGTTTGCACGTGGTGGGGGAGGCGCCGCGCTAACGCGAAAAATATCCCTGGCCACCATGCGCAGTGGGGCGATTGCTTCAGGTAAAATCGTCGGCATGAGAATCCTTATCAGTAACGACGACGGCTATCTTGCCCCCGGTATCAACGCTCTGGCCGAAGCCCTGGCTCCCATCGCCGAGATTGTAGTGGTGGCGCCGGACAGCAACCGCTCCGGCGCTTCCAATTCGCTGTCGCTGGACCGGCCCCTGTCGGTGCAGCGCGCTGCCAATGGTTTCTATTTTGTCAATGGCACGCCCACCGATTGCGTGCACGTGGCCCTGACCGGACTGCTGGACTACCGTCCCGACCTGGTGGTGTCCGGCATCAATAATGGTCCGAATATGGGCGACGACACGCTGTACTCGGGCACGGTGGCGGCCGCGACAGAAGGCTATCTGTTCGGTATTCCGGCCATCGCGTTTTCCCAGCGCGAGCATGACTGGGCCCATGTGCAGTGCGCCGCCCGCCATGCGCGCGATATCGTGCAGCGCTATTACGAAGCCTTGCCCCGGCCGTACTTACTGAACGTAAATATCCCCAACCGTCCTTACGAAGAGCTGACCTCGGTCGTCGCCACCCGCCTGGGCCGCCGCCACCAGGCTGAGCCGGTAATCCGCGCCAAGGATCCGCGCGGCAAGGATATCTACTGGATCGGCCCGCCGGGCGCCACCAAGGATGCCGGTCCGGGCACGGATTTTTATGCCGTCGGGCAGGGGCAGACCTCGGTGACTCCGCTGCAGATCGACCTGACCCATAAAACCCAGCTGGACGCATTGGCGAAGGCCCTGGCATGAGCGACAAGCCGCGCACCTTCCCCTTGCCGCTGTCTTCGGTGGTGGAGAAAACGGGCCGCAAGCCCGGCGCTTTCGCTCCCGTCGCCACTCCGCAGACCGCCACCCAGAACGCGGCGCAGAATGCCGCCCGCCACGCCATCCCCGGTAGCAACCGTGCGCCGGCCGGCTTGTTCCAGGCGCCGCCCTTGCCAGCCGGCAGCGCGGCGGCCCCGGCGCGTCCCTCCGGCGCCGCAAGCGCATTTGGCCATGCTTCGGCCGACCGGCTGCAGCCCGCCGTGGCCGCCAGCTCGCGCCCGCACGCGCTGGTGTCGGACGGCGTGCGCCGCGCCATGGTGCAGCGCGTGGCCAAGCAGGGCGTCACGGACAGCGTGGTGCTGGGCGCCATGGAAACCGTGCCGCGCCATATGTTCATGGAGGAGGCCCTGGCCACACAGGCCTATATCGACGCCTCGCTGCCGATCGGCCACCACCAGACCATTTCCCAGCCCTACATCGTGGCGCGCATGATCGAGGTGATGCGCAACGGCGGCCAGCTCAAGCGCGTGCTGGAGATCGGCACCGGCTGCGGCTACCAGGCGGCCGTGCTGGCCTGCGTGGCGCAGGAGGTGTATTCGATCGAGCGCATCAAGCCGCTGCACGAGCTGGCCAAGGCCAATCTGCGCCCCCTGCGCGTACCCAACCTGCGTTTGCACTATGGGGATGGTATGCTAGGCTTGCCGCAGGCTGCGCCGTTCGATGGCATAATTCTGGCCGCCGCCGGCCTGGAAGTGCCGCAGGCCCTGCTGGAACAGCTGGCCATTGGTGGCCGCCTGGTCGCCCCCGTGGGCGGCCGCACCCAGCATCTGGAATTGATTACCCGTACCGGCAAGAGCGAATGGACCAGCACCACGCTGGAAGACTGCCATTTCGTGCCGCTGCGTCCGGGAACCGTATAAAACTGAAAATGAGAATGACGAAGAAATATTCAATGTTTGCCGCGGGCCTGATGCTCGCCCTGTTAAGCGCTTGCAGCACCACGCCCAACCAGGCCCCGGTGGCTGACCGCAATGTTTCGCCAGCTCCTGCACCGAAGCCCGCCACGCCGAGCGAGTCGGCCCAGGTGGCGCGCGATGAAAGCGGCATGTACACCGTCAAGAAAGGCGATACCCTGATCCGCATCGCGCTGGAATACGGCCAGAACTACCGCGACATCGCGGCCTGGAACAATCTGGCCAATCCGGACGACATCAAGGTCGACCAGGTGCTGCGCGTGGCGCCGCCCAATAGCAGCGGCCCCGGCGTGCAGACCGCCGCCGTGGTGATGCCGCCTTCGACTACGTCCACCACGCCGGCCGCACCTGCCGCGCCCAAGAAAACCGCGCCGAAGGGCGACAAGCGTCCGTACACGGAAGCCAATCTGGCGGAAATGCAGCGTTCTGACAACGGCAAGCCGGAGCAGGTCGCGTCCATCAATCCGGCCCCGGCGGCTGTGGTGCCGCCAGCCGTCGCGCCCGCCCCAGCGCCTGCCGTACCGGCGGATGAAAAGATCAGCTGGATGTGGCCTGCCGACGGCAAAGTCATCGCCACTTTTGACGAAGGCAAGAACAAAGGCGTCGACATTGCCGGCAAGGCTGGCCAGCAAGTCGTGGCTGCCGGCGCAGGAAAAGTGATGTATGCAGGCAGCGGCATCCGAGGTTATGGTAATCTCGTTATTGTGAAGCACAGTGATACCTTGCTGTCAGCCTACGCCCATAACCGCACCATCGTGGTGAAGGAGGGCCAGACCGTCAACAAGGGCCAAATGATTGCCGAAATGGGCGATTCCGATACCGATTCAGTCAAGCTGCACTTTGAGATCAGGCAGCTCGGCAAACCGGTGGACCCGTCCAGGTTCTTGCCTAACCGTTAGCCAAGCCCATGACCACTTCGCCGCACGATCAGATGGATGACGACTCTTCCCCGGACGAGTTTCCGGACGAGGGCGGCGAAGATGTGGCCGTCGATTCCTACGATGAGGCCGATGCCGACGCCCTGGCCGAACCGGGCGCGGTGCTGGAATCGGTCGACGAGCTGAAAAAAGTGCTGGCGGCGGAACTTTCCACCGATACCACCCAGCACTATCTGAACCAGATCGGCACCCGTCCCTTGCTGACGGCGCCGCAGGAAGTCCACTACGCCACCCTGGCCAAGCAGGGCGATTTCTCCGCCCGGCAGACCATGATCGAGCATAACCTGCGGCTGGTGGTGTCGATCGCCAAGCACTACATCAACCGCGGCGTGGTCCTGCTCGACATGATCGAGGAGGGCAATATCGGCCTGATGCGCGCCATCGACAAATTCGAGCCGGAGCGCGGTTTCCGCTTCTCGACCTATGCGACCTGGTGGATCCGTCAGAGCATCGAGCGCGCCATCATGAACCAGGCCCGCACGGTGCGCCTGCCGGTGCACATGGTGCGTGAGCTGAACCAGATCCTGCGCGGCAAATACCATCTGGAAGCGCAGCACCACAACGGCAAGGACGCCACCGCCGAGGACATCGCCGAACTGGTGGGCCGGCCGGTGGAAGAGGTGCAGGACATCCTGGCCCTGTCCGAGCACGCCACCTCGCTGGATGCGCCGCTGGATAATGACCCTCAGTCATCCCTGATGGACATGCTGCCGGGCGACAGCGACGACAGCCCCGACGCCCGCGCCGAGCACCACGAAATGACCCTGCTGGTGCGCGACTGGCTGACCAAGCTGCCGGACAAGCAGCGCATCGTCATCATGCGCCGCTTCGGGCTGGACAACGACGATCCCGCCACCCTGGAAACCCTGGCCGAGGAAATGGGCGTCACGCGCGAGCGGGTGCGCCAGATCCAGCAGGAAGCCCTGGTCAAACTCAAGCGCGCCATGGCCGCGCGCGGCGTGGTACGCGACTCTTTGCTCTGAGACCACGCGCCAATCTGCTATCATATTGCGCACTCCGGGGCCGCACACGCGGCCCCCGCTATTTTTGTGCCCATTCCGTACCCATTCAATATTGAACGTTATGCAAGAAAATATCATCGAAATCAAGTCGCTGGACATGGAAGCCCGTGGCGTCGGCCACATCGACAACGAAGATGGCAGCCCCGGCAAGGTGGTATTTGTGGAAGGCGCGCTGCCAGGCGAGCGCGTCAGCTTCCACACGTTCAAACGGAAAAAGAACTGGGAAGCGGCCAGCATGACCGCGCTGCACCGCGAGTCCGCGCTGCGCGTCAAGCCCAAGTGCAAGCACTTCGACTACTGCGGCGGCTGCTCGATGCAGCACGTGGAAGCCAGCGCCCAGGTCGCCATCAAGCAGCGCGTGCTGGAAGATAACCTGGAGCACATCGGCCGCGTCGAGCCGGAAAACGTCATGCGCCCGATGTACGGCCCGACCTGGGGCTACCGCTACCGCGCCCGCTTGTCGGTGCGCTACGTGGAGAAGAAGGGCACCGTGCTGGTCGGCTTCAAGGAAAAGAAATCGATCTACGTGGCCGACATCCAGAGCTGCGAAATCCTGCCCAAGCACGTGTCCGACATGCTGATGCCGCTGCGTTCGCTGATCCACTCGCTGTCGCTGTACAACCAGATCCCGCAGATCGAACTGGCCATCGGTGAGGATGTCACCGTGCTGGTGTTCCGCATCATGAGCGCCCTGAGCGCCGACGATGAAACCAAGCTGAAGGCCTTCGCCGACCAGTACACGGTGCAGATCTGGCTGCAGACCAAGGGCCCGGACACGGCCGCGCCGTTCTACCCGCTGGAGCCGCAGCTGCATTACCTGCTGCCGGAATTCGGCGTGCGCATGCCGTTCAAGCCGGTCGACTTCACCCAGGTCAATCACCACATCAACCGCCTGCTGGTGCACAAGGCGCTGGGCCTGCTGGAAGTGCAGCCAGAGGACCGTGTGGCCGACATGTTCTGCGGCCTGGGCAACTTCACCCTGCCGCTGGCGACCCAGGCGCGCGAAGTGGTGGGCATCGAAGGCAGCAGCGCGCTGACCGAGCGCGCGCTGTCCAACGCCCAGGCCAATGGCGTGGCGGAGAAGACCACCTTCTATATCCGCAACCTGTTTGAAGTGACCCCGCAGGATCTGATCGACCTGGGCAAGTTCGACCGCATGCTGATCGACCCGCCGCGCGACGGCGCCATGGCCATGTGCCTGGCCCTGGCCGAGCTGAAGGAAAAGCGGCCGGAGCTGCTGCCCAAGCGCATCGTCTACGTCTCCTGCAGCCCGTCCACCCTGGCGCGCGACGCCAATGTGCTGGTCAACGTGGCTGGCTACAAGCTGAGCAAGGCTGGTGTGGTGAACATGTTCCCGCACACCTCGCACGTGGAATCGATGGCCGTCTTCGACTTGATTTGAGAATGGCAGGCCTGACCCCAGCATAAAAAAAAAGCC
>Ga0213872_10002012_pt1 | contig 12365 bp, 12 predicted proteins | sample VelepicomBERX_R2_FD_160071 | JGI IMG/M metagenome (GOLD analysis project Ga0213872, IMG submission 160071) | Rhizosphere microbial communities from Vellozia epidendroides in rupestrian grasslands, the National Park of Serra do Cipo, Brazil - RX_R2 | ecosystem: Host-associated > Plants > Roots >...
AAGCAGCCGATGGGTGACGCTGGCGGCGATGACCTGCCACCGCGGCACGCCGGCTGTCTCGAGCGGCACCGGATGGAACAGGCGCCACACCAACCGCAGCGCCATCAACAGCAGGATCAGCCCGCCCAGCGACAGATGGAGATTGATCAAGGTCTCGGGTTGGGTGCCGCGGTGGATTTCCGGCATGGTCCAGGCCACACCATATTGCGCGGTCAGCAGGACCACGATGGTCCAGTGAAAAATCTTGGCGATCGGGTCGTACCCCTTGATGTCGATCTCGTCAGCCATTCTCATCTCCCCCTTTTTCATCGATCATAATCGAAGCCGTCGCCCTTGATCTTCTTCCCCGCTCCGAAGCTGTAGACGAAACCGGCATAGGCGATCTGCCCCATTTGCTGGCGGCGATAATCATCTTGCAGGGTGGGGGTGGTGACAACCCTGCGTAAAATCTGTCCGCCCAAGGCGTCGGACAGGGTGGCGACGGCCATGAGGCTTGGCGTAATCTGGCGCTTATAGCCGAGATTGACCAGATCGATGGCGCCGACATAACCCTGCGGCGTCAGGCGCTTATCCGAGCGCGAGAAGGAAATCTGCGCGGTGTCCTGCGGGGTCGGCCGCCAATCCAGGTTGGCCTTGGCATTGAGACCGACCGTCGATTGCAACCCGGTTCCGCCCAACGGGCCGGCATCGATCTGGTTCCAGAACAGATTGCCGCTCACCGAATAGGTAAGTTCCGGCAGCAGCGAGCCATTGGCGGTGAATTCGGCGCCGCCTGACCGGCTTTCCGGCAGATTGACCTTGGTCACCAGCACGACATTGGCGCTGACCACCTGCGTAACCGTGGTCAGCCCGTCATGGCTTAGCCGGCCGTAGCCGGTCAGGCTGTAGGAAATCTCCTTGCCCTCGAAACTATAGCCGGCCTCCGCCGCCCAGCTGTCCTGCGGCAGCAAGGCGGCGTTGCCGGCGCGTAGATTATGGATGTCCTGGTAATCGACCAGCGGATTGAGATCCTCCGGGTCGGGACGGTTGACGCGCCGGCTGATCCCCGCCGACAGACGCTCCTTGTCATTGAGGTCGTCATTGAGCTGCAGCGAGGGGTAGAGGCGGAAATAGCTCTGGCGGCTGACCTGATCGCCGATGATCTGCTCGGTGCGGATGTCCGTCTGTTCGGCCCGCACCCCCGATTGCAGCGTCAAGCCGTCCCAGGCCGCCAGATAGGTGGCGTAGCCCGCCTCGATCTGCTGGCGATAGCGGAAACGATTGGTGATGGCGGGATTGTCGATCAAGGCGCCCGACGAAGGATCGACCGTGTCGCCCGCATTGTCGAAATTATTGGCGTCATCCTCGAAATCATAGCCCAGCTTCAGGGTTTGATCATTGCCGAGCGGACGCGCGTAGTCGGCCGAGATTTCGGTCTTCACCAGATCGAGGCTGAGATGCAGATGATCGCTGCTTTCGGGTGCGGCCGGCAATGGCAGCGGATAGAAATTGGCGTAGGAATAGACCTCGCGCTCGCGCTGGGTGCTGCGCTGAAAGGCGAGCGTCAGGCTTTCGCCAGGATGAGCGAGTTTCTGTTCGAACTGCGCGCTTTGCCCGCCCGACATGTTCCATTCGCGGCCGAAACTGTCGCGCAGCGAGACCGAGTCGAGCGGAGCGAAGCTGCCATCCCACTGATCGAAATCGCGATGGCCGATCAATTCCCGGTGATTGACCGACAGGCTGAGCGTCTGGCTGTCGCTGAACCGGTAATCGAGGCCGGTCTTGAGCTGGGGGCTGAGGCGATAGAGATTTTCATGGAGGGTTTCGGCGCTTTGCACCCATTCGCCCGATTGCGGATCGATGGCGCGCCGCTGGTCGGTCACCTGGCGCTGCTTGACGTCGCGCCGAAAGGTGATGCCGCCTGTCAGGGTCAGCGCGCCGGTCGAATAGGCCACGGCGCCGCTGGTCAGCACCCGGTCGCGCTGGGCGGCGCTGGCCTGCAGGCTGCCCGACAGTCCGGGCTGGCGGCTTTTCTTGGTGATGATGTTGATGGCGCCGCCCGAGCCATCGACCTTGTATTGGGCCGGCGGCGTGGTCATGACTTCGATCTTGGCGATGTCATTGGCGGGAAATTGCTGCAGCCAGGTCCCGGCGGTCGAGCCGGACAATTGCGCCACCGGCTTGCCGTCGACCAGGATCAGGACTTTGGTATCGCCGCGCAGGGCCAGATTGCCGTCGGCATCGACCTCGACCGAGGGTATATGGTCGAGAATATCGGCCGCCGAGCCGGCGATGCTCTGCAGATCCTCGGTGACGTCATAGACCTTGCGATCGCCGAGATTCTGCACCGGCATCTTGCGGGCGAGAATTTCGATCGATTGCGGCTCCGCCTCCGCTTGAACGGCGAGGGGAAAGCCGGCCACCAGGAGCAGAAGAGGGTAAGGGCGGAGACAGCGCATCTATCCTCTATCGGCGCTGCCGCCCCCAAATTCCATTAACTTATCGGTTAGCCGGAGACGCCGAACAGAGCGCCCACTCCGGTCGTCACCGCCATCGCCACCACGCCCCAGACCAGGACTCTCGAGGCGCCGGCAACCTGCCCCGCCCCGCCCGCCTTGGCGGCCACCGCGCCAAGCCCACCCAGACAGAGCAGGGAAATTCCCGCGACCAGCCAGATCAGCAGCTCCATCGGAGCCAGAACCGCGACCAGCAGGGGCACGATCGCACCGGCAACGAAGCTGGCGGCGGACGCCAGCGCCGCCTGGAAGGGCCGCGCTGCGAGCTCGTCGGTCAGGCCGAGCTCATCCCGCGCATGAGCGCCCAAAGCGTCCTTCTCCATCAGTTGCCGGGCGACCTCGGCCGCCAGGCCGGGATCGAGCCCGCGCTCGACATAGATCTGGGCCAGTTCGCGGCGTTCTTCCACATGGTTGGTGGCGAGCGCGCGCGCTTCGGTGCGCAGATCCGCCCGCTCGGTATCGGCTTGCGAACTGACCGAGACATATTCGCCCGCCGCCATCGCACACATGCCGGCGGCGAGCGCCGCGGCGCCCGACATCACGATGCCCAGATGATCGGAATGATGCGAGGCCGCGACCCCGAGCATCAGGCTGGAGATGGAGACGATGCCGTCATTGGCCCCAAGGACCGCGGCTCTCAGCCAGCCGCTGCGGTGAAGACGGTGATGTTCGGGATGTTTTGTTGCCGCCATGTCGCTCGCGCCTTTCATTAAATTTATTTAATCCGCCCGCATAAGCTCGGGAAAGGTGATCCCTGTCATGGTCATGCCGTTCTTCATGAAAGGGTTGCATCATGACCTCGTTCCGCAAATCCGCCCTCGCCGTCGCGCTGATGGGCAGCACCATCCTGGGCGGCATCGCCATCGCCGCCGATACTCCCGCGCCGCAGGCGCTGCCGCCGGTCGCCAATCAGGCCGGCTTCGCGCCGCTGGTCGCCAAGGTCAAGCCGGCGGTGGTCAATATCGCCACCTCGGAAATCGTGGCGAAGGATAACCGCCAGGGCTTGCCCGGCTTCTCGCCGGACTTCCCCTTCCCCGACCAATTCCGCCGCTTCTTCGAGCATCGCGGCCACTCGGCGCCCGAACATGCGCTGGGCTCGGGCTTCATCATCGATCCGGCCGGCTATATCGTCACCAACAATCATGTGGTCGATGGCGCCAGCAAGATCACCGTCACCTTGGATGATTCCAGCACCTATCCGGCCAAGGTGATCGGGCGCGACGCCAAGACCGACCTCGCTTTGCTCAAGATCGATGCGGGCAAGACCCTGCCCTATGTCGCTTTCGGCAAGTCCGCCGACGAGCAGGTCGGCGACTGGGTGATCGCGGTCGGCAATCCGTTCGGCCTCGGCGGCACGGTGACCGCCGGCATCGTCTCGGCGCATGGCCGCAACATCAATGAAGGCCCCTATGACGATTTCCTGCAGGTCGACGCCCCCATCAATCCCGGTAATTCCGGCGGGCCGCTGTTCAACCAGTCGGGACAGGTGGTCGGCATCGACACCGCCATCTATTCCCCCAATGGCGGCAATGTCGGGATCGGCTTCGCCATCCCCTCGGATCTCGCCTCCAAGGTCGTGGCCCAGCTCCGCGAGCATGGCAAGATCGAGCGCGGCTGGCTCGGCGTGCAGATGCAGCCTCTGACGCCGGCGCTGGCCAAGGCGATCGGCCTGTCGAACGACAAGGGCGTGCTGATCAATGACGTGCTGCCCGACAGTCCGGCCGCCAAGGCCAAGCTGGCGCAGGGCGACGTGATCCTGTCCTTCAACGGCGCCGACATCAAGGAGCCGCGCGATCTCGCTTTGGCCGTGGCCAACACCCAGGCGGGGGCCAGCGCGAAGATCACCTACTGGCGCGACGGCCATGACCACACCGCCGAAGTGACCATCGCCAAGCAGGACAAGGACCAGGCCGAAGCGTCCGCCGGCACGGAAGGCGGCGAGAAGCTCGGCCTGTCGCTGGCGCCGCTCGACAAGAATGCGCGAAACGAGCTGGGCTTGCCCTCTTCGGCCAGCGGCGTGGTCGTCGCCGCCGTCGAGGATGGCAGCCCGGCCGATGAGAGCGGATTGCAGACCGGCGACGTCATCGTGCGGATCGGCGATCACCCCGTCACCAGCCCGCGCGACGCCGCGGCGAAGATCCACGAGGCGGAACGCGCCAAGAAGGCGGCTCTTCCCTTGCTGGTGACCCGCAACGGGACGACATACTATATCGCCCTGCAATTGGCTCAAGGATGACATGAAGATCTTGCTGGTGGAGGATACCGAGGGCGTTGCGCAATTCGTGCGCAACGGCCTTCTCGAGAACGGCCATGTGGTCGACCATGCCGACAATGGCCGGGATGGCCTGTTTCTCGCCAGCAGCGCCCGCTATGACGCCATCATCCTCGACCGCATGCTGCCCGGCGGCATCGACGGGCTGGCGATCATCGAATCCTTGCGCAAAACCGGAAACAAGACGCCGATCCTGATCCTCTCGGCACTGGGCGAAATCGACGAAAAGATCAAAGGCCTGCGGGCCGGCGGCGACGATTACCTGACCAAGCCCTTCGCTTTCGGCGAATTGCTGGCCCGCCTCGACGCTTTGGTGCGGCGCGCCCAGGGCGGCGATACCGAAACGACGCTGGCCGTCGCCGATCTCAAAATGGATCTGCTGGCGCATAAGGTGGCGCGCGCCGGCCAGGCCATTCCCCTCAAACCCCGCGAATTCGCCCTGCTGGAATTCCTGCTGCGCCACGCCGGCCAGGTGGTGACCCGCACCATGCTGCTGGAAAATGTCTGGGAATATCATTTCGATCCGCAGACCAATGTCATCGACGTGCATATGAGCAAATTGCGCCAGAAGATCGACGTACAATTCGAGCCGCCGCTTCTTCACACGATACGCGGCGTCGGCTATCGGCTGGGCCTCGAATGATCCGGGTTCTGCGCTCCACCGCGGTCCGCCTCGCCCTTCTCTATGCCGGCGTCTTCGTCCTGTCGTCGCTTCTGCTGGTCGGTTTCCTGTGGTGGAGGACGGCTGCCTATCTCGATCGCGAAGTCGATGCCGTAATCCTGGCGGATGCCCAGGCGATCGGCGACCGGCTGCATGATTTCGGCCTGCCGGGGGCGATCCAGACCATCAATGAACGGGTCGGCCGGGCGCGGGACGAACACGCTATCTATCTTCTCGCCGATCCCGCCCTCAATCCGGTCGCCGGCAACATCGATGGCTGGCCTCTGGAGATCGGGCGGCGCCAAGGTTGGCACGAGATCCAGCTCGCCACCCGCGACGAGCTGCACGCCACGCGCTTTCTTTATGTCGCCCTGCCGCAGGGATTTCAGCTTCTGGTCGGACGCGACGTGCAGGACCGCGCCGCCATCCGCGGGGAAATCCTGCACGGCCTCGGCTGGAGCGGCCTGATCGCCCTGCTGCTGGCCATGGGCGGGGGCCTGCTGGTGCGGCGCGGCATGCTGCGCCGGGTCGACGATCTGACCCGGACCACCAACGCGATCATCCGCGGCGATCTGTCGTGCCGGCTCAAAGTGCGGGATTCCACCGACGAGTTCGACCGGCTGGCCCACACCATCAACGGCATGCTGCAGCAGATCGAGATCCTGATCGATGGCGTGCGCGGCGCCTCCAACGCGGTGGCGCATGATCTGAGGACACCGCTCACCGAACTGCGCGGCCGGCTCGAAGCCCTGCTGCGCACCCGCCCGGAGGCGGAAAAAACCTTTTCCGAACTGGGCGAGGCGGTCGGCGACCTCGACCGCATCATCGCCATCTTCAAGGCGCTGCTGCGTCTGGCCGAAATCGATTCGGGGGCGCGGCTGGCCGGCTTCAAGGAGATCGCCCTGGCGGAGGTGGCGGCGGAAGTAGCCGACCTCTACGCGCCGGTGGCCGAGGATAAGGGCGTCGAGCTGAGCTGCGATGTGCCGTCAGGCCTGCGGGTTCGGGGCGATCCCAATCTTCTCGCCCAGGCGATCGGCAATCTGCTCGACAATGCGCTGAAATATGGCGCCTCGCCGGGCAGAATCGATCTCGCGGCGCGCCGCCTGCCCGACGGCGAAGTCGAGATCGCCGTGTCCGACGACGGCCCCGGCATACCGGACGGCGAAAAGCCACGGGCCGCCGATCGCTTCTATCGCGGCGCCCGGAGCCGGAAGATTGCCGGCACGGGATTGGGACTCAGCCTGGTCGCCGCGGTGGCTCGCCTGCATGGGGGCACGCTGGCATTGCGCGACGCTGCTCCGGGATTGATCGCCGCTCTGACCTTGCCGGCGGGACCCAAGCCTTAGGAGCAGGTCTCGCGGCTATTGTCGGCGATGGCGGCGATCAGCCAGCGATCCCGGAGCTTCAGCAGGGTGAAGGAATCGACGCCGCAGCGGTCCGGCTTGCCGTCGAGAACCAAGCTGTAGGAAGCCCAAACGACGGCCAGCGGCCCGTCGCGATGGATGACCGGATGATGGATCGTCTCGACGAGTTTCTTGCCGGGCTCATAGGCGAGGATGCGGTCGGTCAGCGCATCCAGCGTCAGACGACGCAACTGGCCATCGCGTTCACTGGTGATTTCGGCGCCCTCCGCCACCTCGGCCAGCATGCCCGCCTTGTCGCGATTGGCGAAAGCGTCGAAGAACCGGTGAATCGGCGCCATCACCTCATCATCGGCGGAAGCGGCGGGCGCCACCAGCAAAAGAATGAAACATGGGAAAATCCATCGCATCATCGTTTCTCCAAAACCAGGTCGCGGCCTGGCGGTGCGGCGGCGCGCCCTGAAAGGGTGACATTTTCTTGTTTACGCCTGTCTAAGATAATCTGCTGCATAATGGGGCGCATGAGATATGCGCCCCTCTTTCTCATAATCGGGATCTTGACCGCCTCGTTGGCCGGAGCGGGCACGCCAGCGCTCCGCCCGCCCGTCCAGAAGGCCGATCTGATCATCGTGCTCAAGCATAAGCGCCAACTCTATCTGGTGCGGGACGGCAGGGTGCTGAAGCGCTATCCGATTGCGCTCGGCCTGCATCCCGAAGGAGCGAAAAGGTGGCAGGGCGACGGCAGGACACCGGAAGGACATTATGTCGTCGATGGAAGGGTGCCGGGCAGCCACTATCATCTGGCCCTGCACATCTCCTATCCCGGCCCCGAGGATGAGGCGCGAGCCGAAGCGGCGCATCGGTCGGCCGGCGGCGACATCATGATACACGGCATGCCCAACTGGTATAGCGAACTCACCATGCGAATGGCGCCGGACTGGACCAGCGGCTGCATCGCCGTCACCAACGACGCCATGGAGGAAATCTGGGATACCGTCGATGACGGCACCCCGATCGAGATCAGACCCTGACTATTCCCTTATCAGCCAGCGCACGCGCCACACGCCGCCGACGATCAGCAGCAGCGAAAAGATGATGAGCAAGGCGAGCGTGCGGTTCATCGCGCGGCTGGTTTCGGTGACGTCGCGCAACAGGACCACATCGCCGATCTGCTTGTCCTGCAAATCGATCAAGGGGCGCACCGAGACGGCGAGACTCTTCTTGCCGACCGGCACCACGGTGGTGCCGCCATGGCTGGCCGGCTGGCCGTCCTCGATCAAGAGGCCGACCGGGGTGGGAATTGTCGGCAGGGTGCGGGCCACCGAAACGGCGTTGGCCAACTCGTCCCAATCGCCCTGGCCGCCCGACTGGCGTTCGCCTTCGTCCCAACGGTCGCGGTCGAGCATCTCCTTCTTGACCAGCAGAACGATGTCGAGCCCCATCACCCGATGCACCGCGTCGATCATCGGTCCGACATCGCGGCCGATTTCTACGAAGCCCAGCAGCTTGCCCGAGGAGTCGCGCCAGCCGGAGCTCACGCGCAAGGTCACCACGCCGAACGCGTTCAGGTCGAGACCCTCGGCCTGGCCGGCATTCTCGACCGCGTCGAACAGGCTCAAGCGGTCGACCACCTGCCCGCTCTTGCCGGCGCCGTCGAGGCGCAGCAGCGGCGAGCGGTCCGGGCGCGAGAAATAGAGATGGCTGATGCCATGCTGGTCGCGCAGATGGGCGAATTGAGCCGAGACCCGCTTGGACAGGGCGTCGGCGTCACCATTGGCGAGATCCTCGACCAGTTCGGGGTCGTCATCGAGCCCGTCCAGCACCACATGCAGCGAAGCGGCGGCATCGTCGATCTGCTGGCGCAGCAGGGCCTGGGAACGGTCGGCGTCCTTGACCAGGCGGCCGCCGCGGGATTCCTCCTGATAGACGTAAGTCGCGGCCACGAACATGGCCAGCACCAAAAGCGGCACCAGCGCCGCGATCAGCAGAATCTGCCCCCTACTGCCGGTCTGCACCCTGTCCTCCCTCATTTTGCGTTTTATGGGCGCGGTAGCGCGAATCGTTCATCCGTTGCTTGGCGGCGCCCCATTTTCGGTCAGCCCAGTGCCGCGCGGCGCGAACGAAGGGAAGGCGGTAAAGAATATCATGCGCCCATTGCGTCCAACGCAGCAAAATCCGCTCGACAATGACGAACCAGCGCCAGCGGTGCAAGGCCGGCCGGCATAATTCATAAAGACGGGCCAGGAATGCCACGCCGAACGCTTCGCCGCCGATGAACAGCAGGGTGCCCTTGATGACATTGCCCATGGCGATCAGCCACAGCGCCCCCAGCTTGACCGGCAGCATGATCATCCAGGGCAGCACGAACAAAGGCAGTGCGAGAATCGGCGGCAGGCGGCGGACATGATCCTCGAGCCAGGCGATCGGCCCGAAGCGGGCGAAAAAGCGCATCATGCCGCCCGTCAGCGCCCAAAGCACCTCCTCGAACAGCACGAGGACCATGCCGAGCAGCGCCAGAAACCAACGTATTATGAGACGGATGGCCCCGAGAAACATGGCCAGGAGAATAACACCGGATTGCTTGTCGGAGTTGCTAATCGTCGATCCGGACGATGATATCGACCCGCGAGATCCTCTTGCCTTCGGGCGCCGGCGGAAGCTGGGCCACCACGATTTCGGCGCCGGGTATATCGGCTAGGCAGCCGGTACGTTCATGGAAAAAATGGTGGTGAACGGACATGTTGGTGTCGAAGTAGGAGCGGCCCGGATCGACGACGATCTCGCGCAGCAGGCCGGCTTCGGTGAATTGGTGCAGGGTGTTGTAGACCGTGGCCAGCGATACCTGGATATCCGACGCGGCGGCCTCGGAATGCAGGGTTTCGGCAGTGACATGTCGGTCGCAGCCATCGAACAGCAACTTGGCAAGGGCCAGGCGCTGGCGCGTCGGACGCAGTCCTGACGCCCGCAGGCGGTCAAGTGCTTGGCGGTAAGGCCGCTGGCAGATCGTGCTCATGTCCCGTTTCCCTTCGAATCACTCTAAACTATCTAAGGGGAAACTTATCCACAAACAATGGCAAAAGTCCTGATCAGGATCAAAAATAGACGGAATCAGGCGCCGGTTTTCATCTGCTCCAGCAATTGCCGGACGGTCGGGATGAAACCATTGGCATAGAACGGATCCGAGCCGAAGCGGAAGGCGTTATGGCCGGCAAACATCAGCTCGCAATCGGGTTCTCCCTCATGGACGATGTTCTGCAGAGTCTTCTGGATGCAGAAGGAGCGCGGATCGGCTTTCTTGCCGTTGGTGCCGGTGTCGCCCTGCGCCCAGTTCGAGAAGGAGCAGGCCGACAGGCAGCCCATGCATTCGATCTGGTCGCGGCGGATGGTCTCGGCGCGGTCGGGCGTCACGAAGATCACCGTCGAGTCCGGTGTTCTCAGCCCTTCCGAATAGCCTTGCGCGATCCAGGCCTCGGCATGCGCCTTGTCGGACTCGGCCACATAGATCACGCGCTTCCTGATACCGATTTCAAGCTCGGCCTGATGATCGCCCAAGCGCTCGGCCGAAAAGGGAATCTGGCGTTCGCTGCGCTCGACCAGCTCATTCAGGAAGCCGTTCTTGACCGCCGAGGAATAAAAGCCGGTCGGGCTGAATTTGTGCAGCAGCACGTCGCCGGGCTGCAGCTGCAGCAGCTTCCTCTTCCAATCCATCGAGATGGGGCTTTCCACCGTCAGCAACGGACGGGTGCCGAGCTGGAAGGCGATCGGGCCGAGCTCGGGATTGTCGAGCCAATCTTCCCATTCATCGATGCGCCACACGCCGCCGGCCATGAAGATCGGCACTTCCGGGGTGCCGTTGGCCCGCATATTGGCGCGCAGCTCTGCCACCCGCGGATAAGGCGGCTGCGGCACCTTGGGATCTTCCGAATTCGACAGGCCGTTATGACCGCCTGCCAGCCACGGATCCTCATAGACCACGCCGCCCAAGAATTCGGCATGCTTGTGATAGGCGCGCTTCCACAGCGCGTTGAAGGCGCGGGCGGACGAGACGATCGGGTAATAATGGACGCCGTAGGAGGCGGCGATCTCGGCCACCTTATAGGGCATGCCGGCGCCGCAGGTGACGCCATGGACCAGTCCGCGCGCGCCATCGAGCACGCCATGCAGGATCGCTTCCGCGCCGCCCATTTCCCACAGCACGTTCATATGCAGGCGACCCTGGCCGCCGGCCATATCGTGCGCGATGCGGGCCTGGGCGATACCGCCCCTTATGCCGTAGGCGATCAGCTCCTCATGGCGCTCGCGCCGGGTCTTGCCGTGATAGACGACCGGGATCAGCTTGCCGGTCTCGTCATAGAAATCCGCGTTCACGCCGGAGAAGGTGCCGACGCCGCCGGCAGCCGCCCAGGCGCCGGAGCTTTCGCCGTTCGACACGGAAATGCCTTTGCCGCCCTCGACCAAGGGCAGGACTTCTCGACCGGAAATAACCAGGGGCTGCAAGGGCTTCACGTTCAGTTTCTCTCCCGAAATCGGCGGCGGCGGCGACTTTACAACGCGCTTTATTATAAGGCCAGCATAAGCTCGGGGCGGTCGGAAAAGACGGAATCGACGCCCCAATCCCACAATTTTTTGGCCAATTCCGGCTCATTGACCGTATAGGAGAGCACCTTGAGGCCGGCTTCCTTGGCCATCCGCACGCGCTCGGGAGTCAGGCTGTCATGGGCGACATGCAAGGTGGCGCAGCCGTCGCGCTCGCAGGCTTCGCGCCAATCTTCCGGCCAGGGATGGGTGACGAGGCCGCGCGGCCAATGAGGCACGACCGATTTGGCCACTTCCACGGCGACCCGCGAAAAGCTGGTCACCAGAGGCGGAGGAAGATCGGCCGGCCATTTGGCCGAAGCGTGCTTCAGACCGACTTCGGCGGTGATGGCGCCGCGATCGTCTTCGGCCTTGATTTCGATATTGACCCCGAGACGGCGCTCGATCAGCAGATCGAGCACCCTGTCCCAGTGGGGCATCTTCTCGCCGGCGAAAGCAGGCGAGAACCAGGCCCCGACATCGAGTTCGGCCAGATAGTCCCAGTCGCGCTCGATGGTCAAGCCGGTGCCGTTGCTGGCGCGTTCCAGGACATGGTCATGGAACACGAACGGCACCAGGTCGGACGATAATTGAACGTCGAGTTCGACCCAGGTCACGCCCGCATCTGCTGCGAGCGTGAACCCGGCCACCGTGTTTTCCGGCGCGCGCTTCGGCGTGCCGCGGTGGCCGATGACCCTGGGAAGAACCAGTGACGTCACTCGGCGGGGGCCTCTTCCGAAGCCGCCGGCTTCTTGCCGATATCTTCGCCGGTCTCCTGATCGACCTGCTTCATTGACAGCTTGACCTTGCCGCGATCGTCGAAGCCCAGGACTTTCACCTTGACGGTGTCGCCTTGCTTCACGATATCGGTGGTCTTTTCGACGCGCTTGGGCGCCAGTTCCGAGATATGGACCAGGCCGTCACGCGAACCGAGGAAGTTCACGAACGCGCCGAAATCCATGGTCTTGACGACCTTGCCGGTGTAGATCACGCCCACTTCC
>Ga0213872_10002013_pt1 | contig 12365 bp, 10 predicted proteins | sample VelepicomBERX_R2_FD_160071 | JGI IMG/M metagenome (GOLD analysis project Ga0213872, IMG submission 160071) | Rhizosphere microbial communities from Vellozia epidendroides in rupestrian grasslands, the National Park of Serra do Cipo, Brazil - RX_R2 | ecosystem: Host-associated > Plants > Roots >...
CAAGCTGATCAACGGCCTGGTTGACCCGGTATCGGGAGCGCACATGGTCCGGCGTTACCGCGAACTGGTGGGCGATCCGGACGTGACGGAGTTGCCTCAGATTGGGCACTATCCGCAAGTGCAGGCGCCCAGGGAAGTGCTGGACGCCTATCTTGATTTCCAGCGCGGCCTCGGCGTCGTTCACGAAGGCAGGGCAAGTTGACGAAAAAGCCGACGAAAAAAAGCCCGCGCAACGCACGGGCGAAAATCCATTCCCAGGGAAGGTTCGGTACGGGGAATACGTGAATCTTGAACCGGCCCGCAGGAAGAGGAGGAGACGAACGCAGTCTATCTCCTTCAGCGTGCCGCCGGAACGAAGATTTCCGCATATCGATATTAAACGGTACTTTCAGCACGGTACTTTCAGCGCGGTACTTTCAGCGCGGTACTTTCAGCGCGGTACTTTCAGCGCCACGTTCAACATCGCTTGGCGTTTCCAATTTCAATGCCCAGGCGAGGGAATGGCGACGGTCTTGGCAGACTTTGCGCCGCAGGCCAGGTCGCGGTCGGCGCCGCTGGAGGGGTCGAACCACAGTGCGCGGCGCTTGAGCGGCGTCTCCGGTGACAAGCTGGGGTTCTGCAATTGCAGCACGGTGCGTTTGCAGATCTGGGCGGCGACGATGCGCGGGCCGTAGTAGTGGAGGAAGATGCGGTCGTATTCGCCGCTGGCGATGAGCGCCTCCAGTCCCGCGGTCAGGCGTTGCGCCAGGCGCGGCTTGCGCGGCGAGACGAAGTAGTAGCGCGGCAGCGGCACGTAGAGCAGCAGCGCCTTGTCCATGGCGATATTGGGGTGGGTGGGCGCCAGCGTTTGTTCTTCACGCACCGCTTCTTCCAGCGAACGCGGGTAGTAGTCGAAGCGGCCCTGCATCAGCATGCCGGCCAGCCCGCTGTTGCTGTTGCCGGCCAGGAGCGGCAAGCGGTTCTGTTCGTACAGTTCGTGCGTGGCCCATTGCTCGCCCACGCCCAGCGTGAACTTGCGCAACTGGTCTAGCGTCTTGACGCGGCTGAACTCGTCTTGGCGGCGGCCGTCGATGAGCGAGATGCGGTAATTGGTGATGCCCTTGTCCACCGGGATACGCACCGGTATCAGGTATTGCTCCCAATCCGGACTGGTGACCTGGACGTTGACGTTGATGAGCTGGCCGTCTTCCAGCTCGCGCCGCGCGCGCAGGCGCTGCATGGAGATGATGTTGAGCGACAGTTTGTAAGGGCCGTACTGCGGCTTGCTCGCTTCCAGCGCCGCCCGCAGCAAGTCGGCCAAGTAGTTCTGGCTGGGGTCCTGAGACGGATCGCGCGTGGCGAGGACGTAATCGTCTTCGGTCTGGGCCGCCTCGGCGGCCTGGCATGACGCGGGCAACGCGAGCAAAAGCAGCAACGCCAGCAGCAGCGCCAGCGGCAGGGTCAGCGATAAAGACAGGACTTTTTTCAATGCAGGCCGGGATGGTTGGTCTTGCGTTACGGCGACATCATCGCAGATCAAACGTGCCGCTGGCAAATGGCGCGCCAGGCGTGGCTTTCGGCCTCACACCCTCACTCGGATCCACGGCTTTTCGATTCTCAAGTCCCAAGTGAGTTCCCTCTCCACATGTTCGTAAGCGATTCCAACGGTGCGGTTTTTGTTGCTTGGCCAGGCAATTGAAATAAGAAAATCGAACTGCTCACGTAAAGGAAAATTTACTTGCGGAAACAAAATGGCTGTGTGAAGCTTTAGGTTTATCATTGCTCGGCAGCGCGTGCGATCCACAGTTGCCGGAGGGAGTCATCATGCTAAAGAACATGAAAGTCAGTGCGCAGTTGTGGGTGGGGTTCGGAGCGGTTTTGCTGTCGGCGGCCATTATCGCGTTGAGCGGAAATTGGGCGCTGGCCCGTCTGGCAGACGGCTTCCGCTCGGTGACCGACGACGTCGTCCCCAAGACCAATATCGCCAACCAGAACATCCAGGCGGCTTACGATTACGCGCGTGCGTTTTCCTTCATCGTCACTTCCGAAGGCCGCACCGATGTCGACGCCGCTGCCCTGGGCCGCGCGCATGACGTGCTGACCGACACGGTGAAGATCGTCAACGACAACATGACGGCGCTGGAGAAGCAGCTTTCTTCCGACGAGGAGAAGGCGCTGCTGGCCAAGGTGAAAGAAAACCGCGGCGCCTACGGCAAGAGCCGCAATAAGGTGCTGGAACTGAAAAAGGACGGCCAGAGCGACCAGGCCGCCAATCTCATGTTCACCGAGACCAACGACTTGCAGACGGTGTATATCCAGTCGTGGAAGGAATTCATCAAGTTCGAGAACGGCTTGCTCAACCAGGGCGTGGCCAAGGCCGGCGAGACTTATAGTTTTGCCCGCAACCTGACGCTGGGCATTTTCGCGCTGGCCGTGGTGGCGAGCCTGGCGATTGCGTTCGGCATCACGCGCAGCCTGCAAAATGCGCTGGGCGGCGAGCCGCGCTACGCGGCCGATATCGTCGGCCAGATTGCCGCCGGCGACCTGACTGTCGACGTCAGCACCGAGGCCGGCGACCAGGAAAGCCTGCTGCATGCCATGAAGGGCATGCGCGACCGTCTGGCCGAGCTGGTCGGGCAAGTGCGCACCGGCACCGACGCCATCAACACGGCGGCTCAGGAAATTGCCGCCGGCAATATGGACTTGTCCTCGCGTACGGAGCACCAGGCCAGTTCGATCGAAGAGACGGCCGCCTCGATGGAGGAACTGACTTCAACCGTGAAGCAGAATGCCGAGAACGCGCAGGAGGCCAATGAGCTGGTGCTGTCGGCGTCGCAAGTGGCGAACAGGGGCGGCGAAGTGGTGGGGCAGGTGGTCGAGACCATGGGTTCGATCAACACTTCTTCGAAGAAGATTGTCGACATCATCGGCGTGATCGACGGCATTGCTTTCCAGACCAATATCCTGGCCTTGAACGCCGCGGTTGAGGCGGCGCGCGCCGGCGAGCAGGGACGCGGCTTTGCCGTTGTGGCCGCCGAAGTGCGCAACCTGGCACAGCGTTCGGCTGCGGCCGCCAAGGAGATCAAGGCGCTGATCGACGAATCGGTGCAGACCGTGGAAAGCGGCTCGAAGCTGGTCGACCAGGCCGGCTCCACCATGCGCGAAGTGGTGGACAGCGTGTCGCGCGTAACCGGCATCATGAGCGAGATCATGCATGCGAGCCACGAGCAGACTTCGGGCATTGAGCAGATCAATCAGGCCATCATGCAGATGGACCAGGTGACCCAGCAGAATGCCGCGCTCGTCGAACAGGCAGCCGCAGCGTCGGAGGCCATGCAAGGCCAGGCGGCCAGCCTGGAGCAATTGGTCAGTACCTTCAAGGTAAGCGGCATGTATGCCGCAGCCGGCCGGCCGGCCGCGCGCGCATCTGTCGCCAAAAATCCACAGGTTGCCAAGGCGGCACCGGCGGCGCCAATGCTTGCATCCATGCCCGCAGCGAGGAAGGCCCCGCAATTGCGCACTATCGCCGCGGCCAGAGGCAATAGCGAATGGGAAGAGATCTAGGGCGCGCCCAGGAAAATCATGCCGGTTGCATGCAAAAGCCGGCAGATTGTATAGCTATCCCCTTACGCCGGTAGGCGGGCAGTTCCTGGCTGGTCAACTCGAACTGGGTAATGGCCAAGCCGGCCAACGACGCGCTCGACAACGCGCTGATTTGCCGCTGACTGGCGCCGCCTTTGCATGGCGGCCCTACATCTCCACAAAATCTCCCTTCGATGCCGAACATTCCGGGCAGCTCCAGTCGTCGGGTATGTCTTCCCAGCGCGTGCCCGGCGGAAAGCCTTCGTCGGGCATGCCTTCCTGTTCGTCATAGATCAGGCCGCAGGTGATGCAGCAGAACTGGCGGAACGGCTTTTCCTGAATGGTTTGCGCAGCCGTCATTGCTTGTTTTCCTCCGCCTCGGTTGCAGCATCAAGCGCGACGAAGTCGGGTTTTTCGCGCACGATGCAGTCCGGGCAGGGGAAGGCTTCCGGAAGCGTCTTCCACGTGGTGCCTGCCGGGTAGCCTTCGCGCGCGCAGCCGGCTTGCTCGTCATAGACGTAGCCGCAGTCGGGACATTGGTAGCGGGCCATGGCGCGCTCCTAGGCCGCGGGGCGGTGATAGAGGTGGAAGATCGCTTCGCGGCTTTGCGGCGCCAGGTTGACCTTGTCCATGTCGTTGCCGGCCCAGGCCGCCACGCGCGGGTTCATGACCGCGAACCACAGCGGCGGCACCAGCGCCAGCATGAACATGGCGAAATAATCGAACGGCAGTTGCGGCACGTCGCGGTAGTCGCGCAGCGCCTGGTAGGCGCGGGTAGGGTGGGCGTGGTGGTCGGAGTGGCGTTGCAGGTGCAGCAGGATCAGGTTGGATACCTTGAGGTTGGTGTTCCACGAATGCCTGGGCTCGCAACGCTGATAGCGGTTCGGATTCTTTTCGTCCTTCTGGCGCAGCAGGCCGTAGTGTTCGACGTAGTTGGCCGAGGTCAGCTGCCACCAGCCGTAGAAGGCCGCCAGCAGCAGGAATGGCAGCAGGCGCACGCCCCAGCAGGCCAGCATGGCGCCGTAGGCGGCCAGCGCGAAAGCCCATTGCTGCAGGATTTCATTGGAAGGCGACCACCACGGCTTGCCCATGCGCTGGAGGCGTTCGGCTTCGATACCCATAGCGCGTTTGAGCGCGCCGGGCAGTTCGCGGCAGGCGAAGGCATAGATGGTTTCACCCATGCGCGAAGAGGCGATGTCTTCCGGCGTGGCCACGTCCTTGTGGTGTCCCTTGTTGTGGTCGACGATGAAGTGGCCATAGCCGCAGCAGGCCAGCGCCAGCTTGCCGGCCAGCGTGTGCCTGGGGTTGTTCATCTTGTGGGCCAGTTCGTGGCCTATGGTCAGGGCAATGCCGTTGACCAGGCCGGCGCCCAAGCCCGCGCCGAGGATGTCGAACCAGCTCCAGCTCCAGTGCGCCACGGTATAGGCCATGCCGACCAGCGCCGCCCAGTGCAGGATGGCGGCACCATACAGCAGCCAGTCGTAATAGGGCGCGTTCTTGAGCTGTTCGATCTGCTCGTCGCTGGGGTTGGCCGTGTCTTCGCCGAACAGTGCATCGAGCAGCGGTACGGCGATGTAGGCGAGGACGACGACCAGCCACAGCCAAGCGCCTTGTTTGAAATGCACGGCCAGCCAGGCCGACAGCAGCGGCGCACAGGGCAGGATCAGCGAAGTGAGGTACCAATATTTTTTATGTGCCACCCATTGGCGCTCGAAGGCGGCGCTCAGGGCATTGTTTGGAAAGCGCGTCATGCGATGTCTCCTCGTTGTGGTTTTGCAGACAGCGCCATGGTGGGGCATGGCCTCAAAACAGTTAACGGCGGGAGGCGACAATGAGCTATCATTAAGTGACAAACTAATGAGCCAGTCTTTGAGAGCACTTTTCCGACCGTGCCGACCGAACCCCAGCAGGTAGCCATCAATTATTCGCGCGTGCTGGCGCGCGAGCTCGACTTGCACGGCGAGGCTTGTGCGCCGCTGCTGCTTGGCACCGGTTTGTCGCCGCAAGAGTTCGAGAGCGATGCGCGCAGCCTGTCATTGGCGCAGCAATTGCGCCTGATCCACAACGGTTTCAAGCTCAGCGGCGATTCCGGCCTGGGCTTGCGCGTGGGCGCGCACATCCATATTTCCACGCACGGACCGCTCGGTTTTGCCGCCTTGAGTGCGCCCGACCTGCGTACCGCGCTGCGCGTGATGCTGGACTATGCCGCTATCCGTGCACGCTTTTTCCGCTTCGAGCTCGAGGAAAGCGTCGGCAGCCTCCATATCAACATCGTCGAGCAAAGGGAGCTGGGTGTAGCGCGCGTGTTCATGCATGAGATCCTGATGCTGGTGCTGTGGTCGCTGCTGGACCTCGCGCTGGGCCACACGGCGCAGGGTGTTGTGTTTTCCTTCGCCTACCCGGCGCCGCCACATGCCGCGCGCTATGCGGCCACTTACCGCTACCCGGTGCAATTCGATGCGAGGCAAACCAGCCTCACCGTTCCGGTGAAATACCTGTCCGCGGGATTTGCCACCTCGGATGCTAGCAATTTTGCCGCTGCCGAACTGCAATGCCGCCAGATACTGCGCGACCTGGAAGCGCAGGCAGACGTTGCAGACGAGGTGCGCGAGATGGTGGCGCTTGGGCTGGGCAAGGGTATCGATTTGATTCATGTAGCGGAAGCCTTGCGCATGTCTTCGCGCACGCTGATGCGCCGCCTGAAAGAGCAGGGCACCACCTTTCAGGACATCCTCGACGACGTGCGCAAGGAAAAGGCGATGCAGTTGCTGCAGGAAGGGCTGCTGACGGTGGAGGAAGTGGCGCTGGCGCTCGGCTACGTCGAGCCGAATAATTTTTCGCGGGCGTTCAAGCGCTGGTTCGGTTATCCGCCGAGCGCGGTACGGCGATTGGAAAATGCCTGAAGATTGATCTCGTGAAACGGATGCCGCGACCTTTCGATCATGAAGTTCTCAATGCGAAGCGGCTTGCTATACTTTGCATGTGTATCGGCAGGATGTCTACAGATTGGATAAACCAAATTTAAGATGCAAATGCGGCCTGGTTTCTTGACGCACTATCGATTATTTCGCTCTCTGGTATTTCTGTGCATTTGTGCGCTGGGAATTCGGCTCGACGCGGCGCCGATGCTGTATGTTTTCAAAGTTCCGGATACAAATGGGGCGCTGGAAGGAGAATATACTTGGCGTCTGCTTTTCACCGCCCTGAAGAGAACCGAAAAGGAATTTGGCGGATTCGAGCTGCGACCATCGGTCTCGATGAGCGAGGCACGAGAAATCAAGGAGATGGAAAGCGACGCCCAGCTGGTCAATACCATCAGCTTGGCGACGCGTCCTGAACTTGAGCAAAATCTGATTCCGGTCAGGATTCCTACCGATTGCGGGCTGCTGGGTTTCCGGGTATTTCTGATTCGGGCGGAAGATCAGCCGCGCTTCAATAAGATCAAATCGATCGACGATCTGAAATCGGTACGCATAGGCCAAGGTGCGCAGTGGATAGACTGCCAGATACTCGAGCATGCCGGCCTCCAGGTAGTGCGCGGTTCGAGCTTCGAAGGACTGTTCAATATGCTTGAGAATGGCCGTTTCGACGCCTTCAGCCGTGGGGGCTACGAAGCACTGCGGGAGTTGCAGGCGCGCCATAGCGCGCTGCCGGATCTTGCCATCGAAAAGACCTTGCTGCTGTATTACCCGATGCCAGCCTACTTGTGGTTTCCAAATACGCGGGATGGAAAGTTGCGGGCGCATCGTGTCCAGGTGGGCATGTCCGCCATGGTGGCGGACGGAACCTTGCAGAAAATGTTCGAAGCGGAGTATGGTTCTCTCGCAGAAAAGCTGGACTTTAAACACCGCCGCTTGCTGAAGATCGATAATCCCCAATTGGGGCCGAACGATCCCCTGAAAAACGCTACGCTTTGGTACGACCCGTTTGAGTCGGAACGTAGGAGAGATGAAAAGAACAGGCGTTAGTCGACGGCTTCGACGTCGATACAGTTATAGGGACGCGCCATGAAATCGATAGGTTTGCCGGTTGCGCTGACTGCGGCGTTTGCCGTCATGGCTTGCGTCGCTGTCGATCCGACGGCATGCGCTCAGCAAGTCGACAGTATGGCGGCCGAATCACCGGCCGCGGAATCGCAGGTTGGCGCCGGAGATGCCGGCCTGGTCGTTGTCACCGGTGTGGCCTCAGGCGGCAAGCTGCGCAAGCTGGACAGCGCGTTTTCCATTACCACGGCGAGCGCGGAGCAGATACAGGAAGCCAGGCCGAGCAGCACGGCTGACATGTTCAAGATTGTGCCCGGTGTGACGCCGGATCCGACCGGCGGCCAAACCGGGGCCAACATCTATGTGCGCGGCTTCCCGTCAAATTCCGATGCGCCTTTCGTGACCCTGCAAGTCAACGGCGCACCGGTTTTTGCGTCGCCGACCCTGTCGTTCCTGGCAAACGATTCGACTTTCCGCATCGACGATACGATAGAGCGCGTCGAAGTCTTGCGCGGCGGTCCGAGCGTGCTGTATTCGAACGGCCAGCCCGGCATGACCATGAATTTCCTGCTGCTGGAGGGCAGCGAGGTGCCGCAAGGCAGCGTGCGTCTCACCACGGGCACCGGTAATCTCGAGCGTGTCGATGCATTTTACGGCGGCAAGCTGGCGGACGGCTGGTACGCGTCCATCGGCGGTTTCCGCCGTGTGGCCGACGGCATCCGCAACGGCGGCTTTCCGGCCGACGACGGCGGCTCGCTGAGCGCCACGCTGACCCATACGCTGGCCGACGGCAAGCTGCTGTTCTACGCACGCGCCACCGACGACAAGAATGCCTTCTATACTTCGCTGCCGGTCATGTTGCAGTCGAACGGCAGCTTGTCCACGTTTGCCGGCATCAATCCGTTGACGTGGACTCCACTAAGCAACGCCACCCGTTACTTCACGCTGCCCGATGGCCAAAGCGGCGACCTGGCGCAAGGACGCGGCGCGCGCAACCTGCTGCTGGGCGCCGACCTCGAACGCGACGTAGGCGGCTGGCGCGTGCTCAACCGGCTTGATTATTTTCGCGGAGACCAGCCGACCATCGCCATGTTCAGCGGTCCCAGCGTGGTCGGCCTGGGTGCGCAAATCGCCGCTTTGGCGGCCGCGGCAAACGCCAACCCGGCGCTGCTGGCAGCGGCGGGCAGGGCGGCCGTCTCGGGCAGCGCAGCCTACGCGGGCAGTGGACAGCCGGTCGGCACGGATACGGAAACCGTGCAATTCGGCCTGTGGGACGTCGACAAGCGCGTGCAAAGTTTGACCGAGGAGTTGCGACTGACGAAGGGGCTGTTCCAGGGTCATACGGTTACGGGCGGCATCTTCCTCGCGCACTACTCGTCGGACGATCTGTGGAATCTCGGTAACGACTTGCTGATGGACGTTGCCGGCAACCCGATCCGTGTCACGCTCGACAACGGTGTGGAAGCCACGAATCCCAACGGATTCACCAGCGGCACCACGACCTATGTCAGCGACCGCGGCGTCACGTCCAATTATGCGGTGTATCTGGCCGATGAATGGGCCTGGTCGGAACGCTTGAAACTGGACGCCGGCGTGCGCTACGAAGTTCAGAACATGAATTTCGCCATAGCCGGCACCAGCGCCGGCTACGTCGGCAGCGATCCATTGGCGATGTTCAACTACGGCACGGTGACGCCGAACGGCACGAGCATAGCCTATGACGAACACTGGACACTGCCGTCCTTCACGTTCGGCGGCATCTATAAGCTGCGGCCAGACGCCAGCCTGTTTGCGCGCATCAATCGCGGCGGGCAGTTTCCCTATTTCGACCAGGTGCGTGGTAGTGCTCCCGAGCTGCCGCCGCCTGTCACGCGGATCGAACAGGCTGAATTGGGTTTCAAGGCGGTGACGCCGCTGTATAGCGTCTATGGAACCCTGTTTGCCAACCAGTTCGATAACCAGTTTCAGTACAGCCGCAACTTCGCGGGCGTGCCGCAAAACACCATAGGCGGTTCGCGCGCTTACGGTGTCGAATACGAGCTGGCCCTGCGTCCGCTGCGCAATTTCCAGGTTGTATGGAGCGGCGATGTGCTGCATGCCCGTTACCGCGGCTATGATGATCAGGTGAACCCCGGCATCAACGGCAACATGATACAGGGCCAGCCGGCCAGCCAGTGGCGGCTGACGCCGAGCTATTTGATTCCGATCGGCGACGATACGCTCAAGCTCTACGGCACCTATTCATTTTTCGGTGCGCACTGGGACGACCAGCAGAACACCGACCATCTTCCCGGTTTCTACGATGTGGACGCAGGCGCCTTGTATCGCGCCGGCGAGCATTGGGAATTCCGGCTGTCTGCATTGAATCTGACCAATCAAGTCGGCCTGATCCAGGGATCGGTCGGACGGGCGGTTGCTGTCGCCGGCAGTGCGCCGTATGCGACCACGGTCCGCACGCTGTTTGGGCGCGATGTGCAATTGTCGGTGAAGTACTCGTTTTAGCGGGTGCAAGTTTTCTTGGGATTTTTGCAGTGTGCGATGCGTTACGCAGGCAAAAATCCAGGCCGCAATGCCTCAATGCTTGCCAAATGGTTCGCAGCGACCTGTTTGAATCCGTCGGAAATCATGGCGTTGCCGATCGCCGCACGCCAAAACAATCTGGCTACTCTCAACCCGTCATCGAAAAACCGCATGTCGACCCGATCCAGCATGCGCGGCGAGAAAGTGCGGGGCACGACTTCCCCTTGCTGACTGGGCCGGTACATCATGGGCAAGGTATCGTAAGCCGGCAATAGGGAGAACTTGGCCGGCCTTGCCCAGGCAAACGAAAGATTTCCGGAGTGCCTATCGGTATTGCCGATCAGCGCGCCGAATACCTCGATAAATCGCACGTTATCCAAGTCGCGCTGGGGCAGGGCGCCGCGGTCGAACAGCATCTGCGCGCGATCGGACCATGGCCGATCGAGGGCGCCGAACAATGTGTCGATGCCGGCGAACGAAACCATAGGTGCGCGGCCAGCGGAGCCTATGCGGTCGAATCTTTCCACCTCCAGGAAGACACGGCCTCCGCCTGCGACGATGTGCGATTTGCTTGCGGCGCGGCCTTCTGCTCGCAGCGTTTCCAGCGCCAGGTGCTCGCAGATGAGCAGGTCCGCCCAGCGTTGCCCGGCAGGAGAATCGGTTGGCGGAGAGAACTTGACGAGGACATGGCACACGCTCATGTCGGCGCGCAGAACCGCTGCGGTGAACTTGGGCTGTTCGCCGCCGGCCGACGAACCCGGAGGGTCTCCGGCGTTGGCACGATCGGCATATGCGGGGTAAAGTGCTGCGCGCGCATCCTCGTTGGGAACGAGGTTTTCTCCGCGGCGGCCATGCGTCACATACCTGCTTAGCGCCTCGTTGCCGATGATGACGTCGCCGAATACGTTCTCTCCGCGGCGCGCCAGGTACATCAGAGTGTGGTCGTCCGACCAGTCATTTATGTCTCTGGGCAGTGCGAGGTCTTCATGCTGGCGCGGCACCATGCGGCCCAGATAGCCCTGCGGACGCAGATCGGCAAGCCAAAACGGCAATCCTTCGTGGAGTTCGTAAGACGCTTCGCCGGCTTCCCGGTAGGTCGGGATAAATGCGTTCCAATCGCCGGCCAGAGTAATGAATTCGCCGAATGGCGCGGGTAGCCCATCCGCACTGACGCGGTAAACGGGGATGCGATGACCAAGCTCATGAGCATCGCGCGCAAGCCCATACCGCGAAGATTTCAAGGCTCCAAGCGTCACGATCCTGGCGCCGGACGCGATGGCACGCTCTTTCAACCTCGAAAACGTCGGCTGGGAAATACCGAGGCGAGCGCAAATTGATGCCGCGTTGTCCGGGCCGGCCCGCAGCAGCCTGACCAGGGCATCGATCTGTTCGAGACTCTTTCCGCGAGGCGGGGTGTTCATATAATTAAGTGAATAGTAAATAAAACATGTAATTAATTGAATTTAAAAATAAATATATCATTTTGAATTAAAAATGAATAGAAAATAGAATAAAAACTATTGAAGCAAAGATTTGTGCTGAAAGGCGGTTTATTCATGGCGACAGGCACTCACCGTGAAAAATAACGAAATGAGTGTTTTTCACGGTGAAAAGCTTGTTCCAGAGATGTTGCATATCTATACGAATCGTTGTGTAATCACAATAATTAGTTTTAATACCATTCAATCATATGGCTGTTCACAACAGGATTGCACTGTTTCGCGCCGAGCGTGGCGTCTCGCGCAAGGAGCTGGCCGAGGCGGTCGGGGTCAATAACCAGACCATCGGCTACCTCGAGCGCGGCGACTATATGCCCAGCCTGGAGCTGGCCTTGAAAATTGCGCGCTACTTCGACGTGTCGATCGAGATGCTGTTCTCACTGCAGGCATTCGAATCGATTGCCATGATGCTCAAGCGTGCCGGAGAAGAGAAATGAACGAGCCAAAGAAATCGCTGTTGGGTAGACTGGACGATTCAATCCGCTGGACCGGCATGCCGAAGCGGGTGGCCGAGCATTGTGCCGATGGGGAGGCCAGGCGCGAGCGCAAATACCGGCCGCGGCGCTGGCTGCCTCTCATCCCGATACTGTTTGCCTGCGCGTTTGTGCTGATTGCCGTGTACTTGCCTCAGGCGCCATGGCAGTTTGCATGCTTGGCCGCCATCGTCCCCAGCATGTTGCCGCAAATGATCCGAGGCCCGCTCGCCAAGCAGGCGATTGAAGATGACGAACGTGAAGCCGCGCTGCGCAAGGATGCCTTTTATTTCTGTTTTGCCTTGCTCGCCATTCTCAATGTCGTGCTT
>Ga0213872_10002015_pt1 | contig 12344 bp, 12 predicted proteins | sample VelepicomBERX_R2_FD_160071 | JGI IMG/M metagenome (GOLD analysis project Ga0213872, IMG submission 160071) | Rhizosphere microbial communities from Vellozia epidendroides in rupestrian grasslands, the National Park of Serra do Cipo, Brazil - RX_R2 | ecosystem: Host-associated > Plants > Roots >...
CCGCGACTGCCTGCCCGAAATAGAGAGCGCTCTTTATTCAGACTCGAACCTGCAACGGTGCTTCCGGTAGACGCATCGCGCGAAGGTACGCAAAGGCACCTGTCGTTCCGCCATGAGGTTCTGTTTCTTAAGCTCGTGAGCAAGGATCACTTCATAAACATGTTCATACAATCCCGGACCAACCGCGGAATGCACACGAAAGGCTGAATCTAAAATCACCTTCGAAAGAAAATTTAAGTCCATATGTAAATACAATATATAAATATGTTATTATATTTCAAATCCTTTTTCCTTAGCGTGCCTTCGCGCGATGCTCCTTCTTAAGACGCGACGAGCCAAATCCCGGCCAGAGCCGCCAGAATGATCCCGTACACGAGCGTCGGGATGAAGGTCTTCTTCAAAATGGCACCCTCCTGGTCTTTCAGACCCAGGACCGCACATACGGCGACGATGTTGTGAACGGCAACCATATTGCCCATGGCGGCCCCGACTGTTTGCAGGGCCAGCATCGTGGTTGCAGATATCCCCAGGTCTTGCGCAATCCTCAGCTGAATTGGTCCGAAGGTGAGGTTTGAGATGGTGTTTGAACCCGAGAAGAAACTGCCAAGAGCCCCGAGAAATCCGGCGAAGTAAATCCACAAATCGCCGGTCCCGCCCGCCAGCGCATCACCCAGAATTCTGGTGGAGGCCCGCTCTCCGTCGATCGTGAGCAGCTGAACAAAAATCAGAGCCCCAAAAAGGGCGATCACCGGATTCCGGAGACGTGCCAAGGTTTCTTTTGCGACCTGTCCGAAAATGGCCGCCGGGCAGCGATAAAGCATCAGGGCCAGCACGGCTGCGACAAAGAATGGAAGGATGAACGGTACGTACAAAAGCGCATATGACCAGTGGAGGTCTTCGCCAAGAATTTTCCGCAACTGAAAGACGAGCGATGGACTAAGGGAAAATAGCCCAAGTCGGCCAAACGGGATCACCACCCAGTCCGTCTCTGAGGTCAGCAGTTGTCGTAATCCGAGAAAAGGAATTCGGGTCAGGAGCAGAATTCCGACAGTCGCAAGCAATGGAGTCAATGCTCGGAGGACATCGCCGGTACGTAGAACACTTGCGTCGGAAGTTTGCGCGCTAGCCAATTGGGAACTCGGCGCCGGCGGACTTACGGTCTTCGCCTCGTCCTTCGTGAGTCCGATGCCGCGTTGCGCCAGAAAAATCGTCGTTAACAACCCGATCATACCGCCGACTACGGATGGAAATTCATAGTTGAACGTTGCCACGAGAGCCATCGGTACAACACTGGCCAGGATGGCAAGCTCCACAAAAAGCAGGTTGCGTCGGATCTCTTTCCAATCGAGAACAAAACGGAGCCCGATCACCGGGATAATCAGCGCGGCGACACTATGCATCAGCGCAGCTTTCAGACCGATCCTGAGTAGCTGCGACTCAGCCAATCCGAGCGCACCCAAACCGAACCAGGTTGGCGTCCCAACGGCTCCGAACGAAGTCGGAACCGCGTTCATAACGATGCAGAGAACGGCAACACGCAGCGGCGGAAATCCGAGTCCGACAAGTATGGGAGCGGCCAAGGCAGCGGGAGTGCCGAACCCGCTGGCGCCCTCGATCAGAAAAACGAATGACCAGCCCACAATCATCAATTGTGCGACCGGATTGCGCGATACGCCGTCAAGCCATAGCCTTAGCGTCTCCATGGCGCCAGAGCGTTCCAGCGCGACAAAGAAAAAGATGGCGCCGAAAACAATCGAAATCGGCGTGAGCGCTTGTAACAGTCCGTTCACCACGGCCGCGTGAGCGAGGTTCAGACTCGTCTTAAAGAACCAAATCCGGACCAGATAAGTCATGAGAGCCGCGAGCGCAAAAGCGATCGTGGACGGAAGTCCGTTCTTCTTCGTCATGACGAAGATCAGAAACGCGATTGGAAGCGCGGCAAAAAAAAGATCCATCAGTTCGCCAGAAAATCCGCTGCGTTAGTCAGCTCGTGGTCCCAAGGAGCCTTCTATGACCCCCATTTCTTAGCCCCCAGACCTCGCTGACGGCAAGCAAACGTATCGGCGATTCGGCGATTCGATCTATAGGACCTATAGGACCTATATGACCCATAGGACCTATACACCCCTCCGCCGCCACGCCTCGGACGGAGCCTCGCCCTACCAACTTTGCCCGATCCCTACCACCAACGAGCTTGACCTCCGATCCTCCGTCTACTACGAAAAAACGAGAGGGAAGCGTACGCTAGGAAAGCGGAAAAGATCATGGACCAAACTTCGAGCCCTTCAGTCGAACTCCCTTCAAGCAGTTCCCTCAGCGTCAGCGACCCGCACGCCCTGCAGGCCGATGATGTGTTAAGCAAGTTACGAAGCCAAGCTAACGGACTTTCCGCCAGCGAGGCCACCAACCGTTTACAAACCGTCGGTCCAAACCGGCTTCCGGCTCCGCCGAAAGAAGGGTTGTTGAAACGATTTTTCAAGCACTTCAATGACATTCTGATTTACATCCTTCTCTTTGCCGGCGTCGCAAAGGCGTTTCTAGGCCACTGGGTCGACGCGGGGGTGATCTTCGCCGTGGCGATTATCAACGCCGTCGTTGGCTTCATCCAGGAAGGCAGAGCCGAGGAGGCTCTTGAGGGCATACGCAAAATGCTCTCGTTGCGTGCGCATACGCGACGCGAAGGCGAATGGCTTGAGCTTGACGCGGCAGAACTCGTCCCCGGCGACATCGTGCGGCTTCGCTCGGGCGACCGTGTCCCAGCCGACGTTCGGCTCATCGACGCGGTCAATCTTCGCATTGAAGAATCCGCCCTCACCGGAGAATCCGTACCCGCGGAAAAAGGAGCAGAGCCGGTGGATGCTAAAGCCGGGATCGGTGACCGGCGCAGCATGGCCTATTCCGGTACGCTCGTAGCGGCTGGTCGGGGGATGGGTGTCGTCACTGCAACCGCAGCGGCTACCGAGTTGGGCCGGATCAGCCGGATGATGGCCGAAGTGGAAAGCTTGGCGACACCGCTGACAAGGCAGATGGCCGCTTTCGGCAAGGTGTTGTCCGTCGTTATCATCGTAATGGCTGGCGTGATGTTTCTGATCGGCTGGTTGCTCTACGGCTTTGGCCTTGACGAGCTTTTTTCGGCGGCCGTCGGCTTTGCCGTGGCTGCGATTCCCGAAGGTTTGCCTGCAATCATGACAATCACTCTGGCGATCGGTGTAAAGCGCATGGTCGAGCGCAATGCGATCACTCGCAAGCTTACGGCTGTGGAAACGCTGGGTTCGGTTACGGTCGTTTGCTCGGATAAAACTGGCACTCTCACCCGCAATGAAATGACTGTCCGGCATCTGGTGACCAGAGCAGGTCAATATGATGTGGAGGGCATCGGCTACGCCCCCAAGGGCCGAATCTCGCGCGAGGGCAACGATGCTTCGCCAACGGCCAACCCGGACCTGCACGCATTGGTCGAGGTTATGGCCGTTTGTAACGATTCCGAGATCGCCCTCGAGGAGGGTCAGTGGAAAGTGATTGGGGAACCCACCGAGGGCGCTTTGCGTACCCTTGGCCGGAAAGCAAACTTCGACCAGGCCGACTACCAGCGACTGGCTGTCATCCCGTTCGAGTCGGAAAACAAGTTCATGGCCACGCTCAACCAGGTGCCGGAAAATCGGCTACGCATTTTGCTCAAGGGAGCACCCGACCGGTTGCTCAACCGCTGCACCCTTGAACGTGCCGCAAATGGTGAGCCGGAGTCGCTTGACCGCGGGTTTTGGGACCCGCAGATCGATGCACTTGGTGGTCAGGGACTGCGGGTGCTTGCCGCCGCCAGTCGCGAGGTTAACGAGAATAAGAAAGATCTCACAATCAAGGACCTCGATACGGACATGGTCTTCCTTGGACTTGTGGGCATCATCGATCCTCCGCGTCCGGAGGCAATCGAAGCGATCGCAGCCTGCAGGCAGGCAGGTATTCGCGTCAAGATGATCACGGGTGACCACGCCGGGACTGCGACCGCAATCGGGCGCGAGATGGGTATTACCGAAAACCCTAAAGCTGTCACTGGTGCCGAACTCGAGGCTGCTTCTGACGAGGACTTGCGCGGCGTGGTCCACGACAGCGACATCTTTGCCCGTACCAGCCCGGAGCACAAACTGCGACTGGTGCAAGCACTGCAGGCCAACAACGAGGTGGTGGCCATGACAGGCGATGGGGTAAACGATGCGCCGGCTCTCAAGCGGGCTGACGTCGGTGTTGCGATGGGCATCAAAGGCACTGAGGCGACCAAAGAGGCCGCTGACATCGTGCTGGCCGACGACAATTTTGCTTCGATCGAGCGCGCTGTCGAGGAGGGGCGTACCATCTATGACAATCTGCAGAAAGCGATCCTTTTCATTTTGCCAACGAATGGGGCCCAAGCGCTCGTGATTCTTGTTGCGGTCCTCCTAGGCCTCGACCTGCCGTTGTCGCCCGTGCAGATCTTGTGGGCCAACATGGTTACCGCGGTAACGCTGTCACTTGCGCTGGCATACGAGCCCTCAGAACCGGGATTGATGCGTCGGCCGCCGCGACGACCCGGAGCTCCGATTCTGGGGCAATTTGCTCTCTGGCGGATTGCCTTTGTATCGGTACTCATCGGCGGGGCGACCATAACCGTTTTTCGGTTTGAAGAACACCGTGGTTATCCAATCGCAATGGCCCAGACAATGGCGGTGAACACCCTCGTGCTCGGTCAGGTGTTTTACTTGTTCAACAGCCGGTTCATGCGGGAAACGAGTTTGCGGCTTGACTTGCTGTTCACCAACAGAGTCGTCTGGATTGCGATCGGCGTGCTGGCCGTACTGCAACTTTTGTTTGTCTATGTGCCGTTGCTGAATTTGTGGTTTCACTCAGCGCCAATCCCTGCGCGTGACTGGTTTCTCCCGATTGGCATTGGTTTCGCCATCTTTTTGGCGGTCGAGGCGGAGAAGGCGCTGCTCCAGAAAAAGAAGCCTTCGACTAACGCAGAAGCTGGGGGTCAGATCGCACAGAGCGGCGCTTAAAGGAATAATCACTCGATTACGCTAGGAGCATTCGGATTTACCGCGAAGCGGTCAAAGATCATAGCCCAGGCCTTCAGGCCCATAAGCGCTAACTTAATCGCGGTTTGTCTTCCTTGTCCCGGAGGGACTGCACGATAGTAGCCCGACTCCGCAAAGCCTACGTCGCGACCGCAGAAGATGGTTGCGCAAACCTCTGGCTATCGGGCGCGCCGTAGTCTGCGAAGGCAGCCTGGCACGAAGTGCCAGGAATACGTAAGAGAAAGGAGCCCGTCCCGGAGGGACGGTGCACTAAGCTCCGTGATGGAATCGACAGCGGCTGCTACCCAACCATCCTGTCCCTCCGGGACGGACCGCTCCTTTGACGCCATTCCTGGCACTTCGTGCCAGGCCGCCTTCGCAGACTACGGCGCGCCCGACAGCCAGGGGTTTGCGAAACCATCTTCTGCGGTCGCGACGTAGGCTTTGCGGAGTCGGGCTACTCTCATGCGTCCCTCCGGGACAATAAGTCGCCGGGCGATAACAATTAAGTTAGCCCAGGGCTGAAGCCCCGGGGTGTCTGTCGGATTTTACCGCGAAGCGGTTAGAGACCATGGGGCTTTCCCAGGCCTGAAGGCCTGGGCTGTTCTGTCAAACCGCTGCGCGGTAAGTCCCACAGGCTCCTAGGATAACACCGCTCCCTTCCCGCCCACTGAAACTCTGCTTCCGGAGTCCGTTAGAAACTAAATGCAAGAAAGAATAGTCTCATGAAAGTTTGGCACTTTTTACACGTAAGTTCAGAAATCATCGGAAAACAGCGTTACCGTTCTAACCCGACTGCTATGGCTTCATCAGCCGATTTGCAAAGCGCTGTTAGCTTGACCACCAAACAGGCAAAGGCTCCAAGCTATTTTTTAGGTCACTCCAGAGCCAGAACGGAACGCGTGACTCCTCCAGCTCAGTTGCGGGAATCAATAACAGAACACGAGCGCACAGAATTCGGTCATACAACCCATCCCGTTCGGAGCGGGATGCACCAGCCCGTTGAAGAATAATAGCTAGTAGTCGTTTTATGAGCGGGTTCGCGACGCATTTCGCCATTCTTGAGAAACTGCAAGGGTTCTGGCTGGCACGTGCGATCCACGTCGCTGTCCGGCTTGGGTTGCCTGATCTACTAGCAAACAGCACAAGACAGCTTTCGGAACTTGCCCTGGCCACCAACTCTAATGAGCCAGCACTTTATCGTCTGCTTCGCTGCCTGAAGCACCTCGAAATTATCACAGAAATATCGCCGAAATTGTACAGCGGCACTGCGTTATGCGAACGATTGCGCCGCACCGATTCCCTGCATTGGCTGTCTATGTCGTATGGTGACGAGTGGCAACTGCGGGCCTGGGAACGCTTGGAGCATGCCATCCGGACGGGTGTTTCGGGAATGAGCCACGCCTTTGGAGCCGATCTATGGACCTACCTGGATCAGCACGCGGATTACGCCGAGCACTATAACAAGGCATTGAGCGGACTGAGCACGCTCAATGATCAGATAGCGAGTGTCTACGACTTCCCGGACGGAGCGGTTGTCGTAGACATCGGTGGTGGCGAGGGAGATTTTCTGGGCCGAATTTTAGCGCGGAATTCTAGCGTGCGCGGAGTATTATTCGATCGGAAACCCGTCATCGATTCTATCGGCGGTATAAATGACTCGGCTTGCCGCGATCGGCTCTCCCTGTTGGCAGGGGATTTTTTTGAGAACATTCCACCGGATGGCGACATCTATGTGCTGAAACAGGTTTTACACGACTGGGACGATCTACGTGCCTTGGCGATTCTGAAGAACTGTCGCAGAATCATGAAGAAAGGTGCAAAGCTTTTGGTTGCGGAGCTAATCGTTCCGGAATCAGGCCCGCTCGCATTATTTGGGTCACTCCTTGATCTTCAGATGTTGGTCGTCCATGGTGGACGAGAACGCACCAGGCAAGAATTCGCAAACGTCTTGCAAGCTTCCGGATACAAGTTGCAGCGCGTGATCGCCACGCCGACACCGGTCAGTATTATAGAGGCCTGCTAGGTCATGCTCCTGCCGGTAGGGTCGCGCTCCGCGCGACCGGGGTTGCAGGCGAGCCGTACGATCATCGCGATCCAAGTATAATGAGTTTAGATGGTTGGGTCTAGGCTCCCACCGAAGCGTTTGGTATCACGAAATATGGAATTCCTGCAACGATTGCAAAGCGGCGGGATATCTATTGTGCCGGAATAAATCACGATCACACGATGACGGTCGTTCGGCTTGAAATAGATAGGAATTCGAATCCGCCACACCTTGTTTCCGTGCGTTTGCAAGTACTTCTGTAGGTCTACGAGCAAACCAGTAGTAAGAACCGACAGTTTGGCGATTTTCAGATCTAGCGTTCTATCGCCGGAGAACTCGTCCCAAAAGTAAAACTCATCAGGGAAATTTTTGTAGTTAGTACGACAGTGTTTCTCAATGCCCTCCGAGAAGGTAAACCACTCTTCTGCATCCACATCGGGATCGCTGGGAGAAGCCTTCCACAACCTGCCCCAGCATTCGAAGTCTGTCTCACCAAGCATATATTCTTCGGCCACGCAAAGAGACCGGTTTACGGCAGGTTGGCTGTGGCAAACATCTTTCTTCCTCATTCCATCGTTTCCAGCGTTCGAAGTCGTTCTCACTAAACATGGAGTCTCCTACCATGTTGAGCGGAGGCGCGATCGTTTCAAATCGTGGAAGCTTCCTGGTGGTCCTCCTCTTGCGCTTCAGCGGAAGCCTAGTGCCTGGTTTACATTGCGTTTCTAACGAAATCCCGAGCCGGAGTTTCAAAATCGGGATCAAAAAGTTTAGACGTTTCGCTTGTCGGGGCGTGACCGTCCCGATAAATACGGCTGGAAGCCTATGCTACTTTCCTGAAACTCTGGTCCCGGAGTTCGTTAGGAATGAGATGTAGGCCCGGCCCGTCGATTCTGTGGTGAGGCTCCGAAGAGACGAAAGACTCCATGAAATTCGATCACGGCAAGTTCATCAGTCTCTACCAATTGCTATATGGTGCCCTCGATAGCAGCCAAGCCTGGGGTCTGAGCGGTTTGCTCTCGTTTCTTGAAAAAGATAATCATATAAATGATGTGCGCTGGGCCGCTTACATGCTAGCCACGGTCAAGCACGAATGCACCAATCGCTGGCAACCAAGTGAGGAGTCTGGCAAAGGACAGGGTATGGTCTATGGGAATCCGGTTACAGTCACAGTCAGCGAAGGTAAAACCTATGCCAATACGTACTATGGTCGCGGTTACGTGCAACTTAAATGGGTCGGAAACTACCGGGAGATGAGCTATAACCTTAATCTGGGCGATGACCTTCTCACCCATCCGCAGCGAGCCCTCGAGCCGTCTATTGCCTATAGAATTATGTCGTTTGGCATGCGCAACGGTTCCTTCACCGGGTTGTGCCTCAAGGATTACATCAGCGGCTCCAAATGTGTTTACTACGACGCGCGCCAAATCGTTAATGGCTTCGACCAGGCGGCGTTGATCCAGGGATACGCAGACACACTCGAAGCTTTACTGAGAGAGAGCGCCAATGAAAAGCGAGATAGTAAAGGTACAGGCACTTACCTATATCGCATCGACCATACTGCCGAAGGCCTGCAAGCGCGAAAAGCGCGCCGGCACACGGATCGTACAAACAATCCTGAACAACAGCGAGATTGAAATCGGCGAAAAAGGGAATTTATGCCGTCTTATTTGCAGTCTCAGCACCTGTTAGGTTACCAGGTTCCGCGGAGTGGCATATCTCTCCAGCTGTGGAGGCGCGATCTGTTCGCTAAAGTTTTCCGTGCCCCATTCGCAGAGGGGTCTCAAAAGATTCGCTAGCTCAACGCCTCGCTCAGTGAGGGAATACTCCACCTTCGGCGGTATTTCTCTGAAGTCTCTTCTGCTCACCACTCCGTCCTTTTCCAATTCTTTCAGGCCCTGAATCAGCATCTTCTCAGTGACTCCGGTAACGAGTCTTCTGAGCTCTCCGAAGCGCCGGGACCGGCTTGCCAGTTGCCAAATGATTAGAAATTTCCACTTCCCGCCGATCACAGAAAGCGAAGCCTCCAGGCCGCAGCTAAACATTCTTTTTTTCAAACTTTCTCTCCTGACAGGAGATACTTACAAAAAGGTAGGTACTTGTCAAGAAGAAATCTTTGGGCTAGCGTAACAAATCATGGCAAAGCTAACAGATAAAATCGCGGTTATTACCGGTGGCAATAGCGGGATCGGCCTCGCTACAGCCAAGCGGTTCGTGAAGGAAGGGGCCTACGTTTTTGTTACCGGGCGTCGGCAAGCCGAGTTGGACGCGGCGGTCTCGCTCATCGGGAAGAATGTAACGGCCGTTCCGGGAGATGTCTCGAAGCTCGATGATCTAGATCATCTCTACCAAGTGGTGCGAAAGACGAAGGGACATGTCGATGTCGTCTTCGCAAATGCCGGCGTTGTAGACCCTGTTTCACTCAGAGAATCGACGCCAGAAACGTTTGATAAGCACTTCAATCTGAACGCACGCGGGGCGTACTTTACGGTGCAGAAGGCGCTACCGCTGCTCGCCGACAACGCGTCAATCATCCTTTCTGGTTCGGCCGCATGGCAGATGGGCCTACCGGGCTTCGGCGCGTATTCGGCGACGAAAGCAGCTTTGGTCTCCTTTGTCCGGACCTGGACCGCAGAATTGGCCAGCCGTGGCATTCGAGCAAACGTAATCAGTCCTGGACCGACGGAGACGCCCATGGTCCATGTCGGCGCTAAAAAATCTGATGAGGGTACAAGCGATTACTTCAAGAAGATGATCCCAATGGGACGACTTGGAACAGCGGATGAGATTGCATCGGCAGCCGTGTTCCTCGCTTCCGACGAGAGCAGCTTCATCACCGGAATCGACTTGCCAGTGGATGGTGGCACGGCTTCCAGATAATTGGCGTAGTGCGTTAATCGGATGGATATCAAATTCAGAAGCGGCAGGTGACCGCGGACGGAGAAAACAATGAAGATTCTTGTTACAGGTGCAACGGGCAGGGTAGGCAGTGAGGTGGTAAAGGCGCTTCTTCGGCGCGGAGTGGATGTGCGGGCTTTGACCCGCAAGCAGCCCAAGCCAGGTACGTTTCCGAGCGCGGTAGAGATTGCGCTCGGCGATCTGATTGATCCGGTCTCAATAGCGGAAGCGCTCAAGGGTGTCGACAAGTTGTTCTTGCTGATCGCCGGCGTTCCGGATGAGCTAGTCCAAGCTCTTACTGCTTATAGCTTGTCAAAGAGGGCCGGTCTAAAGCATGTGACCTACCTCTCAGTCTTTAAGGCAGATGAGTTTCTCGAGGTTCCGCATTTCGCTGCGAAGTATCCCGTCGAGGAATCGATTCGTGCAGGTAGGCTGCCTTATACGATTCTGCGGCCCGCATACTTTGTTCAGAATGAGCGTGGGCTGAAGCCTGCGTTAACCGGTCCCGGCGTATATCCGATTCCCGCGGGGAATCACGGCGTAGCTGTGGTGGATGTTCATGACATTGCAGAGGCAGCCGCGATATCGCTGACCGAAGAAGGCCACGAGGGAAAGATGTACGACCTAGTTTCGTCAGAGATGTTGACTGGTCCGGGTGCGGCAGCCATATGGTCCAAGCTGCTGGGCAAAGAAATCACTTACGCCGGACACGGAGACTTCGATAAATTTGAAGCACAACTGCGGAAAACAGGGAATCCTATGCGGGAAACAGGGACTTCCATGAACACAGTGAGGCCCAATTGGCTGGCTCACGATCTTCGGCTCATGTTCGAGGGTTTTGTCGAGCGTGGATTCCGCAACACGGAGGACCAGACGGCGCGCTTTGCTGCCTTGCTCGGGCACCAGCCGAGAACGTACAGCAGCTACGCAGAAGAACTAGCAGCGGAGTGGGCTGCAGCGTAAGCCGCAGCAGTTGGATAACGACTCGAGGTGGACATGCGTCATCAGAGAAAAACCGATTTCGTCCTCGAGGTCGTGGATCTTGCGGCTAATGCCCGCCTGCCCAACACGCGGAAAACGAGCATCGTCATATCGTCGATCATTGTCCTTTCTGGGGCCTTAAGTCCACTCGGTAACCTTGGTACTGGCGTGCCACTTCATCAAATCGTCTAAAGTCCTCGGGATTTGGTTGCGCTGGCAGGGGATCATCCTTTTGAACGAAACGACCGCCGTTTGTCAAAATGAACTCGTGATGAAAATTTGCCACGGATAAGAATCTGGCTGGACGGTCGCTCTGGTTTTGCGTTGTGTGTGGGGCATTCGCGGGGGCGAGGACACTGTCGCCCGCAGTGCAGGTCAGCCATTCCAAGGTGCCCTCTGCGTTGAGGCGACCAAAGTTAATGCTGCCCTCCAGTATGTAAAAGAACTCGGCGAATGGATGCTTGTGAAGAGGAATGCCGGCGCTGGGCGGTAATTCGCTCTCGTAGACCCCGAATTGAAATCCAGTCTTCTCGCCTCGCGCCTTCCAGGTGAGGCGCAGATTTCCGATTTGCGTTATATCTCCTTCCTCAGTACCGAGCTTCTGCACATTGTGGTCTGTTAGTTCTTCCGATCTCGTGAGGTGTTCCATATTCGGCCCAAAAAATCTCAAAATTCATGGACTTCGTGGATTTTTGGCTCAACTGCCGTGGTTATCAGCTGAATCGCCGAGATGCGATGGTTTGAGGAAAAAGTCTGCCACTTTCCTCTATCATGGCGACAAATACTTACTACAATGCACAGGAGGCGAGTGGATGAGAGCAGCGTGGTATGAGAAGCAAGGGCCAGCCAAGGATGTCTTGAGGGTGGGGGAGATGCCGGACCCGCATCCGGCTGCCGGGGAAGTTCGCATTCGTATTGGTGCATCCGGCATCAACCCAGGCGATATTAAGAAGCGTCAAGATGCCTTTGGTTACGGTATGGCTTACGCCCGCGTCATTCCGCATAGCGATGGGGCCGGACAGGTGGATGAGATCGGTAGCGGCGTTCCTCCAGAATGGCTCGGGCAGTCGGTCTGGTGCTACGGAGCCCAATCCTATCGCCCGTTTGGCACCGCGGCCGAATTTACGGTGGTCCCCTTGGATCAAGTGGCTCGCCTGCCCACAGGCGTATCGATGGAGCAGGGCGCCTGTCTCGGGATACCCGGAATCACTGCACATCGCGCCGTCCATGTTGCTGGCGTCGTCAAAGGACGGACTGTGTTGATTCAGGGGGCGGCAGGTGCGGTCGGCCTCTGCGCAGTTCAATTAGCTCGTCGTGCGGAAGCACACGTGATCGGGACCATTCGGTTCTCTGCGGAGGCAGCAAGCGCGACG
>Ga0213872_10002016_pt1 | contig 12335 bp, 10 predicted proteins | sample VelepicomBERX_R2_FD_160071 | JGI IMG/M metagenome (GOLD analysis project Ga0213872, IMG submission 160071) | Rhizosphere microbial communities from Vellozia epidendroides in rupestrian grasslands, the National Park of Serra do Cipo, Brazil - RX_R2 | ecosystem: Host-associated > Plants > Roots >...
TCGCGCTGACGGCCGACCAGCTCGGCCGCGCCGACTTCGACTCGCCCTCGGAAGGCCCGCACCGCATGCTGGCGAGCCTCTCGGCCACGGCCATCGGCCTGTCGAAGAAGTTCCTGCCCGACGCCGAGAAGGAAGGCGGCCTGCTGACGCGCCTGGGCGCGCAGACCGTGGTCGCCGCCACGGTGCGCGCGATCCAGCTGCTCGGCCGCCAGTTCGTGCTCGGCCGCAATATCGCCGAAGCCATGGGCGAGGCCGCGAGCGCGCGCCGCCAGCAGCCGCTGCTGCGTTTCTCGTACGACATGCTCGGCGAGGGCGCGCGCACCGAGGCCGACGCGCGGCGCTACCAGGCCGCCTACGTGCACGCCATCGAAGCCATCGCCAAGGGCCAGCGGCCCTCCACGCCGATGGCCGCCGACGGCATCTCGATCAAGCTCTCGGCGCTGTTCTCGCGCTACGAGGTGCTGCAGCGCGAGCGCGTGTTCGCTGAACTGCTGCCGCGCGTGTGGCAGCTCGTCGAGCTGGCTGCTAACGCCAATATCAACCTGACCATCGACGCCGAGGAAGTCGACCGCCTCGAGCTCTCGCTCGATGTGCTCGAGGCCGTGGCCGCGCGCATCGCCGAGGCCTACCCGCAATGGCAGGGCTTCGGCCTGGCCGTGCAGGCCTACCAGACGCGCGCGCTGGCCGTGGTCGACGCCGTGGCCGACATCGCCCGCAAATACGGCCTGCGCTTCATGGTGCGCCTCGTCAAGGGTGCGTACTGGGACGGCGAGATCAAGCGCGCCCAGGAGCTCGGCCTGAACGCCTACCCGGTGTTCACGCACAAGCAGCACACCGACGTGTCCTACCTGGCCTGCGCCCGCGCGCTGATCGGGCATGCCGACGTGATCTATCCGCAGTTCGCCAGCCACAACGCCGGCACGATCGCCGCCATCGCGCAGATGGCACGCACCGCCGGCCTGGCTGCCACGGCCTACGAGATGCAGCGCCTGCACGGCATGGGCGAAGGTGTCTATCGCGAAGTGCTGGCCGGCGGCGACGTGCCCTGCCGCGTCTACGCGCCGGTCGGCGAACACCGCGATCTGCTCGCCTACCTCGTGCGCCGCCTGCTCGAGAACGGCGCCAACTCTTCGTTCGTCCACCAGCTGTCCGACGCCGACGTGCCGGTCGCCGAGCTGCTCGCCGCGCCGCTGGCGCAGATGCAGCGCACGCTCGGCCAGCCGCTGCCGCTCGCCATCCTGGGCGCGCGCCGCAACTCGGCGGGCCTGGACCTGACGGCGCCGGCGCAGCGCGAAGGCATTGCCGGCGCACTGGCGGCCGAGCTCGTGCAGCCCGTCGCCGAGGCCGATGCCGCCGCGGTCGACTACGCGATGGCGCGCCTGCAGTCGGGCTTTGCGGCCTGGGCGGCGCGGCCCGTGGCCGAGCGCTCGGGCGCGCTGCGCCGTGCCGCCGACCTGCTCGAAGAACGTCTCGCGCCCTTCTGCGCCCTGCTCGTCAAGGAAGCGTTCAAGACCCAGGCCGACTGCGTCGCCGAGGTCCGCGAAGCCGTCGACTTCCTGCGTTACTACGCCGATGGCGCCGAGGCCGATGCCGCCCTGGTCGGTCGCGGCGTCTTCGTCTGCATCAGCCCGTGGAACTTCCCGCTCGCCATCTTTGCCGGCCAGGTTGCCGCGGCGCTCGTCGTCGGCAATACCGTGGCGGCCAAGCCGGCCGAGCAGACGCCCTATGTGGCGCTGAAGATGGTCGAGCTGCTCCATGAAGCCGGCGTGCCCGCCGACGCGCTGGCGCTGCTGCACGGCCCCGGCGAGACGGTTGGTGCCGCGCTCGTCGCCGATGCGCGCTGCGCGGGCGTGTGCTTTACCGGCTCGACGGTGGTGGCGCAGATCATCCACCGCGCGCTGGCCGCCAAGGCGGCCGAGCGCGGCGATGCGCCCGTGCCGCTGATCGCCGAGACCGGCGGCATCAACGCCATGGTGGTCGACTCGACGGCGCTGCCCGAGCAGGTCGTCGACGCCGTCGTTCAGAGCGCCTTCCGCTCGGCCGGCCAGCGCTGCTCGGCGCTGCGCGTGCTGTGCGTGCAGGACGATATCGCCGACGGCGTCATCGAGATGGTCCACGGCGCGCTGGCCGAGCTGCGCGTCGGCGCGCCGGCCAAGCTCGAGACCGACGTCGGCCCGCTGATCGATGCCGAGGCCCACGGCAACATCACGCGCCACGTGGCGCGCCTGCGCCGCGAGGCCCGCCTGATCGGCGAAGCGCCGGTGGCTGAAACGCTGCCCAACCAGCTCGCGCCGCTGGCCTTCGAGATCGAGCGCATCGAGCAACTCGGCGACGAAATCTTCGGCCCCGTGCTGCACATCTGGCGCTGGAAGGGCGATGTCGACGAGGTGATCCGCCGCATCAACGCGCTCGGCTACGGCCTGACGCTGGGCATCCAGACGCGCATCGACAGCCGCGCCGAACGCCTCGCCAAGCTCGCGCGCATCGGCAACGTCTACGTCAACCGCAACATCATCGGCGCCGTCGTCGGCGTCCAGCCCTTCGGTGGCGAAGGCCTCTCGGGCACGGGTCCCAAGGCCGGCGGCCCGAGCTACCTCAAGCGCTTCGCTGAAGAAGCGGTGGTCGAAGGCAAGGCGCCCGCGCTCAACCTGGACGGCGGCGGTGCAACGCCGGACCTGGCCGCGCTCGTCGACGCGCAGGTGGCCTGGGCCGAGCGCGAAGCGGTCGATCGTGCGCGCATCGTGCTGGGCGCCGGTTTTGCCGCGATGGCCGGCGCGGCTGAGTCCCTGCTGGCCGAAGCCGAGCTGCCGGGCCCGACCGGCGAGAGCAACCGCCTGCGCCTGCATGGCCGCGGCGTGATCGCCGTCGTCGGCACGGACTCGCTGCTCGACGGCGCGGCGGTGGCGGCCGCGCTGGTCGCCGGCAATACCGTGCTCTGGCTCGGCGGTGATGCGGCGCTGCGCGAGCGCTTCGTCCAGGCCGGCGTGCCGGCGGCGGCCGTCGAGCTCGCACCGGCCGCAGCGCTGGGTGCGGTGCTGGCCGACGCGCGCCTCGCCGGCGTCGCGCTGGCGGGCACGCCGGGCGCAGGCGTGGCGGCGCTGGCACTGCGGCTGGCTGCGCGCCCTGGCGCCATCGTGCCGCTGATCACGGCGGCCAGCGAGCCGCGCCAGCTCTATCGCTTCGTGGCCGAGCAGACCGTCACCGTGAACACCGCGGCGGCCGGCGGCAACGCCGCCCTGCTGGCCGGCTGAGCGGTGGGCAAGCCCTAAACTGCCGCGATGAGCATCGAGATCGCATTCATCGGCGGCGGCAATATGGCCAGCGCCATCGTGGGCGGCCTGCGCCGCGCGGGCATGGCGGGCACGTCGCTGCTCGTCGTCGAGCCCATGGAAGCGCAGCGCGCGAAGCTGCTGGCCGAGCACGGTGTCGTTGCGGTCGCCGCGGCCGATGAGCGGCTCGCGCAGGCGCGGCTCGTGGTCTGGGCGGTCAAGCCGCAGCTCTTCAATGAGGCGGCGGCACCGTGCGCGCCCTTCGTCGCGCAAGGCTTGCAGCTTTCGGTCATGGCCGGCGTGCGCTGCGACGCAATCGTCCGGGCCAGTGGTGCTGCGCGGGTCGTGCGCGCCATGCCCAACACGCCGGCGCTGATCGGCGCGGGCATCGCGGGCCTGTTCGCCAGTGCCGACGTGAGCGCCGAGGATCGCGGCTTTGTCGAGTCGGTGCTGGCGCCGACGGGCCGGCTGCTCTGGGTCGAACGGGAGTCCGACCTCGACACCGTCACGGCGCTGTCGGGCTCGGGCCCGGCCTATTTCTTCTATCTCGTCGAAGCCATGACGGCCGCCGGCGTCGAACTTGGCCTGGCACCGGCGCAGGCACGCGAGCTTGCCTTCGCGACCTGCGGCGGCGCGGCGGCGCAAGGCTTGTCCTGCAGCGACGATGCGGCGCTACTGCGCGAGCGCGTCACGTCCAAGGGCGGGACGACCTACGCCGCGATCACGAGCCTCGAGCGCGACGGCGTCGGCGCGGCCATGCAGCGCGCCGTGAAGGCCGCGGCGGCGCGCGCACGCGAACTCGGCGAAGCGTTCGGCCGCTGAACGGATGGGCATCGCAACGCGCACGAGCCTGCGCAACTGGCTGCGCGCGCCGGGCTCCCTGAGCCACCGGCTGGCGCGCACCGGCACGCGCTTCGAGGTCGAGGTGCTGAGCCAGGGCGTGCAGCCGCTGCGCGCGCAGGAGAAGCGCGCGCTCGGCATGCCGCGGCACGGCTGCACGCTCGTGCGCGAGGTCATCCTGCGCGTGGACGGCGTGCCGCTCGTCTGGGCGCGCTCCTCGCTCCACCAGACCTCGCTCGCCGGCCCGTGGAAGGCCATCAAGGGCCTGGGCACGCGGCCGCTCGGCCATTTGCTCTACGAAGATCCTCGTGTCGTGCGCAGCGAGCTGCAGCCGCGCCGCCTCGCGCGCTTCGGCCACACGCGCCGGCAGATGGAACGCCAGTGGCTGCGCGCCACCGGCATGCCGCCGAGCCCGAGCATGCTCTGGTCACGTAACTCGGTATTTACCCGGTATGGCGCGCAGCTCCGCGTCATGGAGTTGTTCGCTCCCGAATTGATCCTCAGCAAGCCTTGAGCACGGCACCCCGGTTCGCGTGTTCTGCCGCGCAGGACCGGTCCCTAAACTCGAATTCACAGGGAGTCTGCCCCTGCATCCGTCGTTCGAGGCCGTTATGAAAACCAGGGAAGTCGTCATCTTCAACGGTGCCAGGTTCACCGTTCCGCAGTGCATCCAGCGCATCGATCACCAGTCCACGCACGGCTGGCAGCTGCGCTACGGCGGCACCAAGCTCTTTTCCGACAACTCCAGCGACGGCACCGGCGCGCAGGCCGCACTGGCCGCCGCCACCAAGGCGCTGCTCGCACGCATCGCCAAGATGCCCGCGCCGAGCAAGCTGCAGCGCGTGCCCAGCGGCAACAAGTCCAGCCAGCTGCCCGTCGGCATCTCGGGCCCGGTCGTGCGCCAGCGCGTCGGCAGCCGCGTGCGCGACTGCAGCTTCGCCGTCTCCTTGCCGCGCTTTGGCGAGCGGCCGGTCGGCCGCAGCGTCTACATCGGCACCGAGAACACCTACTCGCGCGAGCGCTACGAAGGCGCCCTCGCCAAGGCCGTGCTGCTGCGCGAGAAGGCCGAGGCCATCTACCTGCGCGCCGCCACCAAGGCGCGCCGCGAGGAGGGCAAGCGGCTCAAGGAGAAGTTGGCCGAGCTCTTGAACTCGCGCTGAAACTTCCCGGGGTGAGAATCGGGCGCTCCACTGCTCGACATTCGCACCCATGAAGACATTTGGCTGGGCCCTGGTCGGCCCCGGCAAGATCGCCCGGCGTTTCGCCCATGCCGTCGGCTCCATGCCCGGCAGCCGCCTCGTCGCCGTCCACGGCCGCGACGCGGCGCGCGCGGCCGCCTTCGCGGCCGACTGCCAGGCCCAATGGCCGCAAGCCGAGGGCGCACCCTACGCGAGCACCGACCTTGCCGCGCTGCTGGCCGACCCGGCGGTGGACGGCATTTACGTCGCGACGCCGCACGCCCAGCACGGCGAGCCGGTCCGCGCCGCGTTGCTGGCCGGCAAGCCGGTGCTCTGCGAGAAGCCGCTGGTGCCCAACCACGCCGAAGGCGCGGCGCTCGTGGCCCTGGCGCGCGAGCGTGGCGTGTTCCTGATGGAGGCGGTCTGGACGCGCTTCCTGCCCGTCTACGAGGTGCTGCGCGGCTGGCTGCAGGCGCAGGCCATCGGCCCGATCCGCGCGATCACGTCGAGCTTCTGCTTCCCGTCCACCTTCGACGCGCAAAGCCGCCTGTTCAACCCGGCGCTGGCCGGCGGCGCGCTGCTCGACATCGGCATCTACAACCTCACGGCGACGCGCTGGGTGCTCGAACAGTCGCTCGGCCACGTGCCGGAGCTGGAGCGGCTCGACGTGCAGGGCCAGCTCGCGCCGACCGGCGTCGACCAGCGCGTCCACGGCATGCTCGGCTTCGCGGGCGGCGTGGTGGCGCAGTTCGTCTGCGCCGTCGACACCAGCTCGCCGAACGCACTGATGGTGCTGGGCGAGCGTGGTGCCATCAGCATTCCGCACAACTTCTGGATGGGCCAGCAGGCCAGCCTGCAATTGCACGGCCAGCCCGCGCAGATCGTCGAGGCGCCCTGGGCCATCAACGGCTTCGAGGGCGAGATCGAGGAGGCGCAGGCCTGCATCCGCGCCGGCCACATCGAGAGCTCGCGCATGACGCATGCCGAGACGCTCGCGATCCTCGGCTGGATGGACAGCATCCGCGCCGTGCTGGGCGTGCGTTATCCGTTCGAATGAACCGTTAGTTCAGCGCAGCAGGAAGTCCAGCACCGTCCCGGCGAACAGCGTGGCGCCGAGCCAATGGTTCAGCCGGAAGGCCTTGAAGCAGCCGTCGCGGCTGCGCGCGTGGATCAGGCGCCAGTGCCACAAGGCCTGCGCCGCTGCCGCCGTCACGCCGAGCAGGAAGGGCCAGCCCAGGCCCAGGTGCAGGCCCAGCAGCGCCCAGGCGCCGATGAAGATGGCATAGAAAGCCATCACGCCGACGACGTCGAAGCGGCCCAGCGTCAGGGCCGAGGTCTTGATGCCGATGCGGATGTCGTCGTCGCGGTCGACCATGGCGTACTCGGTGTCGTAGGCCAGCACCCAAAAGAGATTGGCGACGAGCAGCGCCCAGGCCGACAGCGGCACCGCGCCGTGCAGCGAATCCCAGCGCCATTCGGCGCCGCCGAGCGTGGCGGCAAAGGCCATCGGGATGCCGAAGGAGAAGGCCACGCCGAGCACGGCCTGCGGCATCGCGAAGACGCGCTTGGCGTAGGGGTAGAGCACGGCCACGAGGAGCGCCGGCACCGACAGCGCCACCGCCGCCGGATTGGTCGTCAGCACGAGCAGGAAGGCCACGAAGGCGAGCGCCGCGCCGAGCAGCAGGGCTTCGCGCACCGAGACGCGGCCGGTGGTGACGGGGCGTCCGGCCGTGCGCTTGACGTGGCGGTCGAACTCGCGGTCGGCCACGTCGTTGACGCAGCAGCCGGCCGAGCGCATCAGCACCGTGCCGGCCGTGAAGACGACGAGCAGGTGCCAGCCGGGCCAGCCGTCGGCCGCGATCCACAGCGCCGACAGCGTCGGCCACAGCAGCAGCAGCCAGCCCGCCGGGCGGTTCCAGCGGATCAGGTCGGACCAGGCCTGCAGGCGTTCGCGCCAGCGCGGCGTCGGGGCTTGGGGGGCGGCTTGGGTGGCACTCATCGGCGCCGATTATCGGCGCGTGAGCGGCACCTTCAGCGCTTGCGCAGGCGCGCGAACAGTGCGCCGAATTCGCCGACGATGCCGCGCCGGAAGGCCAGCACGCAGAGGATGAAGATCAGGCCCGTGACGAGGCTGACCGATTCCCCGAGACCGGCGAACCACTGCACGCCCGTGACCTGGGCGAGCCAGCTGCCGAGGTCGCCGATCTTGTTTTCGAGCAGCACGACGAGCAGCGCGCCGACGATGGGGCCGGTCAGCGTGCCCATGCCGCCGACCAGCGTCATCAGGATCACCGAGCCCGAGGTGCCCCATTGCGCGTCGCTCAGCGTGGCGAAGCCCAGCACCAGGGTCTTGGTCGCACCGGCCAGGCCGGCCAGCAGCGCCGACAGCACGAAGGCGAGCAGCTTGAAGCGGCTGACGTCGTAGCCGAGCGAGGTGGCGCGCGCCTCGTTCTCGCGGATCGACAGCAGCACCTGGCCGAAGGGCGAATGCACGGTGCGGTAGATCAGCCAGAACGCGCCGATGAAGATCGCCAGCACGAGGTAGTAGAGGTGCAGGTCGTCGTCGAGCGCAAGGCCGAGGAAGCTGCCGCGCGGCACGGCCTGCAGGCCGTCCTCGCCGCCGGTGAACGGCGCCTGCAGGAAGTAGAAGAACACCATCTGCGCCAGCGCCAGGGTGATCATCGCGAAGTAGATGCCCGAGCGCCGGATCGCCAGGAGTCCCATGACGAGGCCCAGGCCGGCGGCGCACAGCGCGCCGAACACGAGGCCCAGCGGCGTCGGCAGGCCCCAGACCTTGAGCGCATAGCCGCAGGCGTAGCCGGCCGCGCCCAGAAACGCCGCGTGGCCGAAGCTCAGGAGGCCCGTGAAGCCGATGAGCAGGTTGAAGGCGCAGGCGAAGAGCGCGTAGCAAAGCACCTTCATCACGAAGATCGGGTAGGCGCCGAACAGCGGCAGCAGCGCGATCAGCACGAACATCGCGCCGTAGCCGAGCCAGGGATTTTTGACCATCACCTTTCCTTGCCGAACAGGCCGGCCGGGCGCACCAGCAGCACGATCGCCATGACGACGAAGACCACGGTGTTCGAGGCCTCCGGATAGAACACCTTGGTCAGCCCCTCGATCACGCCGAGGCCCAGGCCGGAGACGATGGCGCCCATGATGGAGCCCATGCCGCCGATCACGACGACGGCGAACACCACGATGATCAGGTTGCTGCCCATCAGCGGCGAGACCTGCAGGATCGGCGCGGCCAGCACGCCGGCGAAGGCCGCGAGCGCCACGCCGCCGGCGTAGGTCAGCGTCACCAGCAGCGGGACGTTGACGCCGAAGGCCTGCGTCAGGCGCGGGTTCTCGGTGCCGGCGCGCAGCAGGGCGCCCAGGCGCGTCTTCTCGATCAGCGCCCACACGCCGAAGCACACCACCAGCGAGGCCACGACGACCCAGCCGCGGTAGTTGGGCAGGAACATGAAGCCGAGGTTGGTGGCGCCGGCCAGTTGGCTCGGCACCTCGTAGGGTTGGCCGGAAGCGCCGTAGAACGAGCGGAACAGGCCCTCGACCACGAGCGTGATGCCGAAGGTCAGCAGGAGCCCGTAGAGGTGGTCGAGCTGGTAAAGCCAGCGCAGCAGCAGCCGCTCGATGACGACGCCGACGAGGCCCACCACCAGCGGCGCCAGCACCAGCATCCACCAGTAGCTCAGGCCCAGGTACTCCATGCCCATCCACGCGAGGAGGGCGCCCATCATGTAGAAGGCGCCGTGCGCGAAGTTGATGATGTTGAGCATGCCGAAGATCACCGCCAGGCCCAGCGAGAGGATCGCGTAGAACGATCCGTTCACCAGGCCCAGCAGCAGCTGCCCCAAGAGGGCAGGCAGCGGAATACCGAAGACTTCGGTCATGCGCGGGTCACTTCTTCACCAGGGGGCACTTGGAGTCGGCGAGCTTCGTGAAAGCCTCGTCGCCGGGGATGCGGCTCACGAGCTTGTAGTAATCCCACGGTTCAGCGGAGTCCTTCGGCGACTTGACCTGCATGAGGAACATGTCGTGGACGAAGCGGCCATCTTCCTTGCGGATCGTGCCCTTGCTGTAGAAGTCGTTGACGGGCGCGGCCTTCATCGCCGCCATGACCTTGTCGCCATCGTCGGTCTTGAGCTTGTCGACGGCCTGCAGGTAGTGCGTCACGGCCGAGTAGTCGGCGGCTTGCAGCGAGGAGGGCATGCGCTTCATCTTGTCGAAGAAGCGGCGGCTCCATTCGCGCGCTTCCGGGCTCTGGTTCCAGTACCAGCTGTCGGTCACGAACATGCCCTGGGCGGCGTTGAGGCCGACCGAATGCACGTCGTTGATGAACATGAGCAGGCCGGCCAGCTTCATGCTCTTGGTGATGCCGAACTCGTTGGCGGCCTTGATCGAGTTGATCGTGTCGCCGCCGGCGTTGGCCAGGCCCAGGACCTGCGCGCCGCTGCTTTGCGCCTGCAGCAGGAAGGACGAGAAGTCGTTGGCGTTGAGCGGGTGCTTGACGCTGCCCAGGACCTTGCCGCCGGCCTGCTGGATGACGGCGGTGGCGTCGGACTGCAGCGAGGCGCCGAAGGCGTAGTCGGCCGTCAGGAAGTACCAGTTCTTGCCGCCGCCCTTGACCATCGGGTTGACGGTGCCGCGGGCCAGCGCGACGGTGTCGTAGGCGTAGTGGATGGTGTAGGGCGTGCAGTCCTCGTTGGTCAGGCGGGCCGAGCCCGCGCCGATCGAGATGAAGGGCTTGTGCTTCTCGGCCGCGACCTTGGACAGGGCGATGTTGACGCCCGAGTTCGTGCCGCCGACCAGCAGGTCGACGCCTTGCGTGTCAAACCATTCGCGGGCCTTGGAGGCGCCGATGTCGGCCTTGTTCTGGTGGTCGGCATAGATGAACTCGATCTTCTTGCCGGCGGCCATGCCCTTCATGTCGGCGATGGCCATCTTGATGGCCTCGACGCCGGCCGGGCCGTCGATGTCCGCGTAGACGCTGGACATGTCGGTCAGGAAGCCGATCTTGACCACGTCACCCGAGATCTGGGCGTGGGCGGCGCTGCCGAAACCGGCGAGGGCCACGGTGGCGAGGGTCGCTTGGGCGATGCGCTTGAGCTTGGTTTTCATGGCGGTCTCCTTCCTTCCTGTTCGTATGGACGTGCTTGGGTTCAGACGCTGAGCAATTCGTCGAGCACGGCGCGCTTGGCGTCGAGCTCGGAGCGGGCGAACGATTCGACGACCTCGCCGTGCTCGATCACGATGAAGTGATCGGCCAGCGGCGCGGCGAAGCGGAAGTTCTGCTCCACCATCACGATGGTGAAGCCCTGGCTCTTGAGCGCCGTGATCATCCGTGCGAGGGCCTGGACGATCACCGGCGCGAGGCCTTCCGAGATCTCGTCGAGCAGCAGGATGTCGGCGCCGGTGCGCAGGATGCGCGCCACCGCGAGCATCTGCTGCTCGCCGCCCGAGAGCTTGGTGCCGGGGCTGTGGCGGCGCTCGGCGAGGTTGGGGAACATGGCGTAGATCTGGTCTTCGCTCATGGCCTTGCCGCGAGAGTGCCGCAGCGGCGGCGGCAGGCGCAGGTTCTCTTCGGTGGAGAGCGAGGCGAAGATGCCGCGCTCCTCCGGGCAGTAGCCCAGGCCCAGGTGCGCGATGCGGTGCGTCGGCAGGCTGATCGTTTCGGTGCCGTGGACCTTGATCGAGCCCTGGCGTCGGCCGGTCAGGCCCATGATGGCGCGCAGCGTCGTCGTGCGGCCCGCGCCGTTGCGGCCCAGCAGCGTGAGCACCTGGCCCGGCTCGACGCACAGTGACAGGCCGTGGAGGATGTGGCTTTCGCCGTACCAGGCGTGCAGGTCCTTGATTTCCAGCGCCGCCGTCATTCAGTGCGCTCCCTGCAGTTCGGCGGCTTCGCTGCCCATATAGGCCTCGAGCACCGCCGGATGCGCCGACACGGTGGCGTAGTCGCCCTCGGCCAGCACGCTGCCGCGCGCGAGCACCGTGATCTGGTCGGCAATGCGCGAGATGACCTTCATGTTGTGCTCGACCATCAGCACCGTGCGCCCCTCGGCGACGCGCTTGATCAGCGTGGTGACGCGGTCGACGTCCTCGTGGCCCATGCCTTGCGTCGGCTCGTCCAGCAGCATGAGCTTGGGCTCCATGGCCATGGTCGTGGCGATCTCGAGCGCGCGCTTGCGGCCGTAGGGCAGCTCGCCGGCCTTGAGCGCGGCCATGTCGCGCAGGTCGACGAGCTCCAGCAGCTCCAGCACCCGCGCGTCGAGCGCGCGCAGGCCCGAGAGGCCGCGCCAGAAGTGGTAGCTCGTGCCCGTGAAGCGCTGCAGGCCGATGCGCACGTTCTCCAGCACCGTGAGGTTGGGGAACACGGCCGAGATCTGGAACGAGCGGATCACGCCGCGCCGCGCGATCTGCGCCGGCGGTTCGTCGGTGATGTCGACGCCGCCGAAGACGATGCGCCCGCGCGTCGGCGTCAGGAACTTGGTCAGCAGGTTGAAGCAGGTCGTCTTGCCGGCGCCGTTCGGGCCGATCAAGGCATGGATGTGGCCGCGCTGGACGCGCAGGTCCACGCCGTCAACGGCGGTAAAGCCCTTGAAGTCCTTGCTCAGGCCTTTTGTCTCCAGGATGAGTTCGCTCATCGCTTCACGGTTCTTGTCAGGTCCCCGAATGTAGGGCCTGGCGAGCCACCGCGGCAGACGGATTTGCCACGAGTTTCAGAGGGCGTGGCCCTCGCACGACGTCGAAAGATCAGGCAGTGCGCCTCGCCTCGGTGCGTGTTGTCCGAGGCGCAGACACGGCCGGCATCAATCCGGCCCGCGCCTGTCAGCCTTCCAGTTTTTGCTGGAACACGAGGCCGGCGTGCTCGCGCAGCGCGTGGAACTTGATCTTCGGCCAGTTGTCCTGCATCGCGCGCAGTTCGCCTGCGTATTCGAGCAGCACGGCCGGCGCGTTCACGGCGTCCCAGGCGACGCGGTGGGCGTTGTGGTCGATGAAGCGGCGCAGCTCCTTCTCGCCGCTGCCAGCGGCGCCGTCGAAGTCC
>Ga0213872_10002017_pt1 | contig 12331 bp, 6 predicted proteins | sample VelepicomBERX_R2_FD_160071 | JGI IMG/M metagenome (GOLD analysis project Ga0213872, IMG submission 160071) | Rhizosphere microbial communities from Vellozia epidendroides in rupestrian grasslands, the National Park of Serra do Cipo, Brazil - RX_R2 | ecosystem: Host-associated > Plants > Roots >...
GCGGCTAAATGGAGCGAGTATCCAGCGCGTATTCAGAGCAACGCCTTCGAGTACCGCACGGACCATCTCTTCCCGTGAATGATGCAGCGAGAGATTCAGGAAGCCCGCGCGCAGGTTCGCGTCTTCTACCGGGCTGCGCTCGCCGAAAATCCAGGGCGTGTAAAGCAAGCCGCGAGCACCCGCCGGAACCGATTCTGCCATGTTCTCGAGTAGCGAATAGGGCTCCGAGCTGCGTTCTACTCCGAAATCATCCTTGTGAAAGAGAAGCCTGTCGCGAAGAAAGGCAACGTTCGATCCGGCGGAGGACTGGATCGCCATAGCCAGATAGCGCCCGCTCACGGCGCAGGGCACAGATGCGATCTGCGCAAAGACGTCCGTCTTCTTGAAGTCCACATGCGCCCCAATCCAGGAGGATGTGCCAATGTAAATGTGAGCTTCGCCGTCGCCAACTGCTCCAGAGCCGACCGCTGCCGCGGAATTGTCCACCGCGCCTGCAATTACCTTTGTCTCTTTCGGCAACCCGAGCTCTTCGGCAGCCGGCGAGCACAGAGCACCCAGCACGTCCGTACATTGCACGATATCGGGAAATTTCTCGAGGGCGAGGCCGCTTTGCGCGATCAAGGTCTTGTCGTAATGGATTTTTGCGGCATCGCGGTTATCGGTGACCCAGGTGGTAAGAATCGAGTCCACCGTTGCCACGAACCGGCCCGTGAGTCGAAAGTTCATGTAATCGAGGCAATTGAGAAACTTGCAGGTTCGGTCGTAGAGCTCCGGCCACATCTCCTGAATGAACGCGATGTGTCCGGCAGAATCTTTTCCTGAAAGCGCAGGGGCGCCACCGGTGCGGTCGATCCAGCGAAGCAGTTTGACAGGATGGTATCCAGCAATGTTGAAGATGCCGCCGGCGGCTCTGCGCCGGATCGCATCCTGCCCGCGCATATCGAGCCACGACATAGCCCGGTGCAGAGGCTGCCCACTCCGGTCCACCGGAATCGTGCATTCTCCCTGGCAGGAGCAGCAGATCGCGGCAATCTCGCCGCCGCCATTGGCCAGACCAGCCAGGACTTCCCTCGCAGCTTGAACGAAGGCCCTCCACCAGTCTTCCGGATCCTGCTCGGCCCCGGCGCCATCGACCATATGCAGGGGAACAGGACGGAAGGCCCATCGATGCACCACTCCGTCGATGCTCACCAGCGCGCATTTGCATCCCGACGTCCCGAGATCGACGGCCAGAATGAATTTGCTATAGCGCGCTGCCAATTAAGCCTCTTCCAAATGAGCCGGGGCCCAGACTCACATCTTGCCTGTTGATCCAGGCACCCAATAGCAGAATCTCTGCCTGACAGGGCCCCAGGACTGACGTCCATTCCGTTACAATATGAGCAAAAGTCATGTTTGTCAAGAGGGCAAATGTTGCGGATGCGGCGGCTATGTTGATGGTTGACATTGCTCGCATTGAGTCGCTTAAATAAGGCGATCATCAGTCATGTTTGCCGCACCTCGCCCATTCTTTTTCCGATACTGTCTGCCCCTTCTCATGTTGAAGGCACTTCTCACGAACAGGCGCGACAGGGTGCTCATCCTGCCGGTCATCGCGGCGCAACTCATCGCCGGGACAAGTCTCTTTCTTCTTCCGATCCTTATCGAAGCCCTGAAAAGTCATGCGGGCCTTTCTGCTGGAACGGCCGGCCTTCTGTTGAGCATGGAGCTTGCCACCACAGCATTGACCACAATAGCGCTGTCTGTCTTGACCCGCTCCCATGCGCCGCGGCGTTGGGCCCTATGCGGAGCGGTTCTGGCCGCGGCGAGCACGGCGCTTACCCTTCTCTCTCCCGCGCTGCCTCTGCTCTTCGCCACCCGCCTGCTGGCAGGCATTGGAGCGGGCGTGGTCGCCGCCGAAGCGATGAAGGTTCTTCCGCGCTGTCGCGACCGGGAGCGGATGATCGCCATCGTCACGATCTGTTCGATCTTCAACGCGGCATTCTGGCTCGCTGTCTTGCCCTGGCTGATTGATAGATTCGGATATCGCGCGCCTTATGGCTGTCTCCTGCTCATCTATTCGCTCGGCGCCTGTTTCCTGCACCCGCTGCCATCGCGGGCAACGGTGCGTGCCGAGAACCACGGTTCATCCGGGTCGAAGCTGCCCATGCCCGCCCTGATGGCCTCCGCTGCTGTCTTTCTTACCCAGTTAGGTCAGGGGGCTTTCTGGAGCCTGCAGGAAATCTACGGATCCAGCGCGGGCTTCAATCCCCACAGCATAGGAATTCTCTTGTCGGCGGCAACTCTGCTGTTGCTGCTTGGAGCACTCGGGGCTGCATGGGCCGGCAACCGATCCGGCACATTCATCCCGCTGATCACATTACTTGCCCTGAACGCATTGTCGATAGCTTTAGTCAGCACCATCGCCGTGGGATGGGTTTATCTTGCGGGCAACGCCCTGCAGTCCGTTACGAATCTCTCGTCGGTGATCTATCAGCTTGCCGCTGCTGCCGGCCTGGACCGCCTCGGGAGAGCCGTTGCGATGAGTACTGCTCTAGTGACTCTGGGCAACGGCCTCGGACCGGGGCTCTCCGCGAGCCTCAGCCCGGCAATCGGTGCCCCCGGTGTTGGTCTTGTCGTTCTCGCGTTCAACCTGATCGCCATTGCTCTGTACTGGACGGTGATGATGCGACAGCCGGAGCCGCAGCGGTTGTCAGTCTCAGTACAATGAAACCCGGCAGCCGCTGCAAATTCTATTTCGAGCCTGCCTTAAGATCGCGGCTCATGCGGGCGCGGCCAGCAGCTTCCCGGTCCGCGACCGGTTTCCGAACTCCGGCGCCTGGCGATAACGAAATGCTTTTCTTTTGCGGGCCAGCGGGCCTGTTCAAATTCGCCGGGTCCAGCAAGACAGCGATTGCGTTTTTCAGTGAAAGCAAAATTCTGGAACGATGTGGCTCCGCCAACGACAGCGCAAGCCGGGTGGTCGCGCTCGACATTTCATTCGAGACCAGAGCGCGATCGAAGAGCGCATCCGGATCTGCTTCGGGATGAAGCTTGTGCAGGAAATCAGAAATGAGCCGTGAGGTTTGCAGAGTGTCCTCAACGTTCAGTGCGCGCAGTTCCATCGACGCGGCGACGCAACTCCATATCTCGATGAAGGCGGGATTCGATGCCTGCAGTTCCGCCATCCGGTCAACGATGAAGCCGATCAGCTCGCGAGAAGAATTGCCGCCTTCGAGCGTGGAACGGCGGATCGCATCGTTCAGCGTTTGGGCAATCGTGCTCGTATACCGCGTCCACATCTCGCGAACGATGGCCAGCTTTGTAGGAAAGTACTGGTAAACGGACGCGATCGGCATCTTCGATTCGCGGGCTATCTCGCGCATGGAGACGCTTTCGTATCCTCGTGCCGCGAACAGCCGCACAGCGGCCTCCAGCACTTGTTCAAAGCGCGTCTGGCTTCGTTCCTGACGGGGTACACGCTTGATCTGCGTTCTGTCCTCGGTTTCCGGCACGGGTCTCCTCGCTGATTCTGTTGCCGAAAAAGTTGGTGGGGTATGCGAGGTTCCGGCTCCTCGGCTGCCACCGTGACGGAGAAAGCCCGTCGTCCTCTAATATATTCGACTGCTCATATTGCAAACTAAAAATCTGTCTGATGATCAGGAATGTTTTAGCTCAAACGAGCGGGTGGCGAGCGGAGCTTTATTGTAGCGCATGCTCCAATATCTATCGTTGCTCCAGAGCAAGTATCCAAACCCCAAAAAAATCCCTTATCTGAGAAATTTTCTATACACAAAGCGAGCAATGCTCATATATACTCTGCTGAGTTCGAGGTGCCATGTACTACCGTCTGTGTCGTCTTCTGCTGCCCGTGATTCTGTTGTCGGCTCTAAACCCGGCTTTCATGAACGCGCAATCCATCCAGTCCACCATCCTTGGTACCGTGAAGGATCAGGGTGGCGCCGTTGTTACGGACGCGCGCGTCGTCGTCGTCAACGTAGACACCGGGAACTCGACAGTCCTTGCAACCGACGCGAACGGCGACTTCCAGGCTTCCGACCTGGCTCCCGGAACGTATCAGATCGAGGTCTCGAGGCCCGGCTTTGAGCGCCGCCGGATTTCCGACATCGTTCTGACCGCGCGGCAGCAGTTACGTGTCGATTTGTCCCTTCAGGTCGGCGCAGCTCTACAGGAAATCACGGTTGACGCCAGTGCCGCGGGAGTAATCGAGACCGAGACGCCCTCGATCGCCGCCACCCTCAATACGCAAAACATTCTGAGCCTGCCCACAAATTATCGTGCCAGTGGGAGCACCAGCCCGCTGAGCGCCGTGCAGGTTCTGCCCGGCGTGCAGTCGGACAATGGCCTGAACTTTTCTGTGCAGGGAGGCCAGCCGTTTCAGACGGAGACCTCCATTGACGGCATCTCGACGCAGAACATGACCAGCAACACGCCGCTGTCAGACGCGTTCCCTTCGACCGAATCTATCGCCGAAATCCGGGTTGAGGGCGTGAGCAATAACGCTGAATTCGGTCAGGCCGGCGAAATCACCACGATCACAAAGGGCGGAACCAACCAGCTGCATGGATCAGCTTTCTGGTATCACCAGAACGCAGCTCTCGACGCCGTCGCATATGGGACGCCTGTCAATCCTGCGACCGGCAAAGTTGAAAAACCGGCAAAGATCGGCAATGATTTCGGCGGCAGCGTTGGCGGCCCGCTCGTTGTTCCGCACATATACAACGGCCGCGACAAGACATTCTTCTTCGGAGCCTACGAGGGCTTTCATTTTCCAAAGCAATCCACGATTCAGGATCTCGTTCCCACGCAGGCTATGCTGGCAGGAGACTTCAGCCAGGAGATTCCCTTCGATCCCGCGAATCCGTCAACCTGGCTCTTCAATCCGTACACGGGCGGGATTTACCCGAACAACATCGTTACGCCCATCAATCCCTCTGCTAATCCATTTCTGACCTTCTTTCCTGCGCCGAACGTCGCCGGTTATCAGACTCTCACGCAGGCAGAGGAGGGGCTGGGATACAACTACACAGACAATCGAGACAGCAGCTATCACTCCAACCAGTTTGACGCCCGCCTCGATCACCGCTTCAACCAGAAGCTGCAAGGGTTTGCGCGATACACCTTCAAAAACATCACCAGCCTATCGCCGCAGGACCTGAACGTTCCCTCGGTCACAGACTTCGACGATTACAGAATCCTCGCAAGCTCTCTCGTATATGCTTTTTCATCGAACCTGCTCAATGAATTCCGATTCGGCTTCACCGATGAAAGAAATGGCATTCGCAACGAGCTGAATGGAGGCCCGTACACCGCGGCAGCCGGCTTCGCGCCGGTTGGTCCCAATTATCCTGTCAACGGAATGGCCGCCATGTATTTTCCGAATCTCACCATGGTCAAGGCCGGCAATCTTAACAACACTTCGCAGAGCCATCTGTTCCAGTACGCCGATAACCTGACCTGGACGAAGGGAAAGCATTCCACGAAGTATGGTTTCGATATCCGCACCATGCAATCCATTACTACTCTGGGCAGTTATGGATTGGACAATGTCGCCGTTTTCGCCTTCACCGGGCAGGTTACCGGAGCGCTGCTCGCCAACAGCGGAACCGCTCAGTTTGGGGACTTCCTCGCCGGGGCGCCGGTCGAAACGCAGTACTACACGCTGGTTCCAAAGAACAAAGGCGAATCCACTTACTATGGATTCTTCGCGCAGGACCAATGGAACATCAGGCCGAACCTGACCCTCTCCTATGGGCTGCGCTATGAATACCATCCTGCGTACCACGATGCATATGGAGCAATCGGCAATTTCGATCCTGGCGTAGCCGGTACAGGGGCGGTCATTTATCCTTCCGGACACCAGAACCTGCTCGATCCAAGCTTCCTCGCCACCTTCGATGCATGCGGATACGGCCCTTCGGAAACTCCGTATGCCGGGTGTACGCCAGTGCTCTCCAACAGCGATGCACATCTTCCAAGCAGCTTGCGCAAGTCTCAGAAGGACCGCATCCTGCCTCGCTTCGGACTGGCCTGGCGGCCATTCAACGACGACAGGACTGCGGTGCGAGCGGGCTTCGGCGTTTACAACACTACGCTCCTCGGAAGCATTTTCTTCGCGATGACAAACTCGCTGCAGGCCGCAACTCTCAGCTTCCAGAATTCGATGACCCCGAACGGCCTGGCCTATCTGTGGCCCGAAACCAGTCCAGGAACCGGGCTCGCCACGCCTGTCTACGGGACCGCCTCGTTCAATACTGCCGACCAGATCAATTGGAAAGACCCGTATTCCATGCAGTGGAATCTGTCGGTCGACCACGAGTTCCGGGCAAATCTGGGCGCCCGCATTTCCTACATCGCAATGAAGACCGACGATCTCATATGGACTCCCGACCTGAATGCGATGTCCTACTCCAGCACGACTCCGGCCCTCCAGCGTCCTCTCACCGATCGCCCGTTTCCAAACTGGAGTGCGATCAACTCCCACCTCCCGGGGGCTCAGGCCAACTATCAGGCGTTGCAAGCTGAGGTAAATCGCCACATGAAGAACGGCATTACTTTCAACTCCGCATACACCTGGGCCAAAAATCTTGCCGATAACACCGGCACAGGGGCCAGCGGCTTCCAGTCTGAAAACGGTGGCAATTCCGGGCCTTCCACCTATCTCTACAATCGCCAGCTCGACTATGGAGACGTGAATGGAACCCGTCGTCATCGCTGGATCAACACCGGCGTCTATCAGCTCCCGTTCGGAAAAGGACGCAGGTACGCCGCAGACGCGAACCGCCTCGAAGATGCACTTGTGGTCGGATGGCAGTTGAGCAGTATCTTCCTTTGGCAGACCGGCCCCTATCTTACCGCCTACATCCCGGGCAGCGATGCCGATCCTTCCGGCACTGGATCGGGCATTCTGTACGGAGCAGATCAGCGCCCCGATGTAGTGGGTAAAATCCGTCCTGCAAATCGCAGCCGGAATCAGTGGCTCAATCCGCGCGCCTTTGCCTGCCCCAGCAACAGTGGTTACTCTGAGGGCTCCTACGCAGGCAATTACTGCGGCGTCGGCGTAACTTCAAACCCCATCGGCCGCTTCGGTAACGAAACTATCGGACAGATTGAGGGCCCTGGAACCCTCAACTGGTCTGCGGGCGCCGCCAAACAGATTCCGCTCTCTGAGCGCGTAAACCTGCGTGCGGAAGCCACCTTTACCAATGTGCTGAACCACACCAATCTGAACGACCCGCAACTGGATGTCACGAATCCCAATTTCGGCAAAATCACATCGGCACGCGGATCGGATTTCGGCGGTAATCGCACCGGAGAGATATCCGTGCGTCTGGATTTCTAACCCCATCTGATTTCGAGGATCCTGTATGCCTACTCGCCTTCGCGCGCAAATGACCACCCCGCTTAGCGCACTTGCTCTCACCATGCTGCTTGCCTTTCCTGAGGCCGGTTCTGCCCAGGGGGCAGCCAAGCCGATCCCGGCAATCGAAAAGACAGGCAACCAATACCGCTTTCTCGTGGATGGCAGCCCCTACCTGATGCTGAGCGGGCAGGTCCACAACTCCGACACCGCGAATGCCGACGACCTGAACAGGGCCCTCGATGTGCTCGCAGGTTGGCACGCGAATACCGCAGAGGTACCCATCTATTGGGAGGCCATCGAGCCGCAACCCGGAAAGTTCGACTTTAGCTCCGTGGACATGGCGATCCAGGCGGCCCGCAAGCGCGATTTGCGGCTGGTATTTCTCTGGTTTGGCACCTGGAAAAATGGTGAAAGCCACTACGTGCCCGAATGGGTAAAACGCGATAAGCAGAAGTACACACGCGTCGTGGGTTCACACGGAGAAGAAACCGAAATTATCTCTCCTTTGTCCAGACCGGCCATGGATGCCGACTCTTGGGCCTTTGCGGCGTTGTTGAACCACGTCAAAAGTGTCGACGAGGCGCAGCGTACCGTTCTGATGGTCCAGGTCGAGAATGAACCGGGACTATTCGGAACCGACCGTGACTACTCCGATGCCGCGAACCGGCTTTTTGAGGGGCCGGTGCCTAAGGAGTTGCTCAGTTTCCTTGCCGCCCATCCGCAGCAGCTTTCCGGTCCGATGGCAGAGTTGTGGGGCAAGTCTCCAAAGGCTGGAAGCTGGAACCAGGTCTTCGGAGATCTGGCTCCGGAGGCTTTCAGCGCTTGGCTGGTTTCGAACTACATCAATAACGTAGCTGCTGCCGGCAAGCACGAATACCCGCTCCCGATGTACGTAAATGTCTGGCTCATTGAGGGCGTGGAGCGGGCAGGGCGCTGGCCTAGTGGCGGCGCAACCGTGAACGTCATGGATTTGTGGAAAGCAGCCGCCCCGGCGATCGATATCCTGGCTCCCGATATCTACTATCCCAAGTTCTATGACGTGGCAGAGCAGTACACCCGGCCGGACAATCCGCTCTTTGTTCCGGAAACCAACTTCAATCCGTACTTTGTCGGCTTTGCCTACACCACCTTCGGCCGTTTCAACGGAATAGGCTTCAGCCCATTCGGGATTGATGACACCGCAAAGGGTGGCCAGGGAGCGGCAATCGGCGCGTTATTCGAAGATTCCTATCGCGTGTTGCGCCCCATGCTTCCGATCATCCAGCGTTATCAATACACTGGCAAGCTGCACCCCATCTTGCAAGGCCTTGCCAACGGCGAGGACTGGAAGCAATCGATCCGCGTCGGCGATCGGCTGGCCGCGAATATTGAATTCACAGCCAGCTTCGATCCCGTCAAAGGCCGGGCCAGCGGCATGATCATCGAACTCGCCCCCGACGACTTCGTCGTCATGGGCACCGGATTCGACGTAACCTTTCGCGAAACGGCAGGGCAACTACGGGATGCTCAGCTGATTTCCATTGAGGAAGGTACTTTCCAGGGCGAGCAATGGATGCCGTCCCGTCGGCTGAACGGCGACGAGCGCCACGTCTCCTTGCCAGACAGGTCGATCATCCTTCGTGTTCGCGTCGCCCGATAGATAGTCACGTCGAAGTTGGAGTAAGCAGTATCAGATGAATAAGGCGCGGGTGTTGCTCGCCGACGATCATGAAGGAATTTTGGCTTGGGTGCGAAGAACACTGGAGCAGGAATTTGAAGTCGTGGGTGCGGTTGAAAATGGCCGGCTTGCGGTCAACGAGGTTCGGCACCTTGATCCCGATGTGCTGGTGATCGACATTTGCATGCCGATACTCGGCGGATTGCAGGCCGCAGCCCAGTTAGGCTCCAATTGTCGAACTAAGATCGTCTTTCTTACCATTCACGACGATCCCGATTTTGTCGCAGCTGCTTTCCAGGCTGGCGCTTCGGCATATGTTTTGAAATCGGAAATGGGGCACGCACTCGTACCGGCAATCCACAATGTCTTGCTGGGGCGGAGGTACACATCACCCTCGTTGCCGCCTTACGATGAACTCCTGGGTGGAATATTGCGATGACAATCCACAGCGGTGCATCCCAGGTCGCGGCCGACGTGCTCTGGAATGTTTTTCATCGCCAGCAGAGCGCGTTCCGTCGACATGCGCCCCTCAGGTATTCGAAGCGGATTGAAGCTCTCGATGCGCTGCTGCGGAGTATCTTCCATTACGAAGATGCGCTGGTAAATGCCGTGAACTCGGATTTCGGACGGCGTTCCGCTACCGAGTCACGACTCCTCGAACTGTTTCCTGTTGTGGACGAAATCCGCTACGTGAAGCGCAATCTTCGTCGCTGGATGCGTCCGCGCTCCGCGCCTGTTAACTGGCAATTTCTGCCCAGCCGCAATCGAATCATTTATCAGCCTCTGGGCGTGGCCGGCATCATCGGAGCGTGGAATTATCCGATTCTGCTGACTCTCTCTCCGCTCGTGAATGCGCTCTCGGCAGGCAATCATGTGATGCTCAAGCCTTCGGAGCACGCCCCGGCCACTGCAGGTGTCTTGCAGCAGATGATCCTCGAAATCTTTCCTGAAGAATATGTCACCGTTGTCACGGGAAATTCCGAGGTCGCTGAAGCCTTCTCGTCTCTGCCCTTTGATCATCTTCTCTACACGGGTTCGGCTCGTGTGGGCAAGCTAGTGATGAAGGCGGCAGCGGAAAATCTAACGCCGGTAACCCTTGAGCTCGGCGGAAAGTCGCCGGCGCTCGTACATGACTCGTATTCGATGGCCGTTGCCGCGGACCGAATCTGCTCCGCGAAATTCTGGAATGCCGGGCAGACGTGTGTCGCACCCGATTATGTCCTGGTTCCGGTTGCCCGGCTGAATGAGTTCATTGACCATTGCCTTGACATAGTGGCGAAGCGGTTTGGGGATCCTCACTCTAATCCCGACTACACGTACATGAGCAGCGATCATGCGTTGAGCCGCATGCAGGACCTCGTGGACGACGCGAGAGCCCACGGAACGCAGATCCTCAGGCCAGCCGCCAGAAACCACGCATCTGAAAACAGCAATCGCGTGTTTCCGCCTACGCTGGTCGTGGAGCCGTCCGAGACGACGCGGCTAATGCAGGAGGAGATCTTCGGGCCCATCCTGCCGGTCGTCTCCTATACCTCTCTTGAAGAGGCGCTCGACTTCATCAATTCGCGCCCGAAACCGCTGGCGCTCTACTACTTCGATCGAAGCCGAGCCAGAATCAGAAAAGTCCTCGAGCAGACAGTCTCTGGCGGTGCGACCGTCAATGACTGCATCTTCCACCTTCCGCAGCACGCCATACCCTTTGGAGGGGTCGGTGCAAGTGGCATGGGAGACTATCATGGGTTCGATGGCTTCGCCACGTTTTCCAAGAAAAAGGGCGTACTGCTTCAGAATGCGCTGGTCGGGGCGCTCCTCGAACGCGTGTTCAAGCCGCCTTACGGTGCTGTTTCACATCGCCTCGTGCGTCTCCTACTGCATCGAACTAAACCGGGTCCTGTCCGAAGAGTCCAGCTGGACGAGGCAAAGTAAGGAGTGGAACTCTCTTATAGTGAGCGAGAAAGAGACCGGTGAGCGATAAATCTCTAGTGCCGTATCGACAGCGCTCCGTGTGAAGAGATTCCGCGTTGGCCTTCCTTGAGGGGGAGCGGTGTGGATACGGCGATTTGCGCTTAGCCGCTAGCGCGGTGGATGTATGGGGATTGAATGGACTCTGCCGGAGGCTAAGAGGGTGGGTTGCACCAGGAACACAGCAGTGTCGATTCGGGTTGGGTAGCCTGCGAGCGCGGTATCGCCTCTGATCATGGAACCGGATTGGGTTGTTGAGGTCGGCGGAGTAGATTCGACGCACACGTCTGCGAAGGCTGCTTCAGAAGCCGAGGGTAACGAGCTCAGTTGGGATGAAGGTGAGCATGGTTTCCCTCAGGAAGAGTCGACTGTGGCGGAGTGCGGCAGAGCAGCCGCACAGATCATCTGACCGGCAGAATAATGTGCGATGACGTGCAGGGTTCCGCATCGGCACTGGGGACAGGATCGGTTGAGTGCATACCGTTGCTGCTCGCCGAGCAGTGTGGCAAGATCCGCGGTCGCGGAGCGGAGATGGGTTCGGCACAGTGCCAGTGCCTGCCGGCGGTTGCGGTTGGCAAGCAGTCCGAAGTGACGGATCTTTACGAATCCAGTAGGCAACACGTGGAGCAGGAAGCGTCGCATGAACTCGGTCGCATCCAGCCGCATCGTGCTGCTTCGGTTGTTGTGCCGGGAGTCGCGCCAGCGGAAGTGGACCTGGCCGTTCTCCAGACTAAGCAGCCTTCCGTTGGAGATGGCGACGCGATGGGTGTAGCGAGCCAGATACTTCAGCACATGCTCCGGTCCGCCGAAGGGAGGCTTGGAGTAGACCACCCACTCTCTTCGTCTCAAGCTTCCGAGAAGAGAGTAGAAGCCGACCGGCGTAGAGTATGCAGCCAGTTCACCGGCGAAGCATAGTTCGCCTCGCTTGTAGCTCTGCTTGAGGAAGCCGAGCAGCTTGCCGCGAAACATGCGACTGAGTACGCGCACGGGGAGGAAGAATCCTCGTCGTCTGGTTGCGACCCAGCGGGAGTGATCCAGGGCCAGTCCGCCGGCGGGGATGAGACAGTGCAGATGCGGGTGAAGTCTCAAGTTTTGCGACCACGTATGCAGCACGGCAAGCACGCCAATGCGGGCGCCGAGATGACGTGGATCGGCGGCGATGTTGAGCAGCGTCTCAGAAGCTGCACGAAACAGCATCGAATAGAAGAGCCTCCGGTTGCTTAGTCCGAGTGGGGCCAGTTGCTCAGGCACAGTGAAGACCGCATGGACGTAGGGCACCGGTAGCAGGCTGTCAGCCTGCCTAAGCAGCCAGCGATCGCGTGCTGAAGACTGGCACTTGGGACAGTGCC
>Ga0213872_10002018_pt1 | contig 12331 bp, 9 predicted proteins | sample VelepicomBERX_R2_FD_160071 | JGI IMG/M metagenome (GOLD analysis project Ga0213872, IMG submission 160071) | Rhizosphere microbial communities from Vellozia epidendroides in rupestrian grasslands, the National Park of Serra do Cipo, Brazil - RX_R2 | ecosystem: Host-associated > Plants > Roots >...
GGCTTAGCGCGGAAGAGCGCTCCTGGCTGCAGACCTCCCTCGACGCCGAACGCCGACAGAAACCGCATCGAGAAAACCCCGGCGTTCTGCGCGCCATCGCCGATCGGCGGGTGCTTTATCTGTCCGCCATCTACTTCCTCTATCAATGTGGCAGTCTGGGCGTGGGCTACTGGTTGCCGCAGATCCTGAAGTCTCTGGCGGCGACCCGGAGCAGTTTCGAGATCGGACTGATCGCCGCCCTGCCCTACGCCCTTGCCACCATCGCCATGGTGGTGTGGTCACGGCGGTCCGACCGCCAAGGCGAACGCCGCCGTCATGCCTGGCTGCCTTTGGCGGCCGCGGCCGCGGCTCTGGCGCCGCTGCCGCTGACAGCCGGTCCGGTCTATTCCATTTTGCTGCTCTGCGTCGCCCTCTCCGGACTCTACGCCTTCAAGGCGCCGTTCTGGGGTCTGCCCGGCGGTTTCCTGGCGCCATCGGCCGCGGCGACCGCAATCGCCGCCATCAACTCTCTGGGCAATCTCGGCGGCTTCGCCGGACCCAGCCTGACCGGCCTGCTGTTCGACGCCACCGGCAGCCAAACCGCCGGGCTGCTGGTCCTGGCGGCGCTCGTGCTGCTTGCCGCTGTGATGACCGGGAGGGCGCCGCGATGAGCCCCTCTTACCGCACCGCCGATCTGAGGTCGGCGGCCGGCAACCGCCTGACCCGCATGCCCTGGATCCACCGCCTGTTCTTGGAAAACCTGGTGCGGCGATCCGCGGACGATCCGGATATCGCCGCCGCCACCGCCCAGTGGCTTAAGACAGGGTCGAGCGCCGCCGAATTCCCGTTCTATCCGGCGCGGGTATTGATGCACGACACCACCTGCGGCCCGGCCCTCGTCGATCTCGCCGCGGCGCGGTCGGCCTTGGCCGAAGCAGGCGGCGATCCAGGCCGCATAAATCCGGTGCTGCCGGTCGACGTGTCGACCGACCACTCGGTGGCGGTGGACCATTTCGCCGACAAGGATGCGCTGGCGAAAAATATGCGGACCGAGATGGAGCGTAATCGGGAGCGCTACCGTTTCATGAAATGGGCGACCCGAGCGTTGGACAATCTCACCGTCCACCCGCCCGGCACCGGCATCATGCATACGATCAATCTCGAAAGGCTGGCCTCGGTGGTCACCATCGAGCGAGGCTGGGCGATCCCCGACACCCTGATCGGCACCGATAGCCACACTCCGATGATCAACGGCATCGGCGTTCTGGGCTGGGGTGTCGGCGGGCTGGAGGCCGAGGCGGTGATGCTCGGAATGCCGGTGATGATGCGTATTCCCGACATGGTCGGGGTCCGTCTGAGCGGCAAACCCCGGCCCGGCATATTGGCCACCGATCTGGCCCTCACACTGACCGAATTTCTGCGCCGCCGCGATCTCTCGGGCCGTTTCGTCGAATTTTTTGGCCCCGGAGTCTCGGCCTTGTCGGCCGGCGACCGGGCGGTGATCGCCAATATGGCACCGGAATATGGCTCGACCACCGGCTATTTCCCGATCGACGACGCCACCCTGACCTATCTGTCCGCGACCGGCCGCCCCCCCGAACACATCGCGCTGGTTGGCGACTATGCCAAAGATCAGGGACTGTGGTTCGACCAAGAGGCGTCGCCCGACTATGCCGAAACCCTGGACTTCGATCTGGGCTCGGTGGCGCCAAGTCTGGCGGGGCCGAAGCGGCCGCAAGATCTGCTGACGCCCGCGGACGTGCCGCGATCATTTAGCGGTGAGCCCAGGCTGGCCATCGCCGCCATCACCAGCTGCACCAATACCAGCGATCCGCGCCTGACCATCGCCGCCGGCTTGCTGGCGCGCAAGGCGCGGGGCCTGGGATTGGCGCCGCCCGCCTGGGTCAAGACCTCCTTCGCGCCCGGCTCGCCGGCGGCCGCGCTCTATCTGCGCCGTTCCGGCCTGTTGGATGACATGGAGGCATTGGGATTCGGCATCGTCGGCTTCGGATGCACCACCTGCATCGGCAATTCCGGCCCGCTGGCCGAGATGGAAGACGGGGTGGCGGTACTGTCCGGCAATCGCAATTTCCCCGGCCGCGTCCATCCGCAAGTGGAAAAGGCCTTCCTCGCCTCGCCGCCCATGGTGATCGCCTATGCCTTGGCGGGGCATGCCCGGCTCGACATCTCACGCGACCCGATCGCGGCCGGCTTCACTTTGGCCGATCTATGGCCCAGCGGCGCCGAGATCGATCAGGCCTGCGCCACCGCGTTGCGCCCCACCGACTTCCACGAGGCCTATGAAAGGGCCGAAGCCAGTCCGGTCTGGCAGGCGCTGGACGCCCCCGACTCCGAACTGTTTCCCTGGGATCCCGCCTCGACCTATCTGCGCCGCCCGCCCTTCGTCACTGCCGATGCGCACTCTCTTCTGGGGAAATATCTGGCCACCCCGCTGCTGGTGTTGGGAGACGATATCTCGACCGACCATATCTCGCCCGCCGGCGCCATCCAATCGGGCGAGGCGGCGGATTACCTGATCGCGCGTGGCGAAAGCCCGACCGATCTCAACGTCTTCTCGTCGCGCCGCGGCAATTGGCAGGTGATGCTGCGCGGCATGTTCACAAACCCATCGGTACGCAATCTGTTCGGCCGCGCCGTCCCGCCCGGCCACACCATTCATGCCGCCAGCAACCAACTGATGCCGCTGTGGCGGGCGGCGGAACTTTATGCCAAGCAGAACGTCCCCCTGGTGCTGGTCGCGGGCCAACGTTACGGCATGGGCTCGTCCCGCGACTGGGCAGCCAAAGGCGTGCATTTGCTGGGCGTGCGCGCCGTGCTGGCGCAGAGCTTCGAGCGCATCCACCGGTCTAATCTGGTGAATATGGGAATTCTGCCATTGCGATGCCCGCCCGAGATGGCGCCGGACCGGCTGGGTCTGACGCCGCATGACAGGATCGAGATCGACGCCGCACCGGACCGGCTCGCCCCGCTGGGCGAGATCGCGGTGGCGGTGATCCGGGCCGATGGCGAGACCCATCGCTTTACCGTCAAGGCCGCGGTGGAAACCGCCCTGGAACTGCGCATCTTGGCCGAAGGCGGGATGCTGCCGATGATCCTTCGGCAGGCGGGCGGCGATCCGCGCTAGACCGCCTCTGCCGGTCTGGCCGCGCCCCGGAAATGCATCACCGCCAGGATCAGCGCACAGGCCTGCAAAGCTCCGCAGAAGAAGAAGGGCAGGCCGATCCGCCAATCGCCATGCGGCAAATCGGCGGCGGCGGCCATCAAGGGCGCGCTGAACAACGGCGCGATCACCGCCATCAGGCTGTTGAGCGAGCTCACTGCCCCCAAGGTCTGGCCCTGATGATCGGCGGCGGCGGCGCTCGAGATGATGCTTTGGATGGTGGCGGCGCAGGTATAGCCGAGCACATTGGCGAAGATCACCACATACATCATCCAGCCTTCGCTGGCGACGCCCCAAGCCAGATAGCCCAGCGTCGAGGAGACCAGGCCGGACATCGCCAGGTTTTTGGGCGAAAAGCGCTTCAACAGCTTGCCAAGCAGAAAGCCTTGGACAAAGGCCGACATGATGCCGACCGCCGCCAGCGACCAGCCATTCTGTTCGGTATCCCAGCCATAGCGGAAGGTGGTGTAGAGCACCCAGCTGGTATAAAGCACGAATTGCGCCAGCCCGCTGAAGCCGACCACGCCGAGCAGGCGGCCGATTTCCGGCATCTGGGCCAGACCTTTGAGCGTGGTGAGCGGCGTGGCGCGGCGCCAATCAAAGGGGCGGCGGCGATCCGCCGGCAAACTCTCGGGCAGCACGAAGAAGCCATAGGCCAGATTGGTCATGGCCAGGCAGCCGGCTACCAGGAAGGGCAACTGCAGATCGATCTTGCCGAGCAGTCCGCCCATCACCGGACCGATGATGAAGCCGATGCCGAACATGGCGCCCAGCATGCCGAAGCGCTTGGCCCGCTGTTCCGGCGGCGTGATGTCGGCGACATAGGCATTGGCGACGGCCTGGTTCGATTGCATGGCGCCGCCGAACAGGCGGACGATGATCAGCACCCAGATGCTGTCGGCCATCGAGGTGGCGAAGAAATTGAGGCCAAGCCCGCAGAAGCCCAGCAGCAGGACGGGACGGCGGCCATAGGCGTCGGACAGCGCGCCGAGGATCGGCGAGCCGAAGAAATTGGCGATGCCGAAGGCGAATACCACGCAGCCATACCAGAAGGCCTGGTCATGCTGCGACCCGGTGAAGCGTCCCACCAGCGCCGGCAGCACCGGAATGATGAGGCCGATCGAGATCATATCGATCAGCACGGTGAGCATGACGAACGGCATCGCCGCTTCACGGTCCCGGCGCGGCGCGAAAAGTTTGAAATTGGACACTGAACTTCCCCTGTCAGCTTGCCGGCTTGGCGGCCTTATCCAAGGCCTGCAGCACATCATCTTCGGTCAAGAGTTCCGGCAGCGGCACGCCCTCCGGCGCACCCGGTCCATAGACCGCATCGAACGGAATGCCATAGCGGCCGAAACTGGCCAGATAGGCGGCGATATCGTCATTGGGCCGCGTCCAATCCGCCTGCATCGAGATGATGGCGGGATTGGCCAGACGCTTCGCCACTTCGCCGCGATAGACCACGGTGGCCTTGTTGACCTGGCAGGTCAGGCACCATTCGGCGGTGACGTCGACGAACACGGTATGGCCGGCCGCCACCTCCTTGGCGATCGCCGCCTGATCGAACGGCTTCCACAGCCCGTTCGGCGCGCCCTTATGGCCGCCGGCGGCGGGAGCCTGGCCGAAGAAGGAAATGGCGATGGCGGCCGCCAGCGCGGCGCCCATCACCGGCAGGCGCAGCGCCGCCCCCTTGGAACGCACCAAGGCCAGCAGCAGCAACGCCAGCGCCATGATCGCGGCCATGATCACCGCCATCTGCATGCCGAGCAGCACCGCCAGCACCACCACCAGCCAGCCGGCGGTGCCGAGCAGCAGGAGGCCGAGCAGAATCTTCACCGTCACCATCCACTTGCCGGGACGCGGCAGGCGCTGCGCCAGCTTCGGCCAGGCCGCCACCGCCAGATAAGGCAGGGCCATGCCGACGCCGAGCAGCGCGAAGATCGAGAATATTTCCGGAAGACCATTGGCCAGAGCAAAGCCGAGCGCGGTGCCGAGGAAAGGCGCTGAACAAGGCGTCGCCAAAAGCGTGGCGAAGGCGCCGGTGGCGAAATGACCGACCACCCCATGTCCATGGCCGCTGCCGCCGAGATCGCCGAGAAATTGCGGCAGCGGAATCTCGAACCAGCCGAACAGATTGGCGGCGAACAAGGTGACCAGAGCGATCATCACGCAGAGGAACAAGGGCTGCTGGAATTGCAGCCCCCAGCCTACCGCCGAACCCGCCACCTTGAGCATGGCGGTGACGCCGGCCAGAACCAGGAAGGAGACGATGATGCCGGCGGCGGTGGCCAGGAAGCTGGCCCGCACGGTGCGGCCTTCGGCGCCGCCATGGCTGACCACCGAGAGGATCTTCAAGGACAGCACCGGCAGCACGCAGGGCATCAAATTCAAGATCAATCCGCCGAGCAGCGCCACCCCCATCATGAACAGCAGGCGCGGCAGGCGCACGCCGGGCTCGGGAGCGGCGACGTCGGTAGTGACCTCCATGCCGCGATCGCCGTCGACGATGGTCAGCACCACCGGCTTTTCGGTCAGGCCGGCCTCGCCGGTGTTCTCCACCGGCTTGGTCTTGAAGACGACGCGCTTGCCGCCTTGCAGCAGTTTGACCGTCGGGCGGTTGAACTGCATCTGATCGGCGCGCTCGAGAAACATGTCGGGATGCTGCATCGCCGGATCGGCGGCCACCGTCACCACCAGCTCGCCCTGATCATTGCTTTGCGCCGAAACCAGAGACAGGCCGGCGCGGGCGCCGTCGCCGGGAACGAAGGATTGGTATTTGCTGATCAGAAAGGCGTGCGGCGTCACGCCGGCGGGACCGGCCGGCAAGGAAAGGGTGAGATCGACATGCTGCGGCACGCAGACCACGGCGCAGGTCAGATAATCGACGGCGGCGCGCAAGGTCGCGGGCTTGCCGGGCTGGCTGAGCCGGGCGATCAGCGGCAGCACCACATCTTCCTTATAGCCCATGGTCTCGAGGCCGGAGATGCTGAAGCGGTGCGGCGCCGGCCAGGAGATGACCGCCTCCTCCAGATTGTCCGAGCCCTTCCAATCGACCGACGGCGGATAGCCGGCATCGCCGGGCGAACGCCAATAGATCTTCCAATCCGGCTTGAGATCGAATTCCAGGCCAAGCTGCAGGCTGCCATTGTCGCCGGTGGCGGCCACCGCCGAGATCAGGCGCACCCGCCCCTGATCGTTCTTCGCCCAATCCGACGCCGCCGGTTCGGCCAAAGCCGGCGTCACCATGAGCCCAAGAGCGATGAGGCAGAACAGCCGCCACATTTTGACCATGAAACCGGTTCCTAATGAGTTTGTACGCCAGAAGCTCTGGCAGGCTTGATCGCCGCAGTCAACCTTGCGCTCAAGGGCGCAGCAGCATATTTGATAGTTATGTCCTCGCTCATCAATCCCTCCGGCTATTTTGCCGGCCAGATGCTGATCGCCATGCCGCAGATGCGGGATCCGCGATTCGCCCGTTCCGTGGTCTATCTCTGCGCCCACACCAAGGAGGGCGCCATGGGATTGGTGATCAATCGTCTGTTCAATTCGCTGTCCTTTCCCGAGCTTCTCGACCAGCTGACCATCCCCTCGACGCCGCTCTGCGACCAGGTGAAGATCCATTTCGGCGGTCCGGTCGAGGCTGGCCGCGGCTTCGTGTTGCATTCCAACGACTATGCCCAGGAAACCACTTTGATGGTGGATGACGATGTCGGGCTGACCGCCACCATCGACGTGCTGAAGGCGATCTCGGAGGGCCATGGACCGCAGCGTTATCTGCTGGCGCTCGGCTATGCCGGCTGGTCGGCCGGACAGTTGGACAGCGAGATCAGGGACAATGCCTGGCTGTCGGTGCAATCCGACGAAGATCTGCTGTTCGATCCCGATATCGACGGCAAGTGGCAGCGCGCCATCGCCAAGATCGGCGTCGATTTCAATAAATTGTCGGCCAGCGCCGGCCACGCCTGAGGGAATTTCCGATGTCGCATGACGCCACCACCGAAGAGCTGTTCTTCAAGCGCGCCGGTCTCGACAAGGATGGCGTCGACCATCTGGTGAAGGACGCGCTGTCCGGCGCCGATGATGGCGAGCTGTTTTTGGAATATCGCCAGTCGGAAAGCATCTCGCTCGACGATGGCTGCATCAAGAGCGCCAATTTCGACACGGTCCAGGGTTTCGGCCTGCGCGCCGTGTCGGGCGAAGCCACCGGCTATGCCCATGCCTCGGAACTTTCCGAAGTCGCCCTGAAGCGGGCCGGCGACACCGTCAAGGCGGTGCGCTCGGGCCATGGCGGCGAGGCGTCGCTGGCGCCAAGTGGGACCAACCGCGCGCTTTATACCGACGCCAACCCCCTGAACCCGGTGCCGTTCGAGACCAAGGTGGCGCTTCTGCAAAAGATCGACGGCTATGCCCGCGCCAAGGATCCCAAGGTGACCCAGGTGATGGCGTCGCTGCTCGGTTCCTGGCAGGCGGTCAGGATCATCCGCGCCGATGGCAGCTTCGCCTCCGACATCCGCCCGATGGTCCGGCTCAATGTCTCGATCATGACCGCCGACGGCGATCGCCGCGAAACCGGCAGCCACGGCATGGGCGGCCGCGTCACCTATGACGGGCTGCTTGACGACGCCGCCTGGAAAGGCGCGGTGGACGAGGCTTTGCGCCAGGCGCTGGTCAATATGGAGTCGGTTGCCGCCCCCGCCGGCGACATGACCGTGGTGCTGGGGTCGGGCTGGCCCGGCGTGTTGTTGCATGAAGCGATCGGTCACGGGCTCGAGGGCGATTTCAACCGCAAGGGCACCTCCGCCTTTTCCAACCGGATCGGCGAAAAAGTGGCGTCCAAAGGCGTCACCGTGGTGGATGACGGCACCCTGCCCGACCGCCGCGGCTCGATCTCGATCGACGACGAAGGCACCGCCTCGTCGCGCACCGTGCTGATCGAGGACGGCATCTTGAAGGGCTATCTGTTCGATCGGCTGAATGCGCGCTTGATGGGGGTGCGTCCCACCGGCAATGGCAGGCGGCAATCCTATGGCAGCCAGCCGCTGCCGCGCATGACCAACACCTTCATGCTGGCGGGAGATAAGGCGCCGGAAGAGATCATCGGCTCGGTGAAGAACGGCATCTATGCCGTCAATTTCGGCGGCGGCCAAGTCGACATCACTTCGGGCAAATTCGTATTCTCGGCGACCGAAGCCTATCTCATCGAAAACGGCAAGATCGGCCCCGCCGTCAAAGGCGCCACCTTGATCGGCAACGGTCCCGACGTGCTGACCCGGGTCACCATGGTCGGCAATGATCTGGCGCTGGATGACGGGGTCGGCACCTGCGGCAAGGACGGGCAGAGCGTGCCGGTCGGGGTCGGTCAGCCGACGCTCAGAATCGATGGTTTGACCGTGGGCGGCACGGCAGGCTGATCGGGAGGCGATGATGCGGAAGATCCTCGTCATTGCCGTTCTGCTGATCTCCATTCCCGCTTTCGCCGAAGAAAAGAAGAAATCCACCGGCTTTCTCAATTACGGCAATGGTCTGGCTCCGGTTGCCGCCGCCAATCTCGGGCTCTATCTCGGCGAGGCCGCCTTCGGCGACAGTCCGGAATGGCAAGGTTATGATGCGGTGAACGGAGACCGCCTTGGCGGCTTCCAGATGTCGGGCGATTGCGCCAGCAGCAACGGCGCGGTGATCGCCAAGGCATTGACGTCTCAAGCGGAAGCGGAACCACCCTCCGGCGTGATCCGCACCGAAAAACTGACCCCCACCGCCGAGACCGACAAGGCCTTCGACATGAAGGCGATCTATCAGTCGGGACAATCCTTCAACTGCCCGAATTAGGGATCCGGCTTTCTCTCCACCGCCCGCGCGAAATCCGCCGGCGTCAGCCACCTTTTCAAGGGCTGCAGGAATTCCCGCCACCGCTCGTCCGACGCCAGCAGCGCGTCGATGCTGGCGATCACCGACTTGCCGAGCGGAGAGTTGGAACAGGCCACCCGCAAATCGGCATGATCGTCCGATCCCGAGATGGTCAAAGCGGTGAAGACCCCGTCGAGATGCAGCGTGGTTTCCTCATAAAGCGCTTCAAGATAGGAGGCGAAGACGAAATCGATGCGGTCGCGCGCCAGCAATCTGAGCAAAGCGTCCACCGACATCGCCTTTTCCATTCTGGCCTTGCGGTCGGCGGCGGCGATGAATTCCTGCATCGGCCCTCCGGTATGGCGGGCGGCGACATAGCCGCCACGCCAGCTGTCGGATGTGGCCAGTCGCGACAGATCGACGGCGCCCTCGCCGTCGAGGAAGGCGGAGAATTCCTTCACCCGCGCCTGCTTGACGATGATCTTCGAACTCGGTGTGCGCACCGGCCGGGCGCTGAACAGCAGAGTCTCGGCGCGTTCCGGGGTCCGGGTCAGGGTAAGGAGACAACTATTGTCGGTATGCGCCAATTCATAGAGCGCCCGCGCGATGGTGGCCGAGACGATGCCATGCTCGAATTGCGGCAGACGGGACTGCAGATAGGCGATCTGCTCGTCGCCATAGCCATGCCCCTTCAACGGACCTTCATAGATGAAACGCGGCGCCAGCTCGCTGACCAGCCAGGTGACATGGTCCGCCGCCTGCGCGGCGGACGCGGTCAAAAGCGAAAGCGCCAGCGCCAGGCGCTCAATAGCAATAGTCGCGATAAGCCTCATCGATATCGCCCTGCCACCGGCCATGATAGTCCGCCAGCATCTCTTCCGCCGGAGTGAGGCCGGATTGGGCCGAGCGCTCGAGCGTTTCGAGGAAAAAGCTTTCGTCGCGCTGGAAGCTGTCCAGCCGATTGCGCCGCTTCAGCCCGTCGCGGGCGATTTTCAGGCTCTGTTTGGCGATATCCTGCAATGTGCCGCCGCGGAACGGTGTCTTGAGACCGAGCTTGGGCACGTCGGCCCGCGCCGCCAGCATCTCTTCCAGGCTCCAGTCCTTGACCAGGTCCCAGGCCGCATCCAGCGCCACCGTGTCGTAAAGCAATCCGACCCAATAGGCGGGCAGCGCGCAGAGGCGCCGCCACGGCCCGCCGTCGGAACCGCGCATTTCGAGATAGCGCTTGAGCCGCACTTCGGGGAACACCGTGGTCATATGATCGACCCAGTCGCCCATGGTCGGCAATTCGCCCGGCAGCGCCGCCAATTTTCCCTGCATGAAATCGCGGAAGCTGGAGCCGGCGACGTCGATATATTTACCGTCGCGATAGACGAAATACATCGGCACATCGAGCACATAGTCGACATGCCGTTCGAAGCTCATCCCATCCTCGAACGCGTAGGCCGGAAGGCCGGTACGGTCGGGATCTGTGTCGGTCCAGATATGGCTGCGATAGGAGAGGAAGCCGTTCGGCTTGCCCTCGGTGAAAGGCGAATTGGCCCAAAGCGCCGTGGCGGTCGGCTGCAGCGCCAAGGCGACACGATACTTCTTGATCATGTCGGCTTCGGAGGCGAAGTCGAGATTGACTTGCACCGTGCAGGTCCTGAGCATCATGTCGAGGCCGAGATTGCCCTTGAGCGGCATATAGCGCCGCATGATGGCGTAGCGGCCTTTCGGCATCCAGGGAATGTCTTCCCGCTTGCCCTTGGGGATGAAACCGAGACCGAGAAAACCGATGCCGAGCTTGTGGCCGATCTCCTTGACCTGGCTCAGATGCTCGTTGGTCTCGCGGCAGGTATGATGCACCGAAGGCAAAGGCGCGCCGGAAAGCTCGAACTGGCCGCCCGGCTCCAAGGTGATATTGGCGCCATCCTGGGTGAGAGCGATGACATTGCCGTTCTCCTCCACCGGCTTCCAGCCGAAGCTTTGCAGCCCTTCGAGCAGAGCGCGAATGCCGCTGTCGCCCTCATAGGCGACCGGGCTGAAATCCGAGCTGCGGAAGACGAATTTCTCGTGTTCGGTGCCGATCAGCCATTTGTCGGCCGGCTTGCAGCCGCCGGCGACATAATCGACCAGCTGACTTTTCGCGGTGATGGGCTGGGTATTCGGCTTGGCAGGAGCGGACATGGAAGGAGAGCGCTCCTTAAGAGAGTTCAGGAAGAGGATTGCCGCCAATCGCCGCGGATCGCCTGGAAGCAGGCGAGCGCCGCGATGACAGCGGTTTCAGCGCGTAAGACACGTGGTCCCAGGCCGACGCGCGTAGCAAACGCGAGACGGTCGAGAGCGTCAAGTTCAGATTTGGCAAACCCACCCTCCGGTCCGATCAGCAGCGCCGCCGGCCCGGGCGCGGCCCCGGCCAGCACCTCGGCGATCGGCCGTCCGGCGCCAGTTTCGTCCATGCTATATAGGATGCGGGTCGGCTCCCAGGAAGTGAGGAGCTTGTTAAAACTTTGCGCCGGCAGGATTTCCGGGACGCTGAGACGCTCGCATTGCTCCGCCGCCTCGACGGCGATGGCGCGCAGTCGCTCTTCGCCGGTACGCGACGCGTTGGTGCGTTCGGTGATGACCGGCAGAAGCTTCGACACACCGAGTTCGGTGGCCTTTTCGACGATCAGATCGACGGCAGACCGCTTCACCAGGGCGAAGACCAGCCAGAGATCGGGTTCGGCGGCTTGCGGCCTGAGCAGATCGGTGGAGCGCAGGGTGGCCCTCTTTTTACCGGTCTCGGCGATCTCACCCCGCCATTCGCCGTCGTGGCCATTGAACAGGGTGATCTCCGAGCCGGCAGTCAGGCGCATTACATTGGAGAGGTAATGCGCCTGTTCCGGCGTGGCGTCGAACTGGGCGCCACCCGATAAGGATGCCTCGACATAAAGACGAGGCGCATCCTTCATCAGGCCGCCCGCTTGGAACGCTGGAAGCGGTTGCGCTGCTCGCGGCCGCGGCCGTTATTGTTGTTGCTGCCACGATTTTGCCGGAGCGGCGGCGCCTTCATGTTCGGCGAATTGCGCAGACCGGCGGTCTGGGCGCAATGGAAGCCATGGCTGTCATCGGCCGGAACCTGCTGCTTGATCACCTTTTCGATGGCGCGCAAGTAAGCGATCTCTTCCATATCGCAGAACGACAGAGCCACGCCTTCGGCGCCGGCGCGCGCGGTGCGGCCGATGCGGTGCACATAGCTTTCCGGCTCGTTCGGCAGCTCGTAATTGATGACGTGGGTGACGCCGTCGACATCGATGCCGCGCGCCGCCAGGTCGGTGGCGACCAGAGCCCGCACCTTGCCCG
>Ga0213872_10002019_pt1 | contig 12326 bp, 13 predicted proteins | sample VelepicomBERX_R2_FD_160071 | JGI IMG/M metagenome (GOLD analysis project Ga0213872, IMG submission 160071) | Rhizosphere microbial communities from Vellozia epidendroides in rupestrian grasslands, the National Park of Serra do Cipo, Brazil - RX_R2 | ecosystem: Host-associated > Plants > Roots >...
TTCGAGCGTGGCTTGTCCTTCACCGATTTCGCGGCGCCAGCCGGCAAGGCCGTTGAACGCGGTGAAGGTGCGATGGCGCTGGCCGTGGTTTTCAATGGCGTGGCCTTCCTGCACCATCTGGCGGCACAGTTCGGGGTAGCGCGCCGCCTGGTCGCCGATGCAGAAGAAGGTGGCGCGCGCGCCGTAGCGGCGCAAGATGGCCAGCACTTGCGGCGTGACCTCGGGGTCGGGGCCGTCGTCGAGGGTGAGGGCGATTTCGCCGCGCGCGATGGCGGCGGCCGGCAGCCGCGTGAGATTGCGTCCCAGCAAGCGGCAACGCGGCAAGAGCCCCGCGCTGGCGATGACGGCGTGCAGCGCGATCAGCGCGCCGATAAGCCAGGGCCAGAGCGCCGGCCGGGCGACGAAGAGGCCGAGCGCCAGCAGGTGCAGCACCAGGCACAGCCGCAGGAAAGGACTCGGTTGCCAGCGTGTCATGGCGATTGCTCCCAGGGGGCGTCACGCAACCAATCTTCCCACAGCGCGCGCCAAACCGGCCAGCTGTGATCGCCATCGACGCGATGAACGCGCGTGGGGGGGAGGAGGCTGGCAAGCAGTTCCTGGCCGTGGATGAAGCGGTCGTTCCGCGCGAGTCCCAGCCAGACCGGTAGTGTGCGTTGGCCGGGATTTCCCTCGCGCCACAGCCAGTGCCACCAGCCGCGTTCGTCGGTGCGAGAAGCCGCGGGATCGCGCGCCCAGGCGTCAATCCCCGTCGCGGAAAGTTCGTTGAGGACGTCCGCCGTGCCGGGGTAGGGCGCGATCAGCTTGATGCCTGCCAGATGCGCCGCATGCTGGGCGGCGTAATGGAGCGCGTTGAAACCGCCTAGCGAGATGCCGGCGAGCCAGATATCGGCATAGCCTTGCGCTTTGGCCGGCAGGATCACCTGGTCATGCAAATCCGGCGCCACCGTTTGTGCCATCACCTGCTGATAGCCGATGTCGGCGAGCAGGATGTCGAGCGCGAGTCGCCGCGCACGCACGGCGGCGACGAACCCTTGCTCGATCAAGTCCTCCAGCCGCGCCTTGGCCGGCGGCAACAGCACCAACAGGCGCGGCGCGCGCTGACCGGGACTGGCGGCGTCATACAGGGTGCGCATGGGGACGGACTCGCGCCAGCATGGCGGCAAAGAGCAGGGCCAGGAACGCGCCGATGGCCACGGTGGAACCGATGTAGGACAGCACGGGCACGCTGGATGTGCCCAATAGGCCGAAACTCATGACGGTGGCCAGATTGGCGATGACGAGCGAGGTTTCCATCTTGCGCGTGTCGCCGACGTCGTCGCTCACGAAAAACAGCGCGTAGTTGGAGCCGATGGCGACCACCAGCAGCAAGCCGACCAGATGCAGAATGGTCAGCGTGATGCCGGCGAGATGCAGCAGCGCCACGTCGCACAACACGGCGCAGACGAGCGGAAAGGCCACCACGCCCGCGCGCCGCGGTCCGCAGGCGATGGCAAGCAAGAGCAGGATCGCCAGGCAGCCGAATCCGGAGAGGATCAAAGCCTCGTGGGTATAGCTGTCGAAGATGCCGGTGGTTTCTTCCAGTAAATCGATCACGGTGACTTGACCGAGGCGGGCGGCGCCGAGTGCCGCGCGCACGCGGTCGAGGTCGATTTGATCGCCGTGCGCGCCTTCGCCGCTCGGGCGCAGCGGAATCAGCACCAGGTAGCCGTCCGGCCGCTTGATCAGCATCGAGTCGAGCAGCATGCCGGAAGCGGTGCCGGCCAGCGCGGCGCGCGTCAGCGGCGCCTGTGCTCGCGCCGCGCGCAAGTCAGCCAGGAAGCCCTCAAGTTTGTCGGCCGACAGCGGCAAGCCGGCGACCGCCGTTTGCAGGTTTTGCCGCGCCGCGCGCTCGTCCGGCAGCGCCGATCGGCGCGCTGCCTGCATGGCGAGACTGGGCAGCAGCTGACTGGGCGCATGGAAGCCGCCGATCGTTTGCGCGCGCGCCAAGCGGGAGAGCACGGCATCGACCCGTTCCGAGGCGACGAGCGCGCTTTCCTGGTCCGGCGCGGTGAAGCTCGCCACGTAACGGGTGTCGTTGCCGCCGAGGTCGCCGCGCAGTTGCAGGTCGAGCTGGCTTTGCGCCTTGGTGATCGGGCTCAGCGCCGTCAGCGAATGGTTCCAGAGCGTGTCGCGGTTGACGACGACGAGCGCGGTGGCCAGCACGCCGGCGGCCGCGATCAGCCAGTAGAAGCGCGCGAGTCCGTCGAAAACGCGTTGCAACAGCGCGCCGAACCGGGTCAGGTTGCGCAGCCGGGCGCCGGCGGGAATCAGCCCCGGCAGCACGTAGCGCGTCACCAGCGCGGCGGCGACGAGGCCGCTGATCGAGTAGAGGCCCAACTGCGACAGGCCGGGGAAGCTCGAACTCAAGAGGGCGGCAAAACCGACGATGGAGGTCAGCACCCCCAGCCGGATGGTGCGCCAGAAACCGGAGGGATGCGCGCCGTCGCTACGTTGCATGAACAGGTAGATCGAGTAGTCGACCGCTTCGCCGATCAGCGTGGTGCCGAACCCCAGCGTCAAGCCATGAACATGGCCGAACGCCAGGCTCACCGCGGCGATGCCGGCGAGCGCCCCGGAGACGACCGGCACCAGGCCGAGCAGCAACAGCATGGGCGAGCGGTAGATCAAGAGCAGCAAGCAGACGACCAGCACGGTGCCTACCGTGGCCAGGCGGGCGACCTCGCCCTGGATGGTGTCGCGGGAAGCCACCGACAGCACGCTGGTGCCGCTCATCACCAGCCGCGTGCCGGCCGAGCGGTTCGGCAGTGCGGAAAAGGCGGCGCGGATGCTGTCGAGCGCGCGCGCTTGCGCGTCGGTGTTGAGACCCGACTCGGCCAACTGCGCCATCAGCACCGCGCGTTGGCCGTCGCGCGAGACCCAGACGCCGTTGTCGGTGCGCGGCGGCGTGTCGCCGCCGAATTGATCGATGATGCGCAGGGTTTCGCCCGTCGGATCGCGCGGCAGCAGCGGTTTGATGGCGAGGCCGGCGTCGCCGGAGAGTTCGTCGATCATGTCCTGGATGGCTTGATGCATGCCCGCGGCGCCGAAGCGCGCCGGCGTAACCGCCGGACTCAGCAGGTAGCGGTTATCGAAGTAGTAGCGTTGGTCGCGCTCGCTGGTGGCGGCGTCGCCGTCTTGCACCGAGGCGAATTGCGGGTCGCGCGCGAGTTTGCCCGTCAATTGGCGCGACAGCCTGGCGCGCTCTTCGGCGCTGCCGCCCTCGATGCCGACGAGCACCAGGCGGGCGATGGCGCCGTCTCGCAGTTGATCGACCAGCATCTGCTGACGCACGCTGGGCGTTTTAGGCATAAAAGCCGACAGGTCGGCAATAAAGCGGGTCTGGGCGATCACCGCGATCGCGGCCAGCATGGCGGCCGCCCACAGGGCGAGAATGATCTTTTGCGGCAACGGCTTCATCGCGCGGCGGTGCTGGTGATGGTCATGTCGGAACGGTCGCCGTCCGCTTGCAGGAAGGAGATGGTTTTGACCTGCGCGCGTGCGCCGCTGATGCGGATTTGGCTGATGATCTTTTGCATGCGCGCCTGCAGCGGCGTCAACGTCAATTGCCAGTTGCCGGCCGTGCCGTCCAGCGCGATGGCGTAGTAGCGCTCCAGCGCGCCGCGGTCTCCCGACAGGGTGGCGCGGATGCTTTCGACGAAGGCGGCCGCTTCCGGGCGGTCAGACAAGGAAACGGTCATTTTTCGACCATCGCTGCGCTCCAGCGTCAGCCGGTCGCCAACGAGCACAATCGCTTCCGGCTTGGGCTTCAGCGTGCGTTTTTCCAATCGGTCCGGCGCGGTGAACGACAGTTCGCCGGAAGATTCCAGCGGCTCCTTGAGTACGGCCAGCGTCTTTTTCTCGACGAAGGTGGCTTTGCCGGACGGTTGCTGGCTCAGCATCTGCATCAGGTCCGGCATGCCGAAGCTTGCGGCATGGGCGGCGGTCACGGCCAGCAGGAACAGCAGGCCGGCGAGCGGTTTGGCGACTCGGTGTGCATACATGGCGTTGTTAGCCTTCTTCCCAGAAATCGTAAAAATTGAACCAGTTGTAGGGGGCCGCGCGGCACTGGCGCTCCAGCGCCGCCACATAGCGCTCGAGCAGGTCGCGGATGGCTGCGTCGCGCATGTCGGCCGCCGCCGCGCCGCCTGCCGTCAACGCGTCGAAGTGCACATGGTAGCGATTGCCGCCTTGGTAGAGACCAGTCATGAAATAGACCGGACAGCCCAGCATGACCGCCATGCGGAACGGTCCGGTGGGAAAGCGCGCGGCGGCGCCCAGAAACGGCAGGCTGATGTACTGGTCCGGGCCGACGGCGCGGTCGGCCAGAATGCCGACCAACGCGCCCCCCTCCAGCCGGTCGCGCACGGCGAGCATGGCATCGAGCGAGCCCAGGGTGATGATGTTCTGCATGGCTGCCGGATTGATCACCGACAGGGCGCGGTGAATACGCTGCGCGTTTTCCGGATACATCGCCATAGAGACCGACAGCTCGGGGCGGTGGCGCGCCATGGCGCGCAACACCTCGAAACTGCCCAGATGCGCGCCGAACAGCAGCGCGCCGTGGCCGGCGCCGTGTTCGCGATGCAGGGTATCCGCGCCGTCAAGCGTGATATCGAAGTCGTCGAAGCGGTCTCGCAGCAGGTAGATCCGGTCGTGGATGGTGCTGGCGAACGCCAGGACATGGCGGTAGCGGTCGCGCCAGGTGACGGGTCGCGCCAGGCAGCGCGTCAGATAGGCTTGCGACGCGCGGCGGGCTTTGCCGCCGAAAAGGACGAAATACAGCGCGATGCCGAACAGCACCACGCGCGACAAGCGCCGGCCGAGCGCGAGCGACAGCGCGCACATGATGCCGAGCCAGGCCGCGCTGCCGCGCTCTCGCTGCTGCAGCCAGCTGGGCGCGTCGTCGCGCCCGCCAGCGCGTTGCCGGCTCATACGGCGCTCTCCGGCAGCAGGAACTTGCCGTCGGCGACTTTGCGCGCACCCTCGCGAATGACGAAGCGGACAACGTCGCCCGACGGCTCGATGTCGAGCTGCAATGCCGCGCCGGGGCCTGCCGGGCAATGGAATTTTGCGACCGACAAGCCGATAGGGGCGATGCGGGTGGCTTCGACGATGGCCTGGTAGGCCAGGTCGAGCAGCACGACGCCCGGCACGATCGGGCGGCCGGGGAAATGACCGGCGAAGGCCGGATGATCGGCCGGGATGGCGAGCGTGACGGTGATCATGGCCGCTTCCGCCCGCCAAGGTGCTGGTCGATCAGCGCCGAGAGCGTGCGCGCCAGGATCTTGCCGTTGCCGTCGCGCGGCAAGGCCGGTACGAACACGATGGGGCGGGGCAGGAAGACCGGATCGAGATGGGCGCGCAGCCCGGTCAGGATCGTCTTGCGATCGAGCGTCGGCGCCACGACGAAGGCGGCTAGGCGGCCGACGTCCGTGTCGGTGCCGCCCGGCGGCACGCAGAACACCGCGTCCTCGACGCCCGGGAGGGCGGCCAGCGTGGCGTTGAGGAAGCTCAGCGAGCTGCGCTTGCCGGCGACATTGACCATGTTGGCCTTGCGGTCGAGCAATCGGAATGTCGTGGGCGAGAGAAGCGCAATCATGTCGTTGAGCATCTGCGGCGTCGGGTAGGCCGGTCCATGTGCCCAGGTTTCCCCTTCGTGGGTCTCGAGCGTGGTGGCGCCGAGGCACTGCCAGACGTCGTCGCGGCAGGGGGCGCGCATGGCAAGCTGGCCGGTTTCGGTCGAGCCGTAGATTTCGATCACCGGACAGCCCAGCCGGTGCTCGGCCTCGCGCGCGAGTTCGCGCGACAGCGGCGCCGTGGCCGACAGGATGGCGGCCACCGGCGGCAAGGCGATATCGGCCTCCAATAGCTTGCGCAGATGAAACGGCGTGATGGCCAATAGGCGCGGCGCGGGGACCTCGGCGAGGCTGGCGGCGATATCGAGCGGGAAGAAGGGAATCTGCGCCGAGAGGCGGCCGCCGGCGAACAGCGGCAGCAGCACGCTCGCCTCCAGGCCATACATGTGGCGGATGGGCGAGGTGCCGACCACCGAACAGGGCGCGCCGGCCGCGTGCCACAGCCGCTCGGCGCCGGCCAGAACGGCAAGCCGCAGCCGGCCGAAGGTTTTGTAGTGCGGGGTCGGCGTGCCGGTGGTGCCCGACGTGTAGACGCACGCCACGCGCTGGTCGAACGGGATCATCGGTATCGGCGTGCCTGCCGGCGCCGGCGGCGCCGCGACGGTGTCGACGCGGAAGTAAGGCAGGTGCGCGACCGGCGGCGCGTCCTGGTCGCCTAGGACCAACAGGTCGGTTTGTTCTGCGGCGACGGCGGCCAAATGCTCGGGCGCGGCCGAATTGGGCAGCACCGTGAGACTGCCGCGCGCGATGGCGGCGAACAGCGAAACGGCGAACCAGTAGCGGTCATGGCACATATTGAGCACGCGCGCCCGTTCGGGCAGCGCGGCCGCCAGGGTCAGCACCGCGGCGTGAAATTGGCCGCGCGAGATCCATGCGCCATGGCGGTGGGCAAAGTTCGCGTCGGGGTCGATCTCGGAAAACAGGGGCAGCGAATTCATCACGGCGTCATTCGGTGGGCTCGGTGGGCGCGCCCCACGTGCCGGTTGTCTTGCGCTGTTGCATGTACTGCCGGTACGAGCGGATGGTCTGGGCAATGTTGAAGTGCGGCCGGTCGGGCATTACGCGCAAGCGGATCAAGAACTCGCCGCCGAACATGACGCCGAGCGATACCGGTGTCAGCACCGTGGCGAAAAAGGCCCAGACGGGCAGCGGCGCCCAGCAGAACAAGGTGATGGAAACCAGCGCGCTGATGGCGAAATAGCTTGTCCAGGCGAGCGTGACGCGCCAGGTATAGTGCCGGTAGCGCGCGTCGAGCGGCTCGGCGATGGCGATCCGGGCGACGCGAGAGCACAGCGCGCCCTCGTGGCTCTTGAGTGTGCTGCCGAACAGCACGCCGAGCGATACCATGGCGCCGAGGTGCTGAACGAAGTAGAGCCAAGCCGCATGGCCGAGCAAGCGGTCGATATTCAGGGCGATGGCGGCGAGCGCCGCGAGGCAGGCGGCGGTGGCCGCCCAGCGAAACGGCGAGCGCCAGCAGGCGGCGACGATGCCCGCCGCCAGCGGCAGCGAGCCGACGACGACGGCCACGACCGGCGGGTGGGTGGAGGACGAGGCCACGTAGCTCAACAGCACGTAGAGGCCCAAAACACCCGCCAGCAGGGCGAAGGCGAGCGCGCGCCGCAACGGCGTCATTTGACGCGGCGCTCGCCGACGTAAGCCGTCAAGGCGCGCAGGGAGCCGAAGATATGCGCGTTGTCTTCGCTGTCGGCCTTCATTTGTACGCCGTATTGCTTCGAAACCACCAGCGCGATCTCCAGGATGTCGATGGAGTCGATGCCCAGCTTGTCGCCGTAAAGCGGCTCTTCCGGGACGATGGCCTCCGGCGCGATATCCAGGTTCAGTGCCGTCACGATCAAGGCGGCCATCTCTTTTTCGAGCGCCAGATCCGGGGTGGTTTGTGCGGTGGAGTGAAGTTCCATGATTTGCATTTCGCGCCGATGATTTTGGATAAAACAGGTGTTAATAAAAATGTCCGGCAATCGCCAACGTCATCCACTTTTCGGTATGATCACGTTCCCTGACCGGCGCTGGCGCCGGATTTGTCCGGACACTGCCAAGTTCATTATTCTTGACAGAAAAGGGCAAAATTATAGCAAGAGGGGTGTCCGAAGGTACAGCGCGATATCGGATGAACAAGGAGTCGAATTGAACGAAGGGGTATTGTACCGCCGTAACCGGCCACTGGGCGTGGTGGGCACCGTCCTCACCCATTTCTGGTTCAAGATGTTCGGCACCATGGGATTCACCCTGTGCTTTTTTGCCGCCTATCTGTTTTTGCTGCGCCATCCCGCCTCGCCGGTCTCGCTCATCCCCACGACCTGGCCCGACGCGGCGATCGGTTTTAACCCGGCGGCCCTGCCGATTTATCTGTCGTTGTGGTTTTATGTCTCGCTGCCGCCGGTGCTGATGCTGACGCGCGCCGCCATCATCGGCTATGGGGCGCGGGTGGCTGTGCCGTGTCTGATCGGTTTGGCCGTGTTCTATTTCTGGCCTAATGCGGTGCCGCCCGCGGATATCGACTGGGCGCGTTATCCGGGTGTGGCGTTTCTGAAAAGCGTCGACATGGCGGGCAACGCCTGCCCTTCCTTGCACGTCGCCACGGCGGTGTTTTCCTGCGTCTGGCTCCACTGGCGCTTGCGCTTCTTGCGCGCCGGGCGGTGGCTGCTGGCGCTGAATGTCGTCTGGTGCGTCGCCATCGCCTACTCCACCATGGCGGTCAAGCAGCACGTGGCGATCGATGTGCTCGCCGGCACGTTGCTCGGTCTTCTCGCTGCTTGGGGCACCGGGCTGCGCGCGCACGCCGGGCGCTGGCTCGAACGCCCCGTCAGCGCGTAGCGATCAAATCGCCAAGCGCCGCCGGCACCTGGCCCCATTGCAATGCCGGGGTGCCATGCCAGGCGGCGAGATTGGCGAGCGCGCGCGTCAAGTCTTCCGCCAGGCGCGCGCTGGCGCGCACGCCGGGTTCGAGGTAGAGCGCCTTGATCTCGAAAATGCCTTGCTGCCGGTGCGCCTTGGCATCGAGCCGGCCGACGAGCTTGCCGCGTTGTAGGATCGGCAGCACGAAGTAGCCGTACTGGCGCTTGGGGGCGGGGGTGTAGCATTCGATGCGATAATCGAAGCCGAACAGTTCCTGTGCCCGCTTGCGGTCCCATACGACGGGATCGAACGGCGAGAGCAGTGTCGTGGCGGTGGCCTTGAGCGTGCCGTCTTGCGCCTCGGTCAGCGCGTCGTGGAGTTCTGCGTGGACGAAGGCATCGTGTTTCCAGCCCTCGATACGCACCGGAATCAATTCCCCCTCGTCAGCCAGGCGATGCAGCGCTTCGTCGTAGCGGCCGCGCTTGAGCCGGTAGTAATCGGCGACCCACCCCGCCTTGACCACCCCCAGCGCGCGGCAGCTGTTCTTCACCATGTCCAGCCGCGCCTGTTCGGGGTCCGGCAGATCGCGCCCATCGTCCCAGTCCGGGTGGATGCGCTCGGTCACGTCGTAGACGCGTTGGAAATTCCGGCGTTCTTTCACCATCAAGCGTCCCAGCGTGAAGAGCACCTCCAGGTGGCGCTTTTCCGGCTTCCAATCCCACCAGCCATTGCCCTTGCCCTCTTGGCGGGCGAAGTCGGCCGAGCGCACCGGTCCGTTGGCGCGAATGTGCGCGAGCAGCTGTTCAATGTCTTGCCGGTGTTGGCCGAGCCAGTGCTCCGGGTACTTCCAGCCCATGGAGGATGGGTCGAGCATGCGATGGCGCAGCAGACGGTAGTCGGCGATCGGCACGAAACAGGCTTCGTGCGCCCAATATTCGAACAACGCGCCTTGGGCGAGCCAAGCGTCGAGCCAGGCCGGGTCGTAGGCGCCCAGGCGGCTGTAGAGCACCAGGTAGGGGCTTCTCGCCACCACGCTGATGGTGTCGATCTGCAAGAGCGCCATGCGCCGGATGGCGGCGAGCACATCGGCTTTGACCGCTTTGCGGCGCGATGCGCGCAGCAAACCTTGGGCGGCAAGGTGCAGATGGCGTGCGTCTTGTACTGATAAATGAATATGGGGCATGAGATCGGCATTTTTGTCTGGTTTGTGCCGAAGTGTCCGGCGTTGCCGGCATTTGCGCAAGTCGTCCTGCGCACCGGGCGCCGATTGTCATGCCAGCGGGATTCTGCCACGCTATGCGGGGGTGGTGACGGCCCCTCTGGATTCAAGGCGGTTCTGCACAGCCGCGTGCCGGCGCGGCAAGGGTTGGCTATGCAGAGAATCTTTGAATCCTGCGCCCTTGGGGCGGAAAGTGTCCGCGTATGTTGAACCGTATCGTTATCGTCGGCGGCGGCGCCGGCGGCTTGGAGCTGGCTTGCCGATTGGGCCGCAAGCTGGGCCCGCAGCAAGTGACGTTGATCGACGCCAATCCCTTTCATGTCTGGAAGCCCTCGTTGCATGAGGTGGCGGCCGGCACGCTCGATATCCATCAGGAGGGGCTGTCCTACTCGATGCTGGCGCACGACAACGGCTTTACCTTCGTGTTCGGCGCCATGACCGCGCTGGATCGCGGCGCGCGTCAAGTCGTGGTGAGCGAGACGCGCGCGGCCGACGGCATGGTCATTCTGCCGCAGCGGTCGATCGACTATGACCTGCTGGTGCTGGCGGTCGGCAGCGAGTCCAACTATTTCGGCGTGGCGGGTGCCGCCGAGCATACCTTGTCGCTCAATGGACCGGCCGACGCCGAATGGTTCCGCCTGCGCATGCTCAAGTTGTTGACGCTGGCCAATACGGACAAAGCGCAGGACCCGCAGGCCGGGGTTCAGGTGGTGATCATCGGCGGTGGCGCCACCGGCGTCGAGCTTGCCGCCGAATTGCGCGAGGCGAGCGAAGTGCACGGCCGTTACGGCTATCCGCGGCTCGATCCGCGTCAAGACGTGCGCATCACGCTGCTGGAAGGCGCGCCGCGCATTTTGGCGCCGCTGCCGGAGCGCGTTTCGCACAAGGCGACGCAATTGTTGGCCGAGCGCCGCGTGACGGTGCGGACACAGTGCCAGGTGACCCGCATCGAGGCCGACCGGGTGACCGATGCCGACGGGCAGGTCTATCCGGCCGATCTGATCGTCTGGGCGGCGGGCATCAAGGCGCCGGCTTGGCTGACGACGCTCGGCCTGCCGCAGGGAAAGAACGGCCAGTTGCGGGTGGATCGGCGTCTGCGCGTGGAGGGCTGCCAGGACATCATGGCGCTTGGCGATTGTGCCGCGTGCGAGTATGCGGACGGCAAGTGGGTACCGCCGCGGGCGCAAAGCGCTCACCAGCAGGCGGATTATTTGGCCCGCGTCCTGCTGGCGCGGCAGCAAGGGCGGGCGGAACCCGCCGACAGTTATGTCTACCGCGATTACGGTTCGTTGGTGTCGATGGGGACGCAAACGTCGGTGGGGAGCTTGATGGGCAATCTCTTCGGCGCCACGTGGTTCGTCGAGGGGCTGCTCGCGCGCTGCATGTATGTGAGCCTGCATTTGCTGCACCACCGTGCGGTGCTGGGCGCGCCGCGCACGGCGCTGCTCGCGCTGGCGCGGTTTTTGGTCAAGCGGACCCGGCCGCTGGTCAAGCTGCACTGATGCCGGGAAATTGTTGGGGAAAATCCATGTTGGAATTTATTTTGCATGCCCTGCCGGCGCAGGGGCGCCGGCAGGTGCCGGATACCGATCATGTGCTGGCGCAGATAAACGCCTCGCAACTGTTGCTGATCAATCTGGTGCCGGGCGAGTACGCCTTCGAGGTCCATCCGCGCGCGGAATATCTGCTTTGTCTGACCGGCACGCTGGTGTTGGAGGATGAGCACGGCCGGCAAGCGGCGGCGCGGGAAGGGGAAATGGTGGAAATTCCGCCCGGTTTGCGGCATCGATTCGCCCCGACGGCGGATGCGGTAATCGTTACGGTGGCGCAAGGGGGGTGAGCGCTCGCGCGACATTTTTTACCTGTCCTTTTTGACAGTTTGGCGGGGCGCTGTGACATTGAATTTTAATACTGCTTTGCTATAACCAGACTTCCCCTTTTATGTAATTGGGAGATTGCAACATGGATGAACATGATGCCGACGAGCCTCTGCTGGCGCCATCCAAAGACAATCTCGATTTGATGAGTGCGATGGAGAGAGAGGCCTTTGCGGATTCGATCCGTGACGAGTGGGACCAGGACAGCTATCTGGTTGCCTGAGTCACCCGTCGAAAGGCAAGATGATCCCGCAGCGACCCGCTGCGGGATTTTTTATTGCCCGCCGCCCGGCACGCTCAGCATGGGCGCGTAACCCATGGCGCGCAGTTTGGCCATCGCTTGTTCGGCTTCGGCCCGTGTGCGGAAAGGCGCCAAGTGCACGCGCGTTTCGCTTTGCACGTCGATGCCCTTGCTCTTGAGCTCGCTGATCAGCTTCTGCGCGTTTTCCAGGCTGTTGAACAGACCCAGTTGCACGTTGTAGCCCATCGAGGCGCCGGATGGGCGGGCCGCGGCGGCGGCTTGCGGCTCGATCGGCTGCACGGCTGGCGCCTGCGCGGGCAGTGGCGGTTGCACCAAGGTTGCCGTGCCCGGCGCGCGGTAAGGCGGGGTGCCGGCGGGCAACGGGGCGGCGGGCGTCTTGGCGGCGCGGGCGGTGTCGCGTGCCGGCGCGGCCGAGATCGGCGCGGTGGGTACCCGAC
>Ga0213872_10002020_pt1 | contig 12321 bp, 11 predicted proteins | sample VelepicomBERX_R2_FD_160071 | JGI IMG/M metagenome (GOLD analysis project Ga0213872, IMG submission 160071) | Rhizosphere microbial communities from Vellozia epidendroides in rupestrian grasslands, the National Park of Serra do Cipo, Brazil - RX_R2 | ecosystem: Host-associated > Plants > Roots >...
TGAAGTACGCGCCACGGTTCCCTTCAATTTCGTGATTGCCGGCAAGACTCTTCCCTCCGGGAACTACGAGTTCTACACGCAACGGAACAGCACCATCCTGATTCGGAACGCCGGTCAGCAGATCGCGGTGCTGGCCTTGGCCGGCCAGGCTGACACCGTCCCCGGCTATTCCGGCCGCCTGGTCTTCCACAAGTACGGAGACAGCTACTTCCTACGTGAGATTCACTGCCCCACGATCGCGGTGAACGCCGATTTCCCGCAGTCGAAGCAGGAGAAGCGGCTTCACGAGAACATGGCATGGCTGGGACCCGACACCGTGCTGCTGGCGCTGAACGGCAACTAAGGCGGGTTTGGCCACCCGCCTCGGGCCCTTTGCGGCAAATTGTTTCTGCTGCAGTTACGAATTCCGATATCCCGGCCAGAGCAGGCGTAACCGTCGCTGCGCAATCGTGATGGTCGCCCGCTCGGTCCCGATCACTTCCCCGTCGGCCTCCACCAGCAGCGGCGAGCGATACGCGAAATCCGGGGTTGGCCGGCACACAACCGCGATGGCATCGTCAAAGCGAGCGTAAGGAAGACGTGAATTGCCGCTGGTCGCGCGAGTGACAGTCCTGCGCGTGACGATCGCATGGTAGGTCGCGTGAGCCAGCCCAACACGGGTTGTCTCGCGCACACTCGCGAGGCGCAACTCCGGCTTCAGCAGATGGCCGCCCGGACGCCACAGATTGATCTCCGGCACCCGCACTGCAATCGCCTCATTCGCGCGCCACCTGTGCACCTCGCCTGCCGTCGTCGTTAACTCCAGATCAAACGGCTCGATCGGATGCTGCATCAGCAGCCTTATCCCTCCCGCGTAATAAGCCAGCGCTCCGCCTACACGCTTTCCCGTGCCCGTGGGAGCGAGGTTCATCAGCGCCGAATGTACGCCCATCCCGGCCGCAATGGTGAAATACCAGTTTTTGTCTTTTGTGTGCCCCGGAGTCTTGCACACCACTTTGCCGAGCGGAATCGAAACCGTTGGCACGTCTCTCTGCGCCAGCAGGGCAGCCATCGGATCGCGCGGCAGCCGGAGATTCTGCGCCAGCACGTTGCCCGTTCCGAACGGAATGACACCGAGCGCGACTTCCGATCCGGCCACGCCCTGAATCACCTGGAAGATCGTCCCATCGCCACCGCAGACGAAGATGGTGTCGAACCCGCTTGCCACGGCCTCCTGGGCCTGCTCGCTCGCTTGGTGTGCGGAAAGCGTGTCCTGTGTCTCGACTGTGCAGCCTTGGTCCCGGAGAAAGTGGGCCATGCGCTCAATCGCCGTGCGCCGCCCGCGGCGATTCATCAGCAGCGGATTGATGAAGAACAGAACACGGCGCATGTCCAAAAGAACAGAGTATGCGCCGCGGTGATGATTCTTCGATGAATTGAGAATGAGAAGCGCGCGGGAGAATCCCGGAAGTGAATAGAGGCTCCGGCGAGCGCTACAACTTCGCTGGATGACCCCAGTCCGAGAGGACGATCTCAGATAGTGCTTTGCGATCCCGCGGGGCCAGTTCGCGCTCCAGCAGGCCCTCGGGCAGATTGTCTGCATCGCCCAGGTGCCCGAGTGCCGTCACTGCGCCGATATGGTAGCTGTCGGGAATGTCGAAGGCCGCTCGCGCCTTGTCCGGATCGAAGCCGGCCATCGAGTGCGTGTGCAGTCCGAGCGCGGTCGCCTGCAGGGCAATAAATGCGGTCGCCGCGCCCGTGTCGTGGATCGCAAAGCGATTTGGAGCTCCGTTGTGCGCGAAGGTCTTGCTGGCAGCCGAGAGGATCAGCACCGGAGCGCTGGCCGCCCACGACTGGTTGAACGCCACCAGGCTCTCGAAAATCTTCTGGTAGGTGGGATCTCCCTTGTGCCCGACGATGAAGCGCCACGGCTGCTCGTTGTAGGAGGACGCCGCCCAGCGTGCGGCCTCGAAGATCTTCCGGAGATGCTCGCGCGAGACCGGCTTGGCGGAGAATGCCCGGGGACTCCAGCGCTCCAGAATCACCTCGATCACGCCCGGCACCGCAGGCGCATGCTTCAGTTTCTCAATCTCTTCCGTTGTATGAGACAAGACTTACGCTCCTCGGGAAAATTCCCTTCTCGAATGGATTACGCGGGCTCTGCCGCCGCTTCAAAAGAACGGAGCGAACCAGGGCCTGTTAACAGGCTCTAGTACTGGAACGTGAGACGATCGGCGGCGGGAAGTGTCGGCCCGAATCGATGAAGAGCAGATTGCAAAGGTGCGATCGTCGAGGGATCGACCGCATAGAAGCTCACCACATCGCCGCCGAGAATTTCCGAATGGGGAACCTGCAGCTTAGCGATCCGTACCCATTCGCTGGGGAGCGGCGGTATCTTCCAATAACCGCCCGGTTCCGTGGACCAGCTATCGTAGACGACTGCGATCTGGACGTGATTCGCGGCGGCTTCTAATCGCAGGAAATCCGTCGTGTAAAGGCCGGCTCTCTTTGCGAAGAAGATCTTGTCGTCCGCCAGCCCGACCAGATCGGTGCACTGTATGTCTGTAAAAAAGCTGATTGCTCCGATGTCGTTTGCAGCTACGCTGCTGCTCGGAAAGTAGGTGCGGAGGAATCGGGCACTCTGCATCTGCTCCTGATAGATCGCCCGGCTGTAGCCAGGAAACGCCAGGGCCGCTTTGCCGGACCGAACGGCCAATAGGCAGGCGGCGGCGAGCATTGCAACGAGAAATAAGGATCGCGGCCTGGTTGCGAAATCGGACCAGCGCGCGGCTGTGATCGCCAAGACGAGGCAGGACAGCGCGACGAAATATGCCTCGTAGCGGAATGCTCCTCCAGTCCTGGCAAAGATGAGGTGACCTGTGCCGGCAATGGCGAGCAGAAGCGCAAGTTGTGCCAGGCGCGGCTGGCTCCGACGCAGCGCAATGGCAGAAATGCTGAGGGCGAGCAGAAGAATCGCCAGGTGCGGGGCGATGATAATCTTCATGATCACCAGGATTGGAGCCAACCAGCCCATGAGACCGGTTCCCTTCAGAGCAACCGAGTTGGGCAGGAAGTAAGACCCGTGTGACATGGCAAACGCGCCGTAAGCTGCGACGGTGAGCGCGGCGCCTCCGATCATCCAGAACATAGGACGCCACTTGCGTTGGGTCGCGAACAGGATAGCCGCCGCGCCTACCAGGAAGAGGCTCTCGTATCTGGCGCCCACCATCAGGGCCGTAATGGCAAAGAGCCGGCGGGGAGAATCACTGGCCTTGTCGAATCCGCTCACGAAGGCCAGCGCGAGGGCCAGGTGCAGGGTATGTTCCATGCCGAGCAGTCCGATGACAAAGAGTGGTGTTGCCACCACGAAGATCGTCAGGGTCACTACCCTCAGACGCCAGTTCAGGTGCTCTCGAAGGAACCGGTCCGCCAGGTAGATTGCAAAGGCTCCGGCCGTCCAGGACACGACGAGCGATGTGATTTCATGAACCCCGGTCAGCCGATACAGGAAGGCCAGAATCAATGTGAAGAGCGGGCTTGAACTGGCAGAGCTGAACGCGAATCGGGTGACTCCCCACGTTCCGTGAAGGGCCAGCGACCTCGCCATCGCCATGGCGATATATGGATCGTCCAGCGCAAAGACGAAGTGGTGATCGGCCGCGCGAAAGGAGGCAAAGAAGACTGCAGCCGTGATGGCGCCGTAGAGCGCGAGGGCAATTCCCAATGGAACACGGCATCCGCGATCCGCGATCGGGGAGGTCTTGATCAGGGGAGGAGCGGTTACCGTAGCCATGTATGCTGGCTCAGTTTATGGCCCCCGACAGTAACCGGGCGATAGCACTTTGGGGGCGTTACCTGCTCATTGTGACGAAGCCTCCAACAATGAAACAGAGGATTTTCGATGCGTTTGTGACAACGAAGGAGAAGGGATGGGGAACCGGACTGGCCGTATCACGCTCGCCCGGGCAGCGGCGCGACGTTCTGCGTAGTTTTACCTTTATCCTTCCTGAGTCACAATCAGATTGGACTCTTACCTTTGCTTGACCACCGCGGCCCAATTACTGAGTGCCGCTTGACTTGCTAAACTGAAGATTCATGAGCACCGCCACCAGTGTCCCGGCCGAGGTCCTGGCCAAATACGAACCTGTCATCGGACTTGAGGTCCACGTCCAGCTCCTCACCGCCACCAAGGCCTTCTGCGGATGCGCCAACCGCTTCGGCGCGCCTCCGAACACCAACGTCTGCCCGGTTTGCCTCGGCCTGCCTGGAGCCCTGCCTGTCCTCAATGAGCGCGCCGTCGAGTTCGCCACGCTGGCCGCCCTGGCGCTCAACTGCCGCGTCAACGAGCGCTCCATCTTCGCCCGCAAAAATTACTTCTACCCCGACCTTCCTAAGGGCTACCAGATTTCGCAGTTCGACAAGCCACTGGCCGAGCACGGCTGGATCGAAGTGCCGTCAACGAATGGCACAAAGCGCATCGGCATCACTCGCCTGCACATGGAGGAGGACGCCGGCAAGAGCCTGCACGACGGCTTCCCCGATTCGGCCACCCGCACCTACGTCGATCTCAACCGCTGTGGAACGCCGCTGATCGAGATCGTATCCGAGCCCGACATCCGCACCCCCGACGAAGCCTACGAATACCTGACCCGCCTCAAGGAGATCCTCCTCTACACTGCCGTCTCCGACTGCAACATGGAGGAAGGGTCGTTACGGTGTGATGCCAATGTCTCGGTCCGCCCACGGGGGCAGGCCCAGTTCGGCACCAAGGCCGAGGTCAAGAACGTTAATTCATTTCGCTTCATCCGCGCCGCACTCGAATACGAGATTGAGCGTCAGGTCGAAGTCATCGAGACCGGAGGCCGCGTCGTCCAGGAGACCCGCCTCTGGAACGCGAACGAGGGCCGCACCTATTCGATGCGCTCGAAGGAGCAGGCCCACGACTACCGCTACTTCCCCGAGCCGGACCTGCCGCCGCTGATCGTCAATCCGGCCTTCCGGGAAATGGTCGCCGCGCAGCTCCCCGAGTTGCCCGAGGCCCGCCGCGCCCGCCTGATCGCCGAATATGGCATCACCGCGCAGGATGCCGCGACCCTCACCGCAACCCGCGAGTTCGCCGATCAGTTCGAAGCCGCAGCCCGCGCTGCGAAGAACCCGCGCCGCGTCGCCAATCTCGTGCAGAGCGAACTCACCAGCCGCCTGAAGTTGAGCGGTTTGGATTTAGCACAGTCCCCGATCTCGATGTCGGGCATCGCGCTCGCAGCTGACCTCGCTGAGGAAGGCAAGCTCTCGAGCAAGCAGCTCAAGCAGCTTTTCGACACCGCTTTCGAGACCGGCGAAGATTTTCCCATCGTCTACGAGCGCGAAAAGCCGCAGCAGATCAGCGACGCCTCGGCCATCGAGAAGATGATCGATGAGGTGATTGCCGCGAATCCGAAGCAGGTCGAGCAGTACCGCGGAGGCAAGAAGACCGTGGCTGCTTTCTTCGTCGGCCAGGTCATGAAGCTCTCGAAGGGACAGGCCAACCCGGCCCTGCTCAACGAGCTCGTCACCCGCAAACTCGACGGTTAAGTACTCAGAAAAGTTACCGCCGGGCACAAAGTCGTTTCCCTCTTTCCCGCTGGTGAACCCACAAATGGATGCGGCTGAGCTTCTTTTGTAACAACCATCTCCTTAACCAGCTGGCCAGCCAGAAGCAGGCATTGCCTCTGCTCTGCGCAACCTTAATTGATTATGCAGCCGACTTTTCGCGGCGGTGAGCAGCGGCATCCGCACATTCCTCGGCGTAGGCCCTGTAGGTCCTCAGAGGACGCCCGAGCAAAGCGGTTAGCCGGTCGATAGCATCTCTCGATCCGATCATCCCGTATTTATGGAACCCTTGGTACATAGCGACGATATCGTATGCCATCGCGCTCGGCATGAGCGCGGAAAAACGCCGTTCGGCCTCGTGCAGGTCGTCGCCCGGATACCTGACCTTTTTGCCAAGAACTTCAGACCAGAGCGCGATGGCTGATTCGCTGTTGATTACGTCCGGTCCATGTATCTCGATGGTTTCAATCGGCAGCGGCCCAGGGGATTGGTCCCGTTTCATCAAAGCAACTGCGGCCACTTCGGCAATGTCACGAACGTCAACCATCGACACTCCACGAGGACCGATCGGCATCGGGTATTCACCCTTTTCAACGACCGTCTTTCCGTCGTTTTGGAAGAAGTAATTCGGCCGAAGGATGGTGGCGGGAACCTGTAGTTTGTGGATCATCAATTCCGTCGCATATTTTGCGCAGGCGTGCGGACAATCGAGAAACACATCAGCATGAAACATTGACAGGTAAACCACACCCTTGACGGGCGCCTCGAGGGCTAAATCCAAAGTCAACAATGCCCGATTGAGTTCGTCGGGGACAACAGGATTCAGCAGAAACAGCGTATCGATGCCTCTCAGCGCCGCCCGCATGGAACTGATTTCAGTGATATCGCCCTGGATCGTTTTGACATCGTTCGGAACTTTCGCTTTGGGGTTCTGCACCAGTGCAGAGAAATCTGCGCCGCGCAAGGCAAGTAGCTTTATTATCTCGGATCCAACGGTTCCACTGCTTCCAACGACAAGAATGGACATATATTCACCTCTGTTTTCCGCTCGCCGCCTGCCCTTGCCGGGCTTCTATAAACAGATGCCAGGCGCTGATGAGGCGATGTATTTCACGGCAGAATATCCTTCTTTGCGCGTGCCAACGCTTCGTCGATTCCGCCGGTGACAAAGTGGAACCGCCTTCAGCGTGCAATGTTCTGTCGCCGCCGCTGCTCACTTGCCTTCATGATTTCGCTCATATCGCCCGCTGGCCGAATCTCCCACAACGTCCCATATTTCAGGGCCGGATGTTGTGACATGAGCTGCACAGCATGATTCATGTCTCGCGCCTCAAGAACGCCAATGCCGCCGAGTTGCTCCTTGGTTTCCGCATAGGGACCGTCGGTGGTTAGCACCTTGCCGTTCTTCCAAGACAGGGTCAAGGCGGTTTCCGGCCCCTGAAGCGCTTCGCCAATACCCCAGATCCCGTTGGCTCGGAGATGCTCGTCGTATTCAAAGCATGCGTCGAACATGGCGTTTCGCTCGCTCTCCGGCAGGCTCTCGAATTTGTCTTTGTCGTAGTACCCCAAACAGATGTATTTCATTGTTCTTTTCCTCCGGGTTGGAAATCACCAGCACAGCCTTGTCGCAGATTTTTCTGTCACGGTTTCAAGTAATGGAGCGCAACAGTTCCTGATTTGAAAATCTTCGACTCAACAAGTTTCAACCGTAATCTCTCCGGCAGGCTGACACCATCGAACAGACGTCTGCCTTCTCCGACAATGGTTGGCCCAACGACAAAACGATATTCATCGATCAAGCCAAGCTGCATAAGTTGTGAAGGAATATCTACACCGCCGACCAGGATGTCTTTGCCTTCTTCCTGCTTTAATTTAAGTATTTCGTCGCGAAGATTTGTGCGAACAATTCTCGTATTTCCTTCAGCGCTCTCTAGTGATCGTGAGAAAACAACTCTGTCGATGGAGTTAAATGCATCAGCAAATTCTTTGTCTGCTTTGGTCGAGGACGGGTCTTTCGCGACGTCCGGCCAATAGGGAACCATCAATTGGTAGGTTTTACGCCCAAAGACCTGCAGGTCAACCTCTCGCAGGAGCTGTATAAAGTATTCAAATGTTTCTTCATCAGCAAGCTGTTTGGTGTGGTCGCAGCAGCCATCTGCGGTGATGTTGATGGCGTAGATTAACTTTCTCATCTGATTGTCCCTTCCCACATAATCTCTGACGTCTTACGCGGCGGTGTTGTTGAGCGGTGTTGTTAAACTAGGCGTTCTTCAAAGGCCCAGGGGCCTTGTAGGTATTGATAACGATGCCTGACGGCAAGGCTTGCGTGCCGGCGAGCTCGAAGGAACGTGGGGGCGTTCCGTCCGCAAAGATGCGTTTCCCTTTGCCCAGGAGGACTGGATCAACGAGCAGAACCATCTCATCCGCAAGGCCGTGTTCGAGCAGCTCCGAAGTCAGTGTCGAGCTGCCAAAGAGGATCAGGTCAGGGCCGCCGTTGGACTTGATGCGGCGAACGCCCTCGACGAGGTCCGGTCCAATGCCCTGGAACGGGCTCCATTCCAGGCTTTCCGGCCGGTGGGTTGCGACATACTTCGTCGCCGCATTCAGGCGGTCCGCCATCGGACTCTTCGGCGCCTTCGGCCAGAAGCCCGACAATAGATCGTGGGTTCGGCGGCCAATCAGCAGATCGAAGCTCTCGCCATACATCGCGAGAAGGATGTCTCTGCCAGCGGGGGTCCGATAGGGCGCGCTCCAGTCGGTGTAGGGAAAATCGTTCTCATCGGCGGACTGCTGGATCACGCCGTCCAGCGAGATATGTTCGAAAATTCTGAGCTTTCTCATTTTTTCGTCTCCTTTTCGGCGCGTCCTCCGAAGCCGCAGCGGCCCGAGTTCTTTACTTGCTTTCGCCTGGTCCTTGTTCGGGAGCCGGGAAGAAAAGAAGCTCGCGCACTTCGCCGGGTATATCGCAGGCGATGGCGCCCTTCTTCGCCCACGCGAGTGCCTCGTCCATATTGGCGCATTCCAGTATCCAGAAACCCCCCATGTGCTCCTTGGTCTCGGTGTACGGCCCGTCGGTGACGAGCACCTTGCCGTCGGACTGCTTCTGCAGGGTCTTTGCCTGGGCGGGCGCGGCAATGCCGCAGGCGAACTTCCTCACTCCGGCGGCAATCATTTCGCGGTTCAGCGCGTGGATCTCTTCCATCATCGCTTCGGTTACGGTGGACGGGTCGAAGTTGTCGGGTAGGTAGTTGCAAACGAGATATTGTGGCATGGCTTTCTCCTATGAATGGTTTTTCGAGTCAGCAGAACGGCCTCGCGCGCTCGTCGCTGCGGGGCCGTCTGCAAGCTGTTTCATCCTATAGTCGTGGCGGAGAGAGAAAATCGACAGGGAAGGCGAATTATTTTTATTTTCTTACCTCGAGTCCTCTAGCGAAAAACGGCACTCCGGAAAGTTTGAGGATATGCCTTGGGGTGGCGCAGCGGTTTACCGCTGCGGTTTAAATCGATCAAAGATTCGTCGGCTTTAGCCGCTGAGGTGCCTCGTCGAGCACTAGCCCGGGCCACGCAGACCCGTAGCTGTAATCCTGCGCTTTTACTGTCAGCCCACGCTTTGGAGCGTTCTGTCGAATATATTCTCGAAAGGCAAAATACTCTTCTGCATCGCGCACTCGCCGATCATAGAAGCTGTGCTGCCAAATCTCATGCATGAATCCCAGTTTCTCTTTTCGCCCGAAAAGAGAAACCGCCCTTGATCAACTGCATCGCTCTTTCCAGCGATTCACGTGGAGTGATCAGAAGATGGAAATGATCTGGCATAAACAACAAACTCGTGTAGCAGATATTTTCCTTGAATGCGACAGTGAAGAAGCACATCGAGAAGGAGACCCGCCATTCGGTCAGACTGAAGTGTATTTCGCTTCTGCAATGTAGATGCAGTGATGAAGTAGCAACTGTATCCGGTATTGCCGCGGCGGGGAGCGGCCATCAAAGGCACCTCAGCGGCTGAAGCCGCTTATCATACATGCCACTGTATCGCAGCGCCGAAGGCGCCGCGCCACCCAAAGGCAAAAAATGGCTGTTCTCTCCCGTTTCGAAACCGGGGACTGGCGGTTCCAGTCAATCTCGATTCGTCGAAACATGGAAACGGTGTGCTCCCGGGTTAGCTTTCGCCTTCCGTCCTGCAGTCGATTGGGGGAAGACGAAAAATCGACAGCAGAGACGAAATATTTTTATTTCAATATGCTACCCATCTCATAAATGCACTCAAGCCGGTTTGGACCTGATTTGCAGAGAACTTCCGGTTTGGCGGTCATTCATCCAAGAAGGCCAAATCGAGGCCAACGTATGCGGCACCAGGCGTCATCAGACCGTTTGAACGAGCGATCCACAGGATTGGTCAATTTGGCTTGGTAAAGGAAGAGCAATGCGTTCAAATCAGAGCCGGGGCGTGGTCGCCTATCTGCTTTTAACTTTTGCGCTCAGCTCAGTTTTCTACTTCCTCATCGCAAAGTCGGGCCGAGTCGGTGGGGCTTGGGGCGCATACATTGGCTGCCTTATGTGGTGCCCCGGTGTTGCGGCGCTCCTGTGCTGCAAATATCTTAGGCGCGACTTGTCAACTCTTGGGTGGAACTGGGGCAACACTCGTTACGAGATCGCCTGCTATCTGATCCCGCTGGGCTATGCAACTGCCATATATACGGTTGTCTGGCTGACTGGACTCGGCGGCTTTTACGACAGGCAGTTTTTCGACAAGTTTTCCAGCGATTTCGGGCTTGGCCCACTGAAGCCTTGGGCAAACATTGCCTTGTACTTCGCCTTTACTGCGACGATCACGGTTGTTCGAGATTGCTCTACTGTACTTGGGGAGGAAATAGGCTGGCGAGGATTTCTTGTACCGGAGCTTGCCAAACGACACACCTTCGCTGCGACTGCCATCATTTCGGGACTCATTTGGGCCGTGTGGCATTATCCGATTCTTCTTCTGGGAAATGGCTACAGCGGCGGCACGCCGGTTTGGTATTATCTGCCACTTTTTACGTTGTTGCTGCCTGCCATCAGCTTCGTATGGACCTGGATGAGGCTCAAGTCGGGTAGCATTTGGCCTGGCGTGGTCCTGCATGCGGCTCACAATACATTTATCCAACAGTTTTTCGATCCGCTGACGGTAGACAACAGCAAGACAAGATATATAGCGGGTGAGTTTGGCGCTGGGCTTGCGCTTATCTCAATCCTGATGGCTCTCTACTTTTGGAAGCGCCGAAGTGAAGTGGCCCCCGTTGCGCGCACAGCTACTCAAACATAATCCTTGCTCCCCAAGAATCAGCCTTTCGGCAATTAGGCCAGATTAGTCCTCGGAACACGCTTGCCTTGAGTTATGTCCGGTTTGTCGGCACTCCGGAAGTAACTCTGCGACGGCCTCGCCTGCCAGGGCCATTTATGAGATGGGTTGCAGCCTTATTTCAATTCCTCAAGCCGCCTGGCCAGGAACTGCCGCTCTGGTTCCTGTTGGGTCAGCGCCAGCGCTTTCTCATAAGAGGACCGCGCCTCAGCGGTCCTGCCCAGCCTGCGGCACAGATCGGCACGCGCTGAATGCGCCAGGTAGTAATTTGCCAATTCGCCGTGCTCCAACAGCGCGTCGATATGCGCCAGACCGGCCTCTGGACCATCGCACATGGCAATGGCAACGGCGCGATTGAGATGGACAACCGGCGAAGGCTGAATTCGTGCCAATTGGTTATAAAGCGCAACAATCTGCCGCCAGTCGGTGGCAGCGGTCGATTCCGCCTCGGCATGAACAGCCGCAATCGCAGCCTGCAGCGTGTAAGGGCCAAAGCGGCGGGACATCAGGGCTCTCTCCACCAACGCCACTCCCTCGGCGATCTGCTCTTTGTTCCAGAGCGCGCGGTCTTGATTCTCCAGCAAAATCAGCTCTCCGGTGGGAGAGGTTCTGGCGGCGCGACGGGATTCCTGCAGCAGCATCAGGGCAAGCAGGCCCGTGATTTCCGGATTTGGGACTTCCGGATTTGGGATTTCCGGCTCTGGCTGGAGTTCGGCCAGCAACCGGCCCAATCGAATGGCCTCGGCGGTTAGCTCGGCCCGCGTTACCTCCGCTCCCGCCGCAGCCGAGTAACCCTCGTTAAAAATGAGATAGACGACGTGAAGGACAGCTCCCAAACGAGCCGGCAATTCCTGGGAGGTTGGCACCTGGTAAGGAATCGCCTTGTCGCGGATGACGGCCTTCGCGCGCACGATGCGTTGGGCGAGCGTCGCCGGCGAAACCAGAAATGCACGGGCAATTTCCTCGGTTGTCAGGCCGCAGACTTCGCGCAGGGTGAGCGCAATCTGTCCTTCCGGCGGCAGAGCGGGATGGCAGCAGGTGAAGATAAGCCGGAGGCGATCGTCCTCGATCTCGTCTGCCTCTTGTGATGTTTCGTTGATACGCGATTCGATATGAGCAACAAGATCCGGCTGCGCTGCGTCGAAGCGCGCGCGTCTGCGCATAGCGTCGATGGCCTTGAAGCGTGCCGTTGATATGAGCCAGGGACGAGGCTTGTCTGGAATGCCGGTCTTCGGCCATGTGTCCAATGCGGCTGCGAACGCCTCATGCATGGCCTCTTCGGCCAGGTCCAGGTCGCCGAGGAGGCGCACCAGCGTCGCCAGAACCCTGCCCGATTCCGAACGGTAAAGGGTCTCAATGGTTCTGCTGAGTTGTTCGGGGACAGGTGGCGGCATCTACGCCAACCTAGCAAACGG
>Ga0213872_10002021_pt1 | contig 12321 bp, 11 predicted proteins | sample VelepicomBERX_R2_FD_160071 | JGI IMG/M metagenome (GOLD analysis project Ga0213872, IMG submission 160071) | Rhizosphere microbial communities from Vellozia epidendroides in rupestrian grasslands, the National Park of Serra do Cipo, Brazil - RX_R2 | ecosystem: Host-associated > Plants > Roots >...
CTTGTAGGGATCGTCCAAGCGGAAAAGCCTCGATACAAAGGGTTGTTGTTGAGAAACCGCTTACAAGATAGTGACAGGACGAGGCCTTGTCGAACCCTCCAACGGAATTAATGCGATATGAGCGAGCAGGACCCTTTTGAACTATTCGGCCAATGGCTGGCCGAGGCGGAAAAGAGCGAACCCAACGACCCCAACGCCATGTCGTTGGCGACCGTCGACTCCGAGGGGCGGCCGTCGCTGCGCATGGTGCTGCTGAAGGGCTTCGATCAGGCCGGCTTCGTCTTCTACACCAATCTGGAGAGCAAGAAGGGCCGCGACCTGGCGGTCAATCCGCACGCCGCTTTGTGCCTGCATTGGAAAAGCCTGCGCCGGCAGATCCGCGTCGAGGGCAAGACCGAAGCGGTCAGCGCAGAGGAGGCCGATGGCTATTTCGCCAGCCGGGCGCGCGGCAGCCAGATCGGCGCCTGGGCCTCGGCGCAATCGCGTCCGCTGACCGGCCGCTTCGAGCTGGAGCGCAAGGTTGGCGAATATACCGCGAAATTCGGATTGTCGGCGATTCCGCGTCCGCCGCATTGGTCGGGCTTCCGCCTGGTGCCCGGGCGGATCGAGTTCTGGCAAGATCGCCCCTTCCGGTTGCATGACCGCCTGGTCTATAACCGCGACGGAATCGGATGGACTACCGAGAGGCTGTTCCCATAATGACTCAAGACGCCAAAGCTCGTCTGATGCGCCAGGCCACCTTGTTCTCGGTGGCGGTGGCGGTGGCCATGGTGGGATTGAAGCTGGCCGCCTGGATCCTGACCGGGTCCGTCGCCCTGCTGTCCACCCTGATCGATTCGACGCTGGATGGGCTGGCGTCGCTGGTCAATTTCCTCGCCGTCCGCCATGCGCTGGAACCGGCCGACCATGATCATCGCTTCGGCCACGCCAAGGCCGAGCCGCTAGCCGGCCTGGCACAGTCCGCCTTTATCGGCGGTTCGGCCCTGTTCCTGATCGGCCAGGCGGCGCAGCGCCTGTTCGATCCCGAACCGGTCGGCAATGCCGAGTTCGGCATGGTGGTGATGGTGATCGCCATCGTCGTCACCCTGGCGCTGGTGATGTTCCAGAAATTCGTCGTCGCCCGCACCGGCTCGCTGGCCATCAGCGCCGACCATCTGCATTACACCGGCGATCTGATGATGAACGGGGCGGTGATCGTCTCGCTGCTGCTGTCGTCGCAGTTCGGCTTCACCTTGGCCGATCCGCTGTTCGCCATCGGCATCGCCCTCTATCTGATCTGGGGTGCCTGGCAGATCGGCCTGCGCTCCTATGACCTGCTGATGGATAAGGAGATGCCCGACGAGCAGCGCCGCCGCATCGAGGAGATCTGCCTGGCCCAGCCCGGCATTCTCGGCGTGCATGATCTGCGCACGCGCTCCGCCGGTCTGGCCGAGTTTATCCAGGTGCACGTCACCATGGACCCGGCCATCACGCTGCTCGAAGCGCATCGCATCAGCGAATTGGTCGAGACGGCGCTGCGCGACGCGTTTCCCGCCGCTGACGTCATCATCCACCAGGACCCGGACGGTGTGCCGGAATCGCTTGGAGCGGTCGGGTAATGGACAACCAGCAGGAAGTAGTGACTTTTCTTGAGAGTCAGACTTCCGAGCGGGTGGATACCCATATTTCCATGGTCTTTCTCGGGGACGGTGTCGTCTACAAGCTGAAACGCGCCGTTTCCCTGCCCTATGTCGATTTCTCCAGCCTCGACTCGCGCCGCGCCGCCTGCGAGGCCGAGCTGACGCTGAACCGCCGCACCGCGCCGATGCTCTATCGCCGGGTCGCCGCCATCACCCGCGCCGCCGGTGGCGGGCTGGAATGGAACGGCCCCGGCGCGGTGCAGGATTGGGTGGTCGAGATGAACCGCTTCGACCGCGACCAGCAGCTCGACCGGGCCGCCCTCGACAAGAACGTGATCCAGGACCTCGCCGACGCGGTGGTGGCGATGCATGACGGCGCCGAGGTGCTGCGCGATCGCGGAGGACATGCCGGCCTGGCCGAGGTGGTGAAAGGCAATCGCGAGAGCTTTCTGCGCGCCGCGCCCGGCATCTTCGACCTCGCCAGGATCGATGGGCTGACGCAGCGGTCGCTGGACGCGCTCGACCTCCATCACGATTTGCTGGAACGGCGGCGCCTGTCCGGCAAGGTGCGGCGCTGCCATGGCGACCTGCATCCGGGCAATATCTGCCTGATCGACGGCAAGCCGGTGCTGTTCGACGCCATCGAGTTTTCCGACGCCATCGCCTGCATCGACGTCGCCTATGATCTGGCTTTTCTGGTGATGGATCTGCACCGCCGAGGCTTGAGCGAATTCGCCGCCCTGCTGCTGGCGCGCTGGCTGGCCGCCACCGGCGATTACGAGGCGTTGCCGTTGTTGCCGGTCATGTTGTCGATGCGCGCCGCGATCCGCTCGCATATCGCCGGCGTGCTGGGCAAGGCCGAGGAGGCGCGCGCCTATCTCGAGCGCGCCGAGGCCTATCTCGATCCGGCGCCGCCCAGGCTGGTGGCGGTGGGCGGATTGTCGGGCACCGGCAAGTCGCATCTGTCACGCAAGTTGGCGCCGCTGCTTGGCGCGGCGCCCGGCGCGGTGGTGCTGCGCACAGACGTGATCCGCAAGCATCTGATGGGCGTGCCGCCCGAGACCCGCCTGCCGCCCGAAGCCTATGCCGAATCGGTGACCGACCAGGTCTATGGCACCCTTTACGATCAGGCCGAGCAGGTATTGCGATCGGGTTTCGCCGCGATCGTCGACGCGGTCTCGGCGCAGCCCGCGCAGCGCCGCGCCTTGGCCGATCTGGCGGAACGCGCGGGGGTTCCCTTCGACGGTTTGTGGCTGGTGGCCGAGGCCGACGATCTGCGCCGGCGCATCACCGAGCGGCGCAACAATGCCTCGGACGCCACCGTCGCCGTGCTGGACCGCCAGCTCGATTACGATCTCGGGGCGATGGAGTGGACGATCATCGACAGTTCCGGCGATAAGGAGCGCACGGTCGAATTGGCGCGGGGAGTGTTGCATGTCTGACCAGAAAATCGTCCTGCTGACCGGCGCCAGCCAGGGCATCGGCCATGCGGTCGCGGCGCGTTTCATGGAGGAGGGCTGGCTGGTGCTGTCCTGCGCGCGCCAGGAAATGCCCGCCGAATGCCGCCGCAACCCCAATTGGGCCAAGCATATTCCAACCGATCTGGCGGATTCCGCCAGTCTCGACCGCTTCGTCGCCGCCGCCCATGACTGGCTGGCCGGGCGCCCGTTGCAGGCGCTGATCAACAATGCCGGGGTCAGCCCCAAGACGCCCTTCAAGGAACGGCTCGGGGTTTTGAACGGCGCCATCGAGGATTGGCGCGACGTGTTCGAGCTGAATTTCTTCGCCCCGTTGAAGCTGGCGCGCGGTTTTGCCGCCGCCTTACATCAGGGACGCGGCGCCATCGTCAACGTCACCTCGATCGCCGGGCACCATGTGCATCCCTTCGCCGGCTCGGCCTATTCCACCTCGAAGGCGGCTTTGTCCGGCCTGACCCGCGAAATGGCGGCGGAGTTCGCGCAATTGGGGGTGCGGGTCAACGCGGTGGCGCCGGGCGAGATCGCCACGCCGATGATCTCGGCGGATTATGAAACCCTGATCCCGCGCATTCCCCTGGGGCATATGGGCACGGTCGATGACGTCGCCGGGGTGGTGTACCGGCTGTGCTCGGACGATTTCGCCTATGTCACCGGCGCCGAATTGTTCGTCACCGGAGGGCAGCACCTCTAATTACCAGTGGTGGTGATGATGGTAGTCGTCGTCGTCATCATGCCAGTGGTGGTAACGCGGGCCGTCGTCATAGACCACGCAGGCCGCCAGAGTCTGGGCGACGCCGATCAGGAGCAGAAGGGCGAGAAACTTAGAGATATGGTTACGCATCTTTTCCTCCGTCCCCTATGGACGATGAGGAGATCTAACCATCGAGTTGCGGCAAGGATCCGGCGTGATTGAGGCAAAACGGGGACTTTTTGTAACAGACTATTATTGCGGCAGGACCGAATTGCGGGCCTGTGACTCGCGGATCTGCGCGAGATAGGGCGCCAGCAGCGTCCGTGTGAAGCCTTCCGCGTGCAGCGTGTGAAACGCCTTGGCCAGGGGCTGGACCAGATCGGCGTGGCGGCGGTTGACATAATGGTAGACCGGGAAGGATTGCAGCGGCTTTTCCATCATGCGGAACCGGCCAAGATGCTGCCTGTCGATGGTCAGCCAGGCGGCGCCGTCGCTGACCGCCGCCTCGCACCGGCCGCTGGCCAGCATGCGGAATTGCGCCGTGCCGTCATGGCTGATTTCGCGCATCATGCCTTGGGTGCGCTTCATGGTGATCAGGTCGCCGACCATGACGCAAAGGCGCAATCCGCGTAAGGACTCCCAGCCATCGACCGGCACTTGCGCGCCGGTGGTGAAAACGTAGGTGTCGTTCCCCGCCAGCGGCTCCGGCACGGCGATCAGCTGGCTCATCTGGCCCATCGCGTCCGGCACGCGGGCGGCTTCGGAATCGACCTCGCCGCGATTGGCCAGCTCGACCGATCGCCCGGGCGGATAGGGATGCGGCTCGATAGCGATGCCGATCCGGCGATAGGCTTCCGTCAAAAAGGCGATCAGGCCGGCCGAATAGGGATGGGTCTCACTATAGGCGACGATATAAGGCCGCGTCTCAGCGGCCTGGATGCCGGTGAGCCACGCAAACCCCAAGATCAACCCGAAGATGTACCGCATCGGTCTTTCTCTCGTCACCGCGCTCACTATCCCACAGGGCCGCGCGCTTGTCTTCGCCGCCCTTTGCGGGTACATCCGTTGCCATGACCGATCCTTTCCACCAGCGCATCGCAGAATTGCTCGGCCCCTCCGGCCTGATCGCCGACGCCGCCGGCATGGCACCCTATCTCGAGGAGGAGCGCGGCCTGTTCCACGGCAAGGCCCGCCTGGTGGCGCGGCCCGCTTCGACCGGTGAGCTGGCCGAGCTGGTGCGGATCTGCGCCGCGGAAGGCGTCGGCATCGTGCCCCAGGGCGGCAATACCGGCCTGTGCGGCGGCGGCAGTCCGAATGGCGAGGACCAGATCGTGGTCAGCCTGTCGCGCATGAACAAGATCCGCGCCGTCGATCCGGTCAATTTCACCATGACCGTCGAGGCCGGCGTCGTGCTGCAGACCGTGCAGAACGCTGCGGAATCAGTGGATTGCCTGTTCCCGGTGTCGCTCGGCGCCGAGGGGTCGTGCCAGATCGGCGGCAATATCTCGACCAATGCGGGCGGCACCGGCGTGCTGCGTTACGGCAATACCCGCGAACAGGTGCTGGGCCTCGAAGTGGTGCTGCCCGACGGCCGCATCTGGGACGGGCTCAAGGCGCTGCGTAAAGATAATACCGGCTACGACCTCAAGCAGCTGTTCATCGGCGGCGAAGGCACGCTGGGCATCGTCACCGCCGCCGTGCTGAAGATCTATCCGCGCGCCCGCGACCAGCAGACGGCGTTCTGCGCGTTGAAGAACCTGCAGTCATCGCTGGCGCTGCTGGGCCGCGCCCGCAATGCCAGCGGCGACCAGGTCACCGGCTTCGAGCTGGTGCCGCGCATCGGTCTCACCATGGGCGCCGAGTTGGTGCCCGGCGTCGCCGATCCGTTTGCCGATCCGCATGAGTGGTACGCTTTGATCGAGCTCTCCTCGTCGCGTCCCGATGCCGGACTGCGCGACGTGCTGGAAAGCCTGCTGGGCGACGCCTTCGAGGCGGGCGAGGTGGTCGATGCGGTGATCGCCGAATCGCTCGATCAGCGCAAGGCGCTGTGGAAGATCCGCGAGGGCATCCCCGAAGCGCAGAAGAAAGCCGGCGGCAGCATCAAGCATGACGTTTCGGTGCCGGTGGCCCAGGTGCCGTTCTTCATCGACCGCGCCAGCCGCGCCGTCGAGGCGGCGATGGACGGCGTCCGCGTGGTGCCGTTCGGGCATCTGGGCGACGGCAACATCCACTTCAACCTCACCCAGCCGGCGAACGCCGACAAGCAGGCCTTCCTCGGCCGCTGGGAGGAAATGAACCGCATCGTCCACGACATCGTCGTCGACATGCAGGGCTCGATCAGCGCCGAACACGGCATCGGCCGCCTCAAGAAGGCCGAACTGGCGCATTACAAATCGCCGGTCGAGCTGGATCTCATGCGCAAGATCAAGCAGGCGCTCGATCCGCAGGGAATCATGAACCCCGGGAATATTTTGTAGGGGAATGTTGGCGGGACTGTTCAACCCCTGACCCACCCGGCATAATCCGCGCGATGCTCGGAATAGATCGTTACATCCTGCGCCAATTGGCGGTCGGCATGGTGCTCGTCACCATCGGCTTGACCGCGATTCTATGGCTGACCCAGTCGCTGCGGTTCATCGAGCTGACGGTCAACAAGGGCGCCTCGATCGCGACCTTCATCAAGCTCACCTTCCTGGTGATGCCGAACTTCCTCACCATCATCCTGCCGGTGGCTTTGTTCACGGTGACCCTGTTCACCTACAACAAGCTGATCAGCGACCGCGAGCTGGTGGTTTTGCGCGCCGCCGGCTGGAGCCATTGGGCGCTGGCCAAGCCGGCGATGATCCTGGCCGGAATCAACGTCCTGTTCGGGCTGGTCCTCAATCTGTGGATCATTCCCTGGTCGAACGAGGCCTTCCACAAGCTGCAATACCAGCTGCGCTCGACCGCCACCGGCGTGCTGCTGCAGGAAGGCCAGTTCAGCCAGATCGGCAAGGGATTGACCGTCTATGTGCGCGCCCGCGACCCGAAGGGCGAGCTGCTCGGCCTGATCATCCACGACCGCCGCAATCCCGATCGCGTCATCACCATCCTGGCCGAGCGCGGCGCCTTGGTGCAGAACGGCGACGGCACGCCCTCGGTGCTGATGTTCAACGGCACCCGCGAACAGGTGACGCCGGGCTCCAACCGCTTGTCGCTGCTTTCCTTCGACACCGATTCAGTGCAATTTGCGGATGGTCCCGACAATGACGACGACCGCGTCAGGGATGCGCGCGAACGCTCGACGCGCGAGTTGTTCAGCCAGTCCGAATCCGCGGTCGGGCCGGTGCAGTTCCACCAATTCCGGGTCGAAGGACATCAAAGGTTTGCCTCGCCGCTCTATCACCTCTCCTTCGCCTTCCTTGCCACCGCCTGTTTGCTGTGCGGCTGGTTCAACCGGCGCGGCCAGGCCGTGCGCCTGGTCACCGCGGTGGCGCTGATGGTGCTGATTCAGGCTTTGGCGCTGGGCGTCTCGAACATCGCCACCAAGCATCTGATGTGGGTGCCGCTGATGTATCTGTTGCCGGTGCTGTGCGCCGCCGTCCCGGCCTGGCTGCTGCTGATGCCGACCCTGCCTTTCTCGGGCCGCCGCAAGCCGGCCCCGGCGCCCGGTCTGGTCGCCGAATGAAGCGATCGATCCGCCGCACCGCCGCCTCGCTGCTGCTGCTGGGGCTTGCTGCCAACGCGGCGCCTGAGGCCGCGCTCGCGCAGGGCAAGAACAAGTCTAACCATCCGGAGGACCAGCAGGCGCTGCTGACCGCCGACCAGATGGTCTATGACCGCGACCTCGACCTCGTCACCGCGCGCGGCCATGTCGAGATCGACCAGGGCGGCCAGGTGCTGAAGGCCGACGCGGTGTCCTACAATCTGCGCCAGGACGTCATCATCGCCACCGGCCATGTCAGCTTCACGCAGATCACCGGCGACATCAATTTCGCCGATTATCTGGAAGTGACCGGCGACATGAAGCAGGCCATGGCGCGCGGCATGCGGGTTCTGATGTTCGACGATTCGCGGCTGGCCGGCAATTTCGCCCGCCGCACCGACGGCACCCTGACCGTGCTCGACCGCGCCGTCTACACCGCCTGCAAGCCGTGCGAGGAGGATCCCACCGCGCCGCCGGTGTGGTCGATCAAGGCCGATCGCATCATCCATGACGGCGAGAACCATCTGGTCGAATATGAGAATGCCTGGCTCGAGATCGAGGGCATTCCGGTCGCCTACACGCCCTATCTGTCGCACGCCGATCCGTCGGTGAAGCGCGTGTCGGGCTGGCTGCCGCCCAGCATCCTCAACAACAACATTCTCGGCACCGGCGTTCGCACGCCCTATTTCGCCGTCATCGACGCCAATCAGGACCTGACCCTGACGCCGATGTTCACCACCAATGACGACGCCATGCTGGGCGCGCAGTGGCGGTACAAGGACAAGGACACCGAGATCAAGGCGGTCGGCAGCATCACCGAGCTGCAGGCGCCCAATTACACCGGTCATGGCACGATCGGCTGGAACGTCGACATCAACGCCCTGACCGACATCAACGAGAATTGGCGCGCCGGCGCGATCGTTCAGCGCGCTTCGGACGTGAACTATCTGCCGACCATCGATCTGTGGTACCCGGTCCCCTATCTGACCGTGCGGCCCTATGTCGAGAATTTCACCTACTCGAACTATTTCGCGGTCGAAGCCTACAGCTTCCAGACCCTGACCACGCAGCCGCTGATCACCAGCACGTCCCTGCAGAAGGATCCGGTGGTCCTGCCGATGGTCACCTATTCCTATGTCGGCGACACCGATTCCTTGGGCGGCTACACCACCTTCGATACCCATTCGGCGGTCATCACCCGGCTCAGCCACCAGTCCAACGACCGCCAGGTCAACACCCAGACCAGCTGGCACCGCCCCTTCACCACGGACGATGGCGAGCTGATCCGCCTGTCCACCAGCGTGCGCGCCGACGTCTATAACAGCGACCATGTCTTCACCGATTATTCGGGCACCGAGAACAAGACCCGTTTCGTCCCCGACGTGGCGGTCGATTGGCGCTATCCCTTCACCAGCATCGGCGAGCATTCCTCGCAGACCATCACGCCGATCGTGATGGTGGCGGCCAGCCCCGCGACCGGCAATTCCAACCGGATCCCCAATAATGACAGCGTCAATTTCGAGCTGGACGACGTCAACATCTTCAGCCCGACGCCGTCGTCGGGTTATGACCGGCTGGTGACCGGGCCGCGCGTCGCCTATGGCGCCGAATACACCATCGTCAACCGGGGCGGCGAATCGGCCGACCTCGTGCTGGGCCAGAGCTATCAGTTGCATCCCCAGAAGGAGCTGCCGGTCGGCAGCGGCCTCGGCGATTACCGCTCCGACGTCGTCGGCCGCGCCGACATCTCGCCGTCGAACAATCTGGTGCTGCAATATCGTTTCCGCCTCGACCATGACAATCTCGAGCTGCGACGCTCGGAAGTCTCGGCCTCGATCGGCCCGCGCCCGCTCAACCTGAATATCGGCTATACTTTCTACGACAAGCTCTCGCCGGACAGTCCGTACGCTGCCCGCGAACAGGTCTCGGCGACCTTGTCGGCGCAGATCAGCCACTACTGGTCGACGCAGATCTACACCATTCAGAATCTGGGCCGGGGTTCCGAAACCAGTACCGGCCAGGTTATCAGTCAAGGCGCAGGACCCTTGCAAACGGGTGCCCGACTGACATACGACGATGATTGCTTCACCTTGACCGCCGATGGCGGCAGCCGGCATACCACGTCGGCGGTGTTCAACGTCGGGCACTATTTTAATTTGCGCATCGTCTTTAAGACCTTGGGCCAACTTCCGGTGGATCTGTTCTAAGCCATGAATTTCAAGCCGACTTCCCTCCTGCTGGGATCCCTCGCCCTGGGGCTCATCGCCGCGATGCCCGCGCGCGCCGTCGACGAGGCCGAGCGCGTCGCCGCCGTGATCAATGACGACGTCATCTCGGTGCATGACCTCGACCAGCGCCTGAAGCTGGTCCTGATGTCCTCGAACCTGCCCGACACGGTCGAGACCCGCAGCCGCGTGATGCCCACCGTGGTGCGCAACCTGATCGACGAGCATCTCGAACTGCAAGAAGCGCGCAAGCAGAAGGTCGAGGTCGAGTCCGGCGAGATCGCCAACGCGCTGGGCAATATCGAGCGGCAGAACAACATGCCGCGCGGCGGCATGGAGAAGCTGCTGCGCCAGCACGGGGTCGATCCCGATACGCTGCGCCAGCAGATCCGCGCCAGCCTGGCCTGGAACGAGACGGTGCGCCAGGAACTGACCCGCGACATCCATGTCGGCGACGACGCGGTCAATACCCGCCTCGCCAATCTCAAATCCAATATCGGCAAGCCCGAATATCTGGCCGGCGAGATCTATCTGGCGGTCGACGGCCCGCGCGCCGAAGATCAGGTGCGCGGCTTGGCCGAGCGCCTGATCGAGCAGCTGCGCAACGGCGCCCCCTTCCAGTCGCTGGCCCAGCAATTCAGCCAGAATGGCGGCGGCGGCCAGCTCGGCTGGGTGTCCGAGGGCATGCTCGACGACGAGCTGATGCGCGCTTTGGGTCGTCTGCAGCCCAATTCGATCACCCCGCCGATCCGTGCCAATGACGGCTACCACATCCTGCTTTTGATGGATAAGCGCAAGATCGGCGACGGCATGTCGAGCGGTCCCAGCGTCGATCTGCTGACCATCGAACTCAACAGCCTGCCCTCCGCCACCTTCCCCGAGCGCGACGCCCAGCTGAAGCGCTTCCAGGAGGCGATGATGCAATATAGCGGTTGCGACAACCTCGAGCAGGGCAGCAAGAACACGCCCTCGACCGGCTATAGCCGCGTCGACAAGGTGTCGCTGGCCTCCCTACCGCCCGAAGTGGTGAACCTGATCTCGAAGCTCGACATCGGCCAGCTGTCCCAGCCGCTCGACATGCCGAATTCGCGCCGCTTTTTCACGGTGTGCGGCCGTCACGAGGAACAGGCCAACGGTCTGCCCTCCTATGACGACATCAAGCGCCGCATGGAGAACGAGCAGTTGGAAAACCTGGCCCGGCGTTATCTGCGCGATCTGCGCCGCAACGCTTATGTGGATGTGAGAATCTAATCCATGTTGCCGCTTGCGCTGACCATGGGCGATCCCGCCGGCATCGGCGGCGAGATCGCCCTGGCGGCGTGGCTGCGGGGCGGGATGCCGCCCTTCTTCCTGATCGACGACGCGGACAGGCTGGAAAACCTGGCAAAGCATCTCGGCTGGGACGTGCCGATCCGCCGGATCACCGATCCCGCGCAGACCGTACCTGAAGCGTTGTGCGTGCTGCACCGCCCGCTGCCGGTTCCCGCCATCGCCGGCAAACCCGATTCCGCCAACGCCTCCGCCGTGATCGGCTCGATCGAGGAGGCCGTCCGCCTGACCATGTCCGGCAAGGCCGGGGCGGTGGTGACCAATCCGATCCACAAGCAGAGCCTCTATCAGGCCGGTTTCAAATTCCCCGGCCATACCGAGTTCCTCGCCGATCTCGCCAAGGTCGAGCGGGTGGTGATGTTGCTGTCGAGCCCGGGTCTGTCCGTGGTGCCGGTCACCATCCACCAGTCGCTGAAGGACGCCATCGCCACTTTGAGTTCGGACCTGATCGTCGAGACCGCCCGCATCGTCGATGCCGGCCTGCGCCGCGATCTCGGCATCGCCAAGCCGCGTCTGGCGCTGGCCGGGCTCAACCCCCATGCGGGCGAGGGCGGTGCGCTGGGGCGCGAGGACCAGGAGATCATCGCCCCGGCAGTCGCACGGCTGCGCGAGGAAGGGATCGACGCCCGGGGGCCGCTGCCGGGCGACACCATGTTCCACGCCGAGGCGCGCGCCACCTACGACGTGGCGCTGGGCATGTATCACGACCAGGTGCTGATCCCGATCAAGACCTTGGATTTCCATGGCGGGGTCAACGTCACTTTGGGCCTGCCGTTCATCCGCACCTCGCCCGATCACGGCACCGCGTTTGGTCTGGCCGGCACCGGCAAGGCCCATCCCGACAGCCTGATCGCGGCGCTGAAACTGGCCGCGACAATGGTGGAGAAGCGCCATGGCTGATCCGCTACCGCCGCTGCGCGAGGTGATCGCCGCCCATGGGCTCGACGCCAAGAAGTCGCTCGGCCAGCATTTCCTGTTCGACCTCAACCTGACCGGCCGCATCGCGCGCGGCGCCGGCGATCTGGCGACCGGCACCACCATCGAGATCGGTCCCGGCCCGGGCGGATTGACCCGCGCCTTGCTGGAGGCGGGAGCGCGGCGGGTGATCGGCGTCGAGCGCGACGACCGCGCCATCGCCATCCAGAACGAGATCGCCGCCGCCTATCCGGGGCGCCTCGAAATCATTGCCGACGACGCGCTGAAGGTCGACGTGGCTACCTTAGGCGAAGCGCCGCGCCGGATCGTCGCCAATCTGCCCTATAACATCTCGACCGTGCTGCTGACCCGCTGGCTG
>Ga0213872_10002022_pt1 | contig 12319 bp, 10 predicted proteins | sample VelepicomBERX_R2_FD_160071 | JGI IMG/M metagenome (GOLD analysis project Ga0213872, IMG submission 160071) | Rhizosphere microbial communities from Vellozia epidendroides in rupestrian grasslands, the National Park of Serra do Cipo, Brazil - RX_R2 | ecosystem: Host-associated > Plants > Roots >...
ACGATTTCACAGATTTTGCGCACATGACCGCCATCCGCCCGACTCCGCTTCGCGCCTCGAACAGTTCAGAGCCCAGCGCCGACGAAATGGCGGAACAGCGCGAGATTCGCCAGCGCCTGATGCAGCGGCTGGCTATTGCCATCTGCCTGATCGTCGCCGTCGGTATCGCAATCGTGTTACTCAACAAGCTGGACAACCAACCCAAGCTAGAAGTGGCACAGTCGAGCATCAATCCGCTGCAAGCAGAAACACCCAGTCCCACGCCAGCCGCCACGGTAACGCCAGAGCCCGTGACGCCAACACCCGAGGCCGCGACGCCGACAGCCACACCAACCCTGGCACCGACACCCATTACGCCTTTGCCCGGCACGACGCCGACGGCAACACCGGCAGCCACGCCAACAGCCCAGCCCAGCCCAACCATGGTACCGAGCCACAGCGCCATTCCCACGGCGCCAACGCACGAACCCACGACCACCCCGAAGCCGGCTGCACAAATTGCCGAAACGCCTACCCCGCACCCAGCACCGCAGCCACGCGCGCACGAACGCGCACCGGAAGCCCTGCCTGCAACACCCGTCGCCACACCCTCGCCAACCCCAACACGCTCAGCTCCACCGCCTGCACCGGTCGTCGCCAGCCCCGCACCTACCCCCCGCCCAACTATGGAGCCTGCCACTCACAGCACGCCCATCGTCACAGCCCCCCTACCCAGCAAGCCACTTCCGCCACCCGCAGAGCAGACGATTACAGCGCTAGCAGCCGGCGTTTCACCGGTGGGTACAAAGGGATTTACCGTACAGGCAGGCGTATTCCAAAGTAGCGAAAATGCGGAGAAATTAATTGCGCAGCTAAGCGCAGCAGGCATCCCGGCGCGCTTGGAGACGCGCGTGCAGGTCGGGCCATTCCGCAACAAGGATGAGGCCGACCTGATGATGAGGCGACTGCGTGAACTGGGTGTCACGCCCATTCTGCAGACACCCGCCCCGCAATAAACCGCAGCTACGGGGCATCAGGCCAATCTAGTGGAATCCAGCGCGGCCACAGGCCATTCTCAGCCTGCATTTCCGCCGCAACGGCAATTCCTGGCACTGCAAGCAACACGCCGCGGCGCCACAACAAAGGCCAACGCGTACGCAGCCACGGCGGAATGCCCGCTTCCTGAAACAGATTCTTGACCGAACGCAACGGGCCGCCGCGATGCGTGCGCAGCGCTTCGCCGCCGACACGTAGGCGCAACTCCATGTCATCCAGACTGGATACTTCGAGGCCACTCGCCCGCTCTTGCCACACGATGTCGCCATGGAACGGCGCAATCGCGCGATTGACGGCATCGACCGACACGACCTCCGACAGCGCCTCGACATGGTCTGCAACCCACAGCTCATCTCGATAGCGATGCAAGGCATGGGCCGCCAGGCGAAAGCAGGGGTTGCGATCGCTCTCGGCGGTCAGGATTTGCTGTCGGAGCACCTCCAGCTGCTGCGCCTCCAGGCGGAGCCCGTGCCGTGCCAGCAGCCAGCGCAGCAGATTGCGCTGCCGAGCCTCACTTAAACTCGCCAGGCGCGCCAGCGATAGCCGCTCGCCGACCGAGCCGAAGTCCCCCGCCGCCAGTTCATCCAGCAGCTCGCCCGCTTCCGCAAAATGGCCCGCAGCCCGCGCAAGCGCCTTCGCCGCCCCCGGAAAGCGCGACCGCAGCACAGGCAGGACATTTGCGCGCAGGTAGTTGCGGTCATAAGCATCCTGCGCATTGCTCTCGTCCTCAACCCACCGCAGCTGCCGTGCATGCGCATAGTCTTCCAGCGCAGCGCGCGACTCGTCCAGCAAGGGACGCCAGATCAGGCCGCCCTCCGGCATCGCTCGCGCTGCCGGCATGCCGGCCGCACCATGCACGCCCGTGCCGCGCACGAGCCTGTACAGCATGGTCTCCGCCTGATCGTCGAGATGATGCGCCAGTGCAACAAGGTCCACCGCCAAGGATGCATAAGCCGCATAGCGCCCGGCACGGGCACGCGCCTCCACATTGCCGCCAGGCAGTCCTGCAAGGTTCAGCTGGACACTGGAAAACGGCAGTCCGAGCGAGCTGCTGACGTCTGCGCAGTGCGCGAGCCAGCCATCCGCATTTGGACTAAGTCCATGATGGACATGGAATACAGAAAGGGAGAAAGCAAACCGCTCGCGAGCCCTCGCCAGGAGATCCAACAAGACCGTCGAATCCAGGCCGCCGGAGAATCCGACGGCCAAGCGAGGGCCGCCTGCCAACACAGGCTGGCAGCACGCGAGAAAACGGGAATAGAGTACGTCGGGATCAGCCGAGGCTGACTTCCTTGAACTTGCCATAGCTCATCAAGCGCTCGAAACGCGCATCCAAGAGCGCATCCACCGGCTTGTCCTGCAGCGCCTTGAGCGCATCCTGCAGCGACTTCTTGAGCGTCAGCATCATGGCTTGCGGGTCGCGGTGGGCACCGCCAACAGGCTCCGGCACGGCGCGATCGATCAGACCCAGGGTCTTCAGGCGACTGGCCGTGATGCCCAGCGTTTCCGCCGCTTCCGGCGCCTTCTCGGCACTCTTCCACAGAATGGAAGCGCAGCCTTCCGGCGAAATGACGGAATAGGTCGCGTACTGCAGCATCTGCACGACGTCGCCCACGGCAATCGCCAATGCGCCGCCCGAGCCACCCTCACCGATCACCGTGACGATCACCGGAACACGCAGTTTGGCCATTTCGAACAGGTTGCGGCCAATGGCCTCGGACTGCCCCCGCTCTTCCGCGCCGATGCCGGGATAGGCACCCGGCGTGTCGATGAACGTAATGACGGGCAGATTGAACTTCTCGGCCAGGCGCATCAGACGCAGAGCCTTGCGGTAGCCCTCGGGGCGCGGCATGCCGAAGTTGCGGTACTGGCGCTCCTTGGTATCGCGCCCCTTCTGGTGGCCGATAACCACGACGGACTGGCCATTTAGGCGCGCCAAGCCACCAACGATGGCCGGATCGTCGGCAAAGGCGCGGTCGCCATGCAACTCTTCGAAGTCGCTGAAAATCTCGCGAATGTAGTCGAGCGTATAGGGGCGCTGCGGATGGCGAGCCACCTGGGAAATCTGCCAAGGCGTCAACTTGGCATAGATCGTCTTGGTGAGCTCCTGGCTCTTCTTCTGCAGATGATCGATCTCGACCGAGATATCAACCGCAGAATCGTCCTGTACATAGCGCAGCTCCTCGATCTTGCCTTCGAGTTCTGCGATGGGCTGCTCAAAATCCAGAAATGTGGTCTTCATGCTCGGGTTGTGCGCGGGAGGCCGCGATTAGTCACTCCGTCTTGCCGGCGTTCGGCGAAATCGCGCAATCATAGCGAAAACCTGCAATGCCGCAAGATTGACAAACAGTCAATTCAAGCAGCCGTCCGGCAAAAAAGCGGCCGACTTACGCGTTGGTAAACACCATCACGGCACGCACGCCGCTCTTCTGGATCGCCTTGCGGGTGGCGGTGTTCAGCACAATGGGCGAGCTGGTGTGCGGCGTAATCTTGCCCGTACCGGAGTCCTTCGCGAGCGTCAAAAGAAGTACGATATCTTTTGTATCCTTGCAGTCGATCTTGGCACTTTCCTCGTCGGTTAGGCTCAATTGATAGTTGAATCCGAGCAGGCTTGCATCGATCACGTTCAACACGACATCCGGGCCGTTCACCGACTGCATCCACATGACGCGTGGCGCCGGACTCTCGTCGTGCAGCAGCTTGAACTGGGTGCACTCCTCGAAGCCGGGCAAGCCATCCGGAAACGTGATGATTGTATTTTCATCGATATCGAGGACCCCGAACTGGAGTGTTTCGATCTGCATGGCCGGATGGTCTCCCTATACGTTCAAGTTTGGCTCAATCTAGCCGAAATTAAGGCAGACCGCAAAACTATTGAAATCGAGGGAGCCTCTGATTAAGTACCCGGGATCGCATTTGCCCGGATTTTGGCCTGCTGCCGCGTTAAAAGTCGCTTATGTAACCCGTTACACCGCGCTCCTTTCGCCTTGCATCAGGCCAAAATCCGGGCAAACCCTCCGGACTGGGTCGCCCCTTGGGGCATGACGTCGTTCCCATGACCGTGCAACGTGGACCTACAACTCACTTACTTGACCCATAAAGCTGCGCTCGTTGTATCTAGTCCTGCAAGACTCGGCCCAGCGCGCCCCGGGTACTTAATCAGAGGCTTCCCAGGGATTTGTAAAAGCACCGAATTAGCGGAAATGAGGCCGAAAAACCAGGTATCCACTTCAGCCAACATATCGGTCGGCATATAATTAATTTAGTCAGGCCGGCGCAGGCAAATTCCCTGCGCAGCCCGGCCGACTGCCGTAGCAGGCGCGACAGATGCGGCCTATGGGAAAAATTTTCGTGTCAGCCCTAAAGTTAATCGGTAATGTGTCGATTATGGCCGTAACGGGATAGACAGGCCCCGGCCAAATGACAAAGGCGAAAGGATCGCCATGAAGATCGACAGCACAGGCAAACCACTCGGGACAACGCTCTCGAGGACAGACTCACGCTCGACCGGCAAAGCTGCTTCCGCCAGCACCGATACGGGCACGTCCCAATCAGACAGCGTGGATGTGAACACTTTCACCAGCCGCTTGCAGGCACTCAGCAATAGCCTGAGTACGCAACCGGTAGTAGACGAAGCAAAAGTTGCCGAGATCCGGCAAGCGATTGCCGAGGGCCGCTTCACGATCCGCCCCGACGCGATCGCCGATCAGCTCGTCCGCAACGTGAAGGACATGCTCTCGAAGAACTAGGTCGCCGCCGGCCAGCTTCGGGCCAGCACACAGCGCCGATTACCGCCCAGCGGAGTCGGCGTTGTCGTTTTTGCAGTCGCGCGCACGCCAACGCAACACCCGAAGCACCCCAGCAGGCACGCCGCTTGCTTCAAATAAGCAAAGCTCTCCCGTGTAACTGTTTTGACCGGCGCGACCCACCATGCAAACCTCACCGCTGCAAACCCTGCTGAACAATGAACTTGCGGAAGTCGACGCATTCATCGACCTGCTTGAACGCGAGCAGACCGCGCTGATCCAAAACACACTGTCCGAGCTGATTGAATTTGCCAAGCAGAAGACGGTTCGGGCGCACACGCTGGGTATCTATGCCAAGGACCGCAAGCGCTTGTTCGAAGCCAACGGCGTCGAGCTATCGCCGCACGCACCCTATGAGATCATCCGCGTACGCAATATGCCGGAAGACGCATTCACGCCGCTGGTCAAGGGCTGGCACAAGTTGCTGCAGTCTGCACGGAAGGCCAGCGCACTGAACCAAACCAACGGCCAGCTGATCGAGACACGCCACCAGCAGAATCAACAGCTGATGATGTTGCTTCAAGCCAACAGCCCGGGCGGTACCGTGATGTCCTACGATGCCTACGGCCACCCGAAACTCTCGCGCCGCGGAGGTCTACGTGGCACGGCCTGAAGCTACCTGACGGGAATAAGGGCGCGCGGGCGTCGCCCACGGTTAGGTATTGCCTGGCGCCTTTGGCGGCATGGTAGCCGCATCCGCCTTGTCGTCCGTCAGTATCTGCACGGTAACGCGACGATTCTTGGCGCGCCCGGCGGGGTCGTCGTTCGACGCCAGCGGTCGGTTGTCGCCATAGCCGATCGCCACCAGGCGATTGCCGTTCACGCCGTTGCCTTCGAACAATCGCACAACCGTACCTGCGCGCGCGGCGGAAAGTTCCCAGTTGGAAGGAAACTGTGGCGACGCGATGGGGACATTGTCGGTATGACCTTCGATCTGGATCAAGTTCGGACCAGTCGACAATTTACGCGAGATATCAGTCAGGACGCCGATGGCCTTCGGGTCCAGCGTCGCCGAACCAACAGGGAACAGTAGGCTGGCATTCACCTCGATAGCCACGCCGCGCTTGTTCTCTGTGATATTGACCTGCCCCTGCTCGATCAACTTGGCCAGGTCCGACTTCAACTCCCCTTCGGTCTTCTTGAGCTGCTGTTGCTGCTCCTCCTGCTTGCGCAACAATTCCTGCGCCTGCCTTTCCTTCTGATAATTGACGAAGGGGAGCGATATGAAGGAAGCGTTGGTGCCACTCGGGTCGGTGTGCGATATCGCCTGCGCGGCGGTATCGGGCTTGCGGAAGGCAACTGTCAGGGAATTGGACAATACCCGATACTTGCCCTCGTTGACCTGAGAGATGGCGTACATCACCACGAAGAAAGCGAACAGCAGCGTGATGAAGTCCGCATAGGACACCAACCAGCGGTCGTGATTGTCGTGATCGTCGTGCTTTCGCCTGCGCGCCATGTCGTATCCGGGTATCGATGCGGTGACCGAATGTCCGCCAGTGCCGCCCATGCGTAGGCAGCACCGGCAGCGCTACCTTACCTTAGCTTCATATCGAAGTAGCTGCCGAACTTCTCTCCAGCAGAAGCGCCAATGGAATGCGCCAGGCGGTTCGCCCAATCGTCGCGCGGCGTATAGTCGACGATATTGTCGAACTTCACCACGTCGCGCGCCACACTCTCGGCACTGCCGTAGGCATCGGCCAGACCCAGGTCGATGCTCTTTTCACCGCTCCAGACGAGACCAGAGAACATATCCGGCGTTTCCTTCAGGCGCTTGCCGCGACCATCCTTCACCGTGCGGATGAACTGCTGGTGCACCTCATCCAGCATCTTGTGCGCGTAAGCCACCTGGGCAGGGTTCTGCGGCGAGAACGGGTCGAGGAAGCCCTTGTTTTCGCCCGCCGTCAACAAGCGGCGCTCGACGCCGAATTTTTCCATGGTGCCGGTGAAGCCAAAGCCATCCATCAGCACGCCGATGGAGCCGACCAGGCTGGCCTTGTCCACGTAAATCTTGTCGGCCGCGACAGCCACGTAGTAGCCGCCCGAGGCGCAGATATCGTCCACCACGACGTACAGCGGCACGTCCGGGTGCAGCTTACGCAGGCGATGCATCTCGTCGTTGATCTGCCCCGCCTGGACGGGGCTGCCGCCAGGGCTGTTGATGCGCAGGATCACGCCCTTGGTGTTCTTGTCCTTAAATGCGTCGCGCAGACCCTGTATGACGTTGTCCGCGCTGGCCGGGTTACTGGCGGCGATGACACCATTCAGTTCGACCAGCGCCGTATGAGGCGTCAAGCGGCTCGGGTCGGAGCTACTGCCATGATGCCAGCCTGCAAACACCGCCAGGACAAGGAAGAGCCAGGCGAATGTCACAAAGCGGAAAAACACGCGCCAGTTGCGCGCCTTACGCTGTTCCTTCAGTGCCGCCGTCAGGAGGTTTTCCAAGACCTGACGTTCCCAGCCGGGGTTTTGCTGCTCGCTCATTCAAGGTTTTCCAATATCGGATTTAACTACGATGCTCAACGCACTCTGACGTCGGGCAGGAAAAACACGTCGCCGCCCTCTTCCACGACGGCGAGCTTGACCAGCCGCGCACCCTTGCACGGCCCGCCCAGGCACAGCCCGGTGTCCGGCCTATAGTATGCGCCGTGGGTTGCGCAGATCAAATAGGAGTGGCTCAAATCGAAGAAGTCGCCTTCATTGAAGTCCATTTCGACGGGGATATGTGCACACTCATTGAGATAGGCATGCACCCGGCCACCCCAGCGCACGGCAAAGGCAGGCGCCGGCGTGCCGCCCCACTCCGCCTGGAAACGCTTGCCCAGGCCCCGCTCGACGAGCTCCTCGCTCGCGCAGATACGCCAGCGGCGCTCATCCATATTGGTTCACCCAGGTATCGAGCTCGGCAAAAGTATCGAACACCGCCAGTGGCTGCAACGCCGCCAGCTCGTGTCGCGGATGCGCCCCGTAGGCCACGCCCAGCGAGGCGGCACCGGCGTTGGCTGCCATCTGCAGGTCGTGCGTCGTGTCACCTATCATCACGGCTCGGGCCGGTGCCACACCCAGCCGGTCTGTGATTTCATCGATCATCTGCGGATGCGGCTTGGACTGGCATTCGTCGGCGCACCGGCTGAAATCGAAATACCTGTCCAGGCCTGTATTGCCCAGCGCGCGGTCCAGGCCCTTGCGCGACTTGCCGGTGGCGACTGCCAATAGGTAGCCCGCCTCCTGGTAACGCGCCAAGGCCTCCGGCACACCCTCGAACAACAATATGTCGGCGTCGCGCGCTAGGTAATGGCGCTTATAGGCTTCGATCACGTCGGCAATTTTCTCGTCACTCGCCGCGGGCGCCAGATACTGCATGGCCTGCACCAGGCCATATCCGATCACAAAGCTCGCCTGCTGGCGCGTCGGCACTTCCAGCCCCACTTCGGCAAACGCACTCTGTATCGACTGGGTAATAAGACCGGTCGAATCCGACAGCGTGCCATCCCAGTCGAAGATCAGAAGGTCGAAACGCTCAGCCATTCACTTGCTCCAAAGTATCCATATAGCGCTGCAACTCGACGGGGACGGGTGCTTCCAGCTCCATCTTCTCGCCGCTGACGGGGTGCGGCAAGGTTAGCCGCCAAGCGTGCAGGAACATGCGCTTGAGGCCCAGGCGCGGCAATTGTTTGTTTAGCGCAAAATCGCCGTACTTGTCGTCGCCCAGGATGGGGAAGCCGGATTGCGCGCAGTGCACACGAATCTGATGCGTACGCCCGGTCTTCAGCTCGCATTCCAGCAGGGTGGCGTCGGCGAACACGGCACGGCGGTTGAACACCGTATGCGACTCCTGCCCCTCGGGCGACACACGCACGCGGCGCTCGCCTTCCGCCGTCGTGTACTTGAACAGCTTGAAGCGCACGTGGCGGCGAGGGTCGGGGAACTGGCCCTGCACGAGTGCCAAGTAGCGCTTGTCCATACCGCGGTCAGTGCGCAGCATCTCATGTAGCGCAACGAGGGCGGCGCGCTTCTTCGCGACCAGCAGGATGCCCGAAGTCTCGCGGTCGAGCCGATGCACCAGTTCCAGGAACTTCGCCTGCGGGCGCAGGGCACGCAGCTGTTCGATCACCCCAAAGCTCACGCCGCTGCCGCCGTGCACCGCTACGCCGGCCGGCTTGTCGATCACGAGCAGCGCCTCGTCCTCATACAGTATGGGCAGCTCTGGGCCGCGCGCGGCCATGACGGCGCTATCGGGCTTGGCCGATGTTTCGCCCAGGCGCACGGGCGGCACACGGATCACGTCGCCAGCCTGGATACGGTAGGTCACGTCTGCCCTACCCTTGTTCACCCGCACCTCGCCGGAGCGCACGATGCGGTACACGAGCGACTTCGGCGCACCGCGCAAGTGGCGCATCAGGTAGTTGTCCAACCGCTGCCCAGCCATTTCGGCGTCGACGGTCAGAAAGGAAACTTTGCCTGGACTAATCATCTTGTCATATACTCACGCGGTCAGCAGTACGTCTGACGGTGCCCACAAGGCAGCGTCATGCGTCAGACCCATCCTCGGCCCGCCGGTTCGGCAGGGTTCCAAAGCATGGATTATCGCACGCGCGGCCGGCTCGCGCGGTTCTCTTCTGTTCTTTTCCTCAGCGTCACTACCCTCTTGCCGTATCGGTATACCGGTACCACGTGCGCAAGGCAGACGCGTGCTTCATGCGGGAAAAAGACTTGGGAGTTCAACCCAGCCGGCGGTTAACGTTGTTCACCGCCAAGCAACGACGGCACAAAGACTGAACGCAGTTACGGACGAATTTTCGCCCGCCGCCTCCCCTAAACACCCGCCATTTGCGGGCATAGCGTTGAGGCGACGGTAGCAATACGGACACACCCGCGCCTGGCAACATGGTCAGGCAGCGACCCGCAACGGACCAGGAGACACACCCGCCACCCGCAACCGCCCGGACCCAAAAGCCCGCTCATGCTCTCTCGATGCGCCGCCGCGCCCCTAGGCCCGCCCACGCACCGGCATCACGACAGGACTTATTCCCGGCAATCGGTGGCTCGTGCAAACCGACAGTCCGTTCTCCGATAGGCTTTGGCCATCGGTGTGTCCTCCCGCTCGTCCGGCTGCGGGAGACAATGACATGAAACGCATGCTGTTCAATGCGACGCAGGCCGAAGAGCTGCGCGTCGCCATCGTCGACGGCCAGAAGCTGATTGATCTGGATATCGAAACCGTCGGCAAGGAACAACGTAAGAGCAATATCTACAAGGGTATCATCACCCGCATCGAGCCCTCCCTCGAAGCCTGCTTCGTCGATTACGGCACCGACCGCCACGGTTTTCTCCCCTTCAAGGAAGTCGCCCGCGCCTATTTCCAGGACGGCGCCGACGGTCGTTCGCGCATCCAAGATGCGCTGAAGGAAGGCATGGAGCTGATCGTCCAGGTGGAAAAGGACGAGCGCGGCAACAAGGGCGCAGCACTCACGACCTTTATCTCGCTGGCCGGTCGCTATCTGGTCCTGATGCCGAACAACCCGCGTGGCGGTGGTGTTTCCCGCCGCATCGAGGGTGAAGAGCGCCAGGAACTGCGCGCCACCATGGACCAGCTCGACGTGCCCAACGGTATGTCCATCATTGCCCGTACCGCAGGCATCGGCCGCAGCGCCGAAGAACTGCAGTGGGACTTGAACTACCTGATGCAACTGTGGCGCGCCATCGAGAACGCCGCAGGCTCGCAGTCGGGCCCCTTCCTGATCTACCAGGAAGGCAGCCTGGTCATCCGCGCTATCCGCGACTACTACCAGCCCGACATCGGCGAAATCCTGATCGACACGGAATTCGTGTTCGAGCAGGCACGCCAGTTCATGAGCCACGTCATGCCCGGCTTCGTGAACCGCGTGAAGCTGTACAAGGATGACGTGCCGCTGTTCTCGCGCTTCCAGATCGAACACCAGATCGAGACGGCCTTCTCGCGCGAAGTGGCCCTGCCCTCGGGCGGCGCCATCGTGATCGATCACACGGAAGCGCTGGTTTCCGTCGACGTGAACTCGGCCCGCGCCACCAAGGGCGGCGACATCGAAGAGACGGCGACGCGCACCAACCTGGAAGCCGCCGACGAAATCGCCCGCCAGCTGCGCCTGCGCGACCTGGGCGGCCTGATCGTCGTCGACTTTATCGATATGGAAAAGGCCGGCAACCAGCGTGAGGTGGAAAACCGCCTGCGCGATGCGCTACGCCATGACCGTGCCCGCGTGCAGACCGGCAAGATCTCCCGCTTCGGCCTGATGGAACTGTCGCGCCAGCGCCTGCAACCCAGCCTCGGCGAAACAGCCCACCAACCCTGCCCGCGCTGCCACGGTACCGGCTTTATCCGCGGTACGGAGTCGTCCGCACTGCACATCCTGCGCATCATCCAGGAAGAGGCGATGAAGGAAAACACGGGTGCCGTGCACGCTCAAGTGCCGGTGGACGTGGCTACCTTCCTGTTGAACGAAAAGCGCGCCGACATCTTCTCGATCGAGTCGCGCCTGAAGGTCGGCGTGGTCCTGATCCCGAACATCCACCTCGAAACGCCGAACTACACCGTTACGCGCCTGCGCCACGACGACCTGAACCAGATCGAAGAAGTGCTGCCGTCCTACCGCATGATGGAAGCCCCGGCCGAGGAAGAACACAGCCACGGCAAGGAAGCGGAAGCCGCCAAGCCGCGCCAGGAGGCCGCTGTCAAGGGCATCACGCCAAACCAGCCAGCGCCCGTTGCCGTCGAGAAGCCGGCACCGGTCGTTGAGAAACCTTCGCTGATCCAGCGCATCGTGCGTTGGTTCAAAGGCCCCGAAGTGGAAGAGGTCAAGGCGCCCGTTCCCGCCAACAAGGCGAACCGCGATCGCAATGCCCGCCGCGACGGTGGTCGTGACGGCAGTCGCCGCGAACGTGGCGAGCGTCGCGATGAAAAGCGCGACGACAGCCGCCAGGGTGGTCGCAACGAGCAGAACCGTGGTGCCGGCAAGCCGCGCATCGAGGAAGACGAACAGGCCCGCAAGCAGCGCGCCGAGCAGCCGCGCGGCGAGCGTGGTGAACGCGGTGAACGTGGCGAGAAGCAGGAACGTCGCGAACGCGGTGAAGGCCGGGGCGAGCAGCGCCAGGGCGAAGGCCGTGGTGAGCGCCAGCCGCGCGAACAACGTGAGCCACGTGCCGAGCGCGAGCCGCGTGAACCACGTGAGCAGCGTGAACCGCGCGAGCCTCGTGAACCCCGCGAACCGCGTGCCGAACGTGAGCCACGCGAACCCCGTGAGCCGAAGCAACCGCGCCAACAGCCCGAGCAGAAGCAGGAAGCCAAGGCTGACGCCAACACCCCTGCCCAGCAGGAACTGCTGCCAGTGGACGGTGTAGCACAAGTCGAAGAAGCCGGCGAAGCACGTGAAGGCCGTGGCCGTCGTCGTCGCGGTCGTCGTGGCAACCGCGGTGATCGTGGCGAACAGGCCCAAGGCGTT
>Ga0213872_10002023_pt1 | contig 12318 bp, 17 predicted proteins | sample VelepicomBERX_R2_FD_160071 | JGI IMG/M metagenome (GOLD analysis project Ga0213872, IMG submission 160071) | Rhizosphere microbial communities from Vellozia epidendroides in rupestrian grasslands, the National Park of Serra do Cipo, Brazil - RX_R2 | ecosystem: Host-associated > Plants > Roots >...
GGCAAGCCGGTCGATCCCTACTGGGATGTGCAAGTGGGCGGCACCTATGCCCGCTCGCGCGAGAACGGCCAGCGCTACCAGCAGGACACCCTGGGCGTGGACGGCCTCTACCTGTTCTCGCGCAAGAGCTTCCGGCCCTTCCTGCTGCTGGGCGTGGGCGCCGAGCGCGACAAGTCCAACCTGACCGGCCTGGGCCAGATCAGCAAGACCTCGCCCTATCTGAGCGCGGGCCTGGGCTTCCAGAGCCAGCTGAGCGACCAGTGGTCCTTCCAGGCCGACCTGCGCGACGTCCACGGCTTCATTCGCGGCAATGACTTCCCGACCAGTAAGAGCAACAACTACTACCTGACCATCGGCCTCAACTACGCCTTCTCGAAACCGGCGCCACCGCCGCCGCCACCCGCGCCGCCCGCACCGGCGCCGGCCGTGGTGGAACCGCCCGCGCCGGCGCCCACGCCGGTGCCGACGCCGCCCCCGCCGGCCCGCTTTGAAAAGGTCACCATGTCGGCCACCGAGCTGTTCGGCTTCGACAGCGCCAGGCTGGCGCCCAACCAGCCCAAGCTGGACGACATCGCCAGCTTCCTCAACGCCAATCCGACGGTGGAACGGGTCACCATCACCGGCTACACCGACCGGCTGGGCTCGGCCGCCTACAACCAGAAGCTGTCCGAGCGGCGCGCCAACGCCGTCAAGGACTACCTGGTCGGCAAAGGCGTGTCGGCCAACCGGCTGGAGGCCGTCGGCAAAGGCAAAGACAATCCTGTAGTTACTTGCAACAACAAGAAACGCAGCGAGCTGATTAAGTGCCTGGAGCCGAACCGCCGTGTGGAAGTCGAACAGATCACTGTCGAGAAGCAAGTCCAGTGAGCCCCGCCAGCCGCCGGCCGCAGCGCCCGCCACGGCGCCGCTGCGGCTGGCCAGCCTGCGCACCGTGGCCGTCAGCGCGGTCACGGACTGGCTGACCCACCGCGCCACCAGCAAGGGCGCGGCACTGGCCTTCTACACCCTGTTCTCGCTGGCGCCGATCCTGGTGCTGGTGCTGGCCATTGCCGGCTTCTTCTGGGGCCAGGAAGCGGCCCGCGGCGAACTGCTGGACGAGCTGCGCGGCCTGCTGGGCACACAGGGCGCGGCCGCCGTGCAGCTGGTACTGGCGGGCGCCCACAACCAGGACGAAGGCCGCTTCGCCACCTTGGTGGCAGGCGTGCTGCTGCTGTTCGGCGCCACCAGCGTGTTTGCCGAGCTGAAGGCCAGCCTGGATGAAATCTGGCAGGCGCCGCCGCCGGTGCACAGCAATTTGTGGGAAGTGGTGCGCACCCGCCTGCTGTCCTTCGGCATGGTGCTGGTGCTGGCCTTTCTGCTGATGGTCTCGCTGGTGGTGAGCGCCCTGCTCACCGTGCTGGAACGCTATTGGAACAGCGTCTGGCGCAATGCCGAGCTGGTGCTGTCGATCGTCAACCACGCCTTCGGTTTCTTCGTGATCGCCGCCATGTTCGGCGTGATCTTCAAGATGCTGCCGCGCGTGCAGCTGTCCTGGCATGACGTCGGCATCGGCGCGCTGGGCACCGCCGCACTGTTCAGCCTGGGGAAATACGCCATCGGCCTGTACATCGGCAACAGCGGCGTGGCCAGCAGCTTTGGCGCCGCCGGTTCGCTGATCGCCCTGCTGCTGTGGGTCTACTATTCCGCGCAAATATTTTTCCTGGGCGCCGAGTTCGCGCGCCAGTACGCACTGCAACTGGGCAGCCTGCGCGCAGCCGGGCCGGCCGCCTAGCAGGCTGCCCGCGCGCTTATTTCACGTGCAGATCGTTCTTCACGGCCGTCACGCCTTTCACGCCGCGCGCCACGTCGGCGGCCTTCTGGATCTCGGCCGGGTCCGAGACGAAGCCGCTCAGCTGCACCGTGCCCTTGAAGGTCTCCACATTGATTTCAGCCGACTTCAGCTCCGGCTCATTGAAGATACTGGCCTTGACCTTGGTGGTGATGACCGAGTCGTCCACATACTCGCCCGTGCCTTCGTGGGTCGCGGTGGAAGCGCAGCCGCCCAGCGACAGCAGCGAGGCAGAGAACACGGCAACAGCAATCTTGTGTGCGAATTTCATGGCTATTCTCCTTGGTTTCGTTTGGCAAAACCGGCAGTAGCTCTGCCGATAGATGACGTTTTACGTGGAAATACCGCGCTTCTCTGTACGGCACCGCACAGACCCCTACAGGCGCGCTGACTATCCTGAAATGACTTTTTACGGGAGGACAATATGAAACCAAGCACCAGCGTTTTTGCAGCACTGGCGATGGCCGGCATTGCCACCGTGAGCGGCCTGAGCGGCTGCGCCAGCAGCAATCCCACGCCGGCACCAGTGACCTATTCTTCAGCCAACCAGAGCGGCGACGCCGCGACCTACGGCACCATTGATTCGATCCAGATCGTGCAGTCCGGCGGCGGCACCAGCGGCGTCGGCGCCGTCACGGGCGGCCTGGTGGGTGCGCTGCTGGGCAACCAGATCGGTTCGGGCGGCGGCCGCACGGCAGCCACCGTGGCCGGCGCCGCCGGCGGCGCCCTGGTCGGCAACAAGGTGGAAGCCAACCGCAACGCGCCGCACGACAGCTACCAGATCAGCATCCGCATGGATAACGGCGACTACCGCATCGTCAACCAGGACAATATCGGCGACCTGCGGGCCGGCAACCGCGTGCGCCTGATTGACGGCCGCATCTACCGCTATTGAGATGGGAGGACATCATGCACAAGCACATCCTGATCGGCCTGCTCTGCGGCGCCGCCCTGTGCGCAGGCGCGCGGGCGCAGGAAGAAGTGACCCCGGCCGCCACGGCGCGCCAGCAACAGCAGGAAATCGCCCACGGCGACCCGCACCGCTGGTATGTGGCGGACAATACCTCCGCATCGCAGATCGCCAATCTGCGCAAGGAAATCAACGCGGCGCTGCAGGAACAGCTGACCGCCTGCCGCCAGCAGCACAGCGGCCGCGCCGGCTGCGAACGCGACGCCCGCGTCAACTACCAGCAGGACATGGCGCGCATCCGCCAGATCCGCAAGGATAACAACCAGCTGGAATAATCCCTTATGCCGCCTGGCTGCCCGTTTGCAGCCGTGGCGGCAATTCATGCAGCACCAGCGGCGTGCCTTCCGAGATATGGGTCAGCCAGCCGGCCGCCTCGATGGCGCGCTGCGCATCCTGATAGCCCTGATCCCAGCGCCACTGCGTCGAACCACGCGAAAAGTTGATGTCCTTGGACGCCATATGCCAGTCGCGTCCCGCATACGGCAGGCGCACGATATGCAGCGTGCTGCCGCAGCCCAGCGCGGCCAGTTCCGCCGCCTGCTCCTGGCTGCGCGCCTCGGCCGGCAAGGCCTTGTACAGCTCGTGCAGCTTCTTGCGCATGGCGTGGGTGGACAGATAGTCTTCGATATGGCGCTGCGAACGCGAGGCATAGGTCACGTCCTTCTGGCGCGTCTGCACCTCGTCCAGGGTGGCCGGTTCGTCGCCGTCCGCACTCCACAAGTCGACCATGAAGCACAGCGTGTCGACGTTGGCCGTATCGTCCAGCACGGTCTCCAGCGGGGTGTTGGAATACAGGCCGCCATCCCAGTACAGCTCGCCGTCGATGCGCACCGGCGCAAAGCCCGGCGGCAAGGCGCCGCTGGCGCGGATATGGTCGGCGTGCAGCCGCAGGTCGCGGCTGTCGAAACGGCGCAAGGTGCCGCTGGTGACCTGGAGCGCATTGACCGTCAGGCGCGGCCCGTCGCCGTGGTTGAGATAGTCGAAATCGACCAGCGTGTTGAGCGTCTCGCGCAGCGGCGCGGTGTCGTAGAAGCTGGCCTCGTCGGGCGGCACCGCCAGCCCGAGCGCGAAGGGGTTGAACGGCCGCGGCGTAAAGAAACCGGGAATGCCGCGCCAGACCGTGCCCATGGTCTGCAGCTGGATGCTGGCGCGCCGCTGCGCGTCGGACAGCGCGCGCAGGTCGATCTTGTCGGGCTGCGAGATGCCCTCCCAGAACTCCCGCAACCGCAGCAGGCGCGTCTCGCGCGGATTGCCCGCGATCAGGGCCGCGTTGATGGCGCCGATCGAGGTGCCGACCAGCCAGTCCGGCGACAGCTCGTGCTCATACAAGGCCTGGAACACACCGGCCTGGTACGCTCCCAGGGCGCCGCCGCCCTGCAGCACCAGCACCACCCGCAGCTTGGCGGGATTGAGCGGGCGCGTCAGCTGCGCTTGCGACGAATCAGCCATGCAGCCCCCACCGCCACCGCAGCGCCCACCACCAGGGCGGGCTTGATCAGGCGCTTGCGGGCGATGTACGAGCCCAGGGTCAGCGCATAGGGCAGCAGGCTGCTCAGCTTCAAGCCGCTCAGCCCGCCCGGTTGCAGCAGCGCGCCAAAACGCGCCTGCGCCAGGCCGACGGCCTGGTCCACCGCTTCATGCAGGATCGCTTCCGGCCGCAAGGCATGGGCCACCTGGGCCTTGGCGTGGATCACGCCGACCCGGTAATACTCGCCCTCGCGGATCAGGCGTTCCTTCTGCACTTCTATCGGCACTTCAGTCATGGACACTCCGCTTGATTAGATCCGCCGCATTACATCAGCCGCATTACATCAGCATGTCGCGGTCGGACTTGAGCTCGGCCATGGTGGCCGGCATCGACAGCTTGCCGCTGCGGATGACGCTGCGCGCATACATCAGCAGGCCGATGGCGAGCACACCGAACACGCCGGCCAGGATGGGCAGGATTTTCCAGCCGATGCTGTCCCAGGCCAGCCAGGCGATGGTCACGCTCAGATAGGCCAGCGCGAACCAGCCCGCCATCACGGCCAGGGCAAACACGCCCACCAGCGCCAGCAGGTGGTTGCGCACCTCGGACAGCTCCAGCGCGGCCAGTTCCAGCCGCGACAGCAGCAAGCCGACCGCATTGCGCCCCACCGCCGCCAGCGCGGCCAGCAAGCCCGGCGAGGCGGGCTTTTCTTCGGACAGGGACACGGCGGCTTACTTGCGGCCGATAATCACACCCACCAGCAGGCCCACGCCGGCCGCCACGGCGATCGAACGCCATGGGTTTTCCTTCACGTAGGCATCGGTCGACTTGGCCATTTCCTTGCCGGCGGCCACCGCCGACTGCTGGGCTTCATGCGCCTTTGCCAGTGCCGTGTCCAGCGCGCGCATGCCGCGGCTGCGCAGTTCGTCGGCCTTTTCGCCGGTCAGGGCGGTGGCGGCGGAGAACAGCGCCTGGGCGTCTTTCACCAGGGTTTTCACATCGTTATTCACGGTACTGATATTTTGTTCCAGCATGATGAAGCTCCTGTTGTGGTTGTGGGTGGTGTCGCTAAGCCAGCAGATCCCTCAAATCGTCCGCATGTTCCTCCTCCACCGCCATGATCTTGATCAATAAGTGGCTGGTGGTCGGGTCGGTGTGGCCGATCTGTTCAATCATCTGGCGATACGATTCAATCGCCACGCGCTCGGCGATCAGGTCGGCCCTGAGCATCGCCTGCACGTCTTCACTCGCATCATACTCGGCATGACTGCGTGCGAGCAATGTTGCCGGATTGAAATCAGGTGTGCCGTTCAGCTGAATGATACGCTCTGCCAGCCAATCGGCGTGTTCCTGTTCCTGTTGTGCGTGCTCGAGGAACTCGGCCTTGATGGGGCCGTTGCCCAGCCCCGTCACCGTGTAGTAGTGGCGCTTGTAGCGCGCCACGCAGACCAGCTCAGTGGCCAGCGCATCGTTCAGCATCTGGATCACCGCCGCGCGGTCGCCGCGATAGCCGGCCGTGACCGGGCCGTCCTGCAAATTGCGCGCGGCGGTGCGGATCGCTTCCTTGTCGATGCCGCTCGCTTTCGGTTCGTTCGCTTCTGCCATGATTCTTCCTTTAGACGAAAAAAAAGGGGCGGCGTTCCCCCGCCCCATCACACCCAACACTCAATGACGGTTGGAGATTGGCGCGCCGTTTTGCGACAGCACGATTTCCACCCGCCGGTTCAGCTGGCGGTCGCCCGCCGAGTCATTGCCGGCCACCGGATAGGCCTGGCCATAGCCGCGCGTGGCAATGCGCTGGTCGCTGATGCCCATGCCGATCAGCGCATTGCGCACCGACTCGGCGCGGCGCTGCGACAGCTCCAGATTGTGCGACGCGGTGCCGGTGCTGTCGGTAAAGCCTTCCACCATCACGATGCCTTGCGGATCCTGGTTGAGGATGTCGGCCAGCTTCTGCGCCACGCGCATGCCGTCCGCGCTCAGTTCGGCGCGGTCGACGTTGAACAGCACGTCGCTGAAGGTAATCACCAGGCCCCGATCGGTCTGTTTGGCCTGCAGATCGGCCAGCTGCGAGGCCAGCGCGGCCGACTTGGCCTGCTCGTCGCGCGCCTGCTGCTCGGCGCTGGCGGCCTGCAGCTTGGCCTGGTCGGCGCTGGCGCGCGCCTGGTCAGCCTGCTGGCGCGCCTGCTGCGCTTCCTGGGTGCGCTGCTGCAGCTGGATCTGGTCGCGCTGGCGCTCGGCCTGCGCCACCGAGGCTTCCGCCTGCTTGGTGCGCGATACTTCCTGCGCGGTGGCGATGCGCTGCTTGGCGATATAGGCCAGCTTGTCGACATCGCTGATGCTGTCGCCATGCACCGAGGCGGCGTTGGCCTTATCCAGCACATCGGTGGCGCTCTTGAATTCCAGCGGCGCGTTGGCGGCCACCGCCGGATTGCTTTGCGCCGCCATGAAATCGCCGCGCGCCTGGTCCAGCATGGCGGTGTTGGTGGGCGCGGTGCTGCAGGCGGACATCGCCATCGAAATGGCAAACGCGGCGGCGGTGAGGGACATGGTTTTTTTCATGATTGCTCTCCTTTATTGCTGGATCGGCTGACGTGCCAGTTCTTCGCGCAGCACGCGAATGCTTTCTTGCAGCTCATTGGCCGCATTGGTGGCCTTGGCGGAATTGGCCTTGCTCTGTGCCAGCTTGGCGTCCGCCGAGGCTTGCGTGGCCAAGTCTTGCGCCGTGCGGTAATCCTTGGCGGCGAGGGCCTGGTTGGCGCGCATCAGCTTGTCGCGCGCCGATTGCATTTCATCCGGCGCCAGTTCGGCCGCGCCGGCGCTGGTGGCGCTTTCCACGGCAGAGCGCGACACCGCCACGTCCGCCACGGCGGGGGTTTTCTGGCTGGCGCAGGCCGCCAGTCCCGCCAGCACGGCGGCGCTGGCCAACAGCTTCAGTTGTACCGTACGCATATTTTTTCTCCTTACGATGTTGTGCGCGATAGCGACTTTATAAGCGCAGGCTTGCGCGCTTTCTGTACGCTGCCGCACACGCGCGCAGGGTGCGCCAACGCACAGCCGCGCCTCAGCATGCGCGCTAGGCTCCATTACAATGTCGCTTTGCCGACCATTGCCCGAGCCGCCATGACCCCGTCCCAGCCCGCCAAACGCCGCCGTATCGCCATTGCCATTGCCGCTGTGGTCGTTGCCGTGCCCGCGCTGGCCGTGCTGGCCCTGCTCAGCTTCGACTGGAACCGCGCCCGCCCCTGGCTCAACGAAAAAGTCAGCGAGGCGATCGACCGGCCCTTTGAAGTGCGCGGCAATCTGTCGCTGAGCTGGCAGCGCCAGGGCCACTCCGACCAGGACCGCACCTGGCGCGACTATCTGCCGCTGCCCAGCCTGGTGGCGCAGGATGTCCACGTCGGCAATCCGGCCGCCATGGTCAAGGCCGGCGCCGCGCCGGAGATGGCCAGCGTGCGCCAGTTCGCCTTTTCGCTGAACCTGCTACCGCTGCTGGAGCACCAGATTTCCATTCCCGTGCTGCGCTTCGACACGCCCGCCGTGTTCTTGCTGCGCACGCCCGACGGCGCCAGCAACTGGCTGTTCAAACACGCCGACAAACCCTCGCCGTGGAAGCTGGACTTGCAGCGCGTGGTGTTCTCCAAAGGCAGCGTGCACTACGTGGACGCGCTCACCCACACCGACGCCAGCGCCGACGTCGACACCATCAACGCCGATCCGCAATACGGCGTCAGCTGGACCCTGCGCGGCCAATGGAAGCAGCAGGACGTCAGCGGCAGCGGCAAGGCCGGCGCCGTGCTGTCGCTGGAGCAGCAGACCGCGCCCTACCCGCTGAGCGCGCGCCTGACCGTGGGCGCCACCCACATCGAAATAAGCGGCACCCTGACCAAGCCGACCGCCCTGGCCGCGCTCGACCTGCACCTGAAACTGTCCGGCAACAGCATGGCGCGCCTGTACGCCCTGACCGGCGTGCTGCTGCCCGAAACGCCCGCCTTCGCCACCGAAGGCCATCTGAGCGGCACCCTGGGGCCGTCCGGCAGCGACTGGGTCTACGACAAGTTCACCGGCCGCGTCGGCGGCAGTGACATCGGCGGCCGCCTGGAATACCGCAGCGCCAAGCCGCGCCCGCAGCTGAGCGGCGCCGTGCAATCGAAGCTGTTGCAGTTCGCCGACCTCGGCCCGCTGGTGGGCGCCGACTCCAACGCCAGCAAGGAAGCGCGCGGCGTGGCGCCGGTGCAGCCCAGCGACAAGGCCCTGCCGGTGGAAAAATTCCACACCGAGCGCTGGACCGCGCTGGACGCCAACGTCAGCTTCAAGGCCCAGCGCATCGTGCGCGACAAGGACCTGCCCATTTCCAACGTCGACACCCAGATCCACCTGCAGGATGGCGTGCTGGCGCTGACCCCGCTCAATTTCGACATCGCCGGCGGCGCCTTCCACTCGAACATCAAGCTGGACGGCAGCGGCAAGATCGAGCGCGACGCCATCCGCGCCGAGCTCAAGGCCGACGCCCGCCACCTCAAGATCAAGCAGCTGTTCCCGCGCCTGCCCGCCATGCAGGCCACGGTGGGCGAGATCAACGCCGACCTGTCACTCAGCGCCACCGGCAATTCCGTGGCCGGCCTGCTGGCCAGTTCCAACGGCGAAGTCAAGTCGGTGGTCACGGACGGCAGCATCAGCAAGCTGCTGCTGGAAGAGATGGGCCTGAACATCGGCAACGTCGTGCTGACCAAGCTGGTGGGCGACCATCCCGTCAAGCTCAACTGCATGGTGAGCGATTTTGGCGTCACCAACGGCCTGATGCGTTCGAGCCTGTTCGTGGCCGATACCGAGGACGCCACCGTCAACGTCAGCGGCACGGTCAACCTCGACAACGAGCGCATGGACCTGACGCTGAATCCCGACCCCAAAGGCCTGCGCGTGATTACCCTGCGTTCGCCGATTTATGTGCGCGGCACCTTCAAGCAGCCCGAGGTCAGCATCGACAAGGGCGTGATGGCCTTGCGCGCGGGCGGTGCGCTGGCTCTGGCGGCGGTGGCGCCGGTGGCGGCGATTCTGCCCCTCATCAATGCCGGCCCGGGCCAGAGCTCGGCCTGCGGCAGCCTGCTGGCCCAGGCCAGGACCAAGCCGGTGGCGCCGCCGCCGGGCAAATCGCGCCCCGGCGTGCGCTAGCGAACGGAAGGCAGGCGCGCGCTGCCATATCCTGTGCTTGTCGTTAAGCACAAGGAGAAACCCATGAACACCATCCAGAAAGCGCTGTCGGTTGCCGCCCTGCTGGGCCTGAGTGCCTGCGCCGGCATGAGTACGCAAGACCGTAACACTGCAGTGGGCGCCGGGGTCGGCGCGGTGGCCGGTTCCGTCCTGACGGGCGGCAGCGGCATCGGCACCGTGGGCGGCGCGGCCGTCGGCGGCGTGATCGGCAACCAGGTCAGCAAGCCACCGCATTAAACCCACACCGGGGTCAGTGCCGGCAATCGGACACAGCCTCTACCGTCAGCGCGCTGACGGTAGAGGCTGTGTCCGATTGCCGGCACTGACCCCGGTTTTTTTACAGGAACACGTTGGCCATGCCGATCGCGCCGTTGTCCTTGACCAGCTCGTAGCAGCGGCAGGACACCGCCTCCAGTCCCACTGAATCGAGGATCTCGATATTGCCCCGGCTGTAGGTAATCAGGCCCTGCTGCTGCAGGGCGCTGGCGGCCTTGGTCACGCCGACCCGGCGCACCCCCAGCGCATGGGCCAGGAACTCGTGGGTGAGATGGAATTTTTCCGACTGCAGCCGGTCGCGCGTAATCAGCAGCGAACGCGCCAGGCGCGCTTCCAGCACGTGGAAGCGGCTGCACACGGCAATCTGGATGGCTTGCGCCAGCAGGGTATCGGTATAGCGGTACAACAGGCGCTGCAGCGATTCCATCTGCGCGAACTCGTTGCAGAAGTCGGCCGAATCCATCCGCCCCAGGCTGCCCGCGCGCTGCACCACCGCGCGCACCTGGGCCAGCTCGTGGCCCAGCGCGACCGAGGCGCCGATCATGCCTTCGCGCCCCACCGCGCCCACTTCCAGCGTCATGCGGCCTTCCGCCACCGCCAGCAGGGAAATCAGCGAGTCCTCGGGAAAGTAGATGTAGCGGATCGCCTGCCCCGGCTCGTACAGCACCTCGCCGACGTCCACATCGACGGTGTCGCACAGCGCGCGGATGCGCTCCATATCCTCGTCCGGCAAGCTGGCCAGCAAGCGGTTGGCGCCGTTGCGACGGGCCAGGCTTTCTTCGACAGCGGCATCGTGGGACAGATTCATGAGCACCGATCCTTTGCAAATACACAGCTCCAGCCCAGCGTAATGGGATTGATTTGCGCCGTATGTACGATGACGCACAGAACAAGAACATGTCCTGGGGGAAAATTATCCGCATCGTCAATCAACCACCAGAGGAAGCATCATGGACACCACCGAAATCCGCCACAAGGCCGCCGCCCATCCCATCATGATTATTGCCGCCGTGGCCGTGATCCTGTTCAGCAGCGTGGGCATCGCCGCCATCATGGGCTGGCTGCCCTCGTCCAATGCCAACGGCGCCGCCAACGCCAATGGCGCCGCATTGGCGCCCGCGGTGGCCACCAATCCGGCCGCCCTGCCGCCCGGCGCGGGTAATGACGGCTCGCGCAATGGCGCCGCCCCGGCCCTGAGCGAGCGCGCCCCCGATGCGGCGCAGCCCGTCGCTGCCAGCTGCGACAGCTGCGGCGTGATCCAGGGCATTCGCGAAGTGCATCACCGCGGCGCCGGCACCGGCGTCGGCGCGGCGGGTGGCGCGATTCTGGGCGGTCTGCTGGGCAATGCGGTTGGCGGCGGCCATGGCCGCCAGCTGGCCACGGTGGCCGGCGCGGTCGGCGGCGCAGTGGCCGGCAACCAGGTCGAAGGCAATATGCGCAGCAGCACCAGCTACGAGATCGTGGTCCGCATGAACAGCGGCGCCACCCGCACCTTCCACCAGAGCGCCCTGCCGAACTGGCGCGAAGGCGATCACGTGCGCGTGATCAACGGCCACATCCAGGCGGACTAAGCGCCTACGTACGTCAGCGAACAGAAGCGCCTTGCCCGGCCGGAGAGAATGAAGCGTATCCCCAACATTCAATGAGGAGAAAATCATGCTCTACACGATCGCTGTCGTACTCTTGATTCTGTGGCTGCTGGGCGTGGTGTCGTCGTACACCATTGGCGGCTTCATCCACATTCTGCTGGTGATCGCCATCGTCATGGTGCTGCTGCGCCTGATTAGCGGACGCGGCGTCTAGCAGACAGCAGCATCTTCCGACGGCGCCCGCGGGCGCCGTTTTGGTTTATGCTGTCGTCTTCACGCATAACCAGGAGCCGCCATGAAACGCCTGCCCGCCTTGCTTATTTTTGCCGCCCTCGGCAGCGGCTACGCCTCGGCCCAGACCATGAAGCCCGGCCAGTGGGAGATGACCAACAAGGTGGTGTCGTCCAACGGTCAGACCAACGCCGCCATGGCCAACGCCATGAAGCAGCTGGCCAATATGCCGCCGGAACAGCGCGCCCAGATCGAAGCCATGATGGCCCAGCACGGCGCCAGCATGCCCAAGATGGGCGCGGACGGCGGCATGTCGATCAAGGCGTGCGTCACGCCGGAGATGGCGGCCAGGCACGAGGTGCCGACCGGCCAGAGCGGCAAGTGCACCCACAACAATACCCCGGTGGCGGGCGGCATCGACGTCTCGTTCAGCTGCACCGAGCCGCCGGCCAGCGGTCACGGCCAGGTGCGCTTCAACGGCGACTCGGGCTTTAGCATGAGTATGGACGTGACCAGCTCGGCCACCGGCCAGCCGCAGCAGATGCACGTGGAAACCACCGGCCGCTGGCTGGCGGCGACCTGCCCGAAATAATTATTCGAGGCCGGCAAAGCGCATATACAGGTCGCGCGCCTTGGTGGCGATGGGACCGACCGGCAAGGCGCGCCCCTCGTAGCGCACGCAGGCGGTGACCTTGCCGTAGTTGCCGGTGTTGAAGATCTCCAGCGCCGACGCCAGCTCCTCCGG
>Ga0213872_10002024_pt1 | contig 12314 bp, 9 predicted proteins | sample VelepicomBERX_R2_FD_160071 | JGI IMG/M metagenome (GOLD analysis project Ga0213872, IMG submission 160071) | Rhizosphere microbial communities from Vellozia epidendroides in rupestrian grasslands, the National Park of Serra do Cipo, Brazil - RX_R2 | ecosystem: Host-associated > Plants > Roots >...
ACGTCCTGGTGCTCGGCAGCGGCCTGGCCGGAATGACGCTGGCGCTCAAGCTGGCTGACCATCGCCGGGTCGCGCTCGTCACCAAGCGCAACCTCACCGATGGCGCCAGCCAATGGGCGCAGGGCGGCATCGCCGCCGTGCTGGACTCGCACGACAGCTTCGACAGCCACGTCAACGACACCTTGGTCGCCGGCGCCGGCCTGTGCGACGAAGCCGCCACGCGCCAGATCATTTCGCAGGCGCCGGATGCGATCAACTGGCTGATGGAGCTGGGTGTGCCCTTCACCAGCGATGCCGAGCAGGATATCGGCCTGCATCTGACACGCGAAGGCGGCCACAGCCATCGGCGCATTGCGCACGCAGCGGATGCGACGGGCGCGGCCGTCGTCGCCACACTGGCGTCGCGCGTGCTCACCCACCCCAATATCACGGTGCTGGAAAACCATATCGCTGTCGACCTGATCGTCGGCAGCAAGGTGGGCCATGCCGATGCGGGCTGCCTGGGTGCCTACGTGCTGGACCGCAATCGCGACTGCGTGGAAACGATATTGGCCGGTCACACAGTGCTCGCGACGGGCGGCGCGGGCAAGGTCTACCTGTGCACCACGAACCCGGATACGGCGACGGGCGACGGCATTGCCATGGCCTGGCGGGCAGGCTGCAGCGTGGCGAATATGGAATTCGTGCAATTCCACCCCACCTGCCTCTACCACCCGCACGCCAAGTCCTTCCTGATCTCGGAGGCGGTACGCGGCGAGGGCGGCATCCTGCGCCTGCCGGACGGTACGCGCTTTATGCCGAACCACGACGCCCGCGCCGAACTGGCGCCGCGCGACGTGGTGGCGCGCGCCATCGATTTCGAGATGAAGAAGCACGGGCTCGACTGCGTACACCTCGACATCACGCACCAGCCGGCCGATTTCATCCGCGCGCACTTCCCAAACATCTACCAGCGCTGCCTGGAACTGGGCATCGATATGACACGCGAGCCCATCCCCGTGGTGCCGGCAGCACACTTCACCTGCGGCGGCGTGGTAACGAACCTCAAGGGCCAGACGGACCTGCCACACCTGTACGCGATCGGTGAAACAGCCTGCACCGGCCTGCACGGTGCCAACCGCCTGGCCAGCAACTCGCTCTTGGAATGTCTGGTGCTCGGCAAGGCGGCGGCCGAGGATATCCTGGCGGATGGGACGCCGCGCCAGTTCGAGGCGGCGGATTGGGACGAAAGCCAGGTGCGCAATGCAGACGAGCACGTGGTGATTTCGCACAACTGGGACGAGTTGCGTCGCTTCATGTGGGACTACGTGGGCATCGTACGCACGGACAAGCGCCTGGAGCGTGCTGCGCGGCGTATCGAGCTACTGAAGCGCGAGATCGACGAATACTATCGCCACTTCCGAATCGATAACGATTTGATCGAGCTGCGCAACCTGGTCGACGCGGCCGACCTGATCGTGCAGTCGGCCCTGTTGCGCAAGGAAAGCCGCGGGCTGCACTACAGCCTGGACTACCCGGCCACAGCCGCAACGGTCGAACCCACGGTAATCGCCGGGCGTATAGCTTAGCTCGACTCTTCGGCCTCACCTGCGTCATCTGAGACGCCAAACTCGGCGCCCCAGCGCAGCCAGGCGCGCAGGCGGCGCAGTTCGTCGGCCGGTGCACTATCGGGCCACAGCACGATGCGTCGCTTGCTGCCATCAGCGAAGGCCAGGGGCAATACGATCAGGTGGTTGCTACGGAAGACGCCAGGCAGCAGGGCGGCCTCGATCTCATCGAAAGGGGACGCACCCACACCCCATTTGCCGTCAGGCAAGAGCCGCAGGTCGAGCGGCAAACCCCTGCCCCAACGGTGCCATTCAATGAAGGCCGATAAGCAAACCACCGCCAGCAGCGCGAATCGCACGGCCATGCCCAGTTGCGCGAACCAGGGCATTGCCAGCGCCATCAGGTGCAGCAGTGCAAGCCCTGCCAGCGCCAGGCGCGACGGCGCTACCGTGAACCGCAGGGCTGGTGTCGACTTCACGCCTACTGGACCTGGATGGAGCCGGTCACTTCCACATTGATCTGCGATTCGCCGGCATCCAGCGGCGGCGCTGCGACGGAACTAAGCTTGCTCTCCGCACGGAACGCCATCATGGGGCGCGGCGTACCACCGTCCTGTGTATTGACGTTCATATTCACGATGCGATAGCTCTTGCCACCCAGGCTCTTGCGCACGATATCGGCGCGCACGCGGTAAGCATTGATCGCCTCGTCGATCAGTGCCGAATCCACTTGGTCCTTGGTGGCTGAAGACAGGCTAAAGGTGATGCCGCCCAGCTGCATATTGGTCTGCAGCTTGGCTACCAGGTCGGCCAGTGCCTTCACGTCCGTCGATTCCAGGCGGATATCGGCGTGCGCCCGCCAGCCATTCTGCTTGTTGTTGCTGCCGTACACCGGGTAGGTGTTGTTTGTGCCCGCGTGCGACTTGACGGCCGGGTAAGCCTTGGCCAGCTTCAAACCGGCCGCTACCGCGGCATTGGTACGATCTGCCAGCGCAACGGGGTCGCTATCGGTCGACTCGACATACAGCACGGCACTCGCCTGATCGTTCGGCACGTCGCGGTGCACCGAGGCAGAGAGACTGACGACATTGAACAGTTGCTGATTTTCTTCCGGCACGGCGGCAGCCGCGAGCGAGCTCGCGAGCATCAGGGCGAGAATGCGTGACATCGATAGTCCTCTAGGTGACCCGGCCCGCGGCCCGCTTAGTGGAGGCCGTGGTCGGCGGTGGGGCTGTTGTGTATATCCTGGTCGACGGTATCCATCAGCACCGTGTGGATCTCGACGTCGAACCACTCCCAGAAAGTCTTGAGGTTGCGCGACTTCGGCCACAGCTTTTCGTCCTGCGTCCACGACGCAAGTTCCATCGCGAAGACTTTGTCGGCGATGTCGTCGATATAGGCGATGCCGTCTTCCTGTTCGTTGATTTCAGGAATCATCAGGACCGTGCAATCGCTGCGGATATCCTCGAGGCTCAGCACGACCTCGTTTTCCGGCAACTTGTTCAACCAGTCCAGGAACGGCTTCTTCGGTTTGATGACTGCAATTGAACGATCGACAAAATACATGGGTTCCTCCCAACTAAACTGATAAGCAGCTTACCACGGTGGTTGTGACGGCACCGCAACCAGCACAATTTCAGGCCATCACTATGAAGTGGAGGTTGCATCCTCTAAAATCAAACCATATACCGACAAAGAAAGTGGCACATGTTCGATCAACGCACCTCAGGGCGTCGTTTGGTACGCTGGAAAGCGGCAATCATTCCGCAAAACCAGCCGGACAAGATCATCCAGGGATTAGCCACCGAAGTCGCACAGAAGGGTGTTTCGCTGTTCTGCAAGGAACAGCTATTCCCGCATATCACCTATCGCATCGTGCTGCAGATTCCTGACGCGATGCATATCAGCGTGTCTTACGTGGAAGTGCACGGCAAGCCGGCCTACTCGTCGTTGGTGGGCTCCATGGGCGAGTTTCGCACGGGCGTCCGCCTGACCGATATCAGCAACGAATATCGCAACAAGCTGGACCAACTGCTGCGCGGCTTAGGATAGATCTCGGCAGGCTCCTAAGAACCATTATTACGCCAGCTGGACAGCTCGCGGCATAGGGCGTCACCTGCATCGAGCAACTTCGCAACATCGTCGTCGCTAATTTCGCCGGCCTTGGCCCGCATATCAACCTCCAGCGCGACATCCGCCCCCGCGACCGATGCTAGCGCACCAAAGCTACCTTTGAGCGTATGGGCATGGCGTGCCAGCATGGCGGCATCGCCCGTCATGGCAGCATTTTCCAATTGCGTGCGGCGTCCTGGCCACTCAGATTCGAACAGCTGGGCCAAGTCCTCCAATAAGGAGCGGCTGCCCCCGCAAGCTGCCATGGCGGCGGCCAGATCAAACAGCAAGGACGGCCCCTGCTCTGCCGGCAAGGCCTCGCCCCCCTCAGCGGTGGCCGCGTCGTGCAGCCGTGCGACATTGGCCAGGATCTGATGCAGCTTGGGTAGCGAGATGGGTTTGCTCAGGAACTCGTCCATACCCGCCTCGAAGCAGCGCTGGCGGTCCTCCGGCATCACGTTCGCTGTCATGGCGACGATGGGCGTGCGCTCCAACCGGCCAACCTCTTCCAATGCGCGGATGGCGACCGTTGCCTGCAGCCCATCCATGACGGGCATCTGCATATCCATCAGAATCAGCTCGAAACTGCCCGCCAGATAGGCATCGACCGCCTCGCGACCGTCGCGCGCGACGACAACGTGATGCCCAGCCCTACCTAGCAGCGCCAGTGCAAGCTTTTCATTCATCGGGTTGTCTTCAGCCAGCAGGATGCGCAGCGGCCCGCACAATTTGTGCTCCGGCTGCGGCGGTTCCGCCTCGACTGGCTCCGCGCTGAGCGCCAGGGGCAGGTGGAAGGTGAACACGCTGCCCGTACCCAGCTCGCTTTCCACGCGCAAATCGCCGCCCATCGCAAGCAGCAGCTTGCGCGAGATGGTCAGCCCCAGGCCGCTGCCACCGTAGCGACGCGTGATCGAGTCGTCTGCCTGCGAGAAGGCTTCGAAGATAGTGTCGATCTTGTCTGGCTCGATGCCGATGCCCGTATCTTCCACGGCGCATTGCAGACGTACGCCGTTGGGTATCTCCTCCAGCACACTGGCTGTCAACAGCACTTGGCCGTGGCTCGTGAACTTGACCGCGTTGCCCAGCAAGTTCACCAACACCTGGCGCAGCCGTCCTTCGTCGCCTTCCACCCAGCGCGGCACGGCCACATCCATGGTCAGATTCAGGGCCAGGTCTTTTTCTTCGGCACGGAAGCGCAGCAGCTCTACCGTGCGTGCCATCAGGGCGCGTAGATCAAAAGCGCGCGTCTCCAGCGCCAGCTTGCCCGCCTCGATACGTGAAAAATCCAGGATATCGCCCACCAGGTCCACCAGCCCCTCGGACGAAAAGCGGATCACGTCCAGCCATTGCCGCTGCGTCTGGCTCAGTTCCGTATCGAACAGGAGGCCGGTCATCCCCACGATGGCATTGAGCGGCGTGCGGATTTCGTGGCTCATATTGGCCAGGAACAGGCTCTTGGCGCGGTTAGCCGTCTCCGCCACCTCTTTCGCATCCGTCAGCTGCCGTTCGATCAGGCGCCGGAACGACAGGTCATACCACACGGCCAGCAGCAAGGGTTGGTCGCCCAGCTGGACGGGCGAGAGCGTGACTTCCACCAGCAGCTCGCCGCCATCGGCGCGGCGGAACATCCATTCGTAGCGCTGCCAACCCCGCTTGAGCGCCTTGTCCGCCAGGCGCGCGGCCTTGTCGATGGAGAGCGCTTCGTCTGGCTGGTATTCGGGATAGAACTCGACGGGATTGGCCTGGATAAGCTGGCGCCGGCTCGCCAGGCGCAAGGCCTGCGCGGCCGCTCGGTTGCAATCGACGATGCGCCCCGTGGCCGGATCGGACAGCAGCATGGGGTTGGCCGATTGCTCGAACAACACGCGGAATTTCTGCTCGGACAGCACGCGTTCCGACACGTCCTGGGCGCTCAACAGCATGGCGGGGGCGCCACTGACGGGGTCGAGCACGCGATGCAGGCTGTAGGAGTACCAGCGGGGGCGCGGCTTGGAATTGAACAGGCGCTCGCCCTGGTCGGCACCATTTTCGATGGCGGCCTGCCAGGCGCGGAGCCCTTCTTCTGCATCATCCAACAGCAGTTCGAAAGCATTGCCGGCCTGCCCGGCAAGCTGCGGGAAAGCACGCAAGGCCGAGGGGTTCTGCATCAGCACGTGGCCGTTCAGGTCGAACATGACGACGGCGAGAGAGAAATGCAGCACAGCCTCTACGCCCCGCATGGCGCCTGCATCATAGCGCTCGGCCGGCACCTTGCCCTCGAAGCAGAGACCGAGCTGACCGTCAGGCAACTCGATGGCCCTGGCCGCGAGCTGCACCTGCGTAGGGTGGCCGAGCGGGTGGATGACCCAGCCCTCGTGCGCCACGCCATTGTGCAGAGCATCGTGCAGCAGGTTGTCTAGCCGGATGCTGGCCGAGCGCGACATGTCGGACATATCGCGCGCAATCAGCTCGTTCAGGCTCTTTGCCCGCCATAGCGACAAGGCCGCGGCATTGGCCCAACACACGCGCTGCTGCGTGAGATCGAACACCCAGATGGCCGTATCAAGCCATTCGTAGCATTCGAGATGGGACCATGCCAGCACGGCCATAGTGCGCTTTATTCCTTCTTGGCTGCCTTGCTACGCTTTGCCGTTGTTGCCTTGGGCGGAGTCGCAGCATCGGCTGCCGGCTTCGCAGTACGCTTAGCCGGTGCCGCCTTGGGTGCTGTGGCCGCACCAGCCGCCGGCTTGACCACACGCTTAACTGGCGCCTTCTTGGCCACCGGCGCAGGTGCCGCGGGCGGAGTCGACTGCTGTGCCGGCTTCGCCACCGGCTTGACCTTCGCTGCTGCCGCCTTTGCCCGCGTCGTCGCTGGCTTGCGCTTGGCGGGTTCGGCTGCGGGCTTATCCGCCTTCGTAGCCGGCTTGGTCGCACTGGCCGTCAGCTTGGGCTTGCGTGCAGTGTCGTCCACCACCTTTTCCGGCATCGGCGGCCGTACGAACATCATTGGCTCGTTGTCGTAGGGCTGCTTGGATTTCGGCGCGCGTATCGTCACGTCCTCACGCTTGGTCGAGCGGCCAAGGCGGTCATCGGTGCGCTTACTCCCAGCACGATCACCTACTGACGGTTTAGCACCTGGCCGCGCATCGTGCGACTTCGACTTGTGCTTTCCACCTGCCTTGGGCGCCGCATAGGGCGACGCGGCACGCGGTGCTTGCCCCCTGTCGCGCCCATCACGCCCGTCACGCTTATCCGCCCGCCGGCTGTCGACACGCGCACCTGCGCGATCAGCCGGGCTTGTTACCGCGCCCCGTGCACCCGTCTCTACCATGGTGAAGTCGATCTTGCTGGTTTCCAGGTCGACACGCGCCACCTTCACCGTGAGCTTGTCGGTAATCCCATAGGACTTGCCCGTGCGCTCGCCGCGCAGCGTGTGACTGGCTTCGTCATAGTGGAAGTAGTCAGCACCCAGTTCCGAGATATGCACCAGGCCCTCCACGAACATGCCGTCGAGCATCACGAACAGGCCAAAGCTGGTGACTGCAGACACGACGCCCTCGAACACCTCGCCCAGGCGGTCGCGCATGTAGTAGCACTTCAGCCAATTCTCCACATCACGCGTGGCCTCGTCGGCGCGGCGTTCTGTCATCGAACAGTGCGCACCGATCTCTTCCCAGTTACCCGGCTTATAGGTTTCACCGGCCAGGATCGCCTTGATGGCGCGGTGCACCAGCAGATCAGGGTAGCGACGGATGGGCGAGGTAAAGTGCGTGTAGGCCTCGTAGGCCAGGCCGAAGTGGCCCAGCTGCTCAGGGCTGTAGACGGCCTGCTGCATGGAGCGCAGCAGCATGGTCTGCAGCAGCCCCGTATCGGGCCGGCCCTTCACCTGCTCCATCAGGTTGGCGTAGTCCTTGGCCTGCGGGTCGTCCCCGCCACCCAGCGACAAGCCGCGCTCGTTGAGGAAGCGGCGCAGATTCTCCAGCTTGCGCTCCGTCGGCCCCTCGTGCACACGGTAGAGCGCCATATGCTTGTGCTTGCCCAGTACATCGGCCGCGCACACGTTGGCCGCCAGCATGCACTCCTCGATCAACCGATGCGCGTTGTTGCGCGTAACGGGCACGATGCGGTCGATCTTGCCCGCCTCGTTGAAGATCATCTGCGTTTCGGTCGTCTCGAAGTCGATGGCGCCACGCCCCTGACGCGCCTTCAGCAATACCTTGAACAAGTCGTAGGCCGTCTGCAGATGCGGCACCAGGCCCTTGCGTGCCTTCGCCGCCTTGCCCGTCGGGTCCTCCAGAATCTCCCATACTTCTGTATAGGTGAAGCGCGCCTTCGACAGCATGACCGCCGGGTAGAAGCGATACTTCTTCACATCACCCTTCGCGTCGACGTGCATATCGCACACCATGCAGCAGCGTTCCACGTCCGGGTTGAGCGAGCAGATGCCGTTGGAGAGCTGCTCCGGCAGCATGGGGATGACGCGGCGCGGGAAGTAGACGGAATTGCCACGCTCGTAGCCCGTCTGGTCCAGTGCGTCCTTGGGCCGCACATAATGGCTAACGTCCGCGATCGCCACGACTAGGCGCCAGCCGCGCCCTTCCTTCTCGGCATACACGGCATCGTCAAAGTCGCGCGCCGTCTCGCCGTCGATGGTCACCAGCGGCATATCGCGCAGGTCCACGCGCTTCAGCCCTTCCGGCGTCGTCCAATCCTTCTTCAACACCTTCGGCGAAGTCTTGCGCGCCTGCGCCTCGGCCGCCGACGAGAACTCATGCGGCAGATCGTGCTTGCGTAGCGCGATCTCGATCTCCATACCCGGGTCGGCGTAGTTACCCAGCACTTCCACAATGCGGCCAATGGGCTGGCCGTACTTGCTGGGCTGCGACACCAGTTCGACCACCACCACCTGCCCCGGCTGGGCCGGTAGGCCACCCTCAGGCGACAGCATGATTTCCTGGTTGATGCGCTTCTCTTCCGCGCGCACATAGCGCACGCCGCGCTCCACGAACAGACGCCCAACCAGGCGGCTGTTCACATGCTCCAGCACCTCGACGATCTTGCCCTCGCGCCGGCCGCGGCGGTCCACACCGATCTCGCGCGCCATCACGCGGTCGCCGTGCAGCACCTTGTGCATTTCCTTGGGGCTGATAAACAGGTCGTCCGAACCATCGTCCGGCACCACGAAGCCGAAGCCATCGGCATGGCCCTGGATGCGGCCCTTGATCAGGTCCAGCTTGTCCGCGATACAGATGGCACCCTTGCGGTTGATCACCACCTCGCCCTCGCGCGCCATGGCATTCAGGCGCCGGCTGAAGAATTCCGCCTCGTCCGGCTGGATCGCGAACATGCTCACCAACTCGTCCGGATAGGTCGGCGCCCCTCTTTCCGTCAAAATCTGCAATAAATAGGCACGGCTCGGCAGGGGCTGCGAATACTTGCCAAGTTCTTGTTCATAATGGGGATCTGCCTCGCGCAAGCGTTGTGCAGCCTTAGGCAGGCGGGCTTTTTTTGTGCTTTTCTTCGTATTCATAGTTGACACAGGGTAATTACTCTCTATAATGCGCATCTCTCGACGCGCTGCGATGCAAACGAAACAACGCAAAGCAGCAAGTTCGAAGCCCAGGTGGCGGAATTGGTAGACGCACTAGGTTCAGGTCCTAGCGGTAGCAATACCGTGGAAGTTCGAGTCTTCTCCTGGGCACCAACACATAAGGTCTTGTAATCTACCAACAAGATCTCAGCACTCAAGCAGTGCCTCAAAACCCGCTCACCGAGCGGGTTTTTTGCTTCCATGCCCCACGTGTTGATACTTGCCACTGCGTTGTTTTCTTCTTGATGAGTGTAGATGGCTTTGCTACTGACCGACACCACGTTGCGAATGGCACCACTCGAACAGCATACCAAGTTTGACAATGCCCGCGAGCCTAACAGGGGACAGGGATTGGCGCAAATGTTGCCATGCAAGACCAACCCCTGGCACACCGCCTAGACGTGGCTCCCGGCACTTCTAAGCCTCTCTCGGACGCAATTCCTGAAGTCTGCGCCAAAGCCAGATATCATGCGCCGCGAAGTTTCTTTCATATCAAAGCATCCCATATTCAAGGAACCACATTGTGAATGTTGTTGCGCAATCAATTGTCATGACCTCCGCATCAATGATGCTGGGCGCCGTCTTGGTAAGCTGTGGCGGTAGCGGTAGCGGTACTTCCACGCCAACCTATTCGTTGGGCACCAGCGTTTCCGGTCTGAACAATGGCGCTACGCTTGTTCTAGCAAATGGAAATGGCGCTCAACTTACGGTCACTGGAAACGGGTCTTTCGTCTTTTCAACACCGTTGCCGGCAAACGCCAGCTATGACGTTATGGTGGTTCAGCAGCCTTTGGCACAGTCATGCACGGTCACCGGCGGGAAAGGTACGGTCCAGGGTTCCAATGTTTCCGTTGGTGTCTCATGTGCGCCAGGTATGGTCAGCACCTTGTATTCATTCGGCGCCACCGGTGACGGCCAAGAACCTTTCGCTGGACTCGTGCAAGGCAGCGATGGCAATTTCTACGGAACAACAAGCTCAAGCGGCCCGTACCGGAACGGCACGTTCTTCCGCATAACCTCAAGCGGCCAGGAGACGCTGCTGCATGCGTTCAACTCGGCAACAGGGGACATCGCCGCCTCTGCGTCTACCCTGACCATCGGGCCTGACGGCAGGTTCTATGGGGCAGCCCCGTTCGGCGGGACCGCTGACATGGGAGCGGTCTTTGCAGCGGACATGAATGGCACGGTCCAGGTTCTCTATTCATTTTCGAGCACAAACGCCGATGGTCAACACCCCCGCGGCAAGGTTGTATTTGACACGGCCGGCAACCTCTATGGCACCACAACCTTTGGTGGCGCATATGGCATGGGCACAGTCTATAAGCTCACCCCCAACGGCAGCGAAAGCATCCTGTATTCTTTCGGTGCAGCTAGCGACGCCGCCGGGCCGTCCAATGGATTGGTACTCGGCAATGATGGCAACCTCTACGGTACCTCCAGTAGCGGCGGCAGCACAGGTAAAGGCACCGTGTTCAAGTTAACGCTAGCGGGGCAGGAGACCGTGCTGCACTCATTTGGATCAGGAGATGGCGCCTCACCGGAATCAGAACTCACCTTAGCCCGCGATGGCAGTTTCTACGGTACAACGTATGGAGGCGGCGCCTACGGATGCGGTACCGTATTTCACATAACGCCGGCAGGAAACGAAACGGTGCTCTACGCGTTCGGAGCCACCAGCAACGATGCCTGCGGCCCGATGGCTGCCGTGACGATTGGCAGCGACGGCAATTTGTACGGTACCGCTGGTTCCGGCGGAACAGGAAATCTTGGCGGTGGGGCGATATTCACACTGACGACCGCAGGCAAGGAAAGTGTCCTGTACTCCTTCGGTGGACTGAACAATAACCCGAACGGGCGCGAGCCCGCTGCGCCATTGATCGTTGGGTTGGACGGCATGATTTACGGTACGGCAGTGCTGGGTGGGACCTACGGGGGTGGTACCGTGTTCAGGCTCAATTAGTAGCGCCGTACAGTTAGTCCGCAATCCTTTGGCGCTACTGCAACATACCTGAACGGCCCGACATGACTGTAGGGCCATTTTCTTGAACACCATGAAGTCCGGTCTTGCAATCCAACAGAAGAGCAACGAGGCAATGAGACCTAACTTAACTCAGGTTACGGTATTTGTGGAGTTCAGACCTAGCTCTACCATCCACTGCGCCAACTCACGCCCATTGGCCTCGGCTGCATGCTGAAGACCATTAAGCACACCCGCCCGGTCAGCCTGCGACTTGTTCTGACTGAGCTTGTGCTTGGCATCGATCCGCTCGATAGGCATCTCGAAACCCACGATGCCGCGCAGCAGGGGTTGCATGGCTTTCATGCTGCGCTCCAACGCCGCAGGTACGTCGCGGTCGAAGTGCTGGACGAGGCGTGTGAGGGTGTCGATCAGTTGCGTTTCGTCTTCCATGGCCCGTAGGCGGCCATGGGCATGCAGGACGCTGTAGTTCCACGTGGGCACAGCGGCGTCGCTCGCGTACCAGACGGGCGACACATAGGCATGGGGGCCGTGGAAGACAGCAACGCTGGGTAGGTCGAGTTGCAGCAGCACGGCGTGTGGGTTCGGGCGTGCCATATGGCCGACGAGAACACCGCGTTCGCGGTCCAGCAGGAGCGGCAGGTGCGATACCTGGATGTCCGCGCCGTCGGCCGTCACCAGCGTGGCGAAGCCGAAGCGATCGATGAAGTCGGCTTGCCCCGCCCGGTCTTCGAACGAGAAGCTGCGCGGAACGTACAGGCCGCTCAACGCCCTGCCCCTGCGATTACGCTCAGGTAGTTGCGTACGGTACGGTCGAGACCGTCGTATAGTGCTTCGCCGATCAGCGCGTGTCCGATCGATACCTCGTCGACGCCCTTCACGGTAGTCAGGAACGGGCCTAGGTTGGCCTGGCTCAGGTCGTGGCCCGCATTCACACCCAGGCCGACAGCGCGCGCGCGTTCGGCCGCCTTGGCGCAGAGCTCGGCCGCCTGATGCCAGTCGCCCGCGTCGAACGCCTCGGCAAAGGGCCCCGTGTAGATTTCGATGCGGTCGGCCCCCACTTCGGCCACACGCTCGATATCGGGCGAGTCGGCATCCATGAACAGGC
>Ga0213872_10002025_pt1 | contig 12314 bp, 8 predicted proteins | sample VelepicomBERX_R2_FD_160071 | JGI IMG/M metagenome (GOLD analysis project Ga0213872, IMG submission 160071) | Rhizosphere microbial communities from Vellozia epidendroides in rupestrian grasslands, the National Park of Serra do Cipo, Brazil - RX_R2 | ecosystem: Host-associated > Plants > Roots >...
GCCGGGCTCGTCCGACAGCATCATGCCGGGCAGCAAGGGCTGGGAATTGTTGTTCTTGGCGATGCGCTGCGGGCCCTCATGCACCGAAAGATAGCTGCCGACGCCATGGCCGGTGCCGTGATCGTAGTCGAGCCCATGATCCCATAAGGGCTTTCTGGCCAGACTGTCGAGCTGGGAGCCGCTGGTGCCGGCGGGGAAACGGGCGCGGGCCAAGGCGATATGGCCTTTCAGAACCAAGGTGAAGCGCTGCTTCTCCTCGGCGCCGGCCTCGCCGACCGCGACGGTGCGGGTCACGTCGGTGGTGCCGTCGAGATATTGCCCGCCGCTGTCGATCAGGAAGATCTGGCCGGTCTGGAGTGCCCGGTTGGTAGCCGGCGAAGAGCGGTAATGCACGATGGCGCCATTGGGACCGGCGCCGGCGATGGTGGCGAAGCTCGGGCCCTGATAGAGGTTTCCGCCGCGGCGGCATTCCTCCAGCTTGTCGGTGGCCGATAGTTCGGTGACGGTACCCTTGGGCGCCTCCGCCGACAGCCAGGCGAGGAATTTGCTCAAGGCCACGCCGTCGCGCAGATGCGCATTGCGGGCGCCAGTGAGTTCCACCTCGTTCTTGCAGGCGCGCGGCAGCAGGCAGGGATCAGGGGCCCGGTCGATATGGGCGTCGCCTTCCACCAGCCGGTCGAGCGCCCAGGAAGGGGCGGTGGCCGGATCGAGGCGCACGGTCTTGCCTTTGAGTCCCTTCAAGGCCGCTTCCAGCGCCGCCGGCTCATGCAGGCGGACATCCGTGCCCAGATGCGCCTTGGTGTCGGCCGGCACCTTTCTGGAATCGACGAACAGATCGACCGAGGCATCCTTGTGGATGATCGCGAAGGACAAAGGCAGCGGCGTGAAATCCACGTCATTGCCGCGGATATTCAACAGCCAGCCGATCGAATCGGGGGCCGAGAGAAAGGCGGCGTCGCTCTTTTTCAGCTCGCGGGCAATCAAAGCGCGCTTCTGCTCGGCGCTCTGGCCGGCGAAACTCACGGGATGCGGCACCACCGGCGTCAGCGGCTGGGGCGGACGGCCAGCCCACACGGCGTCGAGCGGGTTGGTTTTCACCGCCACCAGTTCGGCACCGGCCTGCGCGCAGGCATCCTTCAACTGCGCCACCTGATCCGGCGTGTGCAGCCAAGGGTCATAGCCGAACTTGGCGCCCGCCGGCAGGGTCTCGGCCAGCCAGCGATGCGGCGGCTGCTCGATCAGATGCAGATAGGCGAAGAGTTTCGGATCGACCTCGTTCGCCACCTGGATGGTGTAGCGCCCATCGACGAAGACCGCCGCCTTGTCGTGAAGCGCTATCGCGGCGCCGGCCGAACCGGTGAAGCCGGTGAGGAAGGCGAGGCGGGCGGCGGAGGCGGGGACATATTCGCCCTGATGTTCGTCGGCGCGCGGGACGATGAACCCGTCGAGACCGCGCTTCTTCAGTTCGGCGCGCAGCAGGGAGAGCGGGGTATCGGTCATGCTCGTTCCTTAAATCTTGGCTTTGATCTTCTCGGCGATGGCGCGGTAGGTCCGGGCCAGCGCGCCGTCGGGCTCGGAGGCGACGATGGGCGTGCCGTCGTCGCTGGAAATTCGCAAAGAGATATCGAGCGGAAGTTCGCCGAGGAAGTCAACGCCGAGCCGCTCGGCATCCGCCTTCGCTCCGCCATGGCCGAAAATATGCTCTTCATGGCCGCAATGGGAGCAGATATGCGTGCTCATATTCTCGATGATGCCGAAGATCGGCACGTTCACCTTGTGGAACATGTTGATGCCCTTGCGGGCGTCCAGCAGCGCGATGTCCTGCGGGGTCGAGACGATCACCGCGCCCGCCAGCTTGACCCGCTGCGAGATGGTCAGCTGGGTGTCGCCGGTGCCGGGCGGCATGTCGATCACCATGACGTCGAGCTCGCCCCATTCGACATCCTTCATCAGCTGTTCCAGCGCCCCCATCACCATCAGGCCGCGCCACACGACGGGGCTGTCCTCGGGCAGCATGAAGCCGATCGACATGACCTTGAGGCCATGCGCCTCGATCGGCATCATCTTCTTGCCGTCGGCCGAAGTGGGTTTCTTTCCCGCGACGCCGAGCAGGCGCGGTTGCGAGGGGCCGAACAGATCGGCGTCGAACAGCCCGACCTTGAGACCGAGATCGCGCAAGGCGAGCGCCAGATTGACGGCTGTGGTGGATTTGCCGACGCCGCCCTTGCCCGAGGCGACGGCAATCACCGCGCCGATCTGCGTCAGCAGCGGTTCGGTCGAACCGGAAGCATGGCCGCCGACGCGGGGCATCTGCGGCGGCGGGCCTTTCTCGGCGGTCAGTACGGCCGAGACGGTCACCACGCCGGGAAGGGCGTGAACGAGCTGCTCCGCCTGCTTGCGTAACGGCTCCAAGGCGTTGGCGCGCGACGGCTCGATCTCGATGGCGAAGGCGACATGACCGCCCTTGACGACGATCCCGGAAACCATGCCGAGGCTGACGATGTCTCTTCCTTTTTCCGCATCGATCACCTTTTCCAGGGTGCGCAAGACGACACCCTCATTCACCTCGGCCATCTCGGGTCCTTTATCTGTTCCGGTTTGTGTCATATAAGGCGACAGGTCCCTTTTTGAAAGAATGATCGGATGTCCTGGAGCGGGCAAGGTGGCGGTGGTGGCGGTCCTTGGGGGCGTGGTCCCGGCGGCGAGGACAAAGGTCCCTGGAAAAAGGGGCATCCCCCGGATATCGAAGAGGTTCTGCGCCGCGGCCAGGACAAGCTGAAACAGATGCTGCCGGGCGGTTCCGGCCCGCGCCGCGGTATCGCGCTGGCCGCCGGGGCGCTGATCGCCCTGTGGGCCATCACCGGCGTCTACAAGGTCAATCCCGAGGAAGTCGGCGTGGTCTTGCGCTTCGGCAAGGTGGTGCGCTTCACCCAGCCCGGTCTGAACTATCATTTGCCCTCGCCGATCGAGACGGTGCTGACCCCCGCCGTCACCCGCATCAACCATGTCGAGCTGGGCTATCGCTCCGGCGAACTGCGCCGTCAGGGCCGTCCGGGCGAGGACGAGGCGCTGATGCTGACCGGCGACGAGAACATCATCGACGTCAATTTCTCGGTCTTCTGGCAGATCAACGATCCGGAAAAATATCTGTTCGCCATCCGCGATCCCGAGGCCACTGTGAAGATGATCGCCGAGTCCGCCATGCGCGAGATCATCGGCCAGCTTCCGATCCGCGCCCCTCTGTTCGAGAACCGCCAGGCGATCGGCGACAATACCAGGAAGCGCATGCAGGAACTGCTGGACCAGTATGGTTCGGGCATCAGCGTGACCCAGGTGCAGCTCCTGAAGGCCGATCCGCCGGCCGAGGTGATCGACGCCTTCAACGACGTGCAGCGCGCCAAGGCCGATCAGGAGCGCCTCAGGAACGAGGCCGAGGCCTACCGCAACGACATCATCCCCAAGGCGCGCGGCGATTCCGAACGCATCGTGCAGGAGGCCGAAGCCTATAAGGAGCAGATCACCGATCTCGCCCAGGGCGAGTCCAAGCGCTTCACCTCGGTCTATCAGAGCTATCGGGCGGCTCCCGACGTGATCGGCCGGCGCCTTTATATCGACACGGTGGAAGAAGTCTTGAAGAACGCGCGCAAGGTGATCGTCGATCCGCAGGTCAAAGGCGGGGTGCAGCCCTATCTGCCGCTGCCCGATCTCCTGAAGCCGAAATCTCAGCCGGAGGGAGCCAAGTGATGAAGAGCCCCTACCATCCCGGCTGGCTGGTTGCCGCCTTCATTGTCCTGGTCACCGCCTGGTCGTCGCTGTTCGTGGTGGTGCAGGGCCAGCAGGCTCTGGTGCTGCGCTTCGGCGCGGTGGCCTATCCCGATGACCCGGTTGCAGGACCGGGCCTGCATCTCAAGAAGCCCTTCATCGAGGATGTGGTGCGCTACGACGCCCGCGTGCTCGACGTCGATCCGCCGGCCGAGCAGGTGATCCTGGCCGATCAGAAACGCATCGTGGTGGATACCTTCACCCGTTTCCGCATCGCCGATCCGCTGCTGTTCTACCAGGCGGTCCGGACTGAGGAATCGGCCTATTCGCGCCTTCGCGAGATCGTCAATAATTCCATGCGCCGCGTGCTGGGCAGCGTGATGTTGCCTTCGGTCCTGTCGGCCGAGCGCGAACAGATCATGCATTCGATCCTGGTCGAGGTGGCGGCCGCCGCAAAGCCGCTCGGGGTCGAGGTGGTCGATGTGCGCATCCGCCGTGCCGATCTGCCGCAGGAGACCAGCAAGGCGATCTTTGACCGCATGGTGTCCGAGCGCCAACGCGAAGCGACCGAGGCGCGCGCCCAGGGAACCGAGAAGGCACAGGAAATCCGCGCGGCGGCCGAGCGCGAACGGACGGTGATCCTGGCCGAAGCGCAGCGCCAATCGCAGATCCTGAGGGGGCAGGGCGAAGCCGACGCCAACAAGATCTATGCCGAGGCCTTCTCGGCGGATCCGCAGTTCTTCGCCTTCTACCGCTCGCTGCATGCCTATCAGCAGGCTCTGAGCGATCAGAACACCACTTATCTGCTCAGCCCGGACACGGATTTCTTCAAATATTTCGCTCATCCGCCGGAGCGGCGATGATTTTCGTCGAATTTCGGAGGCTGTCGCCTTGGAAGTGACGTAATCCTGTTTAAATCAGTAGGCGGGACCTCGTTGGTTCCGCAATGGAGGCATTCTGGTGAAAGCACTACCCCGTAATGGTCGAAGCCTGGCTGCGCCGCAGCCGGACTCTTTCTCCTATCAAACAGTCCTGGCGGCCTTGCTGGCGCTGGCCCTGATGATGGCTTCGGCCGCCCATGCGGCGCCGGCTCCCGACAGTTTCGCCGATTTGTCGGAGAGGCTGTCGCCGGCGGTGGTGAACATCTCCACGACCCAGACCCTCAAAAATTCCGAGCGCGGCATGGAAATGCCGCAATTCCCGCCGGGTTCGCCGTTCGACGAATTCTTCAAGAATTTCCTCGATCCGCGCCGCGGCGGCGGCAATGAGGGGCAGGAAGCCCGTCCGCAAAAGATCACATCGCTCGGTTCCGGCTTCATCATCGATCCCTCGGGCCTGGTGGTGACCAATAATCACGTCATCGCCGACGCCGACGAAATCACCGTCACGATGCAGGACAGCCAAGTCTTCAAGGCCGAGCTGGTCGGCACCGACGCCAAGGGCGACGTGGCGCTGCTGCGCATCAAGGCCAGCAAGCCGCTGCCCTCCGTCTCCTTCGGCAATTCCGATCAGATGCGCGTCGGCGACTGGGTGCTGGCGATCGGCAATCCGCTGGGGCTGAACGGCACCGTGACCGCCGGCATCATCTCGGCGCGTTCGCGCAATATCCAGGCCGGCCCCTATGACGATTTCTTCCAGACCGACGCCGCCATCAACAAGGGCAATTCCGGCGGTCCGCTGTTCAACATCAAGGGTGAAGTGATCGGCATCAACACCGCCATCTATTCGCAGAGCGGCGGCTCGATCGGCATCGGCTTCGCCATTCCGGCCAATCAGGCCCAGAAGGTGGTGCAGGATCTGCAGAAATATGGCAAGACCCGCCGCGCCTGGCTGGGCGTGCATATCCAGTCGGTGACCGACGACATCGCAGAGAATCTGGGTTTGAAGGACCATAATGGCGCCCTGGTGGCAGACGTCACCCCCGGCGGCCCGGGTGCCAAGGCCGGCATGAAGGGGGGCGATGTGATCCTCAAATTCGACGGCAAGGAGATTACCGAATATTCCCGCCTGCCGCGCATCGTCTCCGAGACCCCGATCAATAAGGACGTCGAGGTCGAAGTCTTGCGCGACGGCAAGCGCATACCGATCAAGGTGACCGTGGCCGAGCTGCCCGACGAGAAGGACCTCGAGCAGAGCCAGAACGACAAGCCTTCGGGCAAGAAGGGCGGCGAGACCGGCAATGTCTCCGGCATGGGCTTCTCGGTGGCTCAGGTGACCGCCAATCTGCGCGACAAGTTCGGCCTGCCCGACGGCGCCAAAGGTCTGGTGGTGACCGATATCAAGCCGACCGCTTCGGCCGCCGACAAGGTGCGTCCCGGCGACATCATCGTCGAGGTCGACCATGACGACGTGAAGACCGTGGCCGATCTCAACGCCAAGGTCGAGGCGGCCCGCAAAGCCGGCCATAAATCGGTGTTCGTGCTGCTCGAAGCCGACGGCGCGCACCGTTACGTCACCCTCAAGGTCGACGACAATGAGGGCAAGGACAAGAAGTCTAAATAAGGTACAGGTAATGCTGTGAATCGGCCGGGTGGCTGGCGGTGATCTGGACATCGCCCAGAAACTCGGTCGATTGACTGAAATAGGTCAGCACCAGCGCGTGCGCCGCGAGATCCGCCGAAGCATAGGCGGCGGTTCCCGGCGTCATGTTCTGGAGCGCCGGGGCGATGACGTTCTGATAGTAGAAGCTGACTTCGCTGGCGCTGGCCGTCCGATGCAGCAGATTGGTGTAGGAATCGGTGATGAACTGATTCTCGCCAGGTGTGGTCTGCGGATAATTGTGGGCCGACGTGTATTCCCCTGAACTCAGGAAATAGGTGGCGTAGGTGGTCAGCCCGACCGACGGGTTGGCCTTGAGGAAGGCCTGGTAGAAGGCCAGTCCGGGCACGTCCGGCTCCCGCCCGAATACCGCCCCGTAAAGTTCCGTGATATTGCCGCTCGTGATGTTGTTGGCGCCGCCCGGCGTGGTGGCGACGAAATCGAGGGTGCCGCCGAAGGAGAGGGCGGTGATTCCCGCGATCTGATCGCTGACCGCAGAGGAGGCGATGGTGAAGCCGGCGCCGTCGCCCTTGGGCGTCAGCGTGTATTGTGAGGCGGCGCCCGCCAGCGCGACCACCGTGCCATGCCCGGCGAGGCCGCTCAAGGTCAGGCCGCTGCCCGATGTGGCATCGATGGTCAGATAATAGTTTCCGCTCAGGGTCTTGAGCAGGGCCGTGTCCGCGCTCATCTGCGCCGCCGCCACGGTGATGGAGGCGTAAGAGCTGTCGGTGACCTTGAGACTGGTCAGCGTTCCGGCGGTGACCAGAGCGGCGAGGCTGGACAGACCGGCATTGATATTAGCGGCGCTGTCGGAGACGGTCAGGCTGTAGGAGCCGGAAACCAGGGCCAGCGCATCGGTGTCATTGATCAGCTGCGCCACCGACAGGGAAAGGCCGGATGAGGTCAGGGTGATGGCGGACAGATTGCCATTCTTCGCCAGCGCTTCCAGCCCATCGAACTGTGAGGCGATATTGGCGCCGCTGTCCGAAACGGCGACGAAATTGTCCTGCCCGTTATTGATGGCCGCGACCGCCGCGGCCGCTGAAAGGGTGGGAACCGAGGCGGCGACGCTCATGGCGGCTGAAGCCGTGGTGACGGTCCAGCCCAGTGCGGCCATTTCGGTCTTGTCGACTGCGCTGACCGGGCCGACCTGCCCTGCGCTGCCATAGCCGTAGGAATCGGCTGACGCGATATTGCTGGCCCAATCGCCGAGGTCGCCGGTCGGATCCCCGGTCTGGAAATTATTGAAGGCCAGGAGCAAGTTCTTGCCGCCATCGACCGAGAAATAGGAGGGATCGCCGGTGGTGAGCTGGCGCACGCCGTTCGAGGCATAGCGGAACAGGTCGAGTACCGAATAGATGCCCGCGACATTGAGGTCAGAGCCCCGTCCCATGACTTCGGCGAGCTCATGCCCGATCGTGCCGAAAAGGTCGTAGGAATCAGAGGCGAGGGTAGTGGATTGCGTCGTACTGAAAGACCATTTGGTGGTCTTGTCGATACCGATCGCGCCATCGCTGCCGGCGGCATTCGCGATCCCCAGCGCGCGGGCTTCCGCCAATGTAACTTGCGGGTCGCCGCTGAAGGGGGGGCTGGCGGGCAGGGTAGAGGCGCCGGGAGCGCCTTGCGCCATCAGGGCGGCAACAACCTGGGCGTAGTTCTGGCTGCTGTAAAAAGAACTCGATTGGCCGAGACTGCCGGCATCGATGCTCTGCCCGGCGACCTCACCCCAACCGACATTGACCGAGACGGCGACTTTGTTGGTGAACAGGGAGTCGTAATATTGGCAGACGGCATTGACGCAGGACTTGAAGGCGGCGGGCGCGCTGCTCACCGAGCTGTCGAACGTCACGTTGAAATACATGTTTTCTCTTCCCCTTCGGCGACAGGGAAAGCATGGCGCAAAGGTCAGATCAAGTACAGCCAGTGCTGGGCGTCGGCCGGGTGAGAGGCCGTGATCTGAACGTCGCCGAGAAATTCGGACGACTGGCTGAAATAGGTCAGCACCAACGCATGGGCCTGCAGCTCGGCGCCGGTATAAGCGGCGGTTCCCGCCGCCTGTCCCCGGATGAAGGGCGCGATGACGTTTTGGTAAAAGGAGATTTCGCCACTGCTCGGAGTCCGATGCAGCAAATTTTGATAGCAATCCGTAATGAACTGAGCGTCGCCTGCCGGGCTCTGCGGATAATTGTGGGCCGAGTTCGCCGTATATTCGGTGGAGTCGAGGAAATAGGTGGCGTAGGTGGTCAGTCCCGTGGACGGGTTTGCCTTGAGATCGGCCTGATAGAAGGCAATGCCGGGAACATCGGGCTCGCGGCCGAACACCGCGCCGTAAAGTTCGGTGACATTGCCGGTGGTCAGGGCATTTGCCGGACCCGGCGTGGCGGCGATGACGTCCTGCGCGCCGCTGAAGGACAAGGCGGTGACGTCCGACATCTGGTCGCTGGTGAAGGAGGAGTTCAAGGTGAAGCCGACGCCGTCGCCCTTCGGCGTCAGCGCATATTGGCTGGCGCCCCCCGACAGATCGACCACTGTGCCATGGGCCGAGGGACCGGTGATGCTGACATTGGTCGCCCCTGCGGCATTGACCGTCAGGGTAAAGTTTCCGCTCAACAGGCCGATCACGCCGTGGTCGGCGGCAAGCTGGCTCGGAGTCACGGTGATGGCGGCATAGAGGCTGTCGGTCACCGCCGCGCTCGAGAGCTTGCCGGCGGCCAGCTCGCTCTGCAGCGTGGCGAGGCCCGCCCCGATATTGGCGGCGCTGTCAGCGACGGACAGGCTGTAGCCGCCCGATATCAGCGCCAGCGCGGCCGCGTCGCCGGTGATCTGAGCGACCGACAGGGTGATGAGCGGGCTTCCCGTCAAGCTTATGCCCGACAGATAGTCACCCTTGGCCAAGGCCTCCAGCCCGTCGAGCCAGGCAGAGACGCCCGCCCCGCTATCCAGCACGGCAACGTAAGCATCCTGGCCGTCCGATATGGCCGCCACGGCGGCGCCGGCCGACAAAAGCGGCACCGCGCTGGCCACCGTCAGCGCCTGGGAAGCGGCGGTCTCGCCGAACCCGATCGCCTGCATCAGGACTTTGTCGGTGCCGCTCATCGGATTGAGGACGCCATTGAAGGAATCATCATTGAAGGAATCATTGGCGCGGCTGGCGGGGGCCCAGTCACCGAGATCGCCCTGATCGCCGGTCTGAAAATTGTTAAAAGAGAGCAGGCGGGTCACTCCGCCATCGATGGAGAAATAGGATGGTGCGTTGGTAGTGGTCTGGAGATTTCCCGCCGAGCTGTAGCGAAGCAGATCGAGGAGGGCGGTCTCGCCCGACTGGTTCAAAAAGGACACCCTTCCCAGCACCTCGGTCAGCTCATGCAGGACGGTGCCGACGAAATCGAAAGAGTTGAACGGAACGACCTTGGCCTCGGTAGGGTCGTAGTCCCAGTTGGCGCTGGTGGAGAAGCCGACATAGCCGTCGATGCCGCTGGACCCGAAGTTCAGCGCCTTGGCCTGCGCCGACGACAGCACAAGCGAATTGTCGCCGGGCGCCGAAGGCGGCAGGCTCGATGAGCCTGGTGTCCCCTTGTTCTGCAGCGCGGCGGCCACCGAGCCGTAATCGGCGAACTGGAAGGAAGCGGACGATTGGCCCAGCGCGCCGCTATTCATCGCCTGGCCGTCGAGCGTGCCATAGCCGACGCCGACGCGAACGGTGATCGGGTCGGTCAGTAGCGAATCGAGATATTGGCAGGCCGCGTTGAGGCAGGCTTTAAAACCAGCCGGGGCTGTGGCGACGTCGCTCTCGTAGGTGACGTCGATTCGCATGATCTCCTCCTCCGGCCGTCAGCCGGCGAATTGATCCCTATGATAGCCCTGGGCGTAGAGCAAAGCCGTGAGATCATTGTGATCGACACGGAAACGGGCTTCGCCCGCCACCACCGGCTTGGCGTGAAAAGCGACCCCGAGACCGGCTGCCCTGATCATGTCGAGATCGTTGGCGCCGTCGCCCACCGCCACGGCCTCGGCTTCGCCGATCCGCTTGGAAGCCGCGAAAGCCCTGAGATTGGCAAGCTTGGCGTCGCGGTCGAGAATTGGTTCGATGACCTTGCCCGTCAGCCTGCCCGACGCGATCTCCAGCCGATTGGCGCGATCCTGATGGAAGCCGCAGCGTTGGCGGACACGCCCGGTGAAATAATCGAAACCGCCCGAGACGAGGACCGTATAGGCGCCGAAAGCTCGCATGGTCCCGACCAGGGTCTTGGCCCCCGGCATCAGCTCGATGCGGCGGTCGGTCTCGGCCAAAGCATCCTCGGACAGGCCGGCCAGCAGGCCGACCCGCTCGCGCAGCGCGGCCTTGAAATCGATCTCGCCATTCATGGCGCGGGCGGTGATGGCGGCGATATGATCCTTGAGGCCGGCGAAGGCGGCCAGCTCGTCCAGCGTCTCGCCGACGACGATGGTGCTGTCCATGTCGGCGATCAGCAGCTTCTTGCGGCGGCCCTCGGCGGCTTGGGCGAAGAGATCGACTTCATGCCCCTTCAATTCTTGTCGGGCGGCGTGTTCGGCGTCATCAAGCCGACCGGAAAAGAAGATATCGAGCGCTTTTCCTGGGTTTAGCCAAGCGGTCCCGGTCACTTCCGGCAAGGTCTTCAAGAGCCGGGAAAGCGTGCTATCGTCCAGGCGGTCGGCGGCGATGAGGGTGAGAACATAGGTCATGATGCGGGTTTCTTACGGGAGATTGTGGGGTTGAACAAGCTGCTGGTGATCGCCGGCCCGACCGCATCCGGGAAATCCTCTCTAGCTTCGGCGGTCGCCGAGAGGTTTGACGGCGTCGTCATCAATGCCGATTCGATGCAGGTCTATCGCGGCGTGCCGATCCTGACCGCCCAGCCGAGCGCCGCGGAACAGGGCCGCCTGCCGCACAAGCTCTACTCCATCTTCGAGCCCGCCAATGTCTGTTCCGCCGGCATTTGGCGGAGTTTGGCGGCGAAAGCCTGCGAAGAGGCATGGAAGGCGGGGAAATTGCCGGTAGTGGTGGGCGGCACCGGCCTCTATATCCGCTCGCTGATCGAGGGGCTGTCGCCGATTCCCGAAATTCCCGACGCCATCCGGGAAGCCGCGCGCGCCCTGTTCGCCGAACTCGGCAATGAGCGCTTCCATGCCAGGCTCGCCGAGCGCGATCCGGTCATGGCCGAAAGGCTCGATCCCGGCAACAGCCAGCGTCTGGTGCGCGCCTGGGAAGTGCTCGAAGCCACCGACCGCTCCCTAGCCGACTGGCAGGCCGATCCGCGCGAAGGCGGGCTCGACGCGGACAGCGCCACGATCGTGTTGACCCCGCCGCGCGACGCACTCTATGCCAATTGCGATCGCCGGCTGGAAGCGATGCTGGAAGCCGGCGCGCTTGACGAGGTCGCGGCCTTGATGAAGCTCGGGCTCGATCCGGCGCTGCCGGCGATGAAGGCGCTTGGGGTAGCCGAGTTCGCCGCCTATCTGCGGCGAGAGCTTTCTCTCGATACGGCTTTGGCCGCCGCTCAGCAATCCACGCGGCGCTACGCTAAAAGGCAGCTCACTTGGTTTCGCCATCAGTTAATTCCACAATTCCGCATAGATGAGCAACTTTCGGAAAGTTTTGTCGAAAGAATCTTTGTTTTTATTCGTTCGTTCCTATTGACCGGCGTTTCGTGAGCGTCTAGGTTGCCTTCCGCGGCGCAGCAAACAGCCGCTGGAAGGAGCCGAAGATATGGCAGAAGAACAATTGAACGGGGCGGCTGTCGTCCTTAAAGCGCTGGTGGATCAGGGCGTAGACGTCATTTTCGGCTATCCCGGCGGCGCGGTGCTTCCGCTCTATGACGAGATTTTCAAGCAGAACCACATCAAGCATATTCTGGTGCGCCACGAGCAGGCCGCCGTCCATGCCGCAGAGGGCTACGCCCGCTCGACCGGCAAGACCGGCGTGGTGCTGGTCACCTCGGGTCCCGGCGCCACCAATGCGGTGACCGGCCTTTTGGACGCGCTGTGCGATTCCA
>Ga0213872_10002026_pt1 | contig 12309 bp, 10 predicted proteins | sample VelepicomBERX_R2_FD_160071 | JGI IMG/M metagenome (GOLD analysis project Ga0213872, IMG submission 160071) | Rhizosphere microbial communities from Vellozia epidendroides in rupestrian grasslands, the National Park of Serra do Cipo, Brazil - RX_R2 | ecosystem: Host-associated > Plants > Roots >...
TCGCCAATACAGCCCCGGTCGCGTATGGCGCTCTGGGCACACCGATCATTGCCCTAAGCGGAGTGACCGGACTTGACCTGCACGCGCTTTCCGGAATGGTTGGACGCCAGCTTCCAGTCTTCTCTGTAATCGTGCCCTTCTGGTTGATCTGGTCGTTCGCCGGGTTTCGTGGGATGCTCCAGGTTTGGCCGGCGCTGTTCGTCGCAGGCGTTACTTTTGCTGTTCCCCAATATCTGATTTCGAACTTCCACGGACCTTGGCTGGTCGACGTCGTCAGCGCCCTGGTTTCACTTAGTGCACTCACGCTTTTCCTGCGCGTCTGGCAACCGCGAGAGATTTGGCTGGCGCTGAGTCGCCACGAAGAGCACTCCCGGCGGGCTACGGCGAATTCCGCTGAACCGGCGCCGGCTGACAATCCGGTTCGGCATAACCCTGGCCGTTCTCCTGCTGAAGTTATGCGAGCATGGTCGCCCTGGGTCGTACTCAGCATCTTTGTCTTCCTTTGGGGCTTGCCGCAGTTAAAAGCATTCCTCGACGGGATTTGGTTGCCCAAGATTCCGGTTCCTGGCCTCCACAATCTGATCCTAAGGGTTCCGCCAGTCGTCCCGAAGCCGACGCCGGAGGGTGCAGTCTACAGCTTTACGCTTCTGTCTGCGACCGGGACGAGCATCCTTTTGGCGGCGATCGTCAGCGGGTTCGTACTTGGCTATTCGCCCGTTGGACTAGTGCGCGCTTTTTGGCGGACGTGTGTTCGGGTTCGCTATTCGCTTCTAACGATTGTATGTATGTTGGCTATCGGCTTCGTTACGCGGTATTCAGGCACCGACGCTACCCTGGGATTAGCATTCGCTCGGGCTGGCGGATTATACCCGTTTTTCGGGACGTTGCTTGGTTGGCTGGGTGTGGCCCTGACAGGCTCAGACACGTCATCGAATGTGCTATTTGGTAGCTTGCAAAAGATCACCGCGCAGCAAATCGGTCTCAATCCGGTTCTGATGGCCGCGGCCAACAGCTCGGGCGGCGTGATGGGCAAGATGATCGACGCTCAAAGCATCGTTGTGGCCTCAACAGCGACCCAATGGTACGGACACGAGTCGGAGATTCTACGATATGTTTTCTTTCATAGCATAGCGCTCGCCTCACTCGTGGGGTTGTTAGTCTCGGCGCAAGCACATCTTCATCCGTTCACGCTTTTGGTTCCGTAGGGACAAGGGGAATCGTGCTCGTGCTCGTCCTCGATCTGTTGTCCCCTGCGCCGAGAAGAGGACACGATCTTTCCGCAACTGTTCTGTTCCGGCCAGCGTGGCAGCGGAGCGGCTCTTTTTTCGATTACTAGCACGAGCACAAGCACGAGCACGAGCACGATTCCCCTAAGCGTTAACGCCTGATGAGGCAAGACTTGGCGGATCTTCGATGCTCCCATCCGGCGTGTTCCAACTCGGGGGTGTCGCTTTCGAACTCCGGAAAACCCACGCAGAAGTAGCCGATGAACGTCCAACCGGATGGCACGTCCAGGATCGACGTGACGGCGACTGGGTCGAGAATCGAGACCCAGCCCAGACCCAAACCCGCCGCTCGGGCGGCCAACCAAAGCGTGTGCACAGCCATCACCGCTGAATATGCGGTAGTCTCTGGCATGGTTCCCCGCCCCAGGCCGTATCCCTGCTCCGGATTAGGTTCGGCGAAAACCGCGAGGTGGCAGGGGGCTTCGTTAAGTCCGGCCAGCTTAAGGCGCGCATAGCGGACTGCACGTTCGCCACCCTGCCTGGCAAGGGCCTGCGCGTTGCAGACTTCGAAACTCGCGCGCACGGCTTCTCGACGCGCGGGATCGTCAACCGTGACGAATCGCCAAGGTTCACTGAGCCCTACCGATGGCGCCAGAATTGCAATATCCAGCAATTCATCCAGCAGCCCTACAGGCAGCGGTTCTCGACGAAAATGGCGTACATCGCGTCGCCACTTGAACAACTCCTTAAGCTGCGCGCGGAACGCTTCGCCGAAGACTGGCACTGACGGGTCCGGTAGGGATGCGCTCTTGCGCGTTCGGCCCGGCATGTCTTGACGCTTCTTTTGCTGTTTTTCCATAGGCACTCGGGCGTTACTCCAAGCACCACTTCTTAAATTCATGCGTCAAGCCGAGAATTCGTCGGTCAGCCTAGCTTAACGGCGAAGCCGCGACCGAGGATAGCTGGGCGCGGAGTTTCTACCCATAGGACCGATAGGACCCATAGGACCTATGGGGAGAGGCTCCGCCCCGTAACCGCTACGCGGTAAAGTCCGACAGGCACCTAGGCTGAGCTTGCAGGGCCTAGGTTTCGCCGCTGTTCCCGGCTAAAGATCGCTGTGGATTCTCCATCGGGGATAGCCCGGGAACGAACGCCCCTGGTGATGGGGTTTGTGGACCAGGGGCGTCCTTCCTTTTGCAACCCTTCTTTTCTTTGGACGCGCCCAGGAGCTCGGAAGTTACGCCACAGGTCTGATTTCTTTTGCGATTTTGCGCTCTTTTTTTCAGCATCGCTCAGGCTAACTAAGCCAGCGCCCGCCGTTGTCTCTCCAATACGACTTTGAAACCGTAGATCAGGGTACCAGGCAGAATCAGGTAATTTTATGCGCTGAGAGGCACCCACTTCTTAGCTTTCTCCTCCAACTCAGCTGGGAGATAGCCCATTACTTCGCCCCTACCCCGCAACAGATCATCAAACGAGGCGGCCGTTAGATGTATTCCCTCCGAGCACCCGAAAAAATTGTCGAAGGACTCAAGGTCGAAGAACGGTGGCCTCGCGGTCTGTGCCGTCATGCCTCTGATCAATTGCTGTAACCTCGGCACATGCAGGACAAAAGTCACTACATTGAGATTGCGCAGATTATATCCCTTTAGCTGTGATTCGTGATCGATCGCCTCAAGGATAACGGGTAGCCATGCTGCTTCTGTACGCTCTTTTTCTGGTCGGTCTAACCAAGCTCGAGGACCCTGGTAGCGGGGCGCTAATGTCAAGAGTTCCACAACCTCCGCGGGAGGACTACCGCCCATGGTGTCCCGCAGAATTTCTCCCGTTTGCTTCGCATGTACGAAACAACTTGTGAAATACACCGTTGGTTTGATCCCGAGGTTGTTTAAGTCCGTCCCTCGGTTTTCAGATTCTTTCCTACCGTCCGGATTTAACGGAAGCAACTTTTCGATAAACTCCTCGTTAGCTTTGCGTATCCTATCTGCATGGCGGAGTAAGATGATGTTCTTCATATTCAGAACGCCTTCATCTTGAAAGTCGTTATAACCTATCTTGCAACCCTTAAGCTTCCGTCTCGATCGCGAGCGAATCCTTGCGCTAGCTCCAGACCTCTCTGGCGGTTTCGGCGACCAAGCGCAGTTTTGCTTCCTGATCGGCCAGGCTCAGCAAATTGCCTTCCTCCGTCGAGGCGAAGCCACATTGAGGACTGAGGGCAAGGCGTTCCAGAGGGATAAATCTCGTCGCGTCCATGATGCGCCGCTTCAGCGTTTCCTTGCTCTCAAGGGCCGGTTTCTTGGTGGTCACCAATCCGAGCACCACCGTGCGATCGTCCGGGAGATAACGCAGCGGCTCGAAATCGCCAGAGCGTTCATCGTCATATTCCAAAAGGAACCGGTGAAATCGGGTTCGCTTGAAGATGTGGGCCGCGATTGGAGCATAGCCTCCACTTGCGTAAAATTTGCTCTGATTGTTTCCCCGGCACAGATGCAGCCCAAACTCGACACCCGAATAATTGCCAATCACGGCATTGTCGAGCTCGATACAACGATCGAGAAGTTTGTCCGGATCGCTTCCACGTTTCCGATAGCCTTCGCGGATGTCCGGATCGATGAGTCCGGTGTATTGAGGCGCATCGAGCTGGATGTACGTGCATCCCAAGTGAACTAACTCGTCTACTTCGGCCCGAAGGATATCTACGACATCTGCAAGATAGTTCTCCACTGTCGGATAAGCATCCTTCGATTTCTCTGAATCATAATACGCCGCTGTCTGTTGCGCATTGATCAGAGTCATCTTCACTGGCCGGTCTGTGCTTGCGCGTAAAAAGACAAACTCTTCGGTGCACATAGAGCGCCGACGGTGGAGCCGCGACATCACCACGGGGCGTTTGAGCAGGAGTTCGTGTCCATGTTCATCGCGAAACGGAATGGCCCATCCTCCGAACTTATCAAAACCGTCAGTCGCATCAATAAAGTGACCGTAGAACGCGTACCGTCGCATCTCGCCATCGGTGATTACGTCAAGACCTGCCTCGGTCTGGAGCGCTATAGCTTCCTTTACAGCGCGGTCTTCGATCCGCTTGAATTCCGTTTCAGGAATTGCGCCCGATTGATGTTTCGCCCGCGCCTGCTTCAGGTAATCTGGGCGAAGGAGACTTCCAACGACATCACTACGGTAAAGAGCCTTCATTTCTTCCTTTGTTCTTGGGGGAAGACACGCGAGCCTATTTGAAACCATGAGCGCTCTGGTCGACGTCCGCAAATGATTTAGCCTGCATCGCTCCCCAAATCTTCAGAGATTTGCGAGCGATGCAGGCTCAGGTGGCGAATCAAGCCGGCGCTGGACGGCTGCGGCCCCGCGGACCAGGAAAGAGTTCAGGGCTATAGAAATTAGAGCGCCGGCGACGATCAGGCTCTGGCCTTCGGCCGAAAGCAATCGGAGCGCCATGCCGAGTTCGGCGAGAATAAAAGAGAACTCCCCAATTTGCGCCAGGCTGGCGGCAACCATAAGAGCCGTGCCGAGTGGGTGACGAGACACCAGAACAATCATGAGCGCCGCCGCAGGCTTGCCCAAGACAATCACCAGGACTACGGCCAATATCTCAAGCGGCCGGCGTACAATAATACTGGGATCAAAGAGCATTCCTATCGCCACAAAAAAGAGCGCGGTAAAGGCATCTTGAAGCGGCTGCAGCTCTACCGCAGCTCGATGACTGTGGTCGGATTCACTCACCACAACGCCTGCGAAAAACGCGCCCAGAGCAAAGGAGAGTCCCAGCAACTCTGCTGCACCGAAACCGATACCGATGGCGGCGGCCACTACAGCCAGCGTAAATAGCTCGCGCGAGTTTGTCCTGGCCACGCGCTCCAACAACCATGGTAACAGACGCGCTCCAACGAACAGCATGAACACAACAAATCCCGCAAACTTTCCGAGGACAATTCCAAGCGTTAATAGCAACCGCCCGCTGTCGCTACCGTTCCCAGCCGGGTTGTGGTCGATCGGCTGTCCGCCTAGGGAAGTGGCCAAGGCTGGCAAAAGCACCAGAACTACCACCGTAATGAGATCCTCGACAATGAGCCAGCCTACCGCGATCCGGCCGCTTTCCGACCCCAGAATACCCTGAGCTTCCAAAGCACGCAGCAGCACGACCGTGCTTGCCACCGATAAAGCCAGCCCAAGAACCAGGCTCGGGCCGAAGCTCCAGCCCCACAACCCCGCCACGCCACAGGTCAGCGCTACGGCCGACGCTATCTGCACTAGAGCACCTGGCACGGCGACTCTTCGGACGGCCAAAAGATCACGGACGGAAAAATGCATGCCGACTCCGAACATAAGCAAGATGACACCGATCTCAGCCAGTTGCGGGGCCAGCTTGGCGTCGGCTACAAACCCAGGCGTAAACGGTCCATCTGCTATGCCGGCCAGAAGATACCCAACGAGTGGCGGCAGGTGCAGCCTGCTGGCGATGTAGCCGCCAATCAGAGCGTAGACCAAGCCGACAGCAATAGTAGAAATCAGCGCGATTTCATGATGCACGGGAAGTCCTGCGACAAGATATATTTTTGATCATTCCACCCCGACTTTCGGCTCAGCGTCAAGTTGCAACACATCCTTCAATTGGGCAACTCCTCCTCTGCGCGCAGGTCACAAAGTAGCGAAGGCATCTTGCCCGTAGAGCGCTGTCACTGGGCCGGTAATACAGGCTGGAAGCCTATGGTACTTTGGGCGTCAGCGCATGCGATGGGGCGCCGGCAGGGTAGCATAGGCGTCCCGCCTGTCGAGCGTGTTTGGTGGCGTGTGAAGAAAGGCTGGAGGCTTAGTTAGGCGACGAGACAGGCTGGAAGCCTATGCTACTTTGGTTCGAGGCAGCGTTCGATCCGGGCGTCAGCAAAGTAGCATAGGCATCCTGCCTGTCGGGCGCGTTTCGTGGCGTGTGAAGAAAGGCTGGAGGCTTATGCTACCGTTGAGCCAGCAAGGCTCGATGAGGGCCTGAACATGCGACGGCTTATATACGGTGGACCTGTCCCTCCCAATGGAAGCAGTTGATGATGAGTGACGCAGAACAAGCATTTGCGCCGACGCATGTGCTATCAGGAAGTGCTATCCCGACAGACGTGCTCAACTACCTGAACGGCGAGGATCTCCTGTCGAAGACGCAGGCCCTCTGTCTCTCGACCGTCGATCCAGACGGTTGGCCGAAAACCGCGCTGCTCAGCGCGGGCGAAGTCCTCGCCCTGTCAAACCGACGCTTACGCTTTGCCATCTTGGCGAGCTCCAGCACCGCCGCCAACTTGGTGCGAGACGGGCGGCTCACTCTCAGCATGGCGCTCGATGGCGGTATCTGCTCGCTGCGCATGCGCGCCCGCAAGTATTCCTGTGGCATGCCTGAGTTGTCACTCGACTTGTTCGAGGCGGAGATAGAACGAGTGCGCGTGGACGTCGCGCCTTATGCCGCCGTGACGAGCGGCATCAACTTTGCCCTCCATCAGCCGTCAGCAGTGCTTGACCGCTGGCAGAGACAGATTGCAGCACTCCGAGCTGTTTCATGATCGGCCGCGACGTTTTAGATACCTATCCATGGGGCGTCCGGCGACTGCGTGCTGGAGGGCTACGCTCCGTCGTAGCAGCCACCGCGCACCCGGCTGGAACAGCAAGAAAGTCTGGCCAAAACAATGGGTGAAGCAAAACTTTTCAGCGGTGGCTGCTACGACGGAGCGTAGCCCTCCAGCGCCAGCGGACGGCTCATGGCAATTCCACCGGTTCAGGAGTTCTGAGGCTAGGTGTAAGTCCTGAGGACCTCGTGCACTCCCTCAACCGCCATACCGCCCTCACCTACGGCAGCGGCGCAGCGTTTCACCGAACCGGAGCGCACGTCGCCTGCTGCAAAGATGCCTGGCCAACTCGTTTCCAGCGGTCCAGGCAAACGGCTCATGCCTTTCCATGCGGGCGCGTCGGCGACCGCGTGGCCGGTTTTGATGAAGCCCTTTTCATCGCGCTCGATTTCGGGCGGCAGCCAAGCAGTGCATGGCTTTGCGCCAATCATCGAAAAGACGGCCGTGGTCTGCACAGTTCGCCGTTCGGTGGTTTTCGTGTTCTCTAGTTCGACTGCTTCGAGAACCTTCTGGCCCATCATTTTCCGGATCTCGGTATAGGGCAGAATTTCGATGTTTTCTTTCGCTTCGACGCGACGCGACAGATAGCTCGACATGCTTTTAGCGAGACCGTCGCCGCGGATCACCAACAACACTCTCTCCACGCTCTCGGAGAGAAACATCGCGGCCTGGCCCGCCGAGTTGCCGCCACCGGCGACGATCACAGTCGAGCCGCGGCAGAGTCGTCCCTCTCGCGCCGTGGCAGCGTAATAAACGCCGGAACCTTCGAAGGTTTCGCGCCCCTCGGCGTCCAGACGATGGTAATCCGCCCCCGTTGCAATGATGACACACTTCGCCAGGAGAGCGGCGTTACTGCCCTCGATTTGCAGGCTCGCGCGATACTCGCCGGTAGCAAATGTGAGCGAGAGCGCAAGCGCAGGCGTCGAGAACTTGGCACCGAAACGATACGCCTGAAGCTGTGCGCTGTAAGTCAGTTCGCCGCCGCTGATGCCGGTGGGAAAGCCGAAAAAGTTCTCGATCAACGAAGAGGATCCGGCTTGTCCACCCGGCGCATAGCTTTCCAAAACTACCGTTTTGAGCCCTTCGGAAGCGGCGTAGACAGCGGCGCCGAGACCGGCCGGACCCGCCCCGACGATGGCGAGATCGCACGTGACTTCGCTCTCCTCCCCGCGAGCCAGCGGCCGCAACAACCCGGCGACTTGCGCGACTTCGCGTAGCGAAGGGCGCCGCAGGGGCATGCCGCGGGCCGTGATCAGCGCGGGCAGGTCGCGGCTCGCCAAGTGCAAACGCTCGCCCAAGGCCTTTCCGTATTCGCTTTGAAAGTCGATTAATCGGTGCGGGATGTGATTCTTGTCCAAGAAATCGTCGAGTTGATGGCCGTCTCGCGAACCTTCCGGCGCGAGAATGCGCAGCCCGGCAAACTCTCGGTCCCGTTTTAGCCGCTGGCGACGCATAATGAAAGCGCGCACGATCGGCTCACCGACGCCAGGAAGTTCTGCGAGCGCCTGACGAAGCCTATCTGCCGGCACTTCCAGAATTTCGCTCTCATCCGCTTTGCCTCGCGAATTGGCCAGCGCCGCGGTGCCCATGAGCATGGCAACGTCCCCAATGAAACCGCGCGGGCCTGCCGTCGCAAGGATTAGCTCTTGCCCTTCGCGCGACTCGAAAACTTCCAGCTCACCGCGCAGAACCGCCGTCAACCCGAGATCATGCTGGCCCGCTTTATAGACTAGTTCGCCGCGCCGCACGATGCGGCGGACGCCAAGGGGCTCCAGCATCGCGAGCTGTCGATCATCCAGTTTTGGAAAGGCAATGCTCTCTGTATCGCGGTAGAATTGTTCGTCTTTGTCAACTTCTGTCATGGAACGGATTCGTTACCCGAGCATACTTCGCCGTCGCACCGTTGTCTTCCGGGAAACAAGTCGGTCGTCGTGGGTAGCTCTTCGAACAGCAAAGCGCAAGTGTCGGTCGTGGGAAACGTTAAGAGGCCACGAGCGCCAGCATAAAGAGGCCAACGCAGCTTGTTGAAAGGCCAAGATTCCGACGAATGGACGATCGCCCTTGGCGCGAGCGAAAATACGTGGATATTGACGTACGTCATTAATAACATACAATAAAACCATCGTATGAAGGCAAACCCGGGCGGGCAATTGACTCCCAGTGAGGTCATCGGTCGAGACCGCCTCATTCGAAAACTTTGGAGGGTGTTAGAGACTCGAAGCTTGGTCTTGAGCGCCGAGCGCCGCATGGGAAAAACCAGCGTCATCAAAAAGATGACCGCGGAGGCCCCACCTTCAAAACTTCCTATCTACAGAGACCTGGAAGGGATCCGCACGCCCATCGAATTTGTAGAAACGTTATACAGAGACGTCGAAACCTACTTAGGCAAAATACAGCGCGTCGCCAATCGTGTGCGAACGTTTTTGGCTCACCTTGGAGGCGCAGAGGTCGGAAATATTCTCAAATTTCCGCCCGTCTCCGCTCCCCATTGGAAGGCACTCTTGACAAATACGGTCGAAGATTTGGTTGAGCATCAGGACCGCGATGTCGTTCTGTTTTGGGACGAAATGCCGCTGATGCTGTTCAACGTCCGGCAGAGTGCTGGAGAGACAGTGGCTATGGAGCTATTAGATGTGCTCCGCTCCCTTCGCCAAACGCATCTACGCCTGAGAATGGTGTTCACGGGATCGATTGGTTTACACAACGTAATTTCAGCACTCAAACGTGCGGGATATGCGAATGATCCTACGAACGACATGGATCTGGTGGACGTTCCACCGCTGGAGATGAAAGACGCGACGCGGCTGGCTGAACTCCTGCTCGAAGGGGAAAATCTTACCGCTTTACCCGAAGTCGCGAAACTGATTGCTGAGGCGGTAGACGGCGTGCCGTACTTTATACATCACGTGGTTGATCAGCTCGCGCAAACGGAAGGGATGATCGATGCCACGACCGTGCTCCAGGTAGTGTCCGCTAGTCTAACCGACCCCCACGACCGTTGGCACATGGGATACTATTCCGACCGCTTAAAAATATACTATTCACCTGAAGAGCAAAAACTAGCCTTTCTGGCCCTTGACGTGCTAGCATTCGAGCCAATAGCTCTCCCTTTTAACGAGCTTTTCAATTTAGTGAAATCGCGGCTTGTAACGGAGGACGCGGAAGCATGTCGCCAGCTCCTGGAGCTTCTGCAAAAGGATCATTATTTAGTGCGAGACGAAGAAGGTCGATATCTATTTCGCTTCCAATTGATTAAGCGTTGGTGGAAACAGAGTCGTGGCACCGCATGAGTACCCCGTTTGTTTCTCGGTTTAATCCCGGACTAATGGAACGGGACACTCTCGAGGCGCTTTTCGTGCAGCGCGAGAGGTTGGCTGAGAATATAGTGACATCAATCCAAGAAAGTCTTTCCACTGGAAGTAGAAAGCACGTGTTATTGCTGGGCCCGCGCGGAATCGGTAAAACCTGCCTGATCGCGATCGTTTACCACAGGACCAAGGCTCTCGTACCGGCCAAAGGCGGGTTGCTGATCGCATGGCTTCGAGAGGACGAATATGGCATCACGTCATTGCTTGACCTTATTGTCCGTATTCTAGACCAATTGGATAGGGAGTATCCGTTACTCCATCTGCGGTCACGTATCGAAAGCCTATATCATTTTTCCGGAGACGAGGCCGAGAGGCAGGCCAAAGCGCTTTTAAGCGATGTTTGTCAGGGACAAACGCTTTTACTGCTAGTGGAGAACCTTGATGAAGTTTTTGCCGGGCTCGCTGACATCGGTCAACAACGTTTGCGCTCGTATATTCAGGAGGAGCCTTTTTGGACCATAGTTGCATCTTCCCAAAGCCTCTTTAACGGGGTCAGTTTACGCACTTCACCTTTCTACGGCTTTTTCACACTACATCATCTGCAACCTCTTACGTTGGATGACGCAGTCAAGATGCTCGTGAACATCGCGGAGATCGCTGGAGACGGTGAGTTGGCTTCCGCGCTGCATAGCTCCGATGGCATTGCCAAGGTGCGGGTTATTCACCATCTGGCGGGCGGAAATCATCGCGTATTTGTGATCTTCTCGCAATTTATGAGCGGAAGTTCCTTGCACGAGTTAGTAGAGCCATTTATGCGAACGTTGGATGATCTGACTCCGTACTATCAATCGCGGATGACGTGGTTATCCTATCAACAGCGCAAAATCATCGAGTTTCTTTGTAACCAAAAAGGCGCGGTGTCAGTTAAGGAGATAGCTCAGCGCTGTTTTCTGACCTCACAGACGGTCTCGAGTCAGTTGAAGGATCTCCGGGACAAGAACTACGTTCAATCAAACCCCGTTGGGCGTGAATCCTATTATGAATTGGTTGAACCGCTACTTCGTTTATCGATTGAAGCAAAGCAGCACCAGGGCGAGCCAATACGGACCCTAGTTGAGTTTTTGAGGGCGTGGTACTCTCAGGCGCAGTTGCGAGAGCGGCTTGACAGAGTGAAACAACATGGAGCTTCGGGCCTTGAGATTAGTCACATTGAAGCGGCTCTCGCCGAATACGACGTGCGAAGTATCGCCAAAGAACAGCCTGATATAGATGAACTGGCCCAGGTGGAAAGCAAAATTCTAGAGCGGCGGGAAAGACCCGACGAAGAGAGCTGGGCACCAATCAACAAGCTCATCCGACAATTGGCTTCTCGGCTCGCACTCCGCCATATGGTCGATAGCGACGATCTCGTTCAGGAAAGCGGCCTACAGATTTGGAAGATTTTGACTGATTCCGCAGAATTAGAGCGTCTCTTTCCACGCACAAGCCGGGCAAGCTGGAAATCGTTGCGCTCCTTTGTGATTGGGGTGGTGGCGGGAGTTGCTCGATCGATGCAGGAAAAGGCCGAGTTTCAGATGAGAGCCGCGGGACGATTCGAGCCTTATCTGGACTCACAATTCGCAGGCGAAAGCTCTAAATTAGAGCCACTCGCCCGAGTCTCGAGTGAAATTGAGTATCGGCTGCTTGAAGCTGCAGACAACCCTTCCCATTTATCCAAAGAAATGGAGAACTTATTGGCATTGGCGACCAAATTTGAGGTGCAGGATATCTTGAGCACAACCCTGGTCCAATGCTTGCCGAAATTACTTGAGACAAAGGCGAAGAAGAGGGCCCTCCTTTTGGAAAACTGGCGGCATGCCGCCCAGCAAGTGTTCGGTTCATTACCAGAATTTAGAATACCGTTACGGCTACTAGACGCCATAGTTACTTTCATTGAGACAAGAGACGTACGAGTACTTCTCGCACTACCGATTGAAGAAAGGACTTTAGTCAAGCAGCTGCTTGGGAACACTAACCTTTCAGATCAGGCCAACGAAACAAAATAGTCGTAAGACGAACCACCTCACCAAGCGGACACAGCGACGCTTCTCTTCGGATCACTCTCAATCGGGAGTCTCCGCCACGTCGCCAGATTTTGCACCGAGTTTGATGGCCTGA
>Ga0213872_10002027_pt1 | contig 12308 bp, 13 predicted proteins | sample VelepicomBERX_R2_FD_160071 | JGI IMG/M metagenome (GOLD analysis project Ga0213872, IMG submission 160071) | Rhizosphere microbial communities from Vellozia epidendroides in rupestrian grasslands, the National Park of Serra do Cipo, Brazil - RX_R2 | ecosystem: Host-associated > Plants > Roots >...
GGCCGCGCCGCATGGAGCGGGCCGCGGCGGAAGAGATGACGGGGCGGGTCTTGAAGGCGCTGGGCATTCCCCGCAACCGGCCGGAAATGCTGGCCAAGGTTCCGGCGGAAAAACTGCTGGCGGCGCAATTCGCCGAGAAGGATTGGGGGCCGGTGGTGGATGGCGACATCCTGCCAACCCATCCCTTCGACCCGGCGGCGACGGCGCTCTCGGCCGATGTCCCGTTGGTGATCGGCAATAATCGCGACGAGGCGACCTTCTTCTTCATGGAACAGCCGGACGTCTTTTCGATGGACGGCCCCACCTTGTCGAAACAGCTGGCCGAACATTTCGGAGCGAAAGGCGCCATCCTCGAAGCCACCTATCGCAAAGCGATGCCGTCGGCCAGTCCGGCCGATCTTCTGGTCGCCATCCTTACCGCAGAAGCCTTCGGCAATGACACGGCGCTGGTGGCGGGACGCAAGGCGGCGCAGTCGGCGCCGGTCTTCGCCTATCGCTACGACTATTCCTCGAACTACCGGATCAAGGGCAGCACGGCCACCCTTCGCGCCGGCCACGCCACCGATATCGGCGTCACCTTCGGCAATATCGACATTCCCGGCCTGCAGGGCGACGGGCCCGGCCTTGCCGAAGCCTCGCGCAATATGGGGAGCTTCTGGGCCAGCTTCGCCCGCGACGGCCAGCCTACGGCGCCGGGCGCGCCGGTCTGGCCGCGCTATGAAACGGCGACACGGCCGACCATGTTGATCGACAGCGTCTGCAGCATCGTCAAGGATCCGGATTCCGCGGTCCGGGCCGCCTGGTCTTAGGCGATGGGAAGGGTCTCGGCGCGGATGCCGAAGCCGGTGATCAGCGGGCGGGCCTGGGCGATGGCCTGCTGGACGCCGGGCAGGCTGAGCGAGTTCTGGTGGCTTTGCTCGTCGCTCCATGTTTCGGTCACCCAGATCGCATCCTCCCGCGCCGAGTCCTTGGCGACCACATAGCTCAGGCAGCCCGGCATGTTCCTGCTGCCCGCCCGCAGATGGCCGATCACAGCGTCGCGGTTTTCCGGGGCGCTGAAAAGCTGGCTGATCAATCCATACATGGTCTGTCTTTCCTCTGCCGAAGCCGGGAGAGCGGCCAGGCTCAGGCCGCCCAGGGTGAAAAGCCGGCGCGTGACGATCATGATCCATCCTCCCTTTGCGATGATGGGAGGATAGAACCCCTTCCTGTCAATTTGTGGCAGTATCGATCCATGCGGATCGATGAAGAGTTCGACCATATCATCGTGGGCGCCGGTTCGGCGGGCTGCGTGCTGGCCAATCGATTGTCGGCTGATCCGAACCGCCGCGTGCTGGTGCTGGAGGCCGGCGGCAAGGATGACTGGATCTGGTTTCACATCCCTGTCGGCTATCTGTTCGCCATCGGCAATCCGCGCGCCGACTGGATGTTCAAGACGGAGGCCGAACCCGGTCTGGGCGGGCGTTCGCTTAATTACCCGCGCGGCAAGGTGATCGGCGGCTGCTCTTCCATCAACGCCATGATCTCGATGCGGGGGCAGGCCGGCGACTATGACCATTGGCGGCAATTGGGGCTGTCCGGCTGGGGTTGGGACGATGTGCTGCCGCTGTTCAAAGGCTTGGACGATCATTTTCTCGGCGATACCGAATTCCACGCCAAGGGCGGCGAATGGCGGGTCGAGGAGCCGCGCATCCGCTGGCCGGTACTGGATCTGATCGCCAAAGCCGCCATCGAGATGGGCATTCCCGCCACCCCGGATTTCAACACCGGCGACAATGAGGGGGTGGGCTATTTCCATGTCAATCAGCGGCGCGGCTTACGGGTCTCGGCGGCCAAGGCTTTCCTGAAGCCGGCTTTGAGTCGGCCCAATCTGCGGCTGGAAACGGGCGTGCTGGTCGAGAAGCTGGTGATCGAGGGCGATCGCGCCGTCGGCGTGCGCTTCCGCCAGAATGGGCAGAGTGTCGAGGCGCGCTGCAAAGGCGAGGTGATCCTCTCGGCCGGCGCCATCGGTTCGCCAATGATCCTGCAATTGTCGGGAATCGGTCCCGGCGAGTGGCTGGCCGGGCACGGTATCGCGCCGCTGCTCGAAAAACCCGGCGTGGGACGCAATCTGCAGGATCATCTGCAGCAGCGGGCGATCTACCGGGTCAGCGGCATAAGAACCCTGAACGAGATCTATCATTCGCTGCCGCGGCGCGGGCTGATGGCGCTCGATTACGCGCTGCGCCGGCGTGGGCCGATGACCATGGCGCCGTCGCAACTCGGCATCTTCACCCGCTCGTCGCCGGAGCATGAACGCGCCAATATCGAATTCCACATCCAGCCGCTCTCGCTGGACAAGTTCGGCGATCCGCTGCATCGCTTTCCCGCCGTCACCGTCTCGGCCTGCAATCTCAGGCCGACTTCGCGCGGCACGGTGAAGCTGCGCTCGGCCGACCCCGCCGCCAAGCCTCTGATCGCCCCCAATTACCTTGCCACCGAGGAGGATCGCAAAGTCGCCGCGGAGGCCATCCGCGTCACGAGACGGCTGATGGCGCAGCCGGTCCTGAAATCCATTTCGCCCACGGAATATTTGCCCGGCCCCGCGGTTGATGACAGCGACGAGGCCTTGGCCAAGGCGGCCGGCGCCATCGGCACCACCATCTTTCATCCGGTCGGCACGGCCAAAATGGGGCGGGAGACCGATCCGCTGGCGGTGGTCGATGAAAGGCTTCGGGTGTTTGGAGTCCAAGGACTTCGGGTGATCGACGCCTCGGTAATGCCCGAGATCACTTCGGGCAATACCAACACGCCGACCATCATGATCGCCGAAAAAGGGTCGCAGATGGTCATCGAGGACGGTTAATCACACCGCCTCGGCGTAAAGACCGCCGCCGAATGCCTCCTCGAAGCGCGGCGCCGGCATGGGCTTGCCGTAATAATAGCCTTGGCCCTCCTCGCACCCCTGATCGCGCAGACTGTCCTGCTGCTGCGCAGCCTCGATACCCTCGGCGATGGTTTCGAGCTCGAAGCTGCGTGCCATGTCGAGGATGGCCCGGATCACCGAAGCATCCTGCTTCGAGGTCAGGAACCCGTCGGTGAAGGATTTGTCGATCTTGATCCGCGTCAGGGGATAACGCTTGAGGAGGCTCAGCGAGGCGAAGCCGGTGCCGAAATCGTCGAAGGCGATGCCGATACCGTCATCCCGCAGGCGTTTCAGCGCGCCCAAGGCGACATCGTCGTGATTGAGCACGATATTCTCGGTGATCTCCAACTCCAGCGCGCTGGGCGGCAGGTGATGACGTTCCAGCGCCTCCGTGACCTCGCGCTCCAAATCGCCCAGGCGGAACTGGGCGCCGAACAGATTGACGCCCATGCGAAAATCGGAGAAGCCGGAGCGGCGCCACGCCGCGGCTTGTGCGCAAGCCTCGTCGAGAACCCAAGTGCCTACGGTCGCCGCCAGCGGGCCGGTCTCAAGCGCCGGCAGGAAGGCGGCGGGGGACAACAGGCCGCGTTCGGGGTGGCGCCAGCGGATCAGGGCTTCGGCCCCGGTCAGGGCGCGGTCTGACAGGCGGATCTGCGGCTGGTAGAACAGCAGGAATTCTCCCTCATCGACCGCGCGGTGGATCTCCATGCCATAATGCCGCCGCGCCGCCGCTTCCACGCGGAAGGCCGGCTGAAAGATGGTGACCCTGCCGCGGCCTTCGGCCTTGGCCTTGAACAAAGCGAGATCGGCATCGCCGACCAACTCCAGCGGATCCCGGGCATGCGAGGGGGCGAGGGCCATTCCGGCGGTGGCGCCGATGCGGATCTGCTGGCCTTCGACGACGATGGGGCGGGCAATAGCGGCATTGGCCGCAAGGGCCACTTCGGTCGCTTGCACCGGGTCGGTCACCTCGGGCATCAGGATGGCGAACTCGTCGCCGCCTAGTCTCGCCACCATGTCATCGGCACCGATCTGGCGTTCCAGCCGGATCGCGACCTCGCACAGCACGGCGTCGCCCACCAGATGGCCCAGCGTGTCATTGACGTCCTTGAACCCGTCGAGGTCTATCATGATCACCGCCACGGCGAGCGGGCGAGCCATAGCCTCTTCCACCCGCCGATAGAAACGGCCGCGATTGGCCAGACCCGTCAGGGCGTCGAAATTGGCGAGCCGGTATAGCTCTTCGCTCTCTTCGCGCCGATCGATGGCCTCGGCAGGAGCCGGAAGCTTCTTTTCTGTGGCGACTTCGATTCGGCGCAGTTCCAGGCGATCGGACGCCATTTTGGCGAGTTCGCGCAACCTCTCCCGGTCGGTTTCGGAGAATTCGGGATGGGGCTTGCTGTCGATCACGCAGAGCGCACCCAAGGGATGGCCATCGGTGGAAAGGAGCGGGACGCCGGCATAGAAGCGCAAATTCGCTTCTCCGGTAACCAGCGGATTGTCGTGGAAGCGTTCGTCCCGCTTCGCGTCCGAGACCACCATCACATCGTTCTGGGCAATCGCATGGGCGCAGAAAGAGACCTCGCGCCGCATGTCCACCTCATCGATGCCGATGCTGGCGGCGAAGAAGACATGGTCGCTGCCGATCATGTTCACGGCGGCAACGGGCATTTCGAACATATGAGCGGCGATACGGGCGACCGCGTCCAGGCTGGGTAAAGGTTGTTCTTCGGTGAAGCCGTAGAGGGCGAGGGCCTGCAGCCTCTCGGCTTCCGTCACAAGGGTGGGCGGGCATCTCATAGAGCTTCCCCCTTTCCTGCACGTTGAGGAACGGCGACGCGCGATTGTGCTGGAAGCTCGTATTAAAAGCAATTGCCTGACCGCTTCAGCAATCATTGGTGGAGTTCGGCGAGGCTAACGCCTTGCCCGCCACGCTGCCCGGGTTTGCCCATAGCTCACCACTTCGAACTCGAAGGGAGCGGGCAGGGTGGCGGTGCCGCGATAGGTCGAGCCCATGCGTTTGGCCAGATTGATCGAGTTATGATTGTCGGGATGGACGCAGTGGATCATGTCCTCCCAACCCAGATGCTCGAACGCCCACTCCATCGCCGCGCGGGCGCCCTCGCTGGCGTATCCCTTGCCCCAGAAGGCGCGGGACAGGCTCCAGCCGACTTCCGGGGCCGGCCATCCTTCCGGATTCCAGGGACCCAGGCGGCCGATCCAGCGTCCGCTTTCCTTCTCGATCACCGAGAACATGCCGTAGCCCAGCAGCTGCCAATGGCCGACCATGGTGGCCAGCGCCCGGAACACCACTGGACGCTTCATGACGCCGCCGATATAGCGGGCGGTTTCCTCATCCGCCATCATCTCGGCCCAGGCATCGAGATCGTCCAGCACCGGCGGGCGCAGGATAAGGCGGTCGGTTTCGAGGGTCGGTCCCAGCATGATGATTTTGTTGTAACAGCAATCTATGATCGGGGCCATGGATCGCCTGACCGCTTTCGGCCTGTTCGCCGTCACTGCCATGCTGCTCTGCTATGCGTTGGAAAACCGCTCCTCCTGGTGGGTGCTGGGGTTCGCCGGATCCTGCTGGCTGGGCTCGCTCTATGGCTTCCTGCAAGGCGCCTGGCCGTTCGGCCTGGTCGAGGCGGTTTGGGGATTTGTCGCTTTGCGACGGTGGTGGCATGCCCGGCTCGCGTGAGGTTTTTCTCCATATCCTGCGGCTGGAGGAATTCGCCGATCAAAGCGAAGAGGAATTGCTCGACCGGTTCGGCGACTTGCTGTCTGAAGACGAACGCGCCTATCAAGCCCGCCCGAGTTCCGATAAGCGGCGGCGCGAGATCCTGCTGAGCCGGATGCTGGTCAGGACCGCCTTGTCGCATCATGGCGGCATCGATCCGCGCGACTGGAGTTTCGGCGCCGGCGAGCATGGCCGGCCTTTCATCGCCGGTCCGGTGCAGCCGGACCTCGATTTCAACCTGACGCATACCGAGGGGATGATCGTCTGTCTGGTGGCCTCCATCCCCGGGGCCGGCGTCGATGTCGAGTTCCTGCCTCGCAGGAACGACACTGCGGGTGTCGCCAGGCATTTCTTCGCCCCCCAGGAACAGGCTGGCCTGCCTGAGCGCTTCTTCGATTACTGGACTTTGAAGGAGGCCTATATCAAGGCGCGGGGGAAGGGGCTGGCCCTGCCGCTCGACGGCTTCTGGTTCGACATTTCCGGGGCGGAGCCGGTGATCGCCTTCGATGAGCGCATTCCCGACGATCCGGCGCGCTGGCGCTTCCAGACTTTGAGTCTGTCTCCGGAACATCTTTGCTCAGTCGCCCTGCCGATTGGGGCGGGACCCAAGCCGCTGGTGACCCTTTTCGAGTTCTAGAACACGCAGTTCAGTGCGGCCATCGGGATGATGATCCGCGGTTCATTGCGCTGCCAGATCTGCAGTTGCACCCCGACGATCAGGCCGGTATAGGCGGTGAAATTATATTCGAGCGAAGGCACGATATCCGCCGATTGCGAGGATCCGGTGTCCCAATGCGATCCGCTGCCCCACACGCTGACATGGCCGGCGCGGCTGTAATCGAGATCGGCGGCCAGGACCCAGCGCTGGGTCAGGCTAACCTCGAAAGCGAGCGTCGCTGAAGCTTGCGATCCTGGCGCGGCGTGGCCGGAAAAACCCGCCTCGGTGCCATAGACGCTGCGATTTTCCACGCCGGTTTGCGATGACAGCCCATAGGCGAGGTCGAAGCGCATCCGCACCAGATGATCGCCCGGCAGCGTGAAATATTCGTCCGACAGCAGCCCGAGCGAAGTGACAAAGGCGCCGCCCCCGCTCCCATCGGCCCCCTTGGCGTCGAGATTGTCATGCCGTCCGGTGGGGAAGGTCTGGTTCAGCACCACCGCCAGCGAGGGAGAGCCGGTTTCAGGATCATAGGGCGTGAAGCGATATTGCACCCGACCGGTGATATCGCCCAATTCCGGTCGTTCCCGATGGACGAACCGTGGAATCAGCCCCACCGTCAGATCGTCGCTTACGCCATAGAGCAAGAGGTTGAGCGACTCGGCGGTGTGACTATGGTCTGCCGGCGCCATTACATCAATCAGATAGGGTTCCGCCAAAAAACGTCCTTCCGGCAGCGCCGTGGCGCCGGTCGAATTGAGCGAGCCGGTGAACCAGGGGGCGCCGTCATCCGCGCGGGTGGACAGCGCCGCCAGCAGTACCAGCCCCGGAAGGAAGCGGCATAAAAATCTCATGCCGCACACTCTAAGGAATGATACACTTATTAATAATTAAAATAGTGTCATGAGACACTTAACCGGATTATGATAGCATGCTGCTGCAATCGCCTTGGCGTCCCTATCTCGCTGACCTGCCCGGCTCGCCTTCAGAGAAATTGGTGGCGGCTCTGGCCGACGATATTCTCGAAGGAAGGCTGGAGGCCGGGGCGCGGCTGCCGGCCCATCGCGATCTGGCCTGGAGCTTGAAGATCGGCGTCGGCACGGTGACCAAGGCCTATGCGGTGCTGGAACGCCGCGGCCTGACCCGCAGCGTCAAGGGGCGGGGCACCTTTGTCGGGCTGGTGCAGGCGCATAAGGCCGGCGGCATCGATCTCTCCTTCAACCAGCCACCCGCCATGCTGAGCGACCGCCTGCTGCGCCGGACCTTGGCCAGCATCGCCAAAACCGTCGACCCCACCTTGTTCACTCATTATCCTCCACCCCTCGGCCATGACGAGCACCGCCGGCTGATGGCGCACTGGCTGCACGACCTCGGCATGCCGGCCGATCCGGACCGGGTGGTGCTGACCAGCGGCGCACAGCAAGCACTGTCGGTGGCCTTTTCCGTAGCACTCCGTCCGGGCGGCACCATCTTCTGCGAAGCGCTGACCTATCCCGGCGTGATCACACTGGCGCGCTTTGCCGGCTATAAGCTGGTCGGCGTGGCGATGGATGAAGAGGGGATGCTTCCGCAGGCATTGGAGGAGGCGCTGGCGGCCGGGCCGAAAGGCGTGCGCTCCGCCATCCTCTACATCATGCCGACCATGCAGAACCCGACCACCGCGACCATGAGCGGACAACGCCGCCAGGAGATCGCCGACATCTGCCGGCGCCACCGCATCGCCCTGGTCGAGGACGACGTCTATTCGCTGACGCCACTGTCGGGCCGACCGCCGATCGCCACCCTGGCGCCGGAGCGCACTTTCTATGTCAATTCGCTGTCCAAGACGGTCAGCCCCGGCCTGCGCATCGGCTCGCTCGTCGTGCCGGAAGGACAAATGGAGCGCTCGGTGGCCGCTTTGCGGGCTACTTTGCTCAGCGTCTCGCCTTTGTCCTGCGCGGTGATGGAACGCTGGATCCTGGACGGCACCGCTGAGACACTGCGCTCCGCCATCCGCATGGAGGCGGATCGCCGCACCACTTTAGCGCGGAGCATTCTCGGGGACGCCGTGCGCCGCTCCGAGATCGCGGGCTTCCACATCTTCCTGCCAATGGCGCGGGCCGAGGCGGACCACATCGCCGCCACCGCCGCGCTGGCCGGGGTGGCGGTGACCCAGCCACGCGCCATCGCCGCCGACCGCGAAAGCCGGGAAAGTGGTTTGCGGCTTTGTCTCGGCGCGCCGGCCTTGCCGGATCTGCGCACCGGTCTTACTTGTATCGCAGCGCAATTGAAATCCGTTGGCAGCCGATCCGAAGCCCTTATGGTCGTGTAGCAATGTCAAATCTCCAACCTGCCCCTGCCGCCGCTGAATTCTGGCGGGGGCTCAAGGAAGTCTTCCCCGTCCTGATCGGCATGGTTCCGATCGCCCTGGTGCTCGGAGCTCAGGCCGTGGCCAAGGGCTTTCATCCCGTCGAGGCGCCGCTGATGGGTGGCGTCAATTTCGCCGGCGGTTCTGAATTCGTCGCAGTCGGGCTCTGGACCACGCCGCCCGACCTGCTGCTGATCGCGGTCATGACCTTTCTGGTCAATTGCCGCCATCTTCTGATGGGGGCGGCGCTGGCGCCCCTGGTACGCCAAATTCCCGCGCGAAAGATTTTCCCGGCCCTTTATGTGATGTGCGACGAGACCTGGGCGATGAGCCTGGCCGACGCCAGAAAGCGCGGCATGTTCAGCCTGCCTTATTATCTCGGCAATGCCGCCGGCATGTGGGTCACCTGGGTGCTCTTCGTTGGGATCGGCGCCGTGCTGGGGCCGATAATCGGCGATCTCGAGCGGTTCGGGTTCGACATGGCTTTCACCGCGGTTTTCCTGGTGCTGCTGCGTGGCGCTTGGACCAGTTTCACGGCGGCGCGGCCCTGGTTCGTCAGCCTCGCCGTGGCGGCGCCGACCTATCTGATCCTGCCCGGCGCCTGGTATGTGGCGACGGGCGCCACCGCCGGTCTGGTCGCGGCCTTCCTGCTGGCGCCGAGGGAGGAGATATGACGGTCGATCTGTGGACGATGCTGACCATCGCCGCGATGGGCGTAGTGACCTACAGCACCCGGCTCGGCGGCTTCCTTCTGTTGCGCAACCGGCATCTGAGCCCGCGCACCTTGGCGGTGCTCGAGGCGGTGCCGGGCTGCGTGCTGATCTCGGTGATCGCGCCGCGCTTCGTTGCCGCCAAGCCGGCCGAATTGCTGGCGCTGGCCATTACTTTGCTGGCCGCTTGGCGGCTGCCGCTCTTGCCGACGGTGCTGATCAGCATCGTGGCGACCGGTCTGCTGCGGCATTTTCTATAGAGTTCCCTCTCCCACGAGGGGAGAGGGAGATGAAATAGCATATGAGAGAGTCTGATGTTCCATACACCCACTATCGATACCGCCAACAAGGCCGAATTCTACCGCGAGCTGGCGGGGCAGGCGGCCTCTCTGGTCGAAGGCGAGACCGACGCCATCGCCAATGCGGCCAATCTCTCGGCGCTGCTGTTCGATCAGATGCCCGACCTCAACTGGGCCGGCTTCTATTTCCTGAAAAGCCCGGACGAGCTGGTGGTCGGCCCGTTCCAAGGCAAGCCGGCCTGCGTCCGCATCAAGGTGGGCAGAGGGGTGTGCGGCACGGCGGTTGAACGCCGGGCCTCGATCCTGGTCGAGGATGTCGACGCTTTCCCCGGCCACATCGCCTGCGATTCGGCCTCGCGTTCCGAACTGGTGGTGCCGCTGATCAAAGCGGAGAAGGTGCTGGGCGTGATCGATCTCGACAGCCCGATTCCTGCCCGCTTCGACGCCGCCGATCAGGCCGGCATCGAAGCCGTCGCCGCGCTTTACGTCAAGGCCTGCGACCCAGCCTGAGCTTCCTTCAGCTTGCGCTGGCGCTCGCATTCTTCCTTGCAGGCTTCGATGCGCTGCATGTGCTGGGTGCCCCAGTCGCACAGCGGCGCCAAGGCGTCGCACAGCGTGCGGCCGAATTCGGTCAGCGAATATTCGACGCGGGGCGGGACTTCCTTGAAATCCTGACGGAGCACGATTCCATCCAGCTCCATCTCCTTCAGGCTCTGGATCAGCATCTTTTCGCTGATGCCGGGAACCTCGCGCTTCAACTCGCCGAAGCGGGAGGCGCCGTTTTTCAGGGGCCACATGATCAGCACTTTCCATTTGCCGCCGATCACGTCCAACGCGGCCTCGAGGCCACACTCATATTCCTTATGCATACCCATCTTTCAATCCTTCGCGGACGGTCCCCCAACGGTCACGTAAGTTTCAAACTTACTTTTAGTTAGGTACTTGTAATACGGAAAGCAAGCCCCATCTCAGGGTGGCAAGCGCTGCCGGACAGCAAGCGCGACCGTTTCGAAAATCAGAGCATACCCGATCGAAAACTTCAGCAGTTTTCGCGGGGTTCCGTCTCTGAAAGCCGCCGAGGAGGCGAAAATTGGATTGTTGTGCAACCACTCACGCCCCTGAACTGGGCTTTCTGTTCCGCTTCCTGAAGGGGGTGGCGGGACTTTTTTGGCGCGCCGTGACCCTGCCTTACGCGGATACGGTGGGTAGTGCGATATTTATACTTACCTTTCTGTGGGTACTTGTCGTTCGGAAAGGTACTCCCATATCCACCGGCGAAAGCGTCACGGCCCCCACCGTGAATCGCGCCGCTTAAGACGGAAGAGATAAAATGCCGAACACTCTCAAGACTATTTCCAAGCGTCCCCTGGTCACCGCCGCTTTCGTCGCGCTGATCGCCGGCGGCGGTCTCACTGTGGCCGGCCACAGCCATCCCTCAGAGGCCGCGGCCCCCGCCGCGCCGCCCGCGGTCGATGTCACCGTGCAGACCCTGTCGCCCCAGAAGGTGCAGGTCTGGAACGAATTCTCCGGCCGCCTGCAGGCGGTCGATCATGCCGAAATCCGCCCGGAAGTGTCGGGCCGCATCACCGAGGTGCGTTTCCATGACGGCCAATATGTGAAGGCCGGCGACGTGCTGCTGGTGATCGATCCCCGTCCCTATGAGGCGGCGGTGGCCCGCGCCGAGGCCAATCTCGCCTCGGCCCGCACCAATGCCGATTTCGCCAAGATCGAGGAACAACGGGCCGCCGGCATGATCAAGACCGAAGCCATCGCCCAGCGCGTGTTCGACGAGCGCAGCAACTCCTTGCGTGTCGCCGATGCGGCGGTGAAGGCGGCGGAGGCCGAGCTGAAGCAGGCCAATCTCGATCTCGAGCATGCTTATGTCCGCGCTCCGATCACCGGCCGCACCAGTCGCGCCGAGCTGACCGTGGGTAATCTGGTCCAGGCCGGACCGGGCGCCCCCGTGCTGACCAGCGTGGTCTCGAATCAGGCCATCTATGCCGATTTCGAGGTCGATGAGCAGACCTATGTCGACAGCATCCGCGTCGCCGCCGGCTTGCCCGAGCAGGAACGCAAGATCCCGGTCCAGCTCAATCTGGCCGGCGACAAGGGCCATGTCTATCGGGGCACCATCGACAGTTTCGACAATCGTATCGACGTGGCTTCGGGCACCATCCGGGCCCGCGCCAAGTTCGAGAATACCGACGGCGCCCTGGTTCCCGGCATGTTCGTCGCGGTGCGTCTGGCCAGCCCCGTCGCACATGACGAGATCCTGGTGCCCGAAAAGGCCGTGGGTTTCGACCAGAGCAAGAAGTTCGTGCTGGTGGTCGACCATGACAACAAGGTCGGCTATCGCCAAGTCGAGCTCGGCAAGCAGGTCGAAACCAGCCGCGTCGCGCTGAAGGGCGTCGAGCCCGGTGACAAGGTGATCATCGACGGTCTCCAACATGTGAGGCCCAACGCCGTGGTGGCGCCGCATGAGGTCGTCGCGGGCAACTAACACCCCCTCACCCCGACCCTCTCCCGCAAGGGGAGAGGGAGAAGGGGGGGATTCAGAGGGTAACTAAAATGAATCTCTCGAAATTCTTTATCGATCGCCCCATTTTCGCGGGGGTGATCTCGGTGACTATTTTCCTGGCGGGATTGATC